>Ga0308411_10001573_pt1 | contig 15598 bp, 15 predicted proteins | sample HotsprottomLayer_2_FD_203530 | JGI IMG/M metagenome (GOLD analysis project Ga0308411, IMG submission 203530) | Hot spring phototrophic mat microbial communities from Octopus Spring, Yellowstone National Park, Wyoming, United States -... | ecosystem: Environmental > Aquatic > Thermal springs >...
CTCAGGGGGATGTGGAGACCGCACGCGAGGTCATCGGACACAACTTGCGTATCTTCGCTGACCTGGCCCGTGAAGGCTTCGTCATCCTGTGTGCCGAACCGACAGCCGCAGTGCTGCTTCGTCGTGATGCCCTGGAGGTTCTCGACGATGCCGATGCCCAGTTGGTGGCCGATCAGGTCGTGGAGTTCACCGCGTATCTCTGGCAATTGCATCAGCGCGGCGAGTTGCGTACCGACTTTGCCCCCCTGGCAACGAGTATCGCCCATCATGTGCCCTGCCACATCAAGGCACTGGGAGTGCCGCCTGCCGGCCCAGACCTGTTGCGTCTGATTCCCGATCTGCGTGTCACAACTCTCGATGTGAGTTGTTCCGGCATGGCGGGCACCTATGGCCTGCGCGAAGGAAACCACGAACGCTCGCTGGAGGCTGGCCGGCCGATGCTTACGGAATTGGCTCGACCGGCGTATCTGTTCGGCTCGACGGAATGCAGTGCCTGTCGCCTTCAGATGGAGGACGGTGCCAACAAACGCACCTTACACCCTGCCCAGTATCTCGCCTTGGCTTATGGACGAATGCCGCAACTGCTCCATCGCCTGCGACAACCGATTGGAAAGGCTCTGTTGTGAGAACCGTGACCGTCCGCCTGTTTGCCCGATTGCGTGAACTAGCTGGGGCCGATCAAGTCAGCGTCGAAGTGCCCGAGAACGCCACCATCGGGCAATTGCGACAGCGATTGCAAATGGCTTATCCCCAACTGCCAGTTTCGATGTGCGCCGTGGCCGTCGATGCCGAGTTCGCCCGCGACGAGGACAACCTCGACCCGTCGGGGCAGATTGCTTTGCTCCCGCCCGTCTCGGGTGGCTAGAATACCTCTGATACTGTCCTACCGCTGAGAGCCACAATGATTCAGTTGACGAATGCTCCGATCGACTACCTAGCCCTGACCGAGGCGGTTCGCTCACCGGCATGCGGTGCGGTGGTGTTGTTCCTGGGCACGGTACGCGAGCGGACGGGGGAACAGGTAACGGTCGCGCTGGAATACGAAGCCTATACCGAGATGGCCGAACGCAAGTTAGCTCAGGTGGAGGCGGAGACTCGCCAGCGTTGGCCAGTGCAGGCGATGGCTGTGGTGCATCGTCTGGGACATCTGGAACTGGCCGAGGTTAGTGTGGCCGTGGCGGTCAGTTGTCCGCACCGAGCCGAGGCCTTCGCTGCTTGTCAGTATGCCATGAATCGCATCAAGGAGATCGTGCCAATCTGGAAGAAGGAAATCGGCCCTGATGGGACAGGTCAGTGGGTGCATCCGACTGAGCAGCGGAGCGAGAAGCCGGTATGAATGGTGAACAGAGAGCCGAACGCGAACGGATTCCGCTTCCCCTGTGGACAGTCACTCGCCCAACTGCTGAGCCCTCCACGGCCGTCGTCGGGAGCCAATCGCCCAACGGCTTGATCGACTCCTTTGGTCGACGACACAACAACCTGCGGATCAGCGTGACGGATCGCTGCAATCTGCGTTGCGTCTACTGCATGCCCGAGGAGGTGGTGTTTCTCGACCGTGCCGAGTTGCTGCGCTTCGAGGAGATAGCGGCCTTTGTGCGAGTAGCCGTACCGCTGGGCATCGACCGAGTTCGGCTGACAGGAGGCGAACCGCTGCTACGCCGCGAGTTGTATCGACTGGTGGCGATGCTGGCGAGCATTCCGGGGTTGAAGGACATCGGCCTGACGACGAACGGCCTGTTGCTGGCCGGCCAGGCGCAGGCACTGGCCGAGGCCGGGTTGCGGCGCATCAACGTGAGCCTGGATACCCTCGATCCCGAGCGATTTCGCGCCCTAACTCGACGGGATGGGCTGTCGGCCGTGCTGGCGGGAATCGAGGCCGCCCAGCGAGCGGGACTGACTCCCGTCAAGGTCAACGCGGTGATCATTCGCGGCAGCAACGACGAGGACGTGGTGCCGCTGGCGCGAGCGGCTCGGCAACACGGCTGGGAGATGCGTTTCATCGAGTACATGCCCATCGGCGCGGAGCCCTGGGAACGCGACAAAGTTTTCACCGCTCAGGAGATCCTCGACCGCATCAGTCAGGAAGTCGGCCCGTTGCGTCCTGCCCACGACGGCGACCCACACGCCGCCGCCCAGGACTACGTCTACGCCGACGGCGGCGGTCGCTTGGGCATAATCGCCTCGGTATCTCGGCCATTCTGTCATTCGTGTAATCGACTACGCCTGACAGCAGAAGGTAAACTGCGCAACTGCCTGTTCGCCCTGGAAGAAGTCGATGTGCGGTCGCTGTTGCGGCATGGGATAGAGGAGGAACGGCTGGCGGAGGTGATTCGCCAGAATGTGTGGGCCAAGTGGGAGGGCCACGAAATCAATACGGCGCGGTTCGTCAAGCCGAAACGCACCATGCACGCAATTGGTGGGTAGAGTTGATGGGATCGTATCGGTTGTATCGAGTGACCCGATTACCCAGCCCAACGAAGTCGGCGTTTAGCGACGAGCAAGGCCAGCGGTAATGCCGATGTGGAGGATAACCATGGAGGGTATCGATGTCGAAGTTGCGCCGCTACTGCTGGCTGGTGGTGATGCTGGCTGGTTGCAGCGGCGGGCAGGCGGATTTCGTACCCGTGACCGGACGCATCCTTTATCGCGGCCAGCCTTTGGCGGGCGGCACGGTAGTGTTCAGTCCCGATCCGACGCGAGGAAACCGAGGCGAAGTATCCTGGGCCATCCTCGATGCCGACGGCCGCTTTCGCTTGCAGGGCGAGCAACACGCCGGTGCCCGAGTCGGCTGGTATCGCATCAGCATCGCCGGGCCGGCTGAACTGCCGTTGCCGGCGCACTACCTCGATCCAGAAGTATCCGGCCAGTTTGTGGAGATCCAGGCGGGACGCAACAACCACTGCGAGTTGCAACTCGATTAGCCGCGACAAAGAGGGTGGAGCCACACAGGCAACGGAGGGCTTCTAGAGTTCACGTTGTCAGTTCGACCTCGCTCCTTGTGTGAGTTTGTCTCGCTCGGCCGTAACTGACAGCGTGGCTCTGATCGGTATCTGTAGTGCCAGCGAATCCACAGTAGCGTCTCAGGGGTGCGGCACATACAGCGGCGACGGCTGGATCGGCGGTGTGGGCGGATTCTTCAAGCCGCTGCCCGGACGGATCACTCCGCCAATTCCTAGTGCCTCGGGGTGTCGCGCTAGTTTGTCCGCGAACACTTCGACATCCTTCAAGATGCGCTCGATCTGCGGCAATAGCTTCAACACCCCTACTACCGTCCCGTCGAGATTGTTGTACAGCGACGGATCGTTCAAAAACTTCCGTAGCGTCCCGGTGGACTGATCTACTGCTCGTAGAAAGGCCCGCACGTCGCCCAACAGTAAGTTGATCTGAGCCGTCGCACTATCGACATTAGCAACGATCCGCTCGCTCCGCTCGCCCAATGGCCGGGTCACTCGCTGCACGTCGTTGAGCGTCGATTGCACCTGCTCGGCCGCTTGAGCCAATTGCCGCAACGTCGTCCGCCCCTGAGCCGATGCGTCGCTCAGATCCTCGGTGATCTTCGGGATACGATTGCTGCCCTGTTCCAGGTTGCGTAGCGTCCGCTCCACCGACTGTCGATTCTGGTCGCTCAACAACCGCGAGGTCTGACTGGCGATGTTGGCCACATCTTTGATCGTCTGGTCGATCCGCTCCTTGTTGGACTGATACAGCGTGTTGATGTCCTCGACGAAGCGATTGACCTGGCGAGTGGCCGTCGCCGCATCCTCGATGCCACTCTCCACCTTGGGAATCACCTTGCGACTGTCGGCAGCCAGATTCTGCACCTCCTCGAAAGTGGTCTGAACCGTCGGCAAGGCTTCCCGAACGCCGCGCGCCAACTCCTGCACTTCCTTGTTGGTGCGGAGCAGATCGGGCCAAGCTGCCCGAGCATCACGCAGTAGCAACTGCAATTCCTCGATGCCTCGCTGCACGTCGGGCATGGCATCCTGGCCCGAGCGGAGCAGTTGCTGTACCTGGGCATTGGTCTTTTCCAGTTCGGGGATGGTCTGGTTGGCTCGCTGTGCCAGCTTTTGATAGTCCCTCAGGGTGTCCTCGAAGATCGGCACCGACTTCTCGACGCGGGTAGCCAACCGCTCGACGCGAGCCATCGACTTGCGGATCTCGTTGAGCGTCTCCTGAGCGGAGGGCACCACATCGGAGGCTCCCTTGACCAGTTGCCCCACTGTCACCGCTCGCGTGCCGACCAGTTCGCTGCCCACCTCCCACGGCGTGCGATCGACGACTTCTCCCTCCTCCGGCTCGCGCGGCAACAGGTCGATGGCCGCATCCACTCCTAGTACCCCGGTCACCAACGTCGGCACGTCCGAGCGGCGGATCTGATAGGGGGCGGTCAGTCCCACCTTGGCCCGCACCACCCCGCGTTCTTCATCCAGTTCGATGCTGATCACCTCACCGATCCGCACTCCGGAGCGTCGCACTGGGGCACCCGCTGCCAGTCCCGGTGCGTCGGTGAAGCGGATCGTATAAACCGTCGATCGCCGAAACAGGGTCGGCATGCTGCCGAAGATGACGATCAGGGTGGCTAGTAGTCCCATGGCGACCACGACGAACAGGCCAAGACGAATGCGCAATTGGCGATTACTCATGGTGCCTCCTGCCGAGCCAATTCCTGGAGACGTTCGCGAGCCTCGCCCTGGACGAATTGCCGTACACGCGGTTCAGGACACTGTCGCAATTCCTCGGGCGTGCCGTCGAAGAGAATCTGATGTTCGCCTACCCCCAGCCGACTCAGCGGATAGAGCATGACCACACGGTCGGCACATTTGTTGACGGTACGCATCTCGTGCGTGACGACCACGCTGGTGATCGCTCGCGAGTCGCGTGTCTGACGAATCAACTCGTTGATCACGTCGGTCATGATCGGATCGAGTCCGGTGGTCGGCTCGTCGTAGAGCATCACTTCCGGGTCGAGTGCTAGTGCCCGAGCCAGGGCGACCCGTTTCTTCATGCCGCCCGACAACTCAGCGGGGTACTTGTTCAGCACCTGGCTCGATAGCCCGACTTCGCGGAGGCGCTGGGCGACGATGTCGCGGATGTCCGTCTCAGGCCGCTTCTGGGCACGCAGACCGAAGGCGATGTTGTCGTAGACGCTCAGGCTGTCGAACAGTGCCCCGGCCTGGAACAGAAAGCCGAACCGCAACCGCTGCTGGATCAACTCACGCTCGGGCAGATCGACCAGCACTCGCCCGTCGAACAGCACTCGCCCAACGCTCGGCCGCAGCAATCCGATGAGCAACTTCAACAGTACCGTCTTGCCGCACCCGCTCTCGCCGATGATCGCCACGGTCTTGCCGGCAGCGATGTCCAGGTCGATGGCGTGCAGAACCGGATGGCCGTCGAACTGCATCGACACCTGTTGCAGCGACACCAGAGCGGTGGCGGCGGACTGGGACACTTCGGGTACTCCTTTTTAGACGAAGCGGTCGGGATGGTCGGGCCATAGATGGAGTCGTAGCCGACTCAGCAGCAACGCCAAGAAGAAATCGAGGATCAACACGACCATGAACGACACGACAAAGGCCCGGTTGGCAGCTTGCCCCACGCCCGTCGCGCCGGGTCGAGAGTGCAGCCCTTCGTAACAACTGATGAGGGCGATGGCCGCTCCAAAGCACACCGGCTTGATGAGTCCGGTGATCAGATCCCAGTTGGTGACTTGGCCGTTGGTGTTTTGCCAGTAGTGGTAGGCATCAACGTGGTAGACGTGAATGCAGATGAGGGCACCGCCCATGACTCCCATGAAGTTGGCGAAGATGGTCAAGAGCGGAATGAGCAGCACACAGGCCAGGAAGCGGGGCGCGGAGAGATATTGCACCGGGTTGACCCCTAGGCAGGCCAAGGCATCGACTTGATCGGTGATACGCATGCTGGCCAGTTCGGCAGCGATAGCCCCGCCAACCCGGCCAGCCAGCATGGTGGCTGCTAGTACCGGCCCCAGTTCGCGCACCACCGAGATATTGATGATCGAACTGAGTTGCGTCTTCAAGCCCAGCACGGCGAATTGCCCGAAGGCCTGTACCGCCAGCACCATGCCGATGAACAGCCCAGTGATGGCCACCACTGGCACGCTGCTGACTCCGACGAACTGACCGACCATCAGAAACGTATCGCGACCCGCGCCACGCATCACGCCGCGCAGCACTTCTAGGGAAAACAGAGTCATGTCCCCGAAGCCGTCCAGCACATTGCTGACGATCTGTCCGAGGGAGCGGACAACGGGTTTGCCCTGTGTGATCATCATCTGCCCTCCATGCCGCCTGGGATGGTATCGACCGGCGGCTGGCGGTATTCTCAGGCAATTCGCCTACAGAATGCTGACGGGCCGACCATTCACCCAGCGCACCCAGACACCGCGATACGGATCCCAGGCTAGTCCAGTAAATCCTCTGCTGCTCGTCGGACCATAAGGCGAAGTCGGCGATCCGAACGGAGTATAAGGGAAATACGGTGGCACGGTCACAACCGTCACCGCTTCCGGTTGCCGAAGGTGCAGATACGCTCGCAGAGAGGACAACTCCGTCTGCCCGGCCAGGGCCACAAACAACGCGACCAGAGTCAGCGACCAGTTGCCGCTGAGCAGTCCCACAACACCCAGTACCAGAGCGAGAATCAGGCCGATCCCCGCTGCCAGTTCCGTGGCGGGCAGTCGGCCCATTGCCAGCGACAGCAACGCGCGTAGCACTCTGCCACCGTCCATCGGAAAGGCCGGAATCAGATTAAACACCAGCAAGATGCCGTTGCCTAGCCACAGGCTCAACAGATATGCCCCGAGAAATGCTTCAGGCGTGATTTCGCCGAGTAACTGCCCCGGTTCAACCAGCCAACCGGCCAGCAAGGCCAGGAGGATTAGCGGCGTCAGTGCCAGCACCAAAACCAGATTGACCGCCGGGCCGGCGAGAGCTATGGCGATTTCTTGAAGCGGCCGGTCGCCGGCACTTTGTAGCCGAGCCACTCCACCGATCGGATAGAGTGTAATGTCGCTAGTCGGGATACCGAACCAGCGTGCCATCAGGGCGTGGCCCAGTTCGTGCAAGAGTACGCAAGCAAAAATCGACAGCAGCACCGCTAACCCAAAGGCGGCAGCCAACCAGTTGCCCCAATGCAGCGCAACCATCCAGGCGGGCAAAAAAAAGAACGACCAATGGACGTATATTGGTATGCCGAAAGCTCGGCCGAGTGAAAACGAACCAAACATCGGAGATACCTCCTAGGGCATCATGGGCAGACCTGAGTATTCTGTCTCTGGGAAGAAATCAGCGTTTCCTCCTCTTGTATAATTCGTTCGAGCAAGAAAAATTTCGTGATCCATCGTCGATGATTACTCTGTAGCCAAGGACTGACCTACAATAGCATTGTAGGGGTGAGAGTCGCCAAGGATGTCGGAGAGAGGCCAGCAAATAAGCAAGCCTGACAACGACGACCTTAAGAGATTCAGGAAACCTCCCAACCCCTCCAGCAAGAACAGGCCGATGTCCTCGTGGGCCATCGATCGACTTGCCAGCCAGGAGATCCAACCGTGACTACTCCATTACCGCGACGAACACGTCGAAGCCGCTCCGGACCGCGTCTGTGGACATTCGGACAGGCTAAAGCCGCTCTTCCGTATCTAGTATCTGTGGTTCGCTCGCTTCGTGAACACTCGCTGGAATGCCAGTCGCTGCGGAGTCAGTTCGAGAAGTTGGAAGAACAGCCGGGCCGACCCGACCGACGTACCCTGATTACCCTCGAAGAGATCAAACGCCAACTCCTCCGAGCCGAGGAAGAGGTCGCTGCCGCCATCGAGGAACTCGCAGTCCTCAATATCCATCCCCAGGATGCCATACAGGGTCAGGTCTTGCTGCCCTTCTTGCAGGACGATCAACCGGCGTGGATGATCTTCGATCTGTTCGATAGCCAGCCCATTCGCTTCTGGCGGTATTACGACGACACCGAGAGTACTCGTCGTCGGCTCTCCGCCGCTCAAATGAATTGATCGGCTCTGGATCATAGGTTGGCAGATGTTAAGGACACCTCGCAACACGAGGTGTCCTATCGTTTTTTGGAGCAGTCGCAGAGCCGAAGTCGTCGCTCTTCGATGATTCTTTCACGATCTTGGATGCCACAGCCATCGAACTCTATCCGCTGACGCGAGCCGGCTCACAGCTGCCGCCATCTCCTAACCTTCTCCCACAGAAGGGGAGGCAACGCTGTCGGCATCCGGTTTCGTCGGCCCAAGTCCCTCACCAGGTGGCAGGTCGCGGAGAGAACGCAGGCCGAACTCTTGCAAGAACCGGCGAGTGGTCTCGTACAGCGCGGGTCGACCGAGTGTGTCCTCACGGCCGGCCAGTCGCACGAGATTTTTCTCCATGAGCAACTTGAGGACTTCGCTGCAACTGACTCCGCGGATAGCTTCGATGTCGGCGCGAGTGATCGGCTGGCGATAGGCGATGATTGTCAGCGTCTCTCGCGCTGCCGCACTCAGCGGGGTGTTGCCGGCGTGCTGCCGCAGTCGAGCCAGCCAGGGGAAGAAGACCGGCCGAGTCAGCAACTGATAGCCACCGGCCAGTTCTTCGATCTGAAATGCGGTGCCCTCGTCGTCATAGAGCTTACGCAATCGTTCCACCTGTTCGCGAGCCGCAGCGGCATCGGCCAAGCCGACCAGACCGGCCAATTTGCGTGGTGCCAGAGGCTCCTCGGCGAGAAACAGAGCCGCCTCTAGCCGTGCCAGCGTCGCATCGCGAGCCAGTGGATGCGGCGAATTGCCTGTAGAGCCTCGCTCCACCAGTCGCAACCCCAGGGGCAGCCGATGATTGCTGGGCCGACGACTGGCTCTGGCTAGTGGATGATGCATACTCGCTCCTTGCCCCGCTGCCGCGAGGTGGCTCGCTAGCGAGCCGGCCCGCGTCAGCGGCCGGGGGGGGCTGACTCCACCCGCTGCCGCGAGGTGGCTCGCTGCTGAAGTCCACATCCAATGAATCCCGACGACCTTACCTTGTCAAGGTTGGGCCGACCTCCTACAGTATCTCGGCTATGTGATCACACTCTCCCGGAAGGCGAAAGGACTTTGCCGCGTGTCTGCCAAATGGGGTCTGACTGAGCTATTCCAAGCCTGGGGGTTCTCCTACCCAGGCTCTGCAGAGATACTCGCAGCCCTGACTTCCGCCGTGCTGTTGGTCGGCTTCATCGCCCTGGCCGCGCTGTTCTTCATTTGGCTGGAACGCAAGGTTTCCGCTCGCATTCAAGATCGCCTCGGGCCGACCCGCGTCGGTGGCTACATCGGCTGGGCACAGTCGATCGCCGACGGCATCAAACTGTTCGTCAAGGAAGATCTGGTGCCCGCTGCCGCTGACGGCTGGCTGTTTCGGCTGGCTCCTTATGTAGCGTTCTGTGGCACCTTTGTGGCGTTCATTGCCTTGCCCTTCGCGGACGGCTGGTCGGCGTACACCTCGGGTATGGGTGTCTTTGCCATCGGCGTGCTGTTCATGCTCGCCGTGCTGTCTACCGAGGTCTTTGGAGTCATCCTGGCCGGCTGTAGCTCGGGCAACAAGTGGGCCTTGTACGGCGGCATGCGTGAGGCGGCTCAGATGGTCAGCTACGAGGTGCCGATGGCTCTGTGCGTGCTGGTGCCTGTGTTGCTGGCCGGCACTCTCGATCTGGGAGCCATTACCCGTCAACAGAGCGGCTGGTTCTTCAATTGGTTCGTATTTCACGATCCGTTCACCTTCGTCGCCTTTTGGACGTACTTCACCTGTGCCGTCGCCTCGTGCAAGCGCGCTCCTTTCGACCTCGCCGAGGCCGAGAGCGAATTGGTGGCCGGCTTCCACACCGAATACAGTGGCCTGCGCTGGGCGTTCTTCTTCATGGCCGAGTACGGCACCATGTTCGCGGTCAGCGGCATCGCCACGCACCTGTTCCTGGGTGGCTGGAATCTCGGTCTGCCGGTCTGGTCGCTGTTCGGTGCCCCTGCCGACCTAGCCGCCTGGTTGCCCTGGCCACACCCCATCTTGAGTGTGGGCAACCTCCTCAATGCCGGCATCTTCACGTTCAAGTGTTTCCTGTTGGTCACCGTCATGATGTGGCTTCGCTGGACGTTGCCCCGCATTCGCATCGATCAGGTGATGTCGGCCTGCCTGATCTATCTGCTGCCCATCAGTTGCGTCGTCCTCATGGGCGTGTGCCTGTGGCAGCTTTTCGTCCCGCCCTGGTGGCGTATCGTGGTGGCGTACAGTCTAGCGGCGGGCTGGACAGTCTTCGTGCTGGCGGTCGGCGTTCGGCTGTTTAGCAGCACTAGTCAATTTCCCCAAGCAAGCAACGTAGCGGCGATTCGGTGACCAAGAATTGAGCCACAGAGGACACAGAGATCACAGAGGAGAAACGGAAAGGAAGTGGGTGGCCTGTCATGAGTGTTTACGCCGTTCTGTTCTATGTGCTGGCGGGGCTGACCGCGCTGAGTGCTGTCGCTGTCGTGCTGACGACCAGCATCGTGCGGGCGGCGACTTGGTTGTTGTTCACTCTGGCAGGCACTGCCGGCATCTTCTTTCTGCTCGGAGCCGACTTCCTCGGGGCAGGGCAGTTGCTCATTTATGTGGGCGGCACGCTGGTGCTGGTGGTCTTTGGGGTCATGCTAACCACTCAAGATCCACGTCTCAATCTGCAAATCGGTGTCGCCGAGTGGTTGATCGGGCTGGTGACCAGCTTGGCTCTGCTGGGCGTGTTGGTCGTCTCGCTGGCCGGCCTCCAGGAACCGCCCGACGCGCCGGAAGGGCCACGCTCGCTGCCGCCCAGTCGGCAACTTGGCGCGGTTCTGCTCGGCGATACCCGTGCCACGCCTGTGGCACCGCTCACCGGCACTCCCCAACTCAATTACTACGCCCGTGTTCGCGTTCATTACCTGCTGCCCTTCGAGTTGCTTTCGGTTCACCTGCTCGTCGTGCTGATCGGCGCAGCCTATCTGGCACGAGCCAAGCGTCGTCGAGTCGATGCCCAACCACCGACCTCCTCCTCGGCGCAAGGAGTGGCTCCATGATCGACCTCAATGCCTACCTGTTCCTCGGTGCCATCCTGTTCACCTGCGGCGTGTGCTGCCTGATGACCAAACGCAACGCCATCGGTGTGCTGATGGGGGTCGAACTCATCCTCAACGGCGCGACGATCAACTTCGTGGCCTTCGCCCACTTCAATCCGACCTTCGAGATCGAAGGGCAGATCTTCGCACTGTTCGTCATCGCCCTGGCAGCGGCCGAGGCCGCCGTCGCTCTGGCCATTGCCCTGAACTTCTACAACAATCACGACTCCATCGATGTGGATCGTGCTGAGGAACTCAAGGGCTGACCGCTCATGCCGAACCTTCTGGAACAGCCCGGCTATTTCTTCGTGGTGGCAACCCTGCTACCGCTCGCCTCGTTCGCGCTACTGCTGCTCAGTGGCGGCATCAAGCAACTCGCCCGTCGCTATCGCGACCAGTCGCCCTGGTGCGAGTCGCTGTTCGCAATCATGGACGGCCCCTCGCTCCGTCGCCTGCCTGCCCTGGTTGCGTTGCTCGCCATCGCCGCTGCCTTCGCCTGCAGTCTCGCTGGAGGCATCCTCTACTTCCAAGAACAGTCCGCCTTGCAGGGCGACTTGGCGTTTCTGCAACAAGAGTTGGCCAACAAGGAACGGGAACTTCTCAAAGCTCCCGAGGAGAGCAAAGAGGCCATCGAGGAAGAGATCGAGGGCAAGCGATCCGCCATTGCCTATCGCCTCGCCACACACCAGCGACGTGTTGATCAGTGCTGGCAGGGCCAATTCTTCACTCTGTTCAAGCTCCGTCCCAGCGGGGCCACTCCCGGCAGGGGAACGCAGTTGGAGGTCGGCTTCCGTGTCGATATGCTGACCGTCCTGATGTTCCTGATGGTGACCTTCATCGCCACGCTGATCCATCTGTACTCGATGGCCTATCTCGCTGAGGAGTCCGCCGACAGCGTCGAGGATCACGAAGTACACACCGCTGCCAGCCACCTGCATCGCCGCGGTCGATTCGGGCGGTTCTTCCTTTATCTGTCGCTGTTCTGCTTCTCGATGCTGCACTTGCTGCTGGCCGACAACCTGCTTCAGGTGTTCGTGAGCTGGGAACTGGTCGGCATCTGCTCGTTCTTGCTGATCGGCTTCTACTACGAGCGACAAAGTGCCAGCAATGCCGCCAACAAGGCGTTTATCGTCAACCGCGTCGGCGATGCCGGCTTCCTGATCGGGTTGCTGATCGTGTGGAGCTATCTGGGCACCTTCCACTTCGAGTCGATCTTCGCGCAGTTGCGTGCTCCAGTGCGCGATGCCCATCACGACATCAGCTTCGCAGGCCGGATTGTCCGCGCCGATCCGGTATTGCCGGGCGAAGAGGGGAGCCGACGATTGCGCATCCCGCGCGGCAAAAAAGAAGCGGGCCAGTCAGGCGTGGGAGGCAGTGAGGGCAGCGAGGTGATCCTCTGGCCGGCTCGACCGCCCGGCGAGTACCACGCTCCGCATGCCGGTCAAGCCGTCAAGGTGGTGGCCAACCCGGCATTGGATCAGCGACGGTTCCGCGACGAACTGGCCGAGAAGGGCGAGCATGGCGCGATGCCCTACTGGATGCTGGTAGCGGCCGGACTGGGGCTGTTCCTGGGATGCGTCGGTAAGTCGGCTCAGTTTCCGTTGCAGGTGTGGTTGCCCGATGCCATGGAAGGCCCGACTCCGGTCAGTGCCTTGATCCATGCGGCGACAATGGTAGCTGCGGGCGTGTATCTCGTTGGGCGATGCTATCCGCTGTTCACTCCCGAGGTGCTACTGGTCATCGCCTACACAGGCGCGATCACGCTGTTCGTCGCGGCCACCATCGCCGTGGTGCAGGACGACATCAAGAAGGTGTTGGCCTATTCGACGGTCAGTCAACTGGGGTTCATGATGCTCGCTCTGGGAGTGGGCGGCTGGGCTGCCGGCCTGTTCCATTTGCTGACGCATGCCTTCTTCAAGGCCCTGTTGTTCCTGGGAGCCGGCAGCGTCATTTTGGCCTGCCATCACGAACAGAACTTGCAAAAGATGGGCGGGCTGTTGTCGCGACTGCCGATCACCGGCTGGGCCATGCTCGCTGGGGTGCTGGCCATCGCGGGCACACCATTGTTTTCCGGCTGGTACAGCAAGGATGCCATCCTGGCACACGCTCTGGGATTCGTCTACGTTCGGCCCGGCCATTTGCTGCTGTTCCTGCTGCCGTTGGTGACAGCCGGCCTGACGACGTTCTACATGTTCCGGCTGTGGTTCCTGGCCTTCAGCGGCACGCCACGCGATCCGCACGTCTTCGAGAAGGCGCGGGAATCGCCCTGGCCGATGACGCTGCCGTTGGTGCTGCTGGCCGCGTGCAGCGTGGGCATCGCCTGGGGCTGGCCGGTGTGGGATGCCCGCGCGAGTTGGATCGATGTCACCTTGCAGTCCAACCAGCCCAACTCTGTTCTGGCAGAGTTTGGGATCGTCTCCCACTCCGACGAGGGCCACAGCCATGAACACGGCCACGGTCACGGCGAAGCCTGGCCGGGAGCGAAAAAGGGACCGCTATCGGAACGTCAATGGGCCCATGAATTGCACGATTACGCCGGCCTACTCGCGCTGGGCATGGCTGTGCTGGGCCTTGTGTTTGCCTGGGTGACCTACTACAGCCGAACGCTCGATCCGGCCCAGGCTCGGCAGCAGTTCCCGGCCATTCATGCCCTGCTAGTCAATCGCTGGTATTTCGATCACCTCTACGATGCGCTGCTGGTGCGGCCGGCCATCGTGGTGGCTCGTGGGTGTGCCGCCTTTGACCTACGCTACCTCGACGGCTTGGCGCATGCTCTGGCCCGCGGCGCAGTGGCGATCGCCCGGCTGGACAATCGTTTCGATCAGGGGCTAGTCGATGGGCTGGTCAATCTGGTGGCCGGCACCGCCTATGCGGCGGGCGGACTGGTTCGTCATGTGCAGACCGGCGCACTACGCACCTATCTGGTATTTCTGGTACTGGCCACGGTCGCCCTGTTCATTGTGCTGTCGTATGTGGCACTAGCCGCTGGCGGCTGAAATCGTGGGGTTGAAGGACTGGTGCAATGCCTGAGTATGATGTCATCCTCCTGAGCCTGCTGGTTTTTCTCCCCATGTTGTTCGCCTTGGGGTTGTTGTGCGTACCGCGTCGCTATGAGGGGTTCATGCTGTGGTGGTCGCTGACCGGCACCGCTGCGACTCTCGGGCTGGCCATCGCCATCTTCATCCTTTATCAGGCCAATGTCCTCGACTTCCACATGCGCGGCAAGGAGGGCACTCCCGACGAACGCCTGAGCCGACTCAACCTGTCGCTGGAGCGGCGCATTTGGAAGATGGACAACAGCTATGGCGAACCCGAACAGTTCTCGTCGAGCGACTGGGTCTGTCGCTATTCGTGGATTCGCCGCTTCTCCATCGACTACTACCTGGGGATCGACGGCATCAGTCTGCCACTGGTGTTGTTGACGGCGTTGCTGTCGTTCCTGGCCATGCTGGCGAGTTTCGGCATTCAGCGACCACAGGGCAAGGATCGCTTCATCCGCGGCTATTGCCTGCTGTTCTTGCTGCTGGAAACCGGTATGCTGGGCACCTTCGTGGCTCTAGATTTCTTCCTGTTCTACGTCTTCTGGGAACTGATGCTGTTGCCGATGTACTTCCTCATCGGTGTCTGGGGTGGACCACGCCGCGAGTATGCTGCCATCAAGTTCTTCCTCTACACCCTGTTGGGCAGCGTTCTCATCCTCATCGCGCTGTTGGGCTTCTACTTCACCAATCTACGCGACTTCGTGGCACCGCAGGTGGTGGAACGCAGTGCCGCCCGGCTCAAGGGGGATCTGCCCTATCTGTCCATCGAGGAAGCGCGTCAGATGGTCAAGGTAAACACCTTCGATCTGATCGCTCTGTCGCGAGCCGGCACCGCCGCGCTGCAATACCTGGGCAACGACCACGACATCAAGGCGGTGACCGCTGCCCCGGCGTTGCAGGAAGCGCGTCGCAGTCTGGCCGAGTTGCAACAGCAGCCCAAAGCCGATGCCCAGGCCATCGCTGCCGCTCAAAAACGCGTCGAGCAACTGGAAGCCGGTCTGCAACAACGACTGGAAAGCGAGTGGTTCTTCACTCCCGGATTCCAGTTGACTCTGTTCCTCCTGCTGATGGTCGGGTTTTGCATCAAGGTGCCAGTCTTCCCCTTCCACACTTGGCTGCCCGACGCACACGTCGAGGCCCCCACTCCCATCAGCATGATCCTGGCCGGTGTTCTGCTCAAGATGGGCGGCTACGGCATTCTCCGCATCGCCTATCCGATCTGTCCGTTTGCCGCTGAGCAACTCGCCCTGTGGATCGCGCTCTTTGGCGTTATCAATATCGTCTACGGAGCCTTCGCAGCGATGGCCCAGACGGACTTCAAGAAACTGGTCGCCTACTCCTCGGTCAGTCACATGGGCTATGTGCTGCTGGGCATCGCTGTGTGGAGTACGCCGGAGAATGTGACGGCCTGGAGTCTGGGCATGAACGGTGCCATGTTCCAGATGATCGCGCACGGCAT
>Ga0308411_10001575_pt1 | contig 15589 bp, 12 predicted proteins | sample HotsprottomLayer_2_FD_203530 | JGI IMG/M metagenome (GOLD analysis project Ga0308411, IMG submission 203530) | Hot spring phototrophic mat microbial communities from Octopus Spring, Yellowstone National Park, Wyoming, United States -... | ecosystem: Environmental > Aquatic > Thermal springs >...
GGCGAAGTGCCTATTTCTCTGGCGATCGTTTGGGCCGCCGCGCTCGTCGTCATCTCGCTCGCCACCGCGTTCGCCACGAATGCAGCCTTCGGCGCCATCGCGCTGACCTATCTGGCCACGGCAACTTTGTATACCTTCAGGGTCAAGCACGTGGTCATCCTGGATGTGATCCTGCTGGCTGCCGGCTTCGTGCTGCGCGTGGCGGCCGGCACGCCGCTGGTGGAAGCGGAGCGCTTTTCGCCCTGGCTGTATACCTGCATGGCACTGCTGGCGCTGCTGATCGGCTTCGGCAAGCGACGCGCCGAGCTGGTCGAATTGGACGGCCGCGCCACGACGCGCGCCGCCCTCGGCCAGTATTCATTGCCCTTGCTCGACCAGATCATCGCCATCGTGACTGGCGCGCTGATCGTGTCGTATACGTTTTACACTTTCTCGGCGCCGCAGTTGCCGGCCAACCACGCGATGATGCTCACCGTGCCGTTCGTGGTGTATGGCTTGTTTCGCTACCTGTATCTGGTGCACGTGAAGGGAGAGGGAGGCGCGCCCGACGAACTGGCGTTGAAGGATCGTCCCCTGCAGATCACGTTCATATCATGGGCGCTGGCAGCGATTGTGGTGCTCTACCTGATGTCGCCATGACCTTTAGATGCCCAACACCTCGCGGATCGTGCGGGGCGAATCGCCGATGATGCCGTGCACGCCGCTTTCGGCCGCCCGCACAATGTCCGCAGGTTCGTTCACCGTCCACGTATTCACCCGTTTGCCCTGCGCTTTCAGCTTCGCCACGAATTCAGGCGTGATGGCGCCGATGTCGGGATGGCGAAACTCGTGCGGCATCAGCGGCGCCATCCACACCTCCCGCAAGTAGATCGGCATGGCATGGTGATACAGGATGCCGCGCGGCACGTCGGGGGCGAGCTGCGCCAGCCGGCGCACCGACAGCGGGTTGAACGACGAGAACAGCACGCGCTCCTCGCAGCCGTGCCGCCTGACCACGGTGACGACCGCCGCTTCCAGGTCACCGCGCAGCGCGGGGGCATCCTTCACTTCGATGTTGAGCAAGAAGGGGCGCGGGGCGCCGGCGGTCTCGGCAATCACTTCATCCAGCGTAGGGATGCGCTGGCCATCACCGGCATCCAGCCCGCGCAGCTCGGCCAGCGACATCGCGCTCACCCGGCCGGTGCCGTTGGTGGTGCGATCCACCGTGTCGTCGTGGATGACGACGACCTCGCCGGTGGCACAGCGCGTCACATCCAGCTCGACGCCGTCGGCACCTTGCGTCCAGGCCAACAGGAAGGCGGCCAGCGTGTTCTCCGGCGCGTGGGCGCTGGCGCCGCGATGACCGATGATGAGCGGACGGTCGTGGTGTTCTAACCAGTAATTCATCGCCGACATTCTACTTTTCCATCTTTAAGCCCGATATGCGCAGCAGGTAAGATTCGGTGCCATGGCCGAACTCGTCGTTCCTGAAGATGGCATGTGCATCGCCCGCGACACCGTGTTGCGGCCCGGTGTGTATTACCTGCCGAATGGCCTGTCCATCGTCGCGGACGGCGTGACGCTAGACGGCAACGGGGCGCTGATCGTCGGCGCCGATTTCAAGGGGCGCGGTGTGTGCGTGGACAAGCGGGTGAGCGTGACGGTGAAGAACCTGCGCATCGAACGCTTCTATCATGGCATTTGGGTGAATGCCAGCGCCAACGTGCACATCCTGGATAACCATGTCACGCGCACGCACGAGCTGCCGGCGCCCGACACCTTCCTCGACGTGTGGTTGCCGCGCGAACAAGCCTACGGGGGCGGCATCTTCCTATCCGGCGTGATAGATTCCTTCGTCACCGGCAACGACGTCCGCCATCAGCAAAACGGCATCTTGCTGTATGGCTGTAACCGCGTCGAGGTCTCGCGCAACGATGCCTCGTATAACAGCGGCTACGGCATTTTGCTCTACGAGTCGTCGGAGAACGCGATCGAGGACAACACGGCCGATTTTTGTTGCCGCATCTATTCTGCCGACCCGACCGGCGAACGCTATCACAACGGCGCCGACGCCGCGGCACTGGTGATCATGTGCAGCTCGTCCAGGAACATCGTGCGGAACAATCGCCTGCGCAGCAGCGGCGACGGCGTGTTCCTGGGCGGCTTTCACAAAGACCAGATCAAAGTGCCGTGCAACGACAACCTGTTCGAGAACAACGATGCCAGCTTCAGCCCGAACATCGCTTTCGAAGCCACGTTTTCGCAGCGCAACGTCTTTCGCAATAACCGCGCCGACAATTGCGCCTACGGCTTCTGGCTGGGCTGGTCGAGCGAGACCACGGTGGAGGGCAATTCGATCAGGGGCAATCGCATCGCCGGTGTGGCCATCGAGCACGGCCACCACAACACCATCACCGGCAACGTGTTCGAGCGCAACACTGCCGGAGTGCAGCTATGGGTGAACGCCGACGCGCGACGCAACGCGGGCGTGTTTCGCGAGTTTTACCCGGAATGCGCTGAAAGCCACCAGACCAGCATCATCGGCAACACCTTCGTGCACAACGACTTCGGCATCCGTGGTTGGACGGAGCGTGATGAGCGCTACGCCGGGCCGCGCTGCCACCACTTCATCGTCCACGGCAACACGCTGCGCGACAATCGGGTCGGCGTGCAGTTCGAGCGCGTGCGCGATAGTCTGATCCAGGAAAACAAGATCATCGCCAACCTGGAAGCCGGCATCAAGCTGATCGGCTGCGCCGATATCAACACCAACGCCAACGACATGGGCGACTCATGATGCTCGCCCGGCGAGCGATGACTACGTCTGTCGAACTTCCGGCAGGTTGCGCAGGCGTTCGGCAGCTTGCTCAGGGGTCAAATCGCGCTGGGGTTGCGCCAGCATCTCATAGCCCACCATGAATTTGCGCACCGTGGCGCTGCGCAACAGCGGCGGGTAGAAGTGCAGGTGGAGCTGCCACTCCTCGTGTGCTTCGCCATCGTAAGGCGCCTGATGCACACCCATCGTGTAAGGGAACGGGATCTGGAACAGGTTGTCGTAGCGCGTGGTCAGGCGCTTGAGCGCATCGGCCAGCGCATCGCGCTCGTCGTCGTTCAGCTCGACGATTCGCCGGATGTGTCGCCTGGGCAAGATCATGGTCTCGAACGGCCACACGGCCCAGAACGGCACCAGGCAGACAAAATGCGCGTTCTCTAGGATGATTCGCTCGCCCGCGCGCTGCTCGATCTCCAGGTAATCTAGCAGAAGCGGAAGATGGGGGGACGAGGGAAGAAGGGAGGCCTCTCCGTTCTCTCCCCTATCACGATGTAACCATCGCAACTGACCGCGCGTCTCCTTGACGATTTCGGTCGGCACGTGGCATGTGGCCCACAGCTGGCCATGGGGATGCGGGTTGCTGGCGCCCATCATCTCCCCCTTGTTCTCGAACAATTGCACGTAGGCGATGTCGTCGCGCGCGCCCAGTTCCTCGCACTGGGCGACCCACGTATCCACCACTGCGCGAATTTGAGCAGCGGGTAGCTCGGCCAGCGTCAGGTCGTGGCGAGGGGAGAAGCAAATCACCCGGCAAACGCCCGTTTCCAGTTCAGAATTGAGAATTGAGGATTGAGAAAGCGAATTCTCAACTCTCAATTCTTCATTCTCAACTCCGAGCAGGGCGGGGAAGTCGTTGTCGAAGACATAGACGCCGGTGTAAGGTGGGTTGACGGCGCCGCCGGCGCGGGTGTTGCCCGGACACAGATAGCACTGCGGATCGTATTCAGGCCGGCGTTCCTGGACGACCCTTTCCACCGCACCCAGCCATGGGCGCGTCGCACGTTGTGGCGAAACCAATATCCATTCGTCGGTAAGCGGGTTGTAGCGCCGATGGGGCAGCGACAGGTTCATAGGGCGCATTGTCGCGCAATCCCCGATCGGGACAAGCATCGGCAACGCCGGCGCGACGTCGCTCTAAATCTGCTCAGAAACCCGGTTTCTCGAAGCCCCCGGGAGATCTGTTCACAGGCGGAGCGAACTCACCTCGGTTGAAAATCGTCGCCCAGGATGACCAGCGCATCGAGCGGGTTATTCGGATCGGATACGGTGGCGACGCTCGTCAACGGCAAGCCCAGTTCGGCAGCCAACCGCTTGACCTGGTCCTGCTGTCCCTTGTAGTCCACGATGACGGTGCGTTGATAGCGTTGGGGAGCATCGGCGATGCTGTCCACGATGAAACCGCGTCCTTCGAGATAGGCCTTCGTCCCGGCCGCCAACCCCCGGAGCAGCGTGCCGTTCTGGATGGAGATGCGCACCGGGCCGGCCGGCGCAGACGATTCAGCGGACGTGCCGGGCGGCTCGGCGACCGGCGGGTTGTAGAACTGTTCGCGCAGCTCGCGCACCCGCTCGCGAATGGGGATGAGCACGCTGCCGCCCTGCGGCGTCATCCACGGCTGCACGGCCGTCTCGTCAATCGCTACCCGCGCGATGCGTTCGTCGGGGATGTCCTTGACCATCAGAATGAGCTGCGCGATCTCGACCGTGTTCAGGTTGGTTTGGATGGCGCCGCTCAGCGTTTGCAGGATCTGAGGTACTTGCGGCAGCACTTTGGTCGCTGCGTCGGTCGTGTGCAGCTTTTCACGCAGGGCCAGCACGATCTGCTGTTGTCGCCGGATGCGTTCGAAGTCGCTCGCGCCATGGCGTGTGCGGGCGTATTTCAGCGCGGTTCGACCATCCAACACGTGCCAGCCCGCCGGCAGCGAGAACGGCTCGTAGCCGTATGCCTCATCAGGGTATGTGGCGTCGTAGATGTCGCGATCGTTGTAGATCTCAACACCGCCCACCAGGTCAATCAATGCCGTGAGCGCAGTGAAGTTCAGGCGCGCGTAGTGCTGGATGGGAATGCCGAAGTTGTATTCCACAGCACGCATGGCATATTGCGGGCCGCCGTGTGCGTGCGCGGTGTTGATGCGATCCTGTCCGCGGTCGGGCAGCGGCACATACAGGTCGCGCGGGATGCTCATCATGCCCGCTGTGCGCGCCACCGGGTCGAGTGTGAGCAGCATCATCGCATCGGTGCGGGCTGCGTCGGGATCTTCCCCCGGCCGCTGGTCTATGCCCAGCAACAGGATAGTGATTCGCTCCTTGCCCTGCCACAGGCCGATTTCCGGCAGATCGAGCGGCGGCGGCGCTGCCTCGCCGCCGTTGACCACCTGCTCCATGCGCTGGGTCAGGTCGCTGGCGATGCGCAAGGCGAACAAGCCGACTACCGGCAGCACCACCAAGGCGATGCCGACGACGATAAACACGGCGAACAAGTTCAGACGGCTGCGCCGCCGCGAGGACGAAAAGTTCGGGCCCATGTCAAGCGATTGAAACAACGAAAGACGAGCGCTTCATCGGCGACCCCGCAGGTCACCGTTCAACGCTCGCCCCCTAAAGGTTTCCTATTTGTTCAGCGGCCAGGGCTGCCAGATGCAACGACCCTGCAACGCAAACAACATCATTGCAGCCGGCGTAGGACAGCGCTTGACGAACGGCCGACGAAATGTCTACTGCAGTCGAAGCGACGGGGGAAAGTCGTTGATTTTGTGGATCGCCTTGGGGACGGGATGTGGATAAGTCGAGCGCCTGCCAGGTCGCAAGGAGCTGTTCGGCTGGCACGGCGCGACGCACATCCATGTCGGTAAAGGTAAGAGAGGCCGCTGCGCGGGCCGCCTCGTGGATGATGCCACGGGCATCTTTATCGCGCAGGATGCCGAGGACGAAGTGTAGGCGCCGACCGGGGAAGTATTCCTGCAGCGAGGCGCACAACTGCGCCATCGAATATGGCGTGTGTGCGCCGTCGGCGATGATCAGTGGGGAGTGGCGCAGCACCTCGAACCGGCCCGGCCAGCGCAGGTTGGCGAAGCCCTGGCGCACATCGTCGTCTCGAACGTCGTAGCCGCACGCGCGCAGGGCTTGTACGGCCGTGATGGCCGTGGCCGCATTTTCGAGCTGATAGCGGCCCAGCAGCGGACAGAATAGCGGCCCACGGCCGTTCAGCTCTTCTGGATAGGCGCCGGCGCACGAGCCATGGAGGTGGACGTGGAACCACTGGCCGCTCTGGCCAGCATCCACGCCGATCTGAAAGCCGGCGCATTCCAGGGTGCAACATTCTTCGGCAAAGCGCAGCTTTCCGGCATTGCCGAGCCGCTGCGCCTCGGCCAGGATGACCTGTTTGACCACGTCTTGTTGCGGCGCGATTACGCCTTCGCCGTGCGCGCGCAGGATGCCGGCTTTGGCATAGGCGATCTCCGGCAGCGTGCGGCCGAGCATCTGGGTGTGTTCCAGGCTGATGTTGGTGATGACCGACACCATCGGCTCGGCCAGGTTGACCGCGTCGTGCCGGCCGCCGATGCCGATCTCCATCACGGCCAGGTCCACGGCCTGTTCTTCGAACCAGCGATAGGCCATGGCGGTGAATGCCTCAAATCGCGTCGGCTGGCCGAGTTCGGGGCGATCCCACGATGCCACGATGCGCTCAATGCGCGCCGCCCAGTCCATGAATTGCGCCTCCGACATCAGCTCGTGTCGGCCACTTCGGCCGATGGCGAAACGCTCCAGTGGAGTGTGCAGATGAGGGCCGGTGAAGATGCCCACCCGGTAGCCTGCTGCACTGAGCACCGCCGACAGCATGGTTGCCGTGCTGCCCTTGCCCTTGGACCCGGCCACCAGGACGCACTGCGTCGTCGCCTTCGGCGCATCCCCCAGTCGCTCCAGCAGGCGGCGCGCCCGCGCTATGCCATGTTGAAAGGCATAGGCATGGGTGTGTTGAGGCGTGTCGAGGAGATCGAGGGAATGAATGTAACCGACGGCCGACTCGAAATCCCGGATGCCGGACTGGCTGTTTTCGACTGCGCGTGGCGCCATGATGGGGCGATGGGTCGGTCGTGCGATCCAAGGATTAGACCGGCGGCCAGGGGACGTTGCGGTCGTAACGGTTCGGGCTGGGAAAGCGCTTGATCTTGATCAGGCCATCCAGGCGTTTGACGAAAGCCCGAACTTCTTCTTCGTCCAACAGCTTACGCAGAGCCTTTCCGAGCGGGCGATTTGGTTCGACCTGGTCCCGCAGGCTTTTGAGGTCGTCCAACATGTGGGGTTGGATCGGCTGGCCGGCGAAGTCCCAAATGACGGTTCGCAGCTTATAGTCGGCGTTGAAGGTGATGCCGTGGTCAATGGCCCACACGCGACCGTTCTTGTCGCGCAGGCAATGGCCGCTCTTGCGGTCGGCGTTATTGGAGATCAGGTCGAACAACGCCATACGTTGGAGCTGTTCGCAGCACGAGGCGTCTTCTCGGAAGGTGAAGAAGTGCTGATCGGCGTCGTTATCTATGAACAACTGCACGGAGCCGAAGCCGTGTGGGCCGTTGCGCAGCACGGTCGGCGGGACGAGCTGCCACCCCAACGCTTCGCTCACCAGATAAGCAGCATACTCTCGCAGACACAGCGTGCCGGTTGGGAAGTCCCATAGCGGGGCTTCGCCGCGGCGGGGCTTGTAGACCGCCAACAGCGCTATCTGCTCCCCCCTGGCCTCACATGGCGCGACGACCTGGACCAGGAAGGTGTAATTCGATCCCCAGGGCATCAGGCCCAGCGATTCCATCTCACCTTCGCTCAAAACTTGAAGCACCTGCTGCACGGGGAGTGAGTCGCTCATCGCTATCAAGCGTAAAGCCTAAAGAAAGATGAGACGATCAACGAGTCAGGGTGGACGACCGATGATGGGATGATAGTTGACTCATCGTTTCAGGCAAAGATCACCTCGTCGGCGTGGCCGTTGCGGCGCGGACAAAAGCCCTGTATGTTGCCCTCGGGGTCCATCGGCTTGCCACACAGCGGGCAGATGGGACGCCCTTTGGCGACAACTTCGACGCCGCGCCGGCTGAACGCGTCTATCTGCGCCCGCGAGCAAAACAAGCGAATGGTGGCGGCTTCTTCCGGGTTCACGTCCTCCGGCAGCAACTCGGTCAGGACGAGGACAATCAGGTCGTTCTTTTCGTCGTATCCCAGGCCCATCTGGCCGACGCGAAAGACCGGCGTAAGCGGCTGCTCCAGCTCCATGTCCATATCCAGGCGGACGAAATTCGCGCCTTTTGGGTATTTCACCCGCAGCTCGTCCAGCCATTGCTGCAGGGCCAGGCACAAGGCCGAGACCTGTTCCTTTTCACACACCAGCGTCACCAATTCCGCTCCCTTGCGCGCCTGGATGTAAAACGTGCGGTGACCCGGCTCACCGACTGCGCCAACGGTCACGCGGGAGACGGGATTCAACTCGATTGAGCGGTTGGGCATATACAGGGATTCTACTACTGTGTTACCATCTCCCCAGCATTCATTCGGGTTTTATTCGGGCTTTATTCTTTGATGAAAACGGAATCATCCATCCTACTGGGGCTGCGCATTTGTGGCGCGGTCGTGTTCGGCCTGATCGGCTGGTCGCTCGGCGACCTGATCAGCAGCTATTTTCCGCCGCCTCTGGACAACTATGTCATCTCGCACGTCGCTACGATGAGCGCGCTGGGCCTCGTCGGCGCGCTGACTTTCCCGGTGCTCTTTGGCAGGCCGCTCACTCAGCTCTATCACCACATCGTCAATCTGAGCGCCCCGCAGATCATCGCTGGTTTCATCGGCCTCAGCGCCGGCTTGTTGCTGGCCGCACTGCTGGCCTTTCCCCTGGCGCGCCTGCCGGAGCCTTTCGGACCGGTGCTCCCGTTCCTGGCAGCAGTCGGCTTCGGCACGCTCGGCCTGGGCATCATGAGCCTGCGCTACCGTGAGCTGTTCCAGATTCTGAACATCAAGCTGCCGGCCAACAAGCAGGAGGAACTTCCCCTGGTGATGCGTGAGCCGCTGCTGCTGGATACCAGCGTGATCATTGATGGGCGCATCGCCGACGTGAGCAACGCCGGCTTCCTGCGCGGCGAAATGCTCGTGCCGCGCTTCGTGTTGAACGAGCTACAGTTCGTGGCCGATTCGCCAGACGCCATCCGCCGGGCGCGCGGTCGGCGCGGGCTGGAGGTGCTCAAGCGCCTGCAGAAGGAATCGCCCTGGCCGGTGCGGATCGTAGACGAAGATCCGGCCGAATCGCAACGCGTGGACGAGAAGCTGATCTTGTTGGCCAAACAGTGGGCTTGCCCGATCGTGACCAACGATTACAACCTGAACAAGGTCGCCTCGCTGCAGGGGGTGACCGTGCTGAACATCAACGAGTTGGCCAACGCTGTGAAGACGGTGGTGCTGCCGGGCGAATCGCTGCACGTCCAGGTCATTCAACCTGGTCGGGAGGCCGGTCAGGGCGTCGGCTATCTGGAGGATGGCACGATGGTGGTGGTCGAAGAAGGCCAACCCTATCTCAGCCGCTCGATTGAAGTCAGCGTGACCAAGGTATTGCAGACCGCTGCGGGGCGAATGATCTTCGCCAAACCGCAAATCGGGAATCGGGAGTCGGCGACCCATTCCCGGCTGCCTACCCCCGATCCCTGATTCTCTGCTACTCTAGCGTTCATCATGAGCTTAGTGATCTACAACGTACTCAAGCGAGAAAAGGAGCCCTTTAAGCCCGTCGTGGATGGCCGGGTATTCATGTATGTATGCGGCCCGACAGTGTATGACCATGCTCATCTCGGGCATGCCAAGACCTACGTTTCATTCGACATGGTCGTGCGCTGGTTCCGCTACAGCGGCTACAAGGTGCGCTACGTGCAGAACATCACCGACGTCGGGCATATCCTGGACGACGGCGAAGACCGCATCCTGAAGGGCGCACGGCGCGAGCGGGTCGAGCCGATGGAGTTGGTCGAGCGCTATATGCGCTCCTACTTCGAGGACATGGACGCGCTGGGCGTACAACGGCCGGACATCTCGCCGCGGGCCAGCGCGCACATTCCCGAGCAAATCGAGCTGATCCAGACGCTCATCGAGAAGGGCCACGCTTACGAGGTGAACGGCTCGGTGTATTTCAGCGTCGAGTCCGACCCAGATTACGGCAAGCTGAGCGGGCGGCGAATCGAAGAGATGGAAGCCGGCAAACGCGTGGCAATCCGCGACGAGAAACGCCACCCCATGGACTTCGCCCTGTGGGTGAAGGCGCCCGAGAACCACGTGTTGCAATGGCCTTCGCCCTGGGGGCGCGGCTATCCCGGCTGGCACATCGAGTGCTCGGCCATGAGCACCAAATATCTGGGGCAGCCATTCGACATCCACGGCGGCGGCATAGACAACATCTTCCCGCACAACGAAGCGGAGATCGCCCAAAGCGAATGCGCTCACGGCGTGACTTTTGCCAACTACTGGATGCTCACCGGCTCGCTGTTGGTGAACGGTGTGAAGATGAGCAAGTCGCTGGGCAATTTCGTCACCATCAAGGATGCGCTCAAGACTCATCGGCCGGAGGCGTTGCGCTACTTCATCCTGTCTGGCAAGTACAGCAGCCCGGCCGACTACAGCGCAGAAGCGCTGGAGGCCGCCAGCAAGGGGCTGGAGCGCATCTACACCACCGTGCGGCGCGTGCGCGATGAGCTGAAGCGCGCGCCGGCGAACGGTGACGAAGCGACGCGTGGCCGACTCATGGACATGCTCGACCAGACCCGCATGCTGTTCACCAGCGCAATGAACGACGACTTCAACTCGCCGCTTGCTCTTTCAGCCCTGTTCGAGATGAGCAAGGAGATCAACAATGCCGTCAGCAATGGCATCGCCTCCCGGCAAGTGCTGGAGCAAGCCGACGCAATCTACCGGGAGCTGGGCGGTGACGTGTTAGGCGTGGTGCGCGACGAATCGGCCTCGCGCGACGCAACCAGCGCCGCACGCGAGGCCGCGCTGATCGAGATGATGATCGAGTTGCGCAACGAAGCGCGCAAGGCGAAAGACTACGCGCGAGCTGATGCCATCCGCGACCGGTTGGCTAAACTTGGGGTGATCCTGGAGGATGGGCCGCGGGGCACGACCTGGCGCGTTGCCTAGTCAATGGCGAGTTAAGACGCTCGACGCGCGACAAAATTAAATGTCGGGGTCAATGCCAGCAGCCCGCAGCTTTGCGGCCAATCGCTCGGCTCGCTCGTGCTCAGCCTCGGCTCGCGCCCGTTCGGCTTCGGCTCGCTCGCGCTCGGCCTCAGCTCGCGCCCGTTCGGCTTCGGCTCGCTCGGCTCCGGTTGGAATGACGACGCCGTCACGACCACACCAGCGCAGCCAGGTATCCTCATAATCTTCAAAGCGGCCACGCCACAGCACGACGCCCAGACCGACTTCGTCAAACCACGTTTCGTCGGTGCGCTTCAGCCGGCCCTGACTCAAAGAGTAGATGCGCAGCGGCTCGTTGCCGATCTGTAACTCCGGGTCGTAGACCACGTAACGCGTGATCCCTATCTGGGCATACTTGCGCAGTTTGCCGTTCGCGCTCTCTTCTTCACCTTCGGTATTGGATACGATCTCGACCACGACCTCGGGCGGTTTGCCATATTCCCAGATGAAGTAGGAACGGTTGGTCTTCTTCCAAAGATCAGCCGGCAGGACGACATCGAGGCTGAGGAACACGTCGGGCACCAGCGGCGGTTGGCGCAGAGCGTAAAACACACCGACGTTGCTATCGGCGACGAACCGGCGGCCGAACTCCGGATGTTGCCACGACGCGTAGAGCGATTCGACCAGCAGACGCGCTTGTTTGGCAGAAAATATGTTGTCCACCGGCGTGTCGTCCTCTGTCACGATGGTTTGCACGAAGCGCTCGTACTCGTCCAGATAGGCCTGGCTGATGCGGGGAACCCCATCGGGGCCAATGACGACATCGGGCGCTGGCGTCGCTGGGACAGGCGGATTCATGCACGAGATTTTAGCATCTGGCGGGCGCGCGAAATGTGGAACGCTCAGGCGCTCACGCCTTGCGACGTGGATCGAGCGCATCGCGCAGGCCGTCGCCCAGCAAGTTGAAGCCAAGCACAGTGATCATGATGGCGATGCCGGGGAAGAACACCAGATGCGGCGCGTTGAACACGCTGTTGCGCTCCTCGCCCAGCATCAGGCCCCACTCCGGGGTAGGCGGCTGCGCGCCCAGGCCAAGGAACGACAAGCCAGCAGCGTCCAGGATGGCCGTGGCGATGCCCAGCGTGCCGACCACGATCAACGGCGTGAGCGAGTTTGGCAGGATGCGCACGAACAAGATGCGCAATGGGGATGCCCCCAGCGCGTGCGATGCAGCGATGTAGTCCATCTCCTTCACGCTCAGCACGCTGGCGCGCACCACCCGGGCGTAGACCGGGATAGATACGATCGCCACTGCCAGCAGCGTGTTAATCAGCCCCGGCCCTAGTACGCTGACGATGGCAATGGCGAGCAGAAGGCTGGGGAAGGCCAGCAGCACATCCATGATGCGCATGATGGCATTGTCGGCCCAGCCGCCGGCATAGCCAGCAGCCGCCCCCAGCAGTGTACCGATGAGGATCGCCGCTCCGGTGGTCAGGAAGCCGATTTGCAAGGACAGGCGCGAGCCATACACCACGCGCGAGAACAGATCGCGGAAGTTGCTATCCAGGCCCATCAACAACTGCGGCTTGTCTCGGTCGCAACCGAGCAGGTGGATGCACGGCGGGCTGCGCCGACGCAGGCCCGATTGGCGGATCTGCTGGTCGTAGGCATACGGTGCGATCACATCTGCGAAGAGGGCAATCAACACCAGCAGCGTGATGATAGCCAGGCCGACCTGCGCCGAACGATTGCGCAATAGCCGACGCACCGTTCGTACGAAGGGCGATTGCACGCGGAGTTGCTCGGCTGGCCGGGCCGGAGCAGCGGCGAAGGGCGCAGAAGCAGACTCTTGCATGCGTCTGGTTCAACTCACGCGGATGCGCGGGTTCAAGTAGGCATAGCTCAAGTCCACGATCAAGTTCACCACGACGAAGATGATGGCGATGAGCACGGTGAAAGCCTGGACCACCGGATAGTCGCGGGCGATGATGGCATCTACGATTTGCGTGCCGACGCCGGGCAGGCTGAACACTGTTTCGGTGAGCACGGCGCCGGAGAGCAGGCCGCCAACCTGTAAGCCGATGATGGTGACGATGGGCACGAGGGCATTACGGAAGGTATGTTTAAGGATCACCGCGCGCTCGGCCAACCCCTTAGCACGGGCCACGCGCACGTAGTCCTGCGTCAATGCGTCGAGCATCGCGCCACGCGTCATGCGGGCAATGATGGCCAGCGAAATGGTGCCGACCGCAGCCGCCGGCAGGATGAGGTGGCGCAACGCATCTGCGAACACATCGAGCCTGCCCTGAATCAGCGAATTCAGCAATACTGAGTTGGAGATCAACAACACGACGAAGCGCTGTATGCCCTGTGCGTCTTCCATGCCCCACACCTTCAGCAGCGAGGGCAGGTCGGTGCCGGCCGTTAGCCGGCCAGAGGGCGGCAACTGAAAGGGCGTGCCCTTCAACGCCAGGGCAAAGATATAGGCCAGCATCAGACCCAGCCAGAAGACTGGCATCGAGACGCCGATATTGGCAAACACCATCGCACCTACGTCCACGCCGGTGTTGTGTCGCACCGCGCTGATTACACCCAACGCAATCCCGAACGCTGTGGCGAACAGCGTGGCGAAGAAAGTCAGCTCCATCGTCATCGGCAGGCGTTCGGCCAGCACGTCGGTCACCGGTCGGCCGTTCTTAATGGAGGTGCCGAAATCGCCCTGCAGCACGCTGCCAAAGTAACGCACGAACTGAATTGGGATAGCGTCGTTCAAGCCGAAACGCTCTCGGAAGGCGTTGCACTTTTCTTCGGTGGCGCGCTCACCCAGCATCGCCTTACATGGATCACCAGGGATCAGGCGAACAAGCACAAACGTCACGATCAGGATGCCGAGCATTACCGGCAAGAGCAGAAGCAGACGGCGGATGAGAAAGCGCCACATACGCAGGGCGTGTCAGTCAGGTCTGGCTGGGTCAATCAGGTCAGTCAGGTCAGTCAGGTCTAGTCAGGTCAGTCAGGTCTAGTCAGGTCAGTCAGGTCTGGTCAGGTCAGTCAGGTCTGGTCAGGTCAAATCAGGTCAGCCAAAGGGGTTACCGACTCGACTGACCTGACGACTTGACGACCTGACCGACCCGACCGACCTGACAGACCGGATAAATGGGCGTGATGCTTATTGGTTCAAGAAGGGGCCGAAGTAAGCCGTCCAGTACTCGAAGGTGCCGGTGCGGCCTTTGTGATTCGGGTTCTTGGCATCCCACATGGCTGCCATCGTAGCGACGACATCGTTCGCGTCAAGCGTGGCGCCGTTGTGGAACTTGACACCCGGGCGCAGCTTGAAGGTCCACTCGGTGAGGCCATCATTGGCCTCGTAGCTTTCGGCCAACGCCGGCTCCACCTCAGCGGTGCCGAGCTTGAAGCGCAGCAGCGTCTCGAAGATCTGCGCGCAGGCCGTGAACGTCTCGCCGTCGCTTTCGTCGGCGCAGTTCAGGCTGATCGGTTCCGCATTTTGCACGAAGACGAACGTGTCTTTGGGCGGCTTCATTTCGGCAAAGACGAGCGCGCTGACCGGATTGGCGTGAGCACCCTCTACGTCGGCGCGGAAAGCTATAGCCGAGCCGCCGTGGGCCACCGGGATCATCGGCACATACTTCTTCAGCAGCTCGTTTACCTTGTCGTAGGCAGCCTGGCGCTTGGCCAGATCGGCGGTCGAAGCACCTTCGCGCAGCAAGGCCACGATGTCGTCATACGGTTTGCCGTATTGTTGGTTCTGCGGACCGAAGTGATAGTCCAGGAAGTTGGTTGCATCGGGATAGTCGGCACCCCAGCCCAGCAAATAGAACGCCTCCTTGCCGGCGGTTACCGAGTCGAGGAATGCGCCGGACTCTTTGACTTCGATCTTGACGTTGACGCCGACCTCCTTGAGCTGCGCCTGGATTTCCTGGGCCACGATGCCGGGGTTGGGCAGGTAACCGCGCACCACGTCGCGATAGGTCAGCGTGACTTCGAGGTTCTCTTTGCCGGCTTCCTTCAACAGCTCCCTGGCCTTCTCCGGGTTGTATTCATGCCAGGGGACGTTGGGCGACGCGCCGACGGCGAAGCTGGTCGGCACGAAGCTGGTGGCAACGACCGAGCCGCGCGGATAGTAGTCGTCCACAATGCGCTGGCGGTCAATGGCATAGGCAAAGGCCAGGCGCACACGGTCGTCGTCGAATGGCGGAATGGTGTTGTTGAAGCCGATGTAGAAGATGTTGGCTGCCGGTACTTCGATGAGCTTTAGACTCGAGTCCTTCTCCACCGTCTCGAAGTCGTCCGGGCCAACGTTCGACATCCCATCGGCGTTGCCCGATTGCAACTCCAGCAGGCGCTGGGCAGCTTCCTTGGACCAGCGCAGTACAGCGGTAGGCGTCTTGGCCTTGTTGCCCCAGTAATCGGCGAATGCTTCATAGGTGATGCTCTCGCCGCGTTTCCATTCCTTCAGCTTATAGGGTCCGGTACCGACGGGATTCTCGCTGATCTTGTTGCTGTCGCCACCGGTCTCGTTCAAATAGTCGGCGTCAAGAATGGCGAACGAATCCCCCGCGATCTTGAACGGAAAGGCCGGGTCGGGCGTGCAAAGGGTGA
>Ga0308411_10001576_pt1 | contig 15584 bp, 14 predicted proteins | sample HotsprottomLayer_2_FD_203530 | JGI IMG/M metagenome (GOLD analysis project Ga0308411, IMG submission 203530) | Hot spring phototrophic mat microbial communities from Octopus Spring, Yellowstone National Park, Wyoming, United States -... | ecosystem: Environmental > Aquatic > Thermal springs >...
ACCCAATTGATCTTTCCCAAGTATTGTTTGTCGCAACCGCTAATAATACTAATAACATCTCAACCGCCGTTTTAGATCGATTAGAAATTATTCAAATGCCATCATATACTGATGAGGAAAAAATTGCTATCGCTAAAAAATACGTTCTGTCACGTATGTTAAAGGATGTTGGTTTAACCGAAGAAAATCTTCAAATTGAAGACGGTGTTTGGCAAAAATTAGTTCGACCTTTAGGGTTTGATCCGGGAATCAGAAGTGTCGAAAGAAAGATTGAGGAAATTGTTAGAAAAGTTTCCTACAAAATTGTTGCCGGTCAAGGAAAAACATTTATTATTAATGAAAATAATCTAAGAGAATATTTATAACAAAAATTAAAACTTCAAAATTCAAATCGCAAAATTTAAAAAGAAAATTAACTTAATTGTCATTCCTGGCTTGACCAGGAATCTATAAGATTTAACCTCTTTCGATATTATTATATAGATTCCTGATTACGCAGGAATATAAATCTTACTTTTACACCACGTTTAAACCGCGTCAGACCCGGTTTACACTATTTTTACACAAAGTTTACACTCTTCCATTCGTATCATTCGTATCTCTTAATTCCGATTTATCCGATGTTAGCCGATTTATCTGATTTATCCGACTCTTATTCGCATATTCGTAGATTCGCATTTCATTCGTTGATTGGCATCACATATTCGGATTATAATTTTGAATATTAATCACCTTGAACTTAAACCTTTCATATCTTATACTTTATTCTTATGATAATTACCATTATCGGCCACGGGTATGTTGGTTTGGTTTCTGCCTGTGTTTTTGCTGATTTTGGCAACGAAGTTTATGTCATTGGTCGCAATAAAGAAAAAATTAATCGCTTAAAAAATGGAGATCCAATCATCTATGAACCAGGTTTAAAAGAACTTTTAGAAAAAAATTTAAAAGCCAAACGTCTTCATTTTACTTTGGATTATTCAAAAGCTATTCCCCAATCTGAGATTGTATTTATCACCGTTGGCACACCACCAAAAGAAAATGGTGAAGCTAATTTATCGGCGGTTTTTGAAGTTTCACGAAATATCGCTAAAAATTTAGGTAGCCATTTTACAGTCATTTCCTGTAAAAGCACAGTGCCAGTTGGCACTAATAAAAAAGTTGAGTTCATTTTAGAAAAAAATGCGCCAAAAAAATCTCAGTTTGCCGTTGCCTCCTGCCCGGAATTTTTAAGGGAAGGAACCGCTATCGCCGACACGATTAATGCCGATCGAGTGGTGATTGGTTCATCTTCAAAAAAAGCCATCGATCTTCTTATTAAACTTCATCAACCAATTAATGGTAAAAAAATTATCACTGATTTAGCCTCAGCTGAACTAATCAAATACACTGCCAACGCCATGTTGGCCACTAAAATCTCTTTTGCTAATCTTATTTCTTTTTACTGCGAAAAAACTGGGGCTGACGTGGAAATGGTTTTGGATGCTGTGGGTCTTGACAGAAGAATTGGTCGAGTGTTTATGTATCCGGGATTAGGATATGGTGGTTCATGTTTGCCAAAAGATGTTTTAGCCTTAATTGATACCGGTAAAAAATTAAATATCGATGTTTCTTTTTTAGAATCGGTGGATAAAATCAATCAACAAGCTAAAGAAAATTTTTTAAAAAAAATTTTAAATTATCATCAGGGAAAAACTATTGCGATTTGGGGATTGGCTTTTAAACCCAATACCGATGATATTCGCTTTGCCCCTTCAATTTTTATCATCGAAAATCTTTTAAAACAAAATTTTCAAATCAAAGTTTATGATCAGGAGGCAACAGAAAATATAAAAAAAATTTTTGGCGGCAAAATCACTTATTGTAAAGATCCTTATCAAGCTGCCGAAAGCAGCGATCAGTTGGCTATTCTTACCGAATGGAATGAATTTAAACAGATCGATCTTAAAAAAATAAAAAAACTTTTAAAAAATCCTCTGATTTTTGATGGAAGAAATATCTATGATCCAAAATTGATGAAAAAATTAGGTTTTAAATATTACTCTGTTGGCAGATAGATTATGAATATTCTCATTACCGGAGGGGCAGGATTTATCGGATCCCATCTGACAAAAAAACTTCTTAAAAATAATTATCAGGTAATTGTCGTTGATAATTTAATCACTGGCAGTGAAAAAAATATTGAAGAATTTAAAAATAATAAAAATTTTACTTTTATTAAAGCCGATGTCATAAAACCATTAGCTGATCTTCCAAAAATTGACTATCTTTTTCATCTCGCCTCACCCGCCTCCCCCAATCATCAAAGTAAAATAAGTTATCATCAACTTGCTCTTGAAACAATGCTTGTTAATACTACCGGTACTTTAGAACTTTTAAAACTGGCAAAAAAACATCAAGCGAAATTTTTATTTGCTTCAACTTCAGAAATTTATGGCAATCCCTTAGTCCATCCGCAAAATGAAGGCTATTTTGGTAATGTTAATCCTATTGGTCCAAGAGCAGTTTATGATGAGGCAAAAAGATTTGGCGAAACTTTAACTTCATATTTTGTAAAAAAAGAACGGGTTGATGGAAAAATCGCCCGCATCTTTAATACCTATGGTCCAAATATGAGGATTGATGACAAACGAATGGTAGTTAACTTTATCACTCAGGCTTTAAAAAATAAACCAATAACAATTTTTGGCAATGGTAAGCAAACAAGATCTTTATGTTATGTTGATGATTTAGTTGATGGATTAATAAAATTGATGTTTAATAAAAATACTTACGGCGAAGTAGTTAATTTAGGCAATCCAGAAGAACATACGGTTTTGGAGTATGCTAAAATTATAAAAAGATTAGCCAATTCAAAAAGCGAGATTGTTTTTTTCGAAGAATTGCCACCGGATGACCCTCAAAAAAGAAAACCGGATATTAGCAAAGCGAAAAAACTTCTCAACTGGGAGCCAAAAATTGGCTTGGAAGAAGGACTAAAAAAAACTATTTGTTATTTTAAAACAATTTTATGAAAAAAGCTTTTATTGTTTTACCAACTTATAACGAAGCCGGCAACATTGAACAGTTAATCGATAAAATCTTTAGTCAGCAAAAAAAAACTAAGATTTGGGAAATAAATATTTTAGTAGTTGATAGTCAGTCAACCGATGAGACCGAAAAAATTGTTAAAAAACTCCAAAATCGATACTCTAAGCTTTATCTTCTTTCTACGCCAAAACAAGGATTGGGGAAAGCATATATTCAAGGTTTTTCATATGTTTTAGAAAAATTTAATCCCTATCTTGTTTTTGAAATGGATGCTGATTTGTCGCACGAACCCAATCTTATACCTCAATTTTTAGAAAAAATCGAAAAGGGAGCGGATTTTGTTATCGGCTCAAGATATATTAAGGGGGGAAGCATCCCAAAGGAATGGGCTTTTCATCGGAAAGTTTTTTCAATTATTGGTAATCTTATTGCTCGTTTTGGATTTATGAATCTTAAAATCACCGACTGGACCTCGGGTTATCGAGCTATCAAAGCGTGGTTAATAAAACAAGCTTTACCTTATTTAAAAAATTATTCCGGCTATGTTTTTCAGGTAGCTTTTTTAAATTTTGCCATAAAAAATGAAGCAAAAATTGAAGAAATTCCTATTAATTTTTTTGAAAGAAAATATGGCTTCTCAAAAATTAACTCACCTCAATATATTGTCCAAACCCTTATTTATATATTTTTAAATTCTTCTTTTATCAAATTTGTTGTCGTTGGTTTTTTAGGTTTTTTAATTGATTTTGGCATCCTTTATTTTTTTATCAACAAAATTCATATTCCTTCGACAAAGATCTGGTTAGCTCAAGCAATTTCAGCTGAAGCCGCTATCATTAATAATTTTGTTTTAAATAACTTTTGGAGCTTTGCTCATAAAAAAATTACCAACAATTTTTTTCTTTCTTTTTTAAAATTTAATTTTATCTCTTTAGGAGCGCTTATTATTCAAATGGTACTGCTTCAGGTTTTAGTTAATATTTTTGGCCGAAGCTTTTGGATTGTTTATAAAATATTAATTATTGTTTTTGTTATCATTCCCTATTCTTATTTTTTATACAACAAATTAGTTTGGAAAAAATAGGTTATTATTTTTCCGCATAAGAAGAAGAAATCCAACCCTCATCAAACTCCCCTTCCACTAAACTATCTTTATTACCATTAAATTTAATTTTATACCAACCATCTTTCTCATCTAAAAACTCATATTTTCCTCCCACTTTAATTTTTGCTGATTCTGAAGCTCCTAAAGATGGTTCTTGTCTTACTCTAAGCCATCCGGTTGGTGTTTCTTTGATAACAACAAATTTCTTTTCCTCAATTTTAGCTGAATCAGTAGCTTCTTTTTTTGGTTTTGGAGTAATAAACTTCTGCGATTGATCAACTGCTAATTTAAATTTAGCATAGAGACGATAACCAGAATCAAGATTTATTTTTTGTGTTCGCTTAAAAAATCCGGGCATAAAAACTGAAAGTTCATGAACGCCAGCAGGGACATTTTCTAAAATTAATGAACTGACTCCTTTTTCATCATTATCTAAATAAACAATTGCCCCATCAGGTTCGGTTTCAACATATATCTCTCCATAACCTTTTTTAGCAGTATTTGATTTTTTCATCGTAAAAATTTCACCGGCTGTTAATAAATCAGAACTACCCAAATCAAAATTGACATAAGTTAAAACATTTTTTTCAATATTAACTTTTCCACTCCAAGAAGCGGTGTCGGTGGCCACTCCTTTTGGAATAAGTTTTATTAAATATTCGCCCACTTTATATTTTTCCTCTCGTAAAGGAGTTTCTCCTAAAAGAAGATTGTCAATAAAGACTGAGGCTGTTGGTGAAGAAGTCACTGTTAATCTTCCATAAGTATTTTTTTGATTAAAAAAAAAGAATTTTGCAAGAATAAAAATCACAAATCCTAAAACTAAAAATGCAAAAAAAATCAATTTATTTTTCATAAGAAAATTATATACCAAAAAAATGGGAAAAGTATAAATATTGTGTAAACATAGTATAAACATTGTGTAAAAGTTAAAAAAATAATACGAATGATGCGAATAAATACGCGAATGACGCGAATTATGCGAATAAAAAAAGTGCAAGACACGATAAACAACGTCAGACGCGGTAAAAGTTGTCGATACCCAACGTCATTAAAATTATTATAAAAAAATGTGATATTATATATTTGTTTTATACCCCTTCGCTTTCAAATAGCAAGGGGTTATACCTAACGAAGCTTTGATTTTTAAATAATGGTTTTGACTATAAAGTCAATCCTAAATCTCATTTGAAAGCTTCGGTAGGTATATACCAAAAAGTTACAAAATCAAAGCGGAGTGGTATATGATTAAAAATGAACTCAAAAAAAAACTTATCAATGCTCTAAAAAAAATTAATGTTGGAGTAGATGAAAAACTAATTGATCTTCAACCGCCAAACTTATTATCATTTGGCGACTATTCCACCTCAATCGCCTTAAAATTAGCAAAAAATTTAAAACAAGACCCACTCAATATAGGAAAAAAAATAATCAATAATTTAGCAAAAGATGAACTAATTGAAAAAGTAGAACTAATAAAACCGGGGTTTATAAATTTTTGGTTAAGCAAAAAAACTCTGTTTTCTAATCTTTATCAGCAAGCAAACAATATATTTTTATTCTTCTCTTTTTCTTTTGGATCAAATAAAAAAATTCTTATCGAATATGCTCAACCCAATACTCATAAATTATTTCATATTGGTCATTTAAGAAATATTACTTTAGGCGAATCGTTGGCAAGAATTTTTGAAGTTTTGGACAATAAAATTATTCGGACCAACTATCAAGGTGATATCGGTCTTCATATTGCTAAATGTCTCTGGGCCATTAAAAAAGAACAAGAAAACAACAAAAACATTCTTGATGATTTTAAAACTATTTCTCAAAAAATAGAATTTATTGGCAAAATGTATACCAAAGGTACCAAAGCTTATGAAGAAGATGAAAAAGCTAAAAACGAAATCATCGAAATTAACAAACAAATTTATGAAAAAGATCCAAAAATTTTTGATCTTTGGCAAAAAACTCGACAATGGAGTTTAGGTTATTTTGAAAAAATTTATCATCGCCTTGATATCAAATTTGACCGATTATTTTTCGAAAGTGAGATGAGTGAAAAAGGAATAGAAATTTGCCAAGAGGCTTTAAAAAAAGGAATTTTAGAAAAAAGCCAAGGGGCAATTATTTTTAATGGCAAAAAATATGGCCTTGATACTAGAGTTTTTATCAACTCTTTAGGCTTTCCTACCTATGAAGGAAAAGAACTAGCTTTAGCTGAAAAAGAATTTTCTGAGTTTGGGCAAATCGATAAAGCAATTCACTTAACTACTCCCGAACAAAAAAGTTTTTTTAAGGTAACTTTTAAAGTTGAGGCGCTTTTGAATCCTAAAAAATTTCAAGATAAACAATATCATCTTTCCTATGAATGGGTAAAACTAAAAGAAGGTAAAATGTCATCACGAGGAGGAAACGTCATTGAGGCTAATTGGTTAATTGATGAGGTAAAAAAGAAGATTTTAACGGATTTCAAAATCGATGAGGAAACGGCTGAAAAAATTGCCGTTGCCTCAGTCAAGTATGCTTTTTTAAAAACTTCACCGGAAAATCCAATTTCTTTTGATATCAAAGAATCAATTTCTTTAAAAGGAAACTCTGGTCCTTATATTCTTTATACCTATATTCGGGCCCAAAGCGTGTTAAAAAAAGAAAAAAACCTTAAAAAAAACAAACCCCTTTATTCTGTTAATCTAAATAAAGAAGAAGGTGAAATTTTGCGGTTTTTAATTTTGTTTCCTGAGGCGATTTTAAATAGCGCCTTATATTTCTCTCCTCATTTTTTATGTCAATATCTTTATGAACTTTCGCAAAAATTTAACCTTTTTTATGAACACTACCCAATCTTAAAAGAAAAAAATGAAAGCTTAAAAACTTTTCGCCTGCTTCTTACCCAAGCAACTGCTAATATCATCAAAAAAGGATTTTTTATTTTAGGAATAAAAACGGTGGAGAAAATGTGAAGAAGAAAGTGTAAACGTGGTGCAAACCGCGTCAGACGCGGTAAAAGTTGTGTAAACGTTGTTAATATATCAAATATCAAAAAGCAAAACGCAAAATGACATAGTAAAAATGAATAATGAGCAAAGTAAATATTTTTTTAAATTTTTTTATATGGCTCTTTTTGTCCTCCGAATCGGAGGATGTCATTTTGATATTTGACCAAGTCTGACTTGGTTTGATATATGATTTTTGATTTATTTTTTAGTGTTAGAAATTAAGAAATCTTAGGTAATTTATGAACTACGTCTGTAATCAATGTGGTTATGGTTCGGCTTCTTGGATGGGGCGCTGTCCATCTTGTGGTACTTGGCAGAGTTTTGTCGAAAAAAAAGAAGACCAAGAAACAAAAAAAATAGCGATTGAAAAATTAAACATTTTATCTTTAGAAAAAATTCCAGAAATCAATAAAAATAAAAAAACAACTGGCATCTTTGAAATTGATCGGGTTTTAGGTGGGGGAATTGTTGATGGAGAAATTATTCTTTTGACTGGTGAACCAGGAGTGGGAAAGTCAACTCTTCTTCTTCAATCATTAAACAACTTTCGCTGTCTTTATATCTCTGGCGAAGAATCAGCCAGTCAAGTTTCCCAAAGAGCCAAGCGCTTAAAAGTTAATTTAAAAAATCTTCTTTTTTCTGACAATACTCAAATTGAAGGAATCATTACTGGCTTAAAAGAGTTAAGAAAAAAAATTGATATTTTAGTAATTGATTCAATCCAAACTCTTTTTTCTAGTAAAATTGAGACGCCATCCGGCAGCCTTTCTCAAATCAAAGAAATCGCTAATCAAATTATCGATTTTGCTAAAAAAAACAATTTACCAGTAATTATTGTTGGTCATATTACTAAAGAGGGAGAGATCGCCGGACCAAAAACCTTGGAACATTTTGTCGATTGTGTTTTATCGTTTGAAGGCGAAAAAGAATCCAACTTTCGCATTCTTCGCGCCTCAAAAAATCGTTTTGGACCAACTGATGAGATTGGAATTTTTGAAATGGAAAGTGAAGGTTTAAAACCGATAAGTAATCCCTTGATATTTTTAGAAAATCATAAAGAAGAACCAGGAAAAGCAATTGTTGGCATAACCGAAGGAAAAAGACCCTTATTTTTTGAAATTCAAACGCTGACTGTCCCAACGGTTTTAGCCATTCCTCGTCGCGTAGTTAAAGGTTTAGATTATAATAAGGTTTTACTACTTTTAGCGGTAGCTCGAAAAAATCTTCATCTTTCTTTAGAAAAATTTGATCTTTTTGTTAACGTCGTTGGCGGTGTGAACATTAAATCAACCGCTGCCGATTTGGGCTTTATTGTTTCTCTTGTTTCCTCAATAAAAAATCAACCGCCGCCAAAAAAATCACTTTTTGTTGGCGAAGTTGGACTTTTAGGTGAAATAAGAAAAATTTATTTTCAAGAAAAAATAGAGAAAGAGGCAAAAAGATTAGGATTTTCTTCAGTTTATTCTTCAAAAAATATTAAAAACATTAAAGAAATAAAATCAATCTTCAACTTTTAAGGTGATTTTTTATAAAAAATTTTCTTAAAAACTGTTTTTTTACCATTAGCTCCGACAAGTTCAATTATCAATTCATTCTGTCCTTTTTTTAAGGGAAAACTATATTCAAAAATTCCATCTTGATTAGGATAAACTTTTTCACCAAAAATATTAATACTTGTCTCTTTTTCTGTTTTTCCAACAATTTTAATTAAATTTTCATTATAAAAAGTGTCAGTTTTTGGAGAAAGAAGAACTATTTTTGGTGGAGTAAGAAAAATTTTAATTTGATAAATAAAATATCCAAAAAAAATAAAGATTGAAATAAAAACTAAAGTCTGAAAAAACTTTTTTACTTGAGGTGTAAAATATTTATCAGAAATTCTTTTTCGAAAACTGACAACCTCATTATCTTCATAATCTCGGTAAAAAAATGGTAATACCTTTTTATAATTTAACCCCAAAAAACGCGAATAGGTTTTGATTAATCCTTCAATATAGACTTTTGACTCAAAAAAATTCCAATTATTATTCTCTAACGCAGAAATATATTTCTCTTTAATCTTTATTTGTTTTGAAATATCGGTTAAATAAAGATTTTTTTTTAATCTTTGATTTTTTAAAATCTCACCGGCAGTAAGCATATATAAAATTCAAAATTTAAATCTCACCCTCCTAATCGGAAGGTGCATTTTGCATTTTTAATTTTTATTTTTTAATTTTTAATTTTACTTTCCTTCCCTTCCTGTATACTCTCCAGTTTCAGGATTAACAATAACTACATCACCCACTTTAATAAAAAGTGGCGCCATAATTACTGCTCCAGTTTCTAATTTAACTGGTTTTTTTGCTCCGGAAACGGTATCACCTTTGACTGCTTCTTCTGCCTCAACTACTTTCAATCGCACCGATAAAGGTGCTCTAACCGATAAAGGTCTCTCATCATAAATATAAACATAAAGTTTATCACCTTCTTTTAGGTATTTTTCTAAACCAGAAACCGAAGAAAGTAAAACTGGATATTGATTAAATGTTTTTTCATCCATAAAATAAAGATTTTCATTATCTTTATATAAAAAAGTCATTAATCGACTCTCAACATCAACCACCTCAACTTCTTCAACTGATTTAAAAGTAACATCAATATTTTTTCCTGATTTTACATTCCAAATTTTTGTTTTCATTAGAGCTGAGCCTTTTCCTGGTGAATAAAACTCGGCTTTTTGCACCTGCCAAATTTCATTTTGATAGTGAATAAAATCCCCTTTTTTTAAATTGCCGGCGTTAATCCTCATTTTTTATTCAATATTAATAACTTTTAACTCATTAATAGAATTTAAATTTAAAAAAACTGCCGCTAATCTTTCAACTCCAATCGCTATTCCGGCGCTCTCTGGAAAACCATATTTTAATGCTTGAATAAAACCTTTGTCAATTGGATGATTAATTTTTTTATTTTGTTTTCTTTCTAAATATTCTTTTATAAAACGATCTTTTTGCTCTTTCCAATCACTCAACTCAGTATAACAATCACCTAATTCTACTCCATTAATATAAAATTCAAACCGTTGGGCAGTTTGTCCGTCAGAATTTAATTTAGCCAGAGCAGCAAATTCTTTCGGATAGTCATAAATTAAAGTTGGATAACCATTTTTCCCTAAATGTGGCTCTATCTCTTGAACATAAATCTGCGACCAAACATCTTTATAAGAAAATTTTTCTACTTGATAACCCTTTTTTTTGGCTTTTTCCAAAAATAGTTGATGATTAAATAATTCTTTTTCGTAAATACCAGTATATTTTTCAAAAGCTTCTGCGACCGAAATTTTTTCCCACTTATCTAAATTAATTTTTAAACCCAAATCACTTTTGATTTTTGCCCTCCGAATCGGAGGGTGAATTTTGACTTTTTTATTAATATATCTTAACATTTCTAGCACTTCATCAGCTATATTCATATAGTCAGCATTTACCTTATAAAATTCAAGCATTGTAAATTCGAAAGAATGAAGAGACGATGGTGGATCGCTATTTCTAAAAGATTTACCCAAATAATAACAATTACCAATTTTATAAGCTAAAAGCCTTTTTAAAAACAGTTCCGGCGATGGAGTAAGATAAAGTTTTTCCTTTTTATCAAGAAACTTAAACTCTGTCTCAAAAACTTCAAGATATGACTCAGGTATTAAAGCTGGTGATAAAACCGGTAAATCAATTTTTTGATAATCTTTCTTTTGAAGAAAGTCATCAATCAACTTTAAAATAAAAATATACTTTTTATGATTGTCTAAATTTTCAGCCTTAGTAACAATTTTCATTGGAAAAAAGTCAATTTAACTTAACTCCTTTTCTAATTCTTGTAAGAGTTTTTTTGCTTTTGAAGAAACCCTCTCAGGAATTTTAATCCTAAATACTACATATTGATCTCCTTTTCTTGGAGAATTCGGATAAACTATACCCTTCCCTTTAAGTCTGACCATCATTCCTTCTTTGGTCCCCGGTCTGACTTTTAATTTAATCTCCCCTTCAATCGTTGGTACTGAAACAATCCCTCCCAATACTGCCAGAGGATACGAAATTTCTTTTTCAAAATAAATATCCTGACCTTCTCTTTTAAAATAAGGATGGGGCTTAATATGAATAATTAAATCAAAATCAGAAAAACGAATTCGTGTTCCCTCATCCACTCCGGCTGGAATTTTAATTGTTTTATTTTCTCCTCTAATAATGACATTTTTTGTCGTTCCTTTTACTGCCTCATCAAAAGTCAATGTTGTTTCAAAAACCTCTCGTCTCTGCCGACGAGCTCTACTAAATGGCGATTGAAAACCAAAAAACTGTTCAAAGATTTCAAATGGATCAGAAAAACCCCAAAAGTCAAAATCAAAATCAGAAAAATCACCACCAAAATTAGTATAAACTCTAAACGGTCCTTGTTGATAATATTGGCCAGTAAAACCAGAAGAACCAGGAGTCCCCCTTTCAAAAGCTGCCTCACCATATTGATCGTAAATTGCTCTTTTTTTTGGGTCGGAAAGAATTTCAAATGCTTTATTGATTTCCTTAAACTTTTCTGTTGCCTCAGGAGATTTGTTTCGATCGGGATGCCACTTTAACGCCTGTTTCCTATAGGCAGCTTTAATTTCATCTAGGGTAGCATTTTTAGAAACCCCAAGAATTTCATAATAGTCCATTTTAAATTTTTGATTTTAAATTTTTGATTTTAAATTTCTAATTTACTACTTCTCCTTCTTCCGCTTCATTTTTTTTATCTTTTGCTTCTTCACTCTCATTTGATTGAGAAGATTGTTGATACATTGTTTGGCCAACTTTTGTCAACTCGTCAGATAAAGCTTTTATTTTTTCTTCTAATTCTTCTTTTGTTCCTTTATCTAAAATATCTTTTAACTCTTTAATCTTTTTCTCAATTGATTCCTTTAAACTCTTATCAATTTTATCACCGGTTTCTTTTAAAGATTTTTCCGCTACATAAATCATGTTATCGGCTTTATTTCTTGCTTCAATTCTTTCTTTTTCTTTTTGATCTTCTTGAGCGTGTTTCTCGGCCTCTTCCTTCATTCTTTCAATCTCTTCTTTAATTAAACCGGTTGAACCGGTAATTTTTATTGCCTGAGATTTTCCGGTTGCTTTATCTTTAGCGGTAACCGTTAGAATACCATTAGCATCAATATCAAAAGCCACTTCAATTTGAGGCACACCACGAGGAGCTGGGGGGATCCCATCTAGAATAAATCGACCTAAAGATTTGTTGTCTTTTGCCAACGGTCGCTCGCCTTGCAAAATATGAATCTCTACTTGCGTCTGATTATCTGCCGCCGTGGAAAAAATTTCTGACTTTGAGGTGGGAATGGTGGTGTTTCTTGGAATTAAAGGCGTCATCACCCCACCCAAAGTCTCAACTCCTAAGGTTAAAGGAGTAACATCCAATAAAACCACATCCTTTGTTTCTCCAGTTAAAACCCCGGCCTGAATAGCTGCTCCTACCGCCACCACTTCATCTGGGTTGACCGACCGATTTGGTTCTTTACCGAAGAATTTTTTTACCTCCTCAATAATTTTGGGCATCCGGGTCATTCCTCCAACCAAAACCACCTCATCAATTTTGGAAGCATCAACCTTTGCGTCTTTTAAACAGGCTTTAACTGGATCAAAAGTTTTTTTAATTAAATTATCAACTAGGACCTCAAGCTTTGCCCGAGTCAATTTCATCACTAAATGCAATGGTTGACCTTCTTTTACCATAATAAAAGGTAAATTAATTTCGGTTTCTAACGAAGAAGAAAGTTCAATTTTGGCTTTTTCAGCTGCATCTCTTAATCGTTGAAGTGCCTGAAGATCTTTCCTTAAATCAATTCCTTGTTCTTTTTTAAACTCATCAGCAATATAATCTAAAATCACTTTATCAAAATCATCACCTCCCAAATGAGTATCGCCATTAGTGGCTTTTACTTGAAAAACACCATCCCCAAGCTCCAAAACCGTAATATCAAACGTCCCACCGCCCAAATCATAAACTGCAATTGTGTGAGCGTGCTTTTTATCCAATCCATAAGCCAAAGAAGCGGCAGTTGGTTCATTTAAAATTCGCTCCACTTTTAATCCAGCAATCTCACCCGCTTGCTTAGTCGCCTGACGCTGTGAGTCATCAAAATAAGCAGGAACCGTAATTACCGCCCGATCGACTTTTTCACCTAAATATGCTTCCGCATCAGCTTTTATTTTTTGAAGAATCATAGCAGAAATTTCTTGAGGAGTAAAAGTTTTTCCCTCAACTTCAATCACTGCCATCCCATCTCGTCCTTCTTTAATTTTATAAGGTAACCATTTCATATCATATTTAACCGACTCATCAGAAAATCTTCTTCCCATCAATCGCTTAACTGAAAAAATCGTGCTTTTTGGATGAATTATCATTTGTCTTTTTGCTACATCACCAACAATTCTTTTTATTGGATCAACAACCGAAGGGATAACATTTCGTCCTTCAGCTGAATGAATTACTTTCGGTTTTCCTCCCTCCATAACTGCGACACAGGAATTGGTTGTTCCTAAATCAATACCAATGACTTTACTCATAAGAAAAATAAAAAAACTAATAACTTACATATAGTCACCTTTTTTTAATTGTTCTTTAGCTTTATCTACTAATTCTTTTTCTACTTTCTTCTTAGAAACTTTTACTTGAGCTATCCTTAAAATTTCTCCGTCAATCTTATACCCTTTTCGCAAAATTTCTACCACGATATTATCCTTATCACCCAAAACTATATCTACGGCCTCAGCCAAATAAGGATTGAATTCTTTCCTTAAAAGATCAATTTCTTCAATTCCTTCGCTTTTTAAGAATTGAAAAAACTGATCTTTTATTAATTTTAAGCCAGGATCTTTCACAAAAACTTCGGCTTTCTCTAAACTATCAACTAAAGGTAATATTCCTAAAAAAATATTTTTCTTTATTTTTCTTTCTAAAACTTGTTTTTCTTCATTAACTCTTTTTTCTAAGTTTTGATAATCCGCTAGAGCCCGAAGATATTTATTTTTAATTTCTTCAAGCTCTTTTTTTAATTTTTCATTTTCTTCTTTAAGTTGTAAAAGTTCTTGTTTTTTATCTTGTTTTTGATTATCTTTCATAAGTCTTAATCTTATCAAATTTTTTCTCCTTTTAAAAGTTGATTAATTAAATTAGAAAAATATCTTACTTGAGGAATAATAATGGCATACGGCATCCGTTTTTGTCCAATAACCCCAATAATTCCTTTTATTTTTTCACTTTCAAATTCGCCAAAAACACTCCCACAACTTTCAAATAAAGGATCATAAAAATCTTCTTCCCCTAAAAAATAGAGAACGTCAGCGTTAAGTCGTATAAATTCACTGATAATTCGTTCCCAAAAACTAATCTCATCTAATCTTAAAAAAAGATTACGCGCTAATTGAATATCAAAAAACTCCGGCCACTCAAGTAAATAACCAACTCCGGAATAATAAATATCACCCCGATCAGTGGCAGCCAGTGATAAAAACCCGGTCTTTTTAGAAAGAACTTTAGTTGCCTGTGATAATAAACGATTTGGATCATCTTTATCATCCCAAACACTATTTTTATAAGTCACCTCATCGGTGGTAGTCAATTCTTTTTCTTTCATCAAATTTTTAATAAAAAAACGAAAACCTTTAGCTGATGGGATTCTTCCTGAAGAAAAGTATTCTTTTTTCAAATAACCTTTCTTGGCAAGCTCAACCATCTCATTACGAATCGTTGCTGGTGAAACACCCAGTTTATATTTTTTTTCAAGGACTTCCGATCCTACCGGCAACCCGGTTTCGGTATACTCTTGGATAATTGCTTTTAATATCTCAATTTGCCGTTGAGTTAATTCTTCCATAGCTTTTTTATTATATTAGCAATCATAAATAATATCTGCTAATTTGTCAAGAGGAATTTTTGTTATAATTTTTTATATGCTTGAAAAATTTTATATTGTTTTGGCGGTTGGGGCTTTTATTTTAAAAGATAAAAAACTTCTTATTGTCAAAAAATCTCCTTATGAAAATATTGACGCTGGTTTATGGACTATCCCCGGTGGCAAAATTGAAAAAGATGAATCAATTATTGATGGCTTAAAAAGGGAGATAAAAGAAGAGGTCAATCTTGAAATTTCTGAATATCAATGGCTTGGCGAGGATGTTTTTGAAAGTAATGGTTTTTGGTATCATGCTCAACATTTTTTATGTCATCCCAAAAACTATGAGGTTAAGCTAGAAAAAGAATTAACCGCCTTTCACTGGCTTTCAAAAAACGAAATAAAAAACTTCACTTTTCCCAAAAATATTAAAAAAAGAATCAAAGAAATTTTTGAAAAATATGCTTAAACTTGGTGCCCATCAATCGATAGCTGGTGGACTTGATAAAGCAATTGAGCGGGTGGTAAAAATTGG
>Ga0308411_10001577_pt1 | contig 15583 bp, 16 predicted proteins | sample HotsprottomLayer_2_FD_203530 | JGI IMG/M metagenome (GOLD analysis project Ga0308411, IMG submission 203530) | Hot spring phototrophic mat microbial communities from Octopus Spring, Yellowstone National Park, Wyoming, United States -... | ecosystem: Environmental > Aquatic > Thermal springs >...
CGCATCGGCATTGAAAGTGGTCACCAACCGGTGCCGCAAGACCGGATACGCCACCTCTCGTATGTCTTCGGTTGTGACATGCATCCGGCCATGAAGAATCGCTCGTGCCTTGCCGCCGAGGATCAGGTATTGGCTCGCCCGTGGGCCAGCTCCCCATGAGACCCACTCTTGGATGAATTTCGGCGCCTGAGATTCACGGGGTCGGGTCGCTCGCACTAGATCGACCGCATAAGCAAACACGTGGTCGGCAACAACAATTTGCCGCACCACCTCTTGCAACCGGAGGATTTGCGGGCTATCCAGAATGGGCTTAAGCTCCGGTTTGTAGCTGCTCGTCGTCTGTTTCATGATTTGAAGCTCTTCCTGCCGCGATGGATACGTCACGACGATGTTGAACATAAAACGATCGAGCTGCGCCTCGGGGAGTGGGTAGGTGCCTTCTTGTTCGATTGGGTTCTGCGTCGCCAATACAAAGAACGGCTCCGGCAGCCGGTATGTGTTGGCTCCAGCTGTCACATGATGTTCTTGCATGGCTTCGAGCAAAGCGGCTTGCGTTTTGGGTGGCGTCCGGTTAATCTCATCCGCCAAGATCATGTTGGCAAAAATAGGACCTTGGAGAAAGACGAACCGCCGGCGACCCGTTTCGGGATCATCTTGCAAAATGTCCGTCCCGGTAATGTCTGCGGGCATCAGGTCCGGGGTGAACTGAATTCGCTTAAAGGAAAGGTGGAGAAGGCGGGAGACCGTGCTGACTAACAATGTTTTGGCAAGGCCGGGGACACCTTCAAGGAGGCAATGACCTCGGCTAAACAACGCCATCAAGAGTTGCTCAACCACCGAACGTTGGCCGACGATGACTTTGGCAATCTGTTCGGTCATCTGGTTGTAGGCGGCGGCAAGCTCCCGCACGGCTTGGGCTTCAGCGGGTAATGTGGGGTTCGATGCTGGCATGAACTCAAATGACTCCTGTTGGATGCCTGCTGATCGGACTAACGCCCTCGCTGTTCGCTATCGGGCGTGTCGAAAGGACTACCCCCATGGAAATGAACGTTTCTTAGTGCGATATGTTTCGCAGCGAACAAAAAATCGGCGGACGGGAGCAACGTGTCTGGCTCCTCGATTCGGGCCTGGTGTCTTGGCAGCTTCCTTTGCCACACGACCTCCGCTCTGGCGTCGTCACTCTTTTCATGGTATAAACTTATGTTAAGCAGCGGGTGGAATAGGGGGGCGGCGAATTTCAAATTGTTTTCGGAACTTAACAGAATTTTCTCCGTCATAGCCACAGAACTTGTTCTTCATAACGGTCGTTATTGCGAGTTTCATTCCTGACTGGGCGTGTTTAAACGGATTGACCAATTTAGGGACGACACATTGAGGGTTTTATGTTTCACTCGATCGATCGACGTCACTTTTTGAAGCACGTCGCCGGAATGTCGGCATTTGCGCTTCCGGGCATGAACTTCATGCGGACCATGGCGCAAGAGGCCAAGAATCTTAAGAAAAGCGGTAAGAGTCTCATCATTTTGTGGATGAGTGGTGGCCCCTCGACAATCGACCTGTGGGACCTCAAGCCTGGTGCTCCGACAGGTGGTCAGTTCAAGCCGCGGGAAACCGCTGCGGCGGGGGTGCAGATTAGTGAACATCTACCGACCATTGGACGGCAGATGAAACACCTTGCCATTATCCGTTCTTTGACAACAACAGAGGGCGATCACGACCGAGGTACTCGACTCGTGAGTACTGGTCGTGCACCCAATCCGGTAGTGCAGTACCCGACATTAGGCTCCGTCGTGTCTCGGATCCTGACGCCGAAGGAGTTGGATTTGCCAGCGTTCATCTCGGTGGGTGGAGGCAGCGGATCCCGGATTGGTCCAGGTTTCCTCGGCATGACGTACGCTCCATTCACGATCGGCAACGACCGCGTGGGTCAGCTACCTGAAAACGTGGCTCCGCCGGAAGAACTTGCGAATGGTCGGGTGCCAAACGACCAGCGCGAGATGATTCGGGATCTGCGCCAACTCCGGCGGAAACGGCTTTTTGAAATTACAGAAAACAGCTTGAAAACAAATGTACCTGCCGATGCCACCCAGGCGCATAGCGATATTTATGCCAAGGCGTTCAGCCTTTCGGTCTCGCAGAGGCGCGAAGTGTTCCGTTTCACGCAGCAGGAGACCGCAGCCCTGTCGCGTTACGGCAACAATCCGTTTGGTCGAGGCTGCCTCTTGGCGAAGAAGCTCGTCGAAGCGGGCGCGGTGGTGGTCGAGGTCGAATTGGGTGGTTGGGACAACCACAACAATATCTTCCCGACTCTGCACACCACGAACATGACGGGTCGAGCCGACATTCTCGATCGTGGGATGGGGTCGTTAGTCGAGGATTTGGCAGCAAGCGGCAAAATTAAGGACACCGTGATTCTGTGGGCTGGTGAGTTTGGTCGGACGCCGCGGATTAACGCCAATGCAGGGCGCGATCACTGGCCGCGTTGCTGGTCGGTCGTCGTCGGCGGTGGTAACATCAAGGGCGGACAAGTTTACGGCTCGACCGACGCCACAGGAGAAGCCGTTAAGGATAATCCTGTCACGATCAGCGATGTCTTTGCCACGGTCTACCGTGGCTTGGGTATCGATCCCACGCCAGAGCAAAATGCGAGCATCCGGGACAACTTGGGTCGGCCGTTCGCCATCGCTGGCGACAAACCCAAGCCCATCGAAGCTCTGCTTTGATCCTCAAGCGGGTCTCGGCACTCTGCAAGGCTCGGCATAGGACAATGCCGGGCCTTTATTTTTTGGAGAGGGACCTTCCCGGTGCAACGAAATGGTCGATTACTTGACCGCGCCGCGTTTTGGCTCCGTCTTTTTTTGGTCATGGCGGTGATCGGCTTGCTCTTCGTTGTGAACTCCCAGTGGGGTGCCGATCACCTCAGCTGGGAGTCACTTCGCTCGTACATCGAAGACCTGCAAGAGTGGGTACAGCAGAACACCACGCAAGCGATCATTATTTTCGTCATTGTTTACATCGTCGTGACTGCGGTCTCGCTGCCTGTCTCGACCGGAATGAGCATCACGGCAGGGGCCTTATTTGGGCTGTGGCTCGGTGTGGCTATCGTCAGCTTCTCGGCAACCGTCGGTGCCACTTTAGCCATGTGGACGAGTCGGTATCTATTTCGGGAAATCGTTGAACGGTATTTCGGTTCGCGTTTGCAGCTAATTCTCGCAGGGTTGGAGCGTGATGGCGGGTGGTATTTACTCAGTCTCCGCCTGTTGACGATTTTCCCCTACTTTCTCGTCAATCTGGCCATGGGGGTGACGCGGATTCGGACGTTACATTATGTCCTGGCGACCTGGCTCGGGATGTTGCCAGCCCAATTGATTTTCGTGAATGCCGGGCAGGCTGTGATGAGCATTCGTTCGCCGCACGATGTATTGAGCCTGGAAGTGGTGACAGCTTTAGCCCTTCTTGCCACGGCACCCATACTTCTGCGATGGCTGACACGAAGGTGGTTTCGTCGGTTTCTGGGGCCAGACCGAAAGTTAGTAGCCCAAATTACGGAAGAGACCGCAACATAATAAGGTCGGCACACCCCGTTGGAGACGCCTTGCCCTTGAACGACCTCTGCGAGCAACCCGCTTAATTTGGGAGCAGGTTCTTCACCGCATCGAGTTCTTCTTGCAGTTCTTGCATCGTGATCCTGAATTTCTCTTGACCGAATGCATCGAACTGCAGACCGGTGACAATCTGAAAATTCCCTTGGCCGTCGCTGCGAACCGGATAGCCAAAGACAAGCCCTGCGGGGACGCCGTATTCCCCTTGCGAAACCACGGCCGCACTGGTCCAATCGTCGGTCGGAGTGGGTTTCAACCAACTTTTGACGTGGTCGATGGCTCCATTTGCGGCCGAAGTGGCCGAACTTTGCCCTCGGGCTTTAATGACAGCTGCACCGCGTGTTTGGCATTGAGGAAGGAACACCGTCTCGAACCAGGTGCGATCACCGATCACTTGCTCCGCCGGCTTCCCGTTGATACGAGCGTTTTGCCAATCAACCCATTGTGTCGAGCTGTGATTGCCCCAGATTGTCACGCGGGTGACAGCTTCGTTGCCGACCCCTGCTTTCTTGGCGAGGGCGGCCAAAGCCCGGTTGTGGTCGAGCCGCGTCATCGCATTCCACCGGTCAGAGGGAATGTCCCGCCCATTCCGCCAAGCGATCAGGCAATTGGTGTTGCACGGATTGCCGACGACGAGGATACGCACATCCCTCGCTGCACGTGCTGCGAGAGCTTTTCCTTGAACCTGAAAAATTTCCGCATTCTTGCTCAGGAGATCTTTACGTTCCATGCCCTGTTTACGCGGAAACGCGCCGACGAGGAGGGCATACTGGCAACCATCAAACGCCTTCAAAGGATCATCCGTAAGGACCAGACCGCCCAACGTGGGGAAACCGCAATCTTCTAGCTCCATGGCGACGCCTTCGAGGGCCTGCATGGCCGGGGTGATTTCGAGCAACTGGAGGATCACTTTACAGTCGCTGCCGAAAACTTCGCCGGACGCCAATCGAGTGAGTAAAGAGTAAGCGACCTGGCCAGCGGCACCCGTGACGGCAACGCGTACGACTCGAGACATAGGACCCCCTAACATCGTGCGACGGTGAGTGCGCTTCGGGACTCTAGTAAACAGAAAACCTGATCCATAGGCTATCACTCTGAGCCGCGGTTGGCTATTTGGTCAGCCATCGGATTTGCGGACGGCCTCATGAGGAGAAGACGACACAATGATCAAAGTCGGTATCAATGGATTTGGTCGGATCGGTCGGTTGATTTTTCGCGCCTTAGTGGAACAGGGCCATCTCGGTAAAACTCTTGACGTTGTCGCGGTAAACGATTTGGTTCCGGCCGACAACCTCGCCTACCTGCTCAAGTATGACTCGACTCAAGGCCGCTTTCAAGGCTCGCTGCAAGTGGAAGGCAGCGACCATATCGTGGTCAATGGCCACCGCGTGAAATGTCTGGCGATCAAGGAAGGACCGCATGCGCTGCCGTGGAAAGACCTTGGCGTGGAATACGTGATTGAATCGACTGGTCTGTTTACCGAGCGAGCGAAGGCCGAAGGGCACCTGAAAGCCGGGGCTCGCAAGGTGATCATCTCGGCCCCAGCCAAAGGGGAAGACATTACGGTGGTGATGGGCGTCAATCATGAGAAGTACAACGCCAAGGAGCATCACATCGTATCGAACGCGAGCTGTACGACGAACTGCCTCGCACCGATCGTTCATGTGCTGTTGCAGTCGGGTTTTGGCATCGAAGAAGGATTGATGACGACCGTGCATAGCTACACCGCCACTCAGAAGACTGTGGACGGTCCGGGTGGCAAGAAAGATTGGAAAGGGGGGCGTGCGGCGGCCATTAATATCATCCCTTCCACCACGGGTGCCGCGAAAGCCGTCGGCTTGGTTTGTCCCGAGGTCAAAGGAAAGTTGACGGGGATGGCGTTTCGCGTACCCACGGCAACCGTTTCCGTCGTCGATCTTACAGTGCGGCTCAAGCAAGAAACGACGTACAACAAGATCGCCGAGGCGATGGAGGCGGCGGCCCGTGGTCCGTTGAAAGGAATTCTCGGTGTGACGCGGGACCCCGTCGTCTCGGCCGATTTCATTCATGATCCACTCTCCAGCATCTTCGATTACGACGCTGGGATGAGTATCCATGGGACGGATCACAAAGAGGGCGAACCTCACCCCAACGATAAGCCTGCCCGTTTCTTCAAGTTAGTGAGTTGGTACGACAACGAGTGGGGGTACTCCAATCGGTGCGTCGATCTCCTGATGCATATGATCCAAAAGGGGTAGACGCTGCCGTTTTCTGATTGGTTGGGCGACCACTTCTGGGCGACCTCACGTTGGACGGAAGTGGTTGTTTTTCATGGAGCTTTAAGGCAGAAGCATGAAGAAGACGATACGGGATCTTCCGGCGGACTTGCGTGGCCACCGAGTGTTGGTGCGCTTTGATTTGAATGTTGGCATCGATGAAATCACAGGTGAAATTCGGAACGACCGGCGGATCCGCGCGTCATTGCCAACCCTGACCGACCTCTTGAATCGGGGAGCAGCGGTCATTGCGATGAGTCATTTGGGGCGACCCAAACCGGGTGCCGATCCTGTCAAGAACGCCCCGTTCACGATGGATCGTGTGGCGCGACGTCTGGGGGAGTACCTTGGGAAAACGGTGGTGAAGGCAAATGATGTTGTGGGGGAGGATGCGCGGGGTAAGGCGGCTAAACTAGCAGCTGGGGAATGTCTGCTCCTGGAGAATGTCCGATTCCACCCCTATGAACAGCCATTCAAAAAGGAGGGGGCCACCGCCGAAGAATTGGCAGCGCATGAAGCGGGGATGAACGCTCTGGCTCGCGACCTTGCTTCCTTCGGCGATATTTATGTGAACGATGCGTTCGGTACTTTACAAAACAAGGATGTGTCGGTACTGGGGTTACCCAAGGCAATGGTCGGGAAACCGCGTGTCATGGGATTGCTGGTCGAAAAGGAACTGCAAATCATCGACAAGTTGCTCGACCAGGCCGAACGTCCCATGGTGGGGATCATGGGAGGAGCCAAAGTCAGCGACAAAATCAAGTTTCTGCAAGTTTTGTTGCAAAAGGTGGATCGCTTGCTGATCGGCGGCAAAATGACTTACACCTTTCTCAAAGCCCGTGGTGTTTCGGTCGGTGCCATGACGATCGACGCGAAGGATGAAGAGTTAGTTCGTGGAATAAGTGAGGAGTTGCGCTCGAGAGTGGTCGTCCCGCGTGATTTTGTCGTGGTGCATTGCAAGGACCTCAGCCAGGTGAAGACTGCGGTGGGCAGTGTCCCGGAGGATTATGAAGGTGTTGACACAGGTCCTCAAACCGTGGAGGATTATCGTCAGATACTGGCAACGGCGAAAACGATAATCTGGAATGGGCCCATGGGTTGGTTTGAGCGTCCGCCCTTCGATCAAGCAACGCGGGCCATGGCTCAGATACTGGCGGACAGGGCGAAAACGGGAGCTACCGTAGTCGTTGGCGGCGGAGAGACTGCGGAAGCCGTCGAGGAATTCGGACTCGCGGACCAGATGACGCATGTCTCAACAGGTGGGGGAGCTTTCTTGAAGTATGTCGAAGAACGGCGCTTCAAGACGCTGGAAGTGCTCGATGATCGATGATGGCTGATGGCGAAGTGAAAACGAACAGACAGGGCTTAGCACGAGGGGCCATGTCAGACAACGGCCGACAAAAACGTGGCATCCCTGAAGGGTTGTGGCTCGCGTGCCCGCAGTGTAAGGCTTCCTTGTTTCGCAAGGAGGTCGAGGATCACTTGAATGTCTGCCCGGAGTGTCAGCATCATTTCAAAGTCTCGGCACATCAACGTGTACAACAAGTCCTCGACCCCGACAGCTTCGAGGAGTGGTTTACCAATGTCTACCCAACGGATCCCTTAGGTTTTGTCGATCGTATCCCTTACCGGGAACGCCTGAAGCAAGAGCAAGAGCGCACGCAGATGGCTGATGCCGTCAGAGTCGGCAAAGGTTTCATTCGGGGTCGGCCGGTCGTCTTCGGCGTCACCGACTTCTCGTTCATGGCAGGAAGTATGGGGTCTGTCGTTGGCGAAAAGCTGACACGCGCCATCGAACAGGCGACCGCCTTGTGCTTGCCATTGATCATCGTGAGTGGCTCAGGGGGCGGGGCGCGGATGCAAGAGGGGATTCTCTCCCTGATGCAAATGGCGAAAGTGTCTGCCGCACTTGCCCGATTTGATTCGGCAGGCGGCTTGTATATCTCTGTCCTGACCGACCCAACCATGGGGGGCGTCGCTGCCAGTTTCGCTTTGCAGGGCGACATCACGTTGGCTGAGCCTCGCGCGATGATCGGTTTTGCGGGTAAACGAACCATCTGGAACACCGTGCGGTTGGAGCTGCCCGAGGGGTTTCAGACCAGTGAGTTTCTCCTGAAGCACGGTTTCATCGACCGCATTGTGCATCGCAAGGATCTTCGCACGGAATTAGCCCGCCTCGTGGACTATTGCGAGTCGCGCTAACCCGATTTGCATGTCATAATAAATCGGAGGAGTTTTTCCGTTCGGATCGAGCGGGCCGCATTCGGGGGTCTTGCCGTGGGGTTGTTCGGCTGGTTGTTCGGCAAAAACAAAGCGGATGGCAAAACCGGCGCGGTCGTATTGCCAAAGAAAAAGGTCAAGGTCATCGATGTCGAGAAACGATTCGACTTGCGACGCCGCTCCGGTCAGGGCAGTATGTCGAAGGTCTGGAATGCTTATGATCGGGAATTAGGTCGCACCGTCTGCGTCAAACTCCTCGATAAAGAAAAGACCGCGAATTTTGAGGCGCGTTTCCGGGGGCTCAACAAGCCGAGTGAGGGCGAAATCTGCCTTGCCCTGCGACACAAAAACATTGTGCAGACCTTTGACATGGGCATCTCCAAGCAGGGTGAACCGATCCTTGTCATGGAATGGATCGATGGGGTCGGCCTGAATTTTCTCATCGAGACGAAAAGTGCTCAATTAGAGCAAAACGCCTTCAATTATCTGCTCCAACTAACGGATGCGGTCATCTACATGCACGCGCAACGTTATCTTCACCGCGATCTGTGTCCTCGCAATGTGATGATCACGAATGACGGTGTGGTAAAATTGATCGATTTCGGATTGACGATTCCCTATCGACCCGAGTTTTGCCGACCTGGTAATCGAACGGGGACGGCGGACTACCTCGCGCCCGAATTGATTCGCCGGCAGGCGACAGACCACCGCGTGGATCTCTTCGCTTTGGGGGTCACGGCCTACGAAGTATTGACGGGCGGGCTGCCTTGGGAACGAGCGGCATCTTCCGAGGAAACGCTTCGGCGGCACATGCACAACGATGCCCGAGATCCACGCCTTGTCCGGCCCGGGTTACCCGAGAATGTGTATCGCTTCCTGGAAAAAGCGGTTAAGCGCGACCGGGATCAGCGCTTTCAAACCGCCTTGGAATTTCGGGAAGCTTTACGAGCGATCACTCCGAAGGCCCAGCTGGCAATGCCGGGTTCAGAGGAGTTTGATCGCGAGTAGGGCGGCGCAGGCCACGGCCGCTGTTTCAATTCGCAGGATGCGTGGGCCTAAAGCAACACATCGCCAACCGGCCGCGATCGCATCAACCAGTTCCGAGTCATCGAACCCGCCCTCAGGACCAATCGCGACCACGGTGGGCCGTTCAAGTTTCTCGTGCCAGGATGAGCCGGTGGGATGCGCAATGAGCCGTTGCCATTGCGGGGGCACCTTGGGCCAGTACGTTGCCCAATCGGTGCTCGCATCAATGGTCATCAGGTGGTTTCGGCCGCACTGCTTGCTTGCCTCAATCACGAGTCGCCGCAAGCGGTCCAGCTTGGATATCGAAGGACGGACAACACTGCGGCGCGACTGCAACGGCACCAAGGTCGTGACGCCTAACTCAGTCAGCTTTTCCACCAGCCAATCGGCTCGCTCTCCTTTCGGAAGTGTCACCGCAATATGCAGCGGATAAGGCAACTCGCGCTCGGGACTTTGCATTGCGGTGATTTCCAACTCGACCTGCCGCCGGCTTATCTGCATGATGCGAGCGGAGTATTCACGACCATCTCCATTGAAGAGAGTCACTTCATCGCCGACGTGAAAGCGGCAAACATGGGAAAGATGGTGAGCTTCGTCGCCTTCGAGAAGGACTCGGCCCACCGTGAGATTCGAATTGGTATAAAATCGCCGTGACATTTATGGTAAAGTACGGGCTGAGTGGGATGCCTGCAAACTCAGGGAGGAGTTTCCATGTCCACGCCGACGACAAGGCCGACGCGGCAGCAGCTCGATGAATTGGATGCGTTACTCCAACGGATGTTATCGCTTCCTGGAAGTACGCCGGAGCCAGAATATCCCCCGCCACCAGCCCAGGCATCGTCCGTGCCAGCCTCGGCAGGGGTTACATCCGCAGTTGGAGTGTCTCCACCCTCGTTGCCGGCGGCTACTCCGCCAGTTGTTAACCAACCTCTTGTCACGGCAGTCCCCTCCAACGGGGTGGCTACCGGACCAGCGTCGCCTCAGTTCGGGCCGAGTGCATTGCCAACAACCGCTGCTCCGACACCGCCGCAGGCACCGAATGCAACACCCATCATGGTGATGCCCCCGCCCCCGCCCCCCCCACCGCCGCCGAGGCTTATGGATCCTGCGATGTCAGCGTCTGGTGGACCGGTACCGGCCGGGGCTGGGGCGAATCCGTCGGGAGCGATGCAGCCGCCACCGACCCGCAAGGCAGCTCCCCCGAGCGGCACCCACCTGTGGAATGTTCCGTTGCCGGCCAACTCGGGTGGGGCCTCGTTTCCGACCTGGCCAGCAGGTATCGAATCGTTGACGGCAGCCGCTGCGTCACCGATCGCCCATGCCGTTCCGCCACCCCAGTCACCTGCCAGCCCTGGCAAATTAACCGTAACACCCATGGTAGCACCGCAACCGCATGCGGGTGTCTCGCACGTACCCCATGCTCCGTCGATGAACGGTAATGCGCCGTCGGTCACAACTTCCCCGCCGACTTTTGCGCCTTTGCCCGTGTACCGCGCCGAATCGCCGTTGCCGTTTTACCTTTGGCCGCTTGGATTCATTGATCAGGTGTGCGGCTCGATGATGTCGGCGTTTGGCCCTCCAGGACGCTGGTTGGGGCAGGGGAGCGGCAAGGTCCTTGTCGGGTGGGCGGGACTGCTCATGATCGTCGGTGCGGCGGCTTGGGGAGTAATGGACTACTTTGGGATGTCCTGGTAAAAAAAGAAGAGTCGGGGCGGCGACATGTGTCAATAAGTGGTAGAAAGCCCCGCGCCGTCGTGATATGTACCGATGATCGCTCCCGCGGGCGAGTCGTTGGGTAGTCCGTAGGGGGTACAAGCCGAAGACGATGTCTCAACCATCACCGCGACAATTGGACGCATGGGCCGCACTTTTGAGTTATCTTGTCCCTGGCTTGGGGCAGATCTATCAAGGCCGTGTCGGCAAGGGAATCTTGTTTCTCGTGAGTCTACACGTCCTTTTCTTTTACGGGATGTGGTTAGGGGAATTCCGTAATGTGTACTTGCCGCACACGGACACCCGACAAAACGTTGTTTTCACAAGCACGGTGTTGGCTGACGTGGAAAATCGCTTACACTTTGCCGGCCAATTTTTTATTGGAGTTGCTGCTTGGCCCGCTTTGATTCAGTATTACTCCGACCCGAACGCCGATAAGCACCCGATACTGGGGTCATGGCAGCGCGCCCCGCGCGTCGAGGAGTTGAACTCTTTGCAGCGGAATGGCGATAAACGGTGGGACTTGGGTTGGGTGTATACAGTTATCGCTGGCGTTTTGAATATCCTCGTGATTTATGACGCACTGGCGGGTCCGGCGGTTCCGGATGCTTCTGTCGAGCTTAAGAAAAAGGTGGTCACAACATGATGCCGGTTTGGGCAGCCAGTATCTATTGGCATCTGCCGGTACTGCTTGTAGTGGTGAGTCTGGTTTATAGCGCGACCCGGCACGACCATTGGTCGGACATTCGCCATGAAGCTCTTCGCTGGGGTTGGCGGATGACCAGCTTTCTGGGTGGTATTGCCCTGGTCATGTATTTGTTGTCCCTGTATCTGTGAGCGGCCTGACCGCGCCCTCACAATGGCGGAAAGCTCATCCCCTTCGGAATCCTTCAGCAGCCGCGCCTTCTTTGAGCGTGCTGCCGACCCGACATTTCTTTTGAACTCGCGCCGGCGACTCCGTTATGCCAACCCTGCTTTTGAAAGACTCGTGCGACAGCCCCTCGCCGATATTTACAATCTGCCGTGCGTGCGCGATCGCCGAGTCGAACCGTTGGGGCAAACGTTGGCTCCGCCGCCGGAGGTTATGCAAGGTTCTGTCGCGATCATCCGGCGACCGACGCCACCCGCACGAGTCGGCCCACCTTGGTGGGACATCGCTTACTTTCCCTTGCGGTCGGCCGATGGCAAATTGTGGGGTATTCTAGGTCGGATCACCGTGATCGCCGGCGAAGCAGCCCAAAAGTCGCGTGCCCTGCCCGATGGCGTCCTTCAACTCAAGAGGCGTCTTCCACAGCGATTCGCCCTCGGTAGCCTCGAAGGAGAATCACCGGCAGCACGACGGCTTTTGGAACAAGTCCGACTCGCGCGACAACTCACCGCACCGCTATCGGTTGTCGGCGAACCAGGGACCGGGAAACGTTGGCTCGCTCGGGTTATCCACCACCAAGGTCCCACGGCAGAACGCGGCTTCGTATCGGTTGATTGTGCGGCCTTACCACCCGAATGCCTGGAAAATTTGCTGTTTGGCGATGTGGGTTTACTGACCGACCGAACCGGTACAGTCTTCCTTCGCGAAGCCGGGATGCTCCCCCGCGACTTGCAGTCGCGAATGCTCGAATGGCTCGGCTCGCACGAACCTCGCAAGGTGCGACTCATCGCGAGTTGGACAGCCGACGCATTGACAAAATCGAGTCAAATCATCCGGGAATTCCTCGACGCGTTCCGGGTTTTCCTCATCGAGGTTCCACCGCTGCGAGACCGCCTTGACGATCTACCGCGTTTGACAGATGCCCTCCTTCATCCTCTGGGGAAGCTCCTAAGTGAAGCTGCTTTACAGGTCTTGCGGGGCTATCCATGGCCGGGGAATCTTCGGGAGTTGGCAACGGTACTACGGGACGCGGCAGAGCGAACGGCGACAAACATCATTGAACCAGAACACCTCCCGGAGATCCTCCGCGCCACATCGGGCGGTGTCGAGCAGCAGATTGTTGAGCGGCGTTTTCCGCTGAAGGAAACGCTGCAAGAGACTCAACGCCGATTGATTTTGTTTGCTCTTCGTCGCGCGAAGGGGCGTAAAGCGGACGCAGCGCGGCTCCTCGATATCTCGCGTTCCGAACTGTGGCGGCGAATGCGTGAACTAAACATCGATGATGAATCTTGGCATGAGGAGTTGCCCGAATGATGCCCAAGGAGGTGTGAAGATTGCGTCTCCCGCAGATTGTTGTCTTTGAAAACGACGGCTCCATCGCCGCGCACCTGAAGCCGTTAGTCGCCGAGCGCCGTTGGCTCTTGCGTGAACCGCGGCAAGGCCCTGCCTGCCTGCACATTCTCAAGGCAGGCGGACCAGCTGTTTTGGTTCTGAAACTCGGGCGGCATCTCCTTCGTGAACTCACACTTCTGGATCAAGCGGCTGTGGAGGCTCCCGATGTCCCGGTCGTCGTGGTTCACGATGCCGAGGATGCTGCCATTATGAGCCTGGCACTGGACCTTGGTGCGACTTACATTCTTATGCCACCGCAACCGCGGAGATTGTTACCATTACTGGTTGAGAAGATGCTGTGCGTTGAAATCGATCGCTCGCAACAAGTTCAAGCGGCTGTACCTCGCTTGCTGGCAAGGACGGCGGAGGAGGCCGATCATGCGGATTGATCTGCCATTTCTCAATCCGGTTCGATGTGCGGCACACGAAGATTGTGTCACCGTCTGCCCAACCGACTGCCTGCAAATGCAAGCGGGTCGCCCTTGGTTGGCGCGACCCGCGGACTGTATAGCCTGTTCACTTTGCGCCGCCGTTTGCCCAACGGGAGCTATTACGATGAAAAGCTGGGCGGCGTAATCGCCTGGTGTCCTGCCATTTACGAGGCAAACACGTTTCGACGCCCAGCCGGCAATCCCCCGCTCACTCTTGTCGCTGGGCGATTCCTTGGTCGGCCGAAGGGTCGAAACGCTCGCGCACGACCTGATTCGCGCGGACATAGACACGTCGCGTCCATTCGACGGGCGGTTTGTCATCAGTCGTGGGAACCACGACTTTCACGTCGTAGAAGTAATCCTGTCCCGCATCGAGTTGAGGAGTATAGAAGTGGCGAACCGCCGAAGTGCTCTTGGTCGGCTGCCCGTCGACGAAAACTTGAGCATTGGCGGGGACCTCCAGAATCAGTTGCGATCTGCCACCCGTTTTCGGATCCGATTCGGATTTCATCTTCTCCTCTGGTGGTGCCACGGGGACAAACGGCGTTTTGCCAGTCGGGTAGTAGCTCGCACCCCAAACATCACCGGAAATCGGGCTAACATACGGACCGATGACAAGCGGCGTGGTGACGTCCGACGAAACAACCCAAACAGGACCCGGGCGGAAGACACCCCAATAGAAGGGGCGCCATCGTGGCCAAAAGATCACCGGCCCGGGCCGATAAAAGCCGACACAACCACCACAACCAAAGCACGCATAACCGTAACACCCGCCGCACGCATATCCCACGACATACCCCGAGCACGCACCGACACAACCGGCTGCCAGTCGCGCTCGGATACCGAAACTCGGAGCTTCCGGAGCGCTTGCTGTCATTGCTGCCATCAGGATGACACTGTACATCTCGGCTCCTCCTCTGCTAACTTGCAAAATCGAGGCAATCTAGGCACAATAGAGTGTTTGGATGGATGCGGTAGGTTTTAACACAATGACATTCTATTGGAGAATGATCACTCTGGCCGCCCCGTGACTGTGTCACGTGTCGTCTTTCACGGTCACTGCTCTCTATCGGCGAGTGTAGCGACGGTGCCGGGTGTCACGTTGAAATATTTGGCTTGAGGGTGATGCACGATAAGCGCAGTCGTCGATTGTTCGGGGTCAAGCTGGAACGTGTCGCTCAACGTCAGGCCAATGCGCTCGGGTCGGAGAAGCTCAAATAGCTTGGCTTGATCCTCCAACTCGGGGCAGGCGGGGTAACCAAAGGAGTAACGGCAACCGCGGTAATGCTTGCGGAACAGTTTCTGGACCTCCGTTGCATCTTGATCGGCGATGCCCCATTCCCGTCGAATCCGTTGATGAAAATACTCTGCCAGAGCCTCGGCTGACTCGACACCCAAACCGTGCAGGAAGAGATAGTCCTGGTATTTGTTTTGAGCGAATAACTCCTGTGTTTTTCGACTGACTTCAGCCCCCATTGTGACGGCCATGAACGCCACCACATCGACCCGACCAGCACCCGCGGGAGTGAAATAATCGCTCAGACACAGTGACTCCAAACCCTGCTGTCGGGGAAATTGGAAGCGGAGTCGTTCTCTTCGGTGATCCTCGTGCAAGATGACAAGGTCATCGCCGTCCGACACACAGGGAAAGAACCCATAGACAACAGCGGGTTGCAAGATTTGTTCTTGGAGGCACCGGTCTTGGAGGCGTTGCAAAGCTGGCTCCGCGACCTCCCGCATGATTCGGTCGTATTCCGCCGGAGCAACACCACCGCGCCGGAACTGCCATTGAGTACTAAATAGCGTTCGCTTGTTAATGAACCTGAAAACTTCGGCAAGGGGAATTTCGGTGACGATACGATCGCCCCAGAATGGTGGCGTCGGTACGTTCGGTGCTGGAGCCAACTTCGATCGTTGGCCTGACCGGTCAACATGCCACGTACAGCAACCATTAGCCGACGTTGTGGATTGCGGTTCCTGGGTGCCCTGATCGGCGAATTGCTGAACCTGCAAGTCGATGTTGCCGGAACAGATTTGGTCCATGAGCCGAAGACCGTCGAAGGCGTCTTCGCCATA
>Ga0308411_10001582_pt1 | contig 15560 bp, 11 predicted proteins | sample HotsprottomLayer_2_FD_203530 | JGI IMG/M metagenome (GOLD analysis project Ga0308411, IMG submission 203530) | Hot spring phototrophic mat microbial communities from Octopus Spring, Yellowstone National Park, Wyoming, United States -... | ecosystem: Environmental > Aquatic > Thermal springs >...
GACCTAGAATACCATTTGGAAGGATCGGGACAGTGACCAATCTGGTCGGGCAGGAGCAATCGACCAGAAACACTGGCCCGTACAAGGTGAAAGCGTCGAGTATATGTGGGGATTCTGGACGCTAAAGCCGAGCAACAGCCAGTCAGGCCAACGCCGCGAATGCACCGAGGGGGAAACTATGCTGGGTCAAGTCGTCCCACTTGCCGCGCCTGTATCTCGTCGAGGCCTCACTTCCGGTGAGGTCATCCGTGATCCGCGTTCCGGTCTGGTGAGCGAGCCTGGTCAATGTCGCCCCTTTGGTGCTACCGTCACTGCCCAGGGAGTCAACTTCGCGGTCTTCTCTCGCCATGCGCAATCCTTGTCGCTGGTACTCTTCGAGGAGGGACAGGACGATCCCTTTGCCGAGATTCCGCTGGATGCCCAGCGTAACCGTACTGGCGATGTCTGGCACGTCTTCGTGCATGGGCTGAAGCCTGGCATCCTCTACGGCTATCGGGTCAACGGCCCGTTCATGCCGCGTGAAGGACATCGCTTCAATCCTCGAGCCATTCTGATCGATCCATATGCCCGTGCCCTGAGCGGTTCCTATCCGTGGGGCGTTCGGCACGAATGCCGTGGCCGACCCGCTCGTCTGGGCAAGGTAGTCGTTGATGACTTCGACTGGGAAGGGGATGTCTCTCCCAACATTCCGATCGCCCAGACTATCCTCTATGAACTGCATGTTCGCGGTTTCACTAAACATCCTTCCTCGGGCGTGCAGCATCCCGGCACTTACCTAGGACTGATCGAAAAGTTACCTTATCTCAAGTCGCTGGGCGTCACTGCGTTGCAACTGATGCCCGTACTGGAGTTCGACGAAACGGATGGCGTAGGTCGTCACCCAGTTACCGGCCAGCCGTTGTGCAACTACTGGGGCTACTCAACGCTGGGTTTCTTCGCCCTCAAGGCTGGCTATGCCAGCCGGGACGGAGCGCAATTGCGTGAATTCAAAGAACTGGTCAAGCAGTGCCACAAGCTGGGGTTGGAAGTGATTCTAGATGTGGTCTACAACCACACCTGCGAAGGCAATGAACACGGCCCAACCCTGAGCTTTCGCGGTCTGGACAACGCCATCTACTACATGCTCGACAAGGAGGGGCGTTACTGCAACTACACCGGCTGCGGTAACACATTCAACTGTAACCATCCGGTAGTTCGCGGCTTGATCCTGGACAGCCTGACCGAGTTGGTTACCGAGTATCACGTCGATGGCTTCCGTTTCGATCTAGCGGCCATCTTCAGTCGCGGTAAGTCGGGCAAGGTGCTAGAGGAACCGCCAATTCTCCAGGAGATCGCGGAACATCCGATCTTGGCGAACACCAAGTTGATTGCCGAGGCCTGGGATGCCGGTGGCCTGTACATGGTCGGCAAGATGCCGCAGCATGGCCGCTGGATCGAGTTCAATGGCCAGTTCCGCGATGATGTCCGTCGCTGGATTCGCAGTGAGCCGAACATGACAGCGGCGGTCGCTAAGCGTATCTCCGGCAGTCTGGATCTGTACGGCAATACGACGCGGCACGCCTACCACTCGCTCAACTTCGTCACCTGTCACGACGGGTTTACCCTGAATGATCTGGTGAGCTATCAGAAGAAGCACAACTTCAACAACGGCGAGGGCAACCGCGACGGTTGGGACGACAACCTCAGTTACAACTGTGGAGTTGAGGGGGACACGCAAAACCCACAGATCCTGGCGATGCGACAGCGGCAGATGCGTAATTTTCTGACGCTCATGTTCCTGTCACAAGGTGTTCCCTTCTTGCTCATGGGCGACGAGTTCGCCCGAACGCAGCACGGCAATAACAACGCCTACTGCCATGACGATGAGTTGAACTGGGTAGACTGGACGCTGTTGCAGAAGAATGCCGGCCTGCATCGTTTCACCTCGATGATGATCGCTCTGCGAAAGCGACACTTCGCCATCAGCCGAGAAAACTTCCTCAACCGCGTTCACTGGCATGGCCAGAAGCCCGGCGACCCCGACTGGACAGGGCACTCGCGAACTCTGGCTATGCATCTGCTAGGCGGGCACGGCCAACCGCACTTCTTGGTGTTGTTCAACGCCCACTGGGAAAACCAGAAGTTCTGGCTGCCTCAAGTTGATCGTCAGTATCGCTGGCGTCGCTTGGTGGACACCAGCTTGCCCTCTCCTGACGACATCGTCGAGGAAAAGAATGCTGTTCCTCTAAACCCTGGGGATCACTACTGCACGACGGCTCGCTCGACAGTGATCCTGATGGCGTGAGGCTCTGGCACAGAGAAGCCGTTCGACCTCCCAGCCGAGTCGCCCAGCAGCCCGCCAAAGAACCTGGGCATCCTCCGTGAAGCGCGGTGGCATGATGAGGGGTCGGCATCACCCCTGCTAAAGGCTCTTTGCACCCCAACGACGAAGTTCAGCGGTTGTGAACAATCAAGCGAGCCGAGAACTCAGCGACCGGAGGGCTTGTGAACCTCCGGTCGTTGACGCTCTTGGCTCGCTCGGGAAAACTCCACCCAAGGGACTGGAAGTCGGCTATGTCCCCATCGTCACCTGGCAGGGGGTGAAGACCCGGTGAATGTCGCGACTTCTCATTCGTCCCCGACCGGCTGGAGTGCCCGTCCCGCGTCGTCGTAGAAGGCTTCGTGCAACAGGAAGATATGCTTGCGACTTAGGCCAACGCCCTGCAAGGCCCGGCACAACCGGCGATAATCCGCCGGTTCCAGTCGTCGGCCCAGCAACGCCTGGAAATGACGGGGGCACAGGTCGATGGCCAGCGGATCGCGAGCATGCAGCGGGAAGGTCAGGTAACGCACCGTTCCCTTGCGATTACAGATGGCGCAGTGTTGCGGCACCAGTCGCTCGATGAGCGGTTCCCCTTCGCCGCGGGCCAGCATTTCCTGACAGTCGGGACAGATCGGTTTCTCGCCGATGCGATCCCAGGGACAACCCGTCGCCAGGCACCGACTGCATTCTGCCAGCAACGATTGACCAGATGCTGTCAGGATACGCACGTTTGCCATGTTCACCTCTGGGTTACCTGGCCACCTTCACGAGACTGACAGCAGACACCGTCGGTCTCTCCTGCTTATCCTTCGGCACAATCTGCCTTCGATCCCCTATCGAACTGGTGATTCCCAGGCGTTAACGTCGAGGAGGGCAACTGTTAATCGGTCTTTACAAACTGGGCAATCTCGGACAGTCGGGCCGATTTTTCGACATCGCAACATCAGTTCGGACAAGGTTTTAGGAGGAACGAAGCTGCCTCGCTGCCATTCTGGCATCGCGTATGCTGGAGGAGGAATTCAGCCACGAGTAACCACCCAGAGGCAGCGTGCGAGCGGCGTTTCTGAAACGAATCGGAGTTCTGTAATCATGCCTATCACCATCCGCCCTGATTTGCGTGTCCTGCGTCAGATGCCGACGATTCATCACGTTTCGGAATCCTGGGGTCGGCTTGAGTTGAAGTTGGAAACCGCCGACACCCGCTACTGGCTGACCACAGAAGGAATCACATGCAAGATGCCCGGTGCCCCGATCAACTATGTCATCGACTATGTCACCGTTGAGAAGCGAACTCAGGAAGGAACCTGGGATCTCAAGGCGGTTTACAGCCCCGAAGCCTGGAAACTGTCCCAGGGCTTCGATTACTGCCAAATGCTGGCCCAGGAACTGGAACAGCATCAGCAACAGTTGGAACAAGACTTCAGTTGGGAGAAAGTTCGACAAATCGAAGAGTTGGAGCGGGAACTAGAACAAGCCAATCAGGCTGTCTTCCAACTGGCCGAGAAGGTTCGTCAGCAACGCGTTTGAGTAGAAACGGGCGGGAAGCACCAAGACCTCCCTCTTTCCCGCCCGCTTTCTTCTTGTCTCGTTCCTTTCGCGACCCGCTCCTCTGAAGGGCTAGATCCGGCCAATCTCCTCCCTTATTCTCCACATTCGGTGCTATCTGCCCCAGTCTTGCTTGCACACCCGCCAAATCTATCCCATATTTCTGCTGGGATCGCACACTACCCCCGCGTTCCGCTTCGACTTGAGTTATCCTCAGTCGTAGTTGGATTTGGAACGCGGCGTACCATTTGAACCGTGGCAGGAACACCTGCCCACTCATAGACAGGGTGCGTGATGGGCGTGATCATTGGCGGAATTGTTGTCATTGGTGCCGTCCTGACCGGCTTCAGCATGGCTGGTGGCTCTATCGGGGCACTGATCCATCCCTCGGAACTGGTGACCATTGGTGGAGCATCGTTCGGTGCCTTGATCGTCATGTCGCCCAAAAAGGTGCTTGTGGATCTGTTTCGAGCCGTACTCCAACTCATCAAGGGCTCGCCCTACAACAAACAAACGTACATCGAACTGTTCAAACTGCTCTACGCTTTGACCCGCGTGTTGCGTCGTGAGGGAGCCTTGACCCTTGACTCCCACCTAAGCAACCCTGCTGGCAGCAATATTTTCCAGCAGGCTCCACGAATCACCAAAAATCCTCACGTCAATCACTTCCTCTGCGGGGCCCTGTCGCTGATCGTCGATGGCAAAACCGATGGCGAGCAACTGACCAACTGGCTGAATGAGGAAATCAGCGTGGTAGAGCGGGAGCATCATGCTGCCGTCGCGGTTCTGACCAAGACCGCCGACGCACTTCCGGGTTTCGGCATCGTCGCTGCCGTCCTCGGAATTGTGGTGACCATGCAATCCATCAACGGGCCGGTCGAGGAAATCGGCCACAAGGTCGGTGCAGCCCTGGTCGGCACCTTCCTGGGGATTCTGCTGTGTTACGGATTCTTCGCTCCCATGGCCGGACGCATGGAATTGATGGGCGAGCAGGAGAAAAACTTCTTCCAGACCATCGTGGCGGCCGTGGTCGCCATCAATGAGGGCGTATCGCCCAAGGATGTCATCACACGAGCCTGCCGAGGGGTGGGAACGGAGTTCAAGCCGACCCAGGCGGATCTGCGAGCCATCTTCAACGAGCGAGAAAGCAGCTAACGGAGGGGAAATAATCATGGCAGGCAAAGGCGGTGGCCAGTGGAAGGTAGCGTATGCAGACTTTGTGACGGCCATGATGGCGTTCTTCCTGGTGATGTGGCTGGTGTCGCAGGATCAGAAAGTGCGTGAGGCGGTGGCTAATTACTTCATCGACCCCTCGGGCCTGTCACGTAAGCCGGGCGACATGGGGGCAATGTTCAATACCAACAACCTTGGTTCCGTACCGCGTAAGGACTCGGTAGACGTTGCCACCGGACGACGCACACACAGCCCTCCCAGCGAACCGAGTCCACCTACCAAGTTACTCAGTGACTACCTGGCCGGTGATGAGAAAGCCAACAAATACTGGCGCAAACAAGCTCGAGCGATCCTGGCGATGGCTCCCTCGCTTCCAGATGTGCAAGACAAACTCAGCACCCCCGAGGAAGCTGCCGCTCAAGAACTGGCCCGACAACTCCGCGAGGAGTTCACCAAGGGCGTTCCCCAGCAAAACAAGGGCTTTTATCACGAACTCATGAGCAACGCCCTAGCGGATGTCAACTGGCTGGAGATCGCCGAGGATCTGCTGGCGAAATAGCACGCTTTAGCCACTCCTCCGGCCGCTGACGCAGGGCCGGCTCGCTAGCGAGCCACCTCGCCTCAGCGGCTGGAGTCTTCGCACCGCGCGCGTGGCCGATCTCGGCTGCTTTGCCTATCATGCTCCTCAGACAGTCGCTGCGGGAGCATTCGATGGCCAAGATCGTCGTCCTTGGAGCAGGAATATCCGGGCTGGTGACGGCCTATCGGTTGCAGCAACGCCTGCCCGATGCCGAGGTGCTTCTACTAGAACGAGCCAACCGCATCGGTGGCACCATCAACACGATCCAGCGAGACGGCTTTACTGTCGAGGCCGGGCCAAACGGTTTCCCCGACAACAATCCCAGTACCCTGCAACTGGCTCACGAACTCGAACTGGACAGCCAGTTGCTCGCAGCCAGTGAAGTGGCCGGTCGCCATCGCTTCTTATTTCTCAACAATCGTCTTCGGCTATTGCCCGGTGGACTGCTGGCTCTGCTGGGAACCGATCTGCTGAGCGTTGCTGCCAAGGTTCGCATCTTCACCGAGCGATTCCGTCCCCGACGAACTGGCTTTGCCGAGGAATCCATCGACTCATTCGTCCGGCGACGACTGGGGCCAGAAATCGCTCGTGTCTTCGCCGATGCCTTTGTCACTGGCATCTTGGCAGGCGATCCCAAGCTCCTGAGCATGCAGGCCTGCTTCCCGCGCATCGCCGCCTGGGAACGCGATCACGGTAGTATCCTAGCTGGAGCCTTCGCAGCTCGCCGACAGCGAGGCGATGGCTCCAGTCCAGCCGTCACACGCCGGGCCGCTATGTGGTCTTTCGCAGGCGGCTTGCAGACTCTCATCGACACCTTGTCGATCCGACTGCGTCAACCTCCCGTTTTGGGGGTGGCCGTTCGCCGCCTCCTCCGCGATTCGACCGGCTGGCTTGTCCAGGCCGAGGGCCAGGATCGCTGGCAGGCGGATGCTGTGGTGCTGACCTGCCCCGCCTATGCTCAGGCCGAGTTGACCGCCGATCTCGACGCGCCGCTCGCGGAGTTGCTAGCCGGCATCCCCTACAATCGAATCGCGGTGGTGGCTCTGGGCTATCGTCGAGCGGATGTGCCGCATCCATTGGATGGATTCGGCTACCTCTCGCCACAAAGTGCCCGCCGTGACGTGTTGGGGATGCAGTGGTGTTCGTCCATCTTCCCCGGTCGGGCACCCCAGGGCATGGTGCTGTTGCGGGCACTGTGTGGCGGCTGGCACCGTCAGGATGTCGTCGACTGGCCCGACGAGCGCTTGTTGCAAGCCGTCTGCCTGGAAATGAGCCTGACTCTGGGCGTTCGTGCCCGACCGATCTTTCACCAGATCATTCGCTGGTCGCGAGCCATTCCTCAGTATCACGTCGGTCATCTAGAACGCCTGGCACGCATCGAGCAACGTCGCCGTACTCATTCCGGTCTGTTCCTAGGCGGCAACGCTTATCGGGGCGTGGCCATCAACGATTGCGTCGAACAGGCCGGCGTGCTGGCCGCTCAGATCGCGGCCTACCTACAGACCTAGCGCATGCCGAGAAGAAGCAGCGGAGCGATCCAAAAGTTCGTTCGCCTTGCTACGTCACTTTAATAGCATGTAGGGTAGAGAGATTCTTGTTCCTGGCGATCCAGCGAGGCCGATCATGCAGAAAGTTCTCAGCCTCATTCTCGGTGGCGGAAGGGGCACGAGGCTTTACCCACTCACTCAGTTGCGTAGCAAACCCGCCGTTCCCGTTGCCGGCAAGTATCGTCTGATCGATATCCCGATCAGCAATTGCATCAACAGCGGCATGCAGCGGATCTATGTGCTGACTCAGTTCCTTTCGGTGAGTTTACACCGACACATTGGAAACACCTACAAGTTCGATCCGTTCAGCAAGGGCTTTGTGGAGGTGCTGGCCGCCCAGCAAACCAACGAGGCCGCTGACTGGTATCAGGGCACCGCTGATGCTGTTCGCCAGCAGATTCGCTACGTCATCGAAGATCCTTGCTCCGACGTGTTGATCCTCTCGGGCGATCAACTCTACCGCATGGATTTCCAGAAACTGTTGCAAACCCATCAGCAAACCCAGGCCGATGTCACCATCGCCGTGCTGCCTGTCCCACGCGATCAGGTGCCCGGCTTCGGTATCGTACAACTGGACAACACCGGACGCGTGATCAACTTCACCGAGAAGCCACAGACCGACGACTTGATCAACGCTTTCCGCACTCCCTCGGAGTGGATCGCCTCTCGCGGATTCGTGCCCAACGGCCGGGAGCATCTGGCCAGCATGGGCATCTATCTGTTCACTCGCAAGGCGCTGCTGGAACTACTGAACTCCCGACCGCTGGCTACCGATTTCGGCAAGGAAGTCTTCCCACGCAGCATCAAGTCGCATCGCGTCCAGGCGTTTCTGTTCGACGGTTACTGGGAGGATCTGGGCACGATCAAAGCCTATCACGAGGCCAACTTGGCTCTGGCCAGCGATAATCCGCCCTTCGATTTCCATAGCCCTGAGGGCGTGATCTACACACGCATGCGGTTCTTGCCCGCTGCCCGCATCGAGAGCGCACGTCTGAAAAACGCCTTGATCAGCGATGGCTGCGTCATCCAGAAAGGGGCTGACCTGGAACGCTGTGTCGTGGGCGTGCGAAGCCGACTGGGGGCTAACGTGACGCTCCGCGACACCGTCGTTCTCGGAGCCGACCGCTTTGAAACCGAGGCCGAGCGTCGTGCTAATCGGCAAATGGGTCGCCCCGATCTGCTGATCGGCGAGGGATCGGTTATCGAGAACGCCATTCTCGACAAGGAAGTCCGCATCGGCCGAAATGTCCGCATCGTCAACAAACGCGGCATCAAGGACGATGAGGGCGAAAATTATGTCATCCGCGATGGCATCATCACCATTCCCCGAGGTGCCATCGTGCCCGACGGCACCGAACTGTGAGCCGAACGCCCAGGGAGTGCCGCGTGGCTGGCTCAGATCCACACGCCCAACCAGTCCACGCGCAACTGCAGAGAGCCGTTCAGCCGCTTCAGATTGCGCGTGCCGGTGGTGCCGTCCATCGTCGCCCGGCTGAAGCCACTGAACTGGACGGTAGAGGTGCTGTAAGCGACGCTGACCATCGTCCCGCTGCCGCTCACCGTGGTCGTTCCCGCGCCGGCAAAGAAGGTGGCCTGATCGTTGCCGCCCTGAGACATCACCAGCACGCGTCGGAATCCGCTCACTACGTTGGTGAACCCCGTGCCATACAGCACAGTGCTGGAGGCCGTGGCCACTAGGAAATCGTTCCCCGTCGAGCCGTAGAGATTGGCCACATCGCCCTTGGTCGTGGAGATAGCGTTGACGAGGCGGAACCCCTCTCCGTTTACCGAGAAGGTCTTGCCGCTGATGAACTGGAACCGCCCAGGCCACAGGTTCACGGTGTTCACCCCGCTGGTGGCGTGGATCTGCACAAAGTCGATTCCTCTGGTGGCTCGCGTCTGAAACTGAGTGAAGCCGCCCACCGATAACGAGTAGCTGGTGCCCGTCAAGGTGACGTTGCCGGGACGCACTGTGAGCGTATCGTTGCCGGTCGAGTCGGTGAGCGTGGCAACGCCCGTGCCACTGCCCAGCACGGTGACGGTGGGAATTTGACGAATCCATAGATCCGTGGAGCCTGCAACGAGGCGAGTCGAGCCAGGGCCGGCCGTCAGGGTGTTGCTGCCGGCCACAGCCCGAAGGGTGGCCCGGTCGCCCGCACCGCCAACCACCTCGACGCGTGCAAAGCCGTTGGCCGTCACGCTCCAGCGCGTTCCCGTCAGCGTTACGCGAGTAGCCGAGACATCCACGTTCTCGGCATTTGCTGAGCCGGTCAACTGCAAGCGGTCGCCGGCCTCGCCGTTGAGTACGATGGTGCGAATACTGTTCAGCGAGCCGGTGTAGCGAACTCCGTTGACCGACACCACTCCCAGATGGAGATCGCAAAGGATGATGTCGGCACCCGGTGTTCCCCTGACCGTCAACGTGGTTCCCGAGACAATAAAGGTCGATCCGGTGGGCGGACTGGGAGGAGCCGGCGAACCGATGGTGGTGACGGAGCCGACCCCTGCCCCATAGAGGGCACGAATGCCGGCGATGTCGTCGGCCAGGAGGAAACTGGTGCCCGGGCCACGGAACAGGCCGGCGTAGATGGGGTTCATGATAGCCTGGACACCCCCTTGAGCGGGAGGATTCTGATGGCCCAGACCCAGGGCGTGACCGATCTCGTGCAAGGCGACTTCGGTGAAATCAATCCCCGTGGCCGGGTGGAGCGTCCAGCGTTCGGCGGTGTCGAAGAAAATTTGCCCCGCCTGAGCGTAATAGCCGGGGTAGTAGGCATAGGCCAGCACCCCATAAGCTCCATCGACCGCCCCTTCGGTGAACCGCAGCAGCGGCCCGGTTCCAGGCGTGACACTGCCATCGGGCACTTCGACAAAGCGCAGCGGCGCGACCGCCGCCCAGCGGCTCAGTGCCTCCACAATGGCTGTCCGCTTCTGCGCCACGCTCAACGTGCCCAACGGCTTGTTGAAGGCACTGGTGAAACTGAACGGAATGGTCAACGGCGTACCCGGGCCGCCGGGTTGCGCCCACTGGGTCACCGTGCGATAGGCATCCGCCGGCACCGACTGGCCCTGATACACGCTTTCCGCACGCTGACAGCCCGGACAACAACAGGCCAACGGCACCTCTCCCGGCCCGGCATAACTAGACAGAGTTAGGCGTTCTTCCAGGCGTTCGAGCTGTCGGACGGGTGTACGCAAGACGTTCGTGCCGCATCGCCGACGATAACCGAGTCTTCCAACAAGTTCCGTCCACAGGCGGAGTAGAGAAAAGAGCATGGAGATCCCCTAGAGGCGCAACATCTCAACAAGGAATGATAAAAGTCATGGGGATAAAGGCGAAACTTGCCTGGGGAGTGTGTCCGCCGAGTGGAATAAGCCACCATCTTCACGCCGCGAGAGGAAAGGCGGGGACATCCTGTCAGTGAAGTGGCGAGGGAGAAGCCGGCGTACTGTCTTGAACCTAGCTTTTTTCTCTCGCTGGGATTGCCCAAAATCTGCGGTAGCAAGCCCCGCCAGACCTGAGAAAGTCGCGAAACATCCCTACAATCGTTTTAGCTGACGGATTCTATCTAGTCCGCGAGATCGACCGAAAGCGTCCCGTTGCGTCGAACTCGTCGGCCCTACAACCGTTGATAATCAGCCAGATTGCTCAGACTGCCCAAACTAACAGCAAGCCTGGTACATCAGTCGATTACCACCCCTCGGGATCGTCTTTTTTGAGCAGATCGGGATTCATGAGCTTGTTCAGATCGAGCGTGCCGCGTACCTCGGCTTCGAGGAGTTTCAAACGCATTTCCAGATCGCGGATCTTGAGTTGCAGGGCTTCGACCTTTGGCCCGATATCCTCGCGGGGTTTGTTGCGGGGCACCTCGGGATAGCCGAGTTGTCGTTGCAGGGCCGCGAACAGATAGAGCGGATCGCGTCCCAGGTTGGCACGGGCGATCTTGCCTTCCTTCTCGCCAAAGAGCGGCGGCACGGGCGGTTCATAGGTCGGATCGTGGCGGCGTTGTTCCTGGACGTAGAACACCGAACGGGCGTAGATCAGGTCGGCCGACTCGATCAGGCCGATTTGCCGGCTCGCCATATCCATGAAAGCACGCCAGTCGGCATCGTAGTAGGGGTCTTGCTGCATGGCCTGGAGTCCAGCGGCATAGCCCAGGCGATTGCGGCACAGCACCTCAAACTGATAGATGAACAGGCCGGCGGGCGACACGCGTCCGGCGCGATACTCGGCCTCGCGCTCCAGCACCAGCAGAGCCAGATCGGTGCTAAAGCGGCGGGTCTCGTCCTCGCTGGCGGCCACGATGAACGCCTGGTAGGGCGTAAAGTAGTGCCGCAATCGCGCCATGCCCGAGGACAGCAGCCCAGAGTGTTTGAGTTCCGTGGCCAAGAATTGAATGGCCAACGGCAAGCGCGTGGTCGAAAGGATCTCCTGATCGAGACTGGCGAGAATGGACTGGGTGGCCTGTCCCTCGCTCAGACGCTCGCGGAGAACTCGAAAAAAGTAGGCCTGCTCGATGTACTCTTCGCGATCGAGGATTGACATGCCGCTATTTTAGGCAGCCCTGTCTCGCTTGCCTAGTGGGCCGGCGCGCGAGTCAGCGTCAACCTTGCACTTTCGGGCAGGCCACAGCCATTTCGGATTTGGATTGCGAGGACGGTCAGTTCGGGAAAGGGGTGCGGCAAAGGCGTAAGAGACGGCGAGCAGACAGGCGGAGGCGACGCGGACTCGTTGGCAGGGGGCAGACCTGGATAAACCAGCTTCGATCGACGTGATCGAGTTCATAGCCCTCGCCCATGCGTCCGGAGGTTTTCCGCAAGCTAGCAGCGATGGCCCGCGGATTGGTTTGCAACGCGAGCACCTTCGCTGGAGCCACCTGTTGCCGTCGTAGGTTTCGGACGCGTTGTCGTCCGACGCATCGGATGTACGCGCAGGCCGCCGCCTCGCGTAAACTGCCTGCTGACACTGTCACCCGCGCTTGCGGTTCGCCGCACGCCGGTTCCATGCCCGTATAGCCCTGCTTGCCGCCGAAGGTGTAGTCACGCTTGTAGAGGGTGCAGAAGTACAGCACAGGATGGTCTCCTGAAAAAAGGCCGCAGTGATCCTCTCAATGGACACTGCCAACCGATGTCAAGGTTCACTCTATCTGCAGAGGTTTGCCACCCGAGCAGTACTGACAGACACGCAGTGGGCCGGCTCGCTAGCGCGCCACCTCGCGTCAGCGAGTGGAGTAGCGAGCCACCTTGCGTCAGCGAGTGGAGTAGCGAGCCACCTTGCGTCAGCGGGTGGAGATGGGGGGAGCGCATCAGGAGGCAGCCATTTCCTCGGCCGATTCCCGCTTGCGCTGCTTGCGTGCCGACAGCGGATGCTTGGACAGAGGTTCGTGGACTTCCAACCCGATCACCGAGAGTCGCTTGCCGCTTCGCTCGAAGTCATCGCGAAGTTGATGCAGTTTTTCCATCACAGTGTGATCCACCAGCCGAGTACGCGACAGATCCAGCACTACCTCGTCGCGATGTTGGCTGGCCCGCAGGATGATCGCTCGCACGCCAAGCCAGTTGGAGAACACCACGGCGCGTCGCACGACCAGGATGACCAGGTTATCTCCCTGCGGCACCTCCTCCACGTCCGCCCACAACATGCCCCAGATCGGGCAGCCGTGCCAGAGATGAAACGCTACCTTCAAGGCGATGCCGACCGCGATGCCGATCAGCAAGTCCGTGGCCAACGTCGCCACGATGGTGCCGACGAAGACCAGGAATTGCTCGCTGCCGATGCGATACGCCCGGACGAACTCCTGCGGATTGGCCAGTCGGAATCCCGTGTAGACAAGCATGGCCCCCAGAGCCGCCAGCGGAATGCGATGGATCAGATTCGGACACAGCAGTGCGAACGCCAGCAGGAACAGAGCATGGAACAGATTGGCAAATCGCGTGCGACCGCCGTTGTCGATGTTGGCCTTGCTGCGGACGATCTCGGAGATCATCGGCAAGGCACCGATGGCCGAAGCCAGCGTGTTGGCGATACCGACGGCCAGCAGATCGCGGTCAAAGTCGGTCTTGCGTCGCCAGGGGTCGAGCAGTTCGATGGCCTTGGCACTCAGCAACGATTCGAGGCTGCCGATCAGGCAAAACAAAACGATGTACTGAATGCCAGCCCACGTCGCCACTCCGCGGAAGTCCGGCACGGCGAACGCCGCCAACGGATTCTGAAGCACTTCCGGCATGTCCACGAGGAACCGCGGGCCGACCTCGAACTCGGCCAAGTGTTGCAAGTCGAAAAAGCTGTCGGGGAACAGATAGGTGTGCCGATGCTCCAGATCGAACGCCATCCCCAGCAGAACGGCGACTACCAGCACAACCAGTTGCGCGGGAATGCGTTTGGCCCACTCGTAGCGTAGTAACGGCAAGCCGAACAAGATGAGCAGGCTGACCAATCCGATCAAGGCGATCTCGGGATTGAGTTGCTGCAATGCCGCCGGTAGTCCGGCGTAGAGGTGCAGAGGTTCGGCCCCATGCTCCGGACTGACTCCGATCACTTCATATGCCTGCTTGGCGATGATGATCAACCCGATCGAGGCCAGTATGCCGTGTACCGGCGTGAGCGGGAAGAAGTCCGCCAGACGACCGACCCGCAACAGGCCAAAGAGGATCTGAATCAACCCAGCGGTGACCCCGATGCCCAGTGCCAGGCGGTAACCCAGCATGGCCTGCTCGCTGGGCGAAAGGTCGACTCCGAACTTGGCCCCTAGATCAGTGACGGCTCCGAAAACGATGACGATCAGGCCGGCGGCCGGCCCCTTGATGGTCAGTTCCGAATTGCTCAACAGCGAGCAGACAATTCCACCGATAACCGCCGTCCAGATACCTGCAATGGGCGGATAGCCACTGGCCCGAGCGATGGCCAGGCACAACGGCATGGCGATGAGGAAGACCAGAAAGCCGGCAAGTGCATCGAAGCGAAGATTCGGCAACAACCCCGGCTTCAATGGAGTAGGAGAGGTTGTCAAGGAGTGAGTCGTACTGGCCATAACTGGCTCTCCTGCGAGAATCTGGATTGGCGATGAGGTAGGTCACCGCCAATGGAGCAAATCGCGCGCCCAACGCCCTCCGGTCGCTCCTGCGTCCTTCTCGCACGCTCCCCGTCACTGTCGCTGCGGCTTCAATCAGGATCGAGTGGTTTCCTCGCTGCCAGTCTGATCGTCGTCCGACCAGACCGATCGGCCGATGGTAATGCCCAGATTGCGGATCTTGTTCCGCAGGCTGCCTCGGGTGATCCCGAGAATGCGGGCTGCCTGGAGTTGATTGCCTTCGGTATGCAGCAAGACACGCACCAACACTTCGCGTTCCATGCGATCCAGGGACTCGGCATACAGATTCTCGCTGCCGGCCGCGATCCGCTCCGCCACGAACGTGTCCCAGTCGAAGGTCGTTGTTTCGGTACGCGGTCGCCCTACAGCAGCGGAACCGTGGTTGCGTATCCGCTCGGGTAGGAAGTCGGGCAACAGTACCGAACCGCTCATCCGCAACACCGCTTGCTTCAGCACACTCTGCAATTCGCGGACGTTGCCCGGCCAGGGATAGGCACGCAGTGCCGCCACTGCCTCGGGAGTGATGCCGGTTATTTCCTTGCCCAGTTCGCGGCCAAACCGCTTCAGGAAAAAATCCAAGAGCAACTCGATGTCGTCGCCGCGCTCGCGGAGGGGCGGCAACTTGATCGTGAACACGTTGAGCCGATAGTACAGATCGCGACGAAACTGCCCGGCATCGACCAGTTGTTCCAGATCGGCATTCGTCGCGGCGATCAGCCGGACATCGGTCTGAATCGTCTCACTACCGCCGACTCGCTCGAACCGCTGCTCCTGAATCAGCCGAAGAATCTTCGCCTGGGTCAACGGTGTCATCTCGGCGATCTCGTCGAGGAACAGCGTGCCACCGGAACACTGCTCGAACTTGCCGATCCGCTTGCGGTCGGCTCCGGTGAACGCGCCCTTTTCGTGGCCGAACAGTTCGCTCTCCAGCAGTGTCTCGGGAATGGCCGCACAGTTGATGGCCAGGAAGGGGTTCCTGGCTCGGGCACTATGCTGATAGATGGCTCGGGCCACCAGTTCCTTGCCGGTGCCGCTCTCGCCAAGGATCAGTGTCGTCACATTCTGGCGAGCGACCCGGCCGACCGATTTGTACACCTCTTGCATGGCCGGACACCGGCCAAGCAATAAATCGCCCGAGGCCGGGGCAGGCTCTACTTCCGGCATGCCCGCTGGGGTTCGCATCTGCCGACTCGATGCCACGGCGCGGTCGATCAACCGACGTAACTCGGGCAACTCCAGCGGTTTGAGCAGGTATTCGTAGACTCCTTCCTTCATGGCCTCAATGGCCAGATCTGTCGTGCCGTGTCCGGTGATGAGGATGA
>Ga0308411_10001584_pt1 | contig 15548 bp, 13 predicted proteins | sample HotsprottomLayer_2_FD_203530 | JGI IMG/M metagenome (GOLD analysis project Ga0308411, IMG submission 203530) | Hot spring phototrophic mat microbial communities from Octopus Spring, Yellowstone National Park, Wyoming, United States -... | ecosystem: Environmental > Aquatic > Thermal springs >...
AACGGGCCCACCTCTCCGGAGGTCGCGCCGACCGTCCCGGTCAGCGACGCCAGGATGAGGAGGGGATACCAGGTCGAGAGGGCGAACGCCACGCCGCTGCCCGCCATGAAGAGCGCCGAGAGCCGGACCATCCGCCGGCGGCCGTAGCGGTCCGCTGTGGCCGCGAACAGCGCCGTGAGGATCGCCGAGCCGAGCAGGGTGGCCGTCAGCACCGCGCCCACCTGCCAGGGCGCGAAGCCGACCTCGCTCAGGTAGACGCCCAGGAGCACCGACTGGAAGCCGTAGGCGAAGGTCCGGATGCCGCGGGCGGCCAGGATCAGGCGACCGTCGTGGGAGATCCAGGGCACGGATCCCCCGGGAGCGTTCACCCCGGGGCGTTCGGCGGGGCGAGGGGCGGTCCCTGGGCCGGCGCCCCCTGGTCCGTCCATAGGGGAGGGGGCCGGGCGGCCCGGGTTCTCCGGGGGGAAGGTCGGCGGCCCGGGACGAAACTTGCCCAGGGTGACCGTTGGGGGCTTGCGCCCCCGGGGGTGGGAGCCGGTGGTGATCGAGGAAGGCATTCGCAGCCGCGTCGGGCTGGAGGTCCACGGCATCGAGGCCGACATGGTCGGCTGGAACCTGCCGGCGCCCGCGCTGTACGAGCACGTCGCCCGGCGCCGGGAAGGGCTCATCGCCGACGGCGGCGCCCTGGTCGTGCACACCGGGCATCACACCGGGCGCTCGCCCCGGGACAAGTTCATCGTCCGCGAGCCCTCGAGCGAGGAGCGGATCTGGTGGGGGCAGCACAACCGGCCGTTCGACCCCGACGCCTTCGACCGCCTCCACAAGCGCCTGCTCGCCTACCTGCAGGGCAAGGAGCTCTTCGTCCAGGACGTCTTCGTGGGCGCGGACCCGCGTTACCGGAAGCACGTGCGCGTGGTCACCGAGTACGCCTGGCACAGCCTGTTCGCGCGGACGATGTTCATCGTGCCCGACGGCGAGGCGCTGGCCTCCCACCGGCCGGAGTTCACGATCATCGACGTGCCCCGGTTCCACGCGGTCCCCGAGGCCGACGGGACCCGGACCGAAGTCTTCATCCTGATGCATCTGGCCAGGAAACTGGTCCTCATCGGCGGGACGTCCTACGCCGGGGAGATCAAGAAAGCGGTCTTCACGCTCATGAACTACCTGCTCCCGCTCGAGGACGTGCTCCCGATGCACTGCTCGGCGAACGTCGGCGCCGGCGGCGACGTGGCCCTGTTCTTCGGGCTCTCCGGCACAGGGAAGACGACGCTCTCCGCGGATTCGACCCGGACCCTGGTCGGCGACGACGAGCACGGCTGGTCCGATCGGGGGATCTTCAACTTCGAGGGCGGGTGCTACGCCAAAGTCATCCGCCTCTCGCCCGAGGGCGAGCCGGAGATCTACGCGACCACGCGGATGTTCGGCACGGTCCTCGAGAACGTGGCCATCGACCCCGACACCCGGCGGGTCGACCTGGACGACGAGTCGCTCACCGAGAACACGCGCGCGGCCTACCCGCTGTCGTTCATCCCGAACGCGTCGAGCACCGGCCAGGCCGGGCACCCGCGGGCCATCGTCTTCCTCACCGCGGACGCCTTCGGCGTGCTGCCGCCCATCGCGCGCCTCTCCCCGGCGCAGGCGATGTTCCACTTCCTGGCGGGCTACACCGCGAAGGTGGCGGGCACCGAGAAGGGGGTGACCGAGCCGCAGGCGACCTTCAGCCCCTGCTTCGGCGCGCCGTTCATGGCCCAGCAGCCCGGTCTCTACGCCGCGATGCTCGGGTCGCGCATCGCGCGTCACCGCACGGCGGTCTGGCTGGTCAACACCGGTTGGAGCGGCGGGCCGTACGGGGTGGGGCGGCGCATCGCGCTCCAGCACACGCGGGCGATGGTACGGGCGGCGCTCGGCGGCACGCTCGAGGGCGTTCCGGTGGCGCCCGACCCGGTCTTCGGGGTGGGGGTCCCGCAGGCCGTCCCCGGCGTGCCCGCGGAGATCCTGCGGCCCCGTGGCACCTGGGCCGACCCGGCGGCCTACGACGCCACCGCGCGCCGGCTCGCCGGCATGTTCGCCGAGGCCTTCGCGGAGTTCGCGCCGCACGTGCCTGCAGAGGTGCGCGCGGCGGCGCCCCGGATCGGCTGATCGCCGCAATGAGCCGCCTGCGCATCGGCATCCTCACGGGCGGCGGCGACTGCCCGGGCCTGAACGCGGTCATCAGAGCCGTCGTGCTCTCCGCCCACGGCGGGCTCGGGTGGGAGGTCCTGGGCGTCCAGGACGGGTTCGACGGCTTCCTGCACGACCGCGCGCGGCCGCTGGGAGACGAGGATGTGCGCGGCATCCTCACGCAGGGCGGCACGATCCTCGGCACCTCGAACCGCGGCAACCCGTTCGCGTGGCCCGTGGTTCGCAACGGTCGGACCGAGGTGATCGACGCCTCGGGCGAGGTCCTCCAGCGCATCCGGGCTCTGGGGCTCGACGCGCTCATCGTGATCGGCGGCGACGGCACGCTGCGGATCGGCCAGCGGCTCAGCGAGATGGGCGCGCCGATCGTCGGCATCCCCAAGACCATCGACAACGACATTCCGGCCACCGACATCACCTTCGGCTTCGACACCGCGCGGGTCACCGCGACCGAGGCGATCGACAAGCTGCACACCACGGCGGAGAGCCACCACCGCGTCATGGTGGTCGAGACCATGGGGCGCAACGCTGGCTGGATCGCGCTCGAGTCGGGGATCGCCGGCGGGGCGAACTCGGTGCTGATCCCCGAGATCCCCTACCGCCTGGAGGCCGTGGTCGAGACCATCGAGGCGCGGGCCGCGCGCGGCCGGCCGTTCTCGATCGTGGTGGTGGCCGAGGGCGCCCACCCCGTGGGCGGGACCCAGGTCTACCGCGAGCCCGGCGGTCCCGGCCGGCTGCCGCGGCTGGGCGGCATCGGGCAGCAGGTCGCCGACGCGCTCGCCGAGGCCACCGGCCGCGAGACCCGGTGCACCGTGCTCGGCCACCTCCAGCGCGGCGGGACCCCCACGCCGTTCGACCGGCTGCTCGCCACCCGGTTCGGGGTGCGTGCGGTGGAGTGCATAGCGGCCGGCCGGCTGGGGGCGATGGTGGCGCTGCGCGGCCCGGCGGTCATCGACGTGCCGCTGGCGGAGGCGGTGGCCGCCCCGAAGCGCGTGCCGCCCGATGGGGAGCTGGTCCGGGCGGCGCGGGAGCTGGGGATCTCGATGGGGGATGTCGCCGGGCCGCTAGACCCCGCGGCAGGCTCGTGATGATCGCCGGTCGGCGGTTCGTTGGGAGGTGGCGCCTGTGCGTATCGCGGTGTTGACGGGAGGCGGCGACGCGCCCGGCCTGAACGCGGCGATTCGGGCCGTCGTCCGCCGCGCGCTCGACGGCAACCACGAGGTCATCGGCCTGCGCAACGGCTGGCTGGGCCTGCTCGACGGTGACCTGGTCCCGTTGACCCGCGACAGCGTCTCGGGCATTCTGCCGCGGGGCGGGACGATCCTCGGCACGTCGCGCACCAACCCCTTCAAGGCTCCCGACGGCGGGCCGCGCATGCTGGAGACCATTCGGCGCCTGGGGATCGACGCGATCGTCGCCATCGGCGGGGACGACACCTTGAGCGTGGCCCTCAAGCTCCACCGCATGGGGGTCCGCGTGGTCGGGATTCCCAAGACGATGGACAACGACGTGCCGGGGACCGACTACACCATCGGGTTCGACACCGCGGTCAACGTCGTGATGGAGGCGTGCGACCGGCTGCACACGACGGCCGAGGCCCACCACCGCGTCATGATCGTCGAGGTCATGGGGCGCGACGCCGGATGGGTGGCAGGCGTCGGAGGGCTCGCCGGTGGGGCCGACGTCATCCTGGTGCCGGAGGTGCCGTTCACCATCGAGGAGGTCTGCCAGATCGTGCGGCGACGCCACGAGCGGGGCCGGACGTTCAGCATCATCGTGGTCGCCGAAGGCGCCAAGCCCAGCGACTTCGGGATGCAGATCACCCAGGATGCGCGCGTGGACGAGTTCGGGCACGTCCGGCTGGGCGGGGTCGGGGCCCTGCTGGCCCGCGAGGTCGAGGCACGCACCGGCCACGAGACGCGCGTCACCGTCCTGGGGCACCTGCAGCGCGGCGGGTCGCCGACCGTCTTCGACCGGGTGCTCGCGACCCGACTCGGCGTCGCGGCGGTGGAGGCCCTCGAGGCCGGGAAGGACGACGTGATGGTGGCCCTGCGAGGCACGAAGATCGTCACGGTGAGCCTGGAGGAGGCGCTGGCCGGGACGAACCGCCTGGACCTGCAGCTCTACCAGCTCTCGCGGTTGTTCCACTAGGCGCCGGGGGCGGCGCGCTACCGCACCAGCCGCCGCCGCATCAGCACCACCGGCAGCGGGAAGAGCGCCGCCGTCACCGCCACGATCCACGCCAGGTCGGCCCAGTGCCGGGCCTCGAACGTCCCCAACGCCAGCGCGCGGCTCAGCGACACCACGTGCGACAGCGGGGCGAACCAGGTCGCGGTCGCCACCCAGGCCGGCAGGGCGTCGAGGGGGAAGAAGATCCCGCTGAACATGAACATCGGCGTGATGAACAGCGCGAAGTAGAACGGGAAGTAGTCGATGCTCGGGTTCACCGCGGTGAAGGCCATCGCGATCACCGAGAACATCAGGCCCGAGAGGAAGAACAGCGGCGGGATGAGCAGCGCGAGCGGCGAGCGCACGGTGCCGAAGGCCGCGATCACGACGAGGAATGTCGTCCCGAACAGCACGCTCCGGGTGGCACCCCACAGGATCTCGCCGACCACCACGTCCTCCACGTTCAGCGGGGTGGTGATGGCGCCGTCGTAGGCCTTCTCGTAGTACATCTGGACGTAGGCGTTGTACGTGCACTCGAACGTGGCGCCGAACATCGCGGCGGTGCAGACGAGCCCGGTGGCCACGAACGTCAGGTAGGGCAGCCCGTCCAGGGTCGTCAGGTAGGCGCCGATCCCGAAGCCCATCGCGAGCAGGTAGATCACCGGCTCGATGAAGTTCACCGCCAGCGCCTCCGGGAAGATGGACCGGAAGACGAAGACGTTGCGCTGCCAGAACCGGAGCGCCCCCTTGGGCGAGAACAGGGTCATTCCCGCAGCATCCTGCCGGTGAGCTTCAGGAAGACGTCCTCCAGCGTGGCGCGGCGCAGCATCGCGGACTCGATGGGGAGCGCGGCCTCGCGGATGCGGTGCAGCAGCGCCTCGCCGTCGGCGGTGTAGACCAGCAGCAGGTCGCCGTGCACCTCGTGGCGCTCGGTGCGGCCCTCGTCGCCCTCGAGCAGCGCCCCGAGCGCCCGCCGCCGCGCCGGGTCGTCGTCCAGCCCGCGCAACTCCACCACCTCGCGCCCCACGTGCTCGCGGATGAGGTCGGTCGCCGTGCCCTCGGCGACGATGTGACCGTGGTCCATGATGACGAGCCGGTCGCACAGCGCCGCGGCCTCGTCCATGTAGTGCGTGGTGAGCACCTGGGTGACGCCGGTGCGCTTGAGGTGTCGGAGCTTCTCCCACGTGAGCTGACGGGCCTGCGGATCGAGCCCGGTGGTCGGCTCGTCGAGGACGAGCAGATCGGGCTGCGCCATCAGGGCGCGCGCGATCATCAGTCGCCGGCGCATGCCGCCGCTGAGGTGTTCCACCTTGTCCCGGTAGCGGTCAGCCAGCGCCACGAACTCGAGCAACTCGTCCGCGCGGCGGCGCGCCTGCCCCCACGGCAGGTCGAAGTAGCGTGCGAAGATCACGAGGTTGTCGCGCACCGACAGCGCGGAGTCGAGGGTGTTGTCCTGCGTGACCACGCCCAGGCGGGCCTTGATGCGGCGCGCCTCGCGCCGGACGTCCATGCCGAGCACCTGCAGGTCGCCCCCGCTCGGCTCGAGCACGCAGTAGATCATCTTCATGGTGGTGGTCTTGCCGGCGCCGTTGGGCCCGAGGAAGCCGAAGCACTCGCCGGGGCGCACCTCGAAGGTCACGCGGTCCACCGCGACGAGCGTCCCGTAGCGTTTCTCCAGGCCGCGGGCGCGGACGACCGGCGAGGGAGGTGCGCACGAGGCGGCAGACGGCGCCGGTACGACGCGAGCCCCTTCTCTCACCGCGTCAGCGTCACCTTGCGCAGGCCCCGCGGGTGGTCGGGATCCAGCTTGCGGGCCACGGCCAGATGGTAGGCGAACAGGTGCACCGCGGGCGCGGCCGCGATCGGCGCGAGCGGCTCGGGCAGGCCGGCGCGCACCGCGACGTCGCCCGGGTGGTCGCCGAAGGCGAAGGTCAGCGTCGGGACCGAGCGGCCGCGCAGCTGCACGCGCACGTCGATCAGCCCGGCCGTGGCGCGGCCGGGGGGGAGCAGCAGCAGCACGGTGCTCTTCCGATCGAGCGCCGCGATGGGGCCGTGGAGGAGCTCGGCCGCCGACAGCGACTCGGCCGCGGCGTAGGCGGCCTCTTTGAGCTTGAGTGCCGCCTCGTCGGCCACGCCCAGCATGTACCCGCGCGTGGTGACGATCCACGGAGCGCGCTTCGCGTGCTTGCGCGCGAGCGCGCGGACCGTCGCCTCCTGCGCCAGCGCCGCGCCGGTCGCCTCGGGCAGCCGGCCCAGCGCGCGCGCGAGCTCCCGGTGCTGGCCCCAGCCCACGACCAGTGCCGCCAGCATCGCCAGCGACGCGGTGAAGGTCTTGGTCGCCGCCACGGCCCGCTCGGGACCGGCGGACAGCGGCAGCACATGGGCGGCCCGCTCGGCGAGCGGCGAGGCCGGGTCGTTGGTGATCGCCAGCGTGAGCGCGCCCTGCCGGCGCGCCTCGGCGACCACCTCGGTCACGTCGATCGACCGCCCCGACTGCGAGACCCCGATCACCGCCGCCGCCTCCCAGTGGGGGGTGCGGCCGTAGAGGGTCGTGACCGACGGCATCGCGGTGGCCGTGGGGATGCGCAGCAGCGTCTCCACCAGGTACTGGCCGTAGATCGCCGCGTTGTGCGAGGTCCCGCGGGCGACGAAGACGACCAGGGACGGGTTGCGCCGACGCAGGGCCGCGACGACCTCGCCGACGCCCGCGGCGTGCTCGCTGAGCATCCGCGCGAGCACCTGCGGCTGCTCCAGCGTCTCGGCGTGCATGGCGTGCGGACGGGCGGGCATCGCGACCTCCGGGTGCCGGCGCGGCACGCCTCGACTATACCACCCCGCCCCTCGCCGCCGGCAGGAGAAGGGGCCGACGCCGCGAATTGGTATAATGTTATGACAAATCCGATCTCCCGCCGGTCCCCGGTCCCGCTCTACTACCAGGTCGAGTCGGTCCTGCGCGACGAGATCGCCGACGGCCGCTACGCCTCCGCGACGCCGCTGCCCACCGAGACGACGCTGGTCCGGCGGTTCGGGGTGAGCCGCATCACGGTTCGCCGCGCCATGGAGCGGCTCGTGCAGGAAGGGCTGATCTACCGCGTGCCGGGCCGCGGCACCTTCGTCAGCGGCGCCCGCGCGCTCGAGTTTCGTATCGAGCGGAACCCTGCCGACCTCATGGGGTTCGAAGAGGACATCCGCCGGCGCGGCTTCGTCCCCGAGACCCGGGTGCTGCGGCACGACTGGGTGCGCCTGCCGGCCGACGTGGCCGCGGTGCTCGGGGTCGGCGCGGAGGTCGAGGGGCTGTGGCTCCACCGCCGCGGCAGCGCCGCGGGCGCGCCGCTGTGGATCGAGGACCGCTACATTCTCCGACGGTGGGCGGCGCGCCTGCGGCCGCGCGACTACGCCACGCCGAGCCTGCTGGCCACGCTCGCGCGGGCGCAAGGGTTCACCGTGGACCGCGCGGCGGTGCGCATCGCCGCCCGCGGCGCCGCGCGGGACGAGGCCCGCCTGCTCGACCTCCGCCCCGGCGCGCCGCTGCTGGTCGCGGAGTTCGCGGTGCAGGCCGCCGGGCAGCCCGCGCAGTACGTCCGCGCGCGGTTCCGGCCCGACCGGTACGCGTTCGCGTTCGTGGTCGGGCCGGAGGCCCCGCTCCAGGGGCGGCCCGCGGCCGGGGAGGACGCGCGTGTCCGGCGCTGACGAGAAGCTGCTCAAGGTGGGCGAGGCGATCGACAGCCTCTGTACCATCGAGATCACCGGCCGCGGGGTCGTGCGCGACCTCTACCTGGCCGCGCGCGCCGCGCAGGACGGCCCGCTGTGCCTGGCCGCGGCGCGCGAGCTGGCCGCGCGTGTCCGGCCCGGTGACGCGGTGGTCATCGCCACGGGTCTGCCCACCTACCCGTGGTACTCGGGCGAGCAGGACGGCCCGGTCGGCGCGGCGACGCTGGCGCGGGCGCTCGTGCTCGGGCTCGCGGCGCGGCCGATCGTGGTCACCGAGGCCATCCACGTCGAGATGTGCCGGGCCGCGGTGCGCGGCGCCGGGCTCTACGCGCGGGGGCTGGAGCAGGCGCTGAGCCTGCCGACCACCGCCGCGGTGGTCGCGTTCCCCACCGATCCGGCCGAGGCCGCCGCCGCCGCCGACCGGCTCATGGCGCAGGCGCGGCCCAAGGCGATGGTCGCCATCGAGCGGCCCGGCGCCAACGAGCGCGGGCACTACCACGGCGCCAAGGGGTTCCGGCTCAGCGACCACTGCGCGAAGGTGGACCTGCTCTTCGAGCGGGGGAAGGCGGCCGGCGCGTACACGGTCGGCATCGGCGACGGCGGCAACGAGCTCGGCTGCGCGGTGATCCGCGACACCGTCGTCGCGACCGTGCCGTTCGCGGCCGTCTGCCAGTGTCCGTGCGGCGGGAGCGTGGTGCCGGCGTTCGTGCCCGACCAGCTGATCATCGCCGCCATCTCCAACTGGGGTGCCTACGGCGTGGCCGCGGCGCTCGCGCTGCTGCTCGACCGCCGCGAGGTGCTGCACGACCGGGAGGTGGACCGCCGCGTCCACGAGCTGTGCGCGGCGGCCGAGGCCAACAACGACGGGCCGGGCCTGCTCGACCCCGGCACCGACGCCGTGCCCGCGCGGCTGCACGGCGACTTCGTGGAGCTGTTGGGGTTCATGGTCCAGAGCGGCATCGACTTCGGCCGGCTCTACAAAGAGCCCCGCTACCCGTGGCTCGCCGTCTAGGAGGAGACCCCATGGCCACCGCGGTCGTCACCGCCACCGGCCTGCGGACGCGCATCGCGGCGCTGCCGCGGCGGCGGCTCGCGTTCCTGCCCACGCCGATCCAGCGCTGCCACAACCTGTCCGCCGACCTCGGCGTGGACCTGTGGGTCAAGCGCGACGACCTGACCGGGCCCGCCTTCGGCGGCAACAAGGTCCGCAACCTGGAGTGGCGGATGGCCGAGGCGATCGAGGCCGGCGCGGACGTGCTGGTCTTCGGCGTCGAGGCGACCTCGAACTCCGCGCGCCAGACGACCGCGGCCGCCAACATGCTGGGGCTGCCGCTGGTCCTCGTCCTGCGCGGTCGGCCCGACGCGGAGCCGCAGGGCAACCTGCTGTGCGACCTGGTGCTGGGTGCCGAGGTGCGGCTGCTGGACCTGCCCACCTATCACGATCTCGACGCCGCCGTGCGCGGCGTCGTCGACGAGCTGCGGGCGCTGGGCCGGCGGCCGTTCTCCCTCAATCACGGCCGGATGTTCGAGGTCGGCGCGGCGCTGGCCACGGTCGAGAACTTCCTCGAGATCGTGGAGCTGCTGGCGGCGCACGACCGGACGCCGCACCATATCTACATCTCGTCCGGCGGCAAGGGCCTGGCCGGGTTGATCCTGGCCAGGAAGGCCCTGGGCGTGCCGGTGCGCGTGGTCGGCGTCGCGTCCACAGCCAACGAGGATCCCTGGCAGAGCGCCGCGCGGATCGCCACCGAGACCGCCGCGCTGCTGGGGTTGCCGATCACCGTCACGCCCGCCGAGGTCGAGGCCACGTGGGACTACATCGGCCCGGGCTACGGCGTGCCCACGTCCGAGGGGCTGGAGGCCATCCTGACGTTCGCGCGCCGGGAAGGGCTGCTGCTGGACCCGGTCTACACCGGGAAGGCCGCGGCCGGCCTGCTCGACCACATTCGCGCCGGCCGCGTCGCGCCCGGCGCGACCGTGGTGTTCGTGCACACCGGCGGAGGGCCCGCGCTGTTCGCGCAGGGCCGGGCGATCGTGGAGCACCTCGCGGAGCGAGACCGAATCCCGAAGTCCAGGCAGAAGGGGGGAGTCGCATGAGGACACGTCTGGCGGTCGCCGTCATCGTGGCGGCGGCGCTGTTGTGGCCGCACGCGGCCGGCGCGCAGGCCGACCGGCCGCTCGTCTACGCGCAGAACGTCCCGGTCACGGCCATGGACACGGCCGGGGCGACCATCGGCACGGTCTACCCGGCCGGGTACGAGGCGATGTTCCTGATCTACGACAACCTGGTCGCGTTCAACGACAAGATGGAGCTCGTCCCGCAGCTCGCGACCGAGTGGTCGGTCTCGCCGGACGGGCGCACCTGGACGTTCCGGCTCCGCCGCAACGTCACGTTCCACGACGGGACGCCGTTCAACGCGGATGCCGCGCTTTTCCACCTGCAGCGTCAGATCGACCCGCAGACCAACCGGGCGAACCGACCGTTGTGGGACCCGCTCGGTGGCGCGGGCACCGTCCGCAAGATCGACGACTTCACCATCGCGATCACGACCGAGAGGCCGTACGGCCCGCTGCTCAACACGCTGGCGCACGGCTCGGGCGGCGTGGTGAGCCCGACCGCGGTCCGTCGGCTCGGCGAGGGCTTCGCGCGCGCGCCCGTCGGCACCGGCCCCTACGCCTTCGAGCGCCTGGAGACCGGCACCGAGCTCGTGCTGCGGCGCAACGACGCCTACTGGGGCGGCCGGCCGGGCTACCCCCGGATCGTGCTGCGGCACGTCCCCGACCCCACGACCCGCATCGCCCTGTTGCAGTCCGGGCAGGTGGACGTCATCAACCTGATCCCACCGGAGAACGTCGCCCAGCTCCAGGGCAACCCCGCCATCGACGTCATCAGCCGGCCCGCGCTGCGCACCTTCGGGTTCGCGTTCAACCTCAACCGCCGGCAGTTCCAGGACGTCCGCGTGCGGCAGGCGTTCAACTACGCGGTGAACCGGGGGCCGGTCATCAAGGCGATCTTCAAGGACTTCGCCACCCCGATCGACTCGCCGATCTCGCCCCACTCGGTAGGCTACGTTCCCGTGGGGACCTACCCGTACGACGTGGATCGGGCCAAGGCGCTGCTAACCGAGGCCGGCTGGCGGCCCGGGCCCGACGGCGTGCTGCGCCGAGACGGGCAGGCGTTCGAGATCACGCTGCTGACGCCGATCGGCCTGCTGCCCAAGGACATCGAGGTCACCCAGGCCTTCCAGAACTTCCTCCGTGTCATCGGCGTGCGCGCCACGATCAACCGGGTCGAGCCCGCGGCGTTCTGGGACTTTCTGCGCGTGCCGCCCGACCGGCTCCAGTGGGACATGGTGCTGTTCGGGTTCAACCCGTCCAACGGCGACGGCGGCTACCACCTGGCGTCGCTGTTCGAGAGCAACCCCTCCCGCACCGGGCCGCCCAAGGTGTGGAACTTCACCTGGTACAGCAATCCCCGGGTGGACCAGCTCCTCAATCAGGCCGAGGGAACGGTGGACCCGGCGCGCCGCCGCCAGTTGCTCGGCGAGGTGGCGCGCATCGTGTGGAACGAGGCGCCCTACGTCTGGCTCTACGCGGAGAACGTGATCGTCGCGAAGCGGAAGGAGGTCAAGAACGTCGAGGTCCTGCCGGTGATCTTCACGATCCTCCGCAACGCGCGGCCCTAGCCGCGCCGCCGGCCGGGGGAGCGCGCCTCCCCCGGCCGGTCCTCGCCGATGGGACCGTTCGCGCTCCGGCGCCTCCTGCTGCTGCTCCCGCAGGCGCTGGGCATCGCTACCCTGATCTTCGTGCTCTTCCGCCTGGTGCCGGGCGATCCGGCGACGATCGTCGCGGGTCCGGGCGCGACCCAGGAGCAGATCGAGACGCTGCGGCGGGACCTGGGGCTCGACCGGCCGCTGTGGGCGCAGTACGTGCGGTTTCTCGGCGACCTGGCGCGCGGCGACCTCGGGACGTCGCTGAGCCTGCGCCAGCCGGTCACGCAGGTGCTGGCCGCGCGCCTGGGGCCGTCGGCCGCACTCATGGCGGCCAGCCTGGCGCTCACGGTGATCCTCGCGGTGCCCGCCGGCGTGGCGGCTGCGGTCCGGCCCCACAGCGCCGCGGCGCAGGCGGTCATGGGCGCCTCGGTGCTCGCGCTGTCCATCCCCAACTTCCTGCTCGGCATGATCCTGATGCAGTACCTCTCGGTCCGGTGGCGGCTGCTGCCGGCCGCGGGAACGGGCGGGCTCGCGTTCCTGGTCATGCCCACGCTGGCGATCGCCGCCCGGCTGGTCGCGCTCGTCAGCCGGACCACGCGTGCCAGCGTCATGGAGATTCTGGGCGAGGATTTCGTGCGCACCGCGCGCGCCAAGGGCCTGGCGCCCCGCGTGGTGCTCTACCGCCACGCGCTGCGGCCGGCGCTTCCGCCCATCGTCACGATGATCGGCCTGCAGGCCGGCTACCTGCTCGGCGGCTCGATCGTCGTCGAGACCCTCTTCGCCTACCAGGGGCTCGGCCAGGCGATGATCACCGCCGTGTCGCTCCGCGACTACTTCCTGGTGCAGGGTATCACGTTGCTCTACGTCGTCGGCTTTCTGCTCGTCAACCTGGCCGTGGATCTCTCCTACGCGGCGTTCGACCCGCGGATCCGCTATGCGTAGGCGGTTGCGCCGGCTGCTCCGCGTGCCGGCCATCGTCGGCGGAGCCGCGCTGGTCGCGGTCTACCTGGCGGCCGGACTGCTCGCGCCGTGGTTGACCCCCTACGACCCGGACGAGCAGGACCTGCTGGCCGCGTTGCAGCCGCCCTCGCGCGCGCACTGGCTGGGCACCGACGACCTGGGCCGCGACCTGGCGAGCCGCACCATCGCCGCGGCCCGTATCGACCTGGCCGTGGTGGTCGTCGGCATCCTGCTGGCGATGGTCATCGCGACGCCGGTGGGGGTGCTCGCGGGCTTCGTCGGCGGCCGCACGGACCGCGCGCTGATGACCGTCTCGGATGCCGCGCTGACCTTCCCCTCGCTCGTGCTGGCCGTCGTGCTGGTGAGCCTGTTCGGGGCCGGGCTGCGCAGCGTGATCCTCGCGGTGGCGCTGACCGCGGCGCCGGCGCTCGCGCGGCTCATCCGGAGCCTCGTGCTCCAGACCGCGCACCTGGAGTACGTGGACGCCGCCCGCGCGCTCGGCGCGGGGTCGGGCCGCCTGCTCGCGCGCCACGTCGTGCCCAACATCGCCGGTCGCGTCATCGTCTACACGACGCTGATGGGGAGCTACGCGATGCTCACCGTGACCGCGCTGGGGTTTCTCGGGCTCGGGGTGCAGCCCCCGGCTGCCGAGTGGGGCAACATGCTCGCCACCACCCGGACCTACCTGGGCACCGCGCCCTGGTTGCTGGCGGCGCCGGGGGCGGCGATCGTCGGATTCATCTTCGGGCTGAACCTGCTCGGCGACGCGCTGCGCGACCTGTTCGACCCGAAGCTGCTCTGGCGACCCTGAGCCCGGCTACCAGCGTTTCTGCGTGCCTGCCAGCTCGCGGGCGTAGCCCAGCGTCGCGACCGGCGACATCAGGAACTGGTAGATGAGCAGCCAGAGCACGAACCCCACGCGGTTGCGCCGGATGCGCAGGCCGAGCGCGCGGAACACGTGGACCTGCTTCCCGTACATCGCCAGCGCCATGAGCACCACGAAGGGCAGGACGAAGAGCGTCATCGGGCCGGCGATCCAGTAGTGTCCGAACGCCGCCAGCACGACGCCGGGGATGAAGACCAGGGTGTACGTCCCGTCGAGCAGGGGAAACAGCAGATCGATGAAGACGAAGAACCCCGACAGCCGCGGCCGCCGCCACAGCAGGTCCAGGTGAGCCCGCAGGCTCTCGATCATCCCGCGAGCCCACCGCTGGCGCTGCCGGTTGAGGCCGCGCCAGGTCGTCGGCACGCGGGTGAACGCGCACGCCGTCGCCTCGAAGCCGATGCGATAGCCGCGCTTCTGCAGGGCCCACGTCGCAAAGATGTCCTCGCCAACGACCGGTGACCATCCCATGATCTCGAAGAGGGCGGCTCGCCGGAAGAGGCTGAAGGCGCCCTGGGCCACCAGGGTCCCCTGGTAGAGAGACTGCTGGCGCTTGACCGAGGCGATCGCCAGGAAGTAGTCCCACTCCTGCAGCCGGGTCAGCAGGTTGTCCCGCGAGTTCTTGACCAGCACCGCGCCCGCCACCGCTGCCGTGTGCGGCGGGTCGGTCAGCATGCGCGCCACGATCCGACGCAGCGCCTGCGGATGCAGGAAGGTGTCGGCGTCGATGGTGGCGACCAGGTCGGTCTGCACGGCCGCCAGCCCGTAGTTGAGCGCCATCGCCTTGCCGCCACGGGGCGCGGGCACCACGCGTAGGTTGGGGAAGCGGCCGACGAGCCGGGCGAGCGTCGCCAGCGTACCGTCGTGCGAGCCGTCGTCCACCACGATGATGTGGACCGGCGCCGGGTAGTCCTGGCTCGCGAGCCCGCGGAAGGTCTCTTCCAGCGTGTGCTCTTCGTTGAACGCCGCGATGAGAACCGTCACGGGCGGGTAGGGGACGTCGAGGCGCAGCGGAGGCGGCTGGTCGAGGAGGATGCTGATCGTCAGGTGCGCGTTGAGGAAGCCGGGGACCAGGGCCACGAAGGTCACGACCAACCACGCCGCCGGTGCGCCGATCGCCGACGCGAGCTGCGCGACCCACGGCTGGGCCAGCGACAGCGAGAAGCCGAACCAGGCGAACGCCAGCATCGTCGCCGCGACGAACTTCGTCCCCGTCGGGATGTAGAAACGCCGCCGGGGGGCCCGCTGCGCGGCCGGGGCCGGCCATCCCGCCGCCCGCGAGGGCGCGGGCATCGGTGCGATACGCTGATCCATCCCGAGGGGTTATGCCCCATTGGGCTGCGGGCAGCGACATGGTCCGTGCGCGGTGTCTCCAGCGTGGGCCGGCCGGCGGGCCCCTCAGGGCCGGCGGGTGTCCGGTGCCTCCTCCCGCCCGCCGTACACCTCGGGGTTCACCACGTGCTCCGGCCGCTCGCCGCGCAGGACCGCGAGCACCGCGCGCGCGCACGCCTCCTCCATGTGGGCCGTCGTCTCGACCGTGTAGGACGCCACGTGCGGCGTGGCCACCACCACATCGAGCGTCACCAGCGCGGTTTGCCGCGTGGGCTCCTCCCGGTAGACGTCCAGTCCGGCGCCGGCCAGGCGGCCCGCCCGCAGCGCCGCCTCGAGCGCGGCCTCGTCGACGACCGCGCCGCGGCTGGTGTTGATCAGGATCGCACCGGGCTTCATCCGCGCGAGCGCGTCCGTACCGATCAGCCCCCGCGTCGTCGGGCCGAGCGGCACGTGCAGCGTCACCACGTCGCTGGCCGCGAGCAGAGCCGGTAGATCGCAGAGGCGCACCCCGAGCGCCGTGGCGGCGGCGGTGTCAGGCTGCGGGTCGCTGGCGAGCAGGCGCATGTCGAAGGCGGCTGCGCGCCTGGCCACCGCCCGGCCGA
>Ga0308411_10001586_pt1 | contig 15545 bp, 14 predicted proteins | sample HotsprottomLayer_2_FD_203530 | JGI IMG/M metagenome (GOLD analysis project Ga0308411, IMG submission 203530) | Hot spring phototrophic mat microbial communities from Octopus Spring, Yellowstone National Park, Wyoming, United States -... | ecosystem: Environmental > Aquatic > Thermal springs >...
TCGATCAACATCAACTACAAGCCGATCCGTGAGCTTTACACGGAGGTGTCCTCCAAGATACAGGATCTCAACGTCCACTTCTCGGGAGCCGACCACGGCCTCCCTTACACAGAGATTGACCGGGACAATCTGTTCATAGGCTTGGACCTGTTCTTGAAGGGCTTGATCGTCTCATGCACGGGCCTGATTGTGGAGGATGAACACTTGGTTGCCCTGCGCAAGCAGTGGAATTCGGAAGTCCCGGATGACCCCGTGGAGTTTGTTTTTGACATCTGCTGGAAGTGACCAGCGAGCTAGTTGAAGCCGTCCTGGCCCCACCGTGAGATTCAGTCGTGCTGCCGGGTGCGTGAGAGACCGTGGGCTACGGCGGTGGCTAATCTCGGTGCCGGTGCTGACGCCTTCCCTGTCGAGCCTCTGGCTGGCAATCGTGACGCCCGCCAGCTTCGAGGTCGGGCGGCACCTGATCGAAGGGCTGAAGAACCCCACGGTAGTCCGGGATCGATCCGCCCTGGACGTGTTTCCGATCCGCCCGATGGGGGTTCGGGAGGCAATCCGAAAGGCAATTGCGGAAACCGGGGTTTCAGATCCTCTCTAGCCAAGGGGTACGACGAGGGAATTCGCTCGGACGCCGACTCCTCGATACATGGAACCGAGCAGACGGGGCGTCCCTTCCATCAGGAAGCGGTCGATCTCGACATGGCGGAAAGGGGCCCTGCGGACCAGGCCCTCGATGTCCAGGTTCAGACGGCAACCGTCTGCGAGGCGTCTCTGGATGGGCGTCAGCCGGTGCTGCCAGCGTTGCACGCCGGCCGATTCGGCTAGCCCATGCTCCAGGAACAGGAAGCGTCCACCCGGTCGCAGCACTCGGGCGGTTTCCTGGATTGCCTGTCCGGCGTCCGGGATGCTGCAAAGGGTCCAGGTGCTCACCACGCAGTCGAAGGAGCCGTCGTCGAACGGCAACGCCTCGGCGGTCTGGAGTCGGAGATCGACGGAGCGGGGGCTCTGTGCGATGCGGCGACGGGCGATCCGGGACATGCCCTCGCCGGGGTCGATGGCGGTGATGTGTCGGACGTGCTCCGGGTAGTTCTCCAGGTTCAGCCCCGTACCGAAGCCGATCTCCAGGATCTCACCATCCGCCTGGGCCAACAGCGACCGACGCAGCGCCCCGAAGCGACCGTCACGCATCGCCCAGTCGCAGAGCCGGGGGAAAATGTGGCGGGAGTAGAGCCCCATCACAGCCTGCCAGTGCCGCCCAACGGCCCGGTGTTGTGTCGATCGTCGGTCACTGACCCGATATCGACTGCATCAGCGGGCGGATCGCTGACCACAACTGATCCTTGATCTGCACCGGGACGGGGTTCGCCAGCCGATCCGGCCTCCCGCCTTGCGAGGGTTCCTTGCCCAGCACGCCGACCGTCAATTCCCCATCTGTGAAGTAGCGGTCGCCGCCCCCGTTGTGGCCTGTGAGCGTCGCACCGACGCCCGTCACCTGGAACTCCTCCGTCAACCAGCCGCTCTTCCCCAGGTCGGAGAACAGCCCGTCCCGCTCGCCGTCGATGTCCGCCCCGATGTGGTGTGTGATCTGACCCGTGCGGTGGCTCAGCCCGACGCTGCGGTCAAACGTCACCGCCCCGATCCACAGGGGCGTATCGCCCCGGCCGTACTCGTTGGACTTCCAGAAGCGGACATGATGCCGGTGGCTGGCGTTCCCGCCCACCGGCTTCTCGAAGGCGAGGTCTTGCTTGCGGCCGAACACGAACACGGGGCTCACCGGGGCATCGACGTACGGCCTGTCCCGAAGCACGCTGCGGGCGATGCCGATGGAGGACTTCAGCGTGACCGGATCGGCGGCGTCCCAGCCCGAGCCGAGCATGGCCCGGGCGACCTCCTGCTCCGTGCCGATGAGCCCGACGTTGAGCGGGTCGCCGGGGATGCCCTGGGCCGTCCTGGTCGTCTTGGGGGCGCTCTCCAGGGCCGGGTGTTGCTCGTAGTGCCGCCAGAGGGCGGGGAGGATCAGATACGCCAGCAGGAACCATGCAACGATCAGGACGATGAGGATCTTCAACGTTCGGACCAGGAGCGGCCGTCGTCTCGAAACGGGCTTGGCGGCATCGCTCGCCTTGGTCGTGGTCACCGGAGCCGCCGTCTCATCTTGTTCGCCTGGATCGTCAGCCATGCTGCCCCCGTTCCCCGCCATCAGTCGGTTCGTTGCCTCCCATCATCCGGTTTCCCACCGAATCCGTCACCCTTCATGCCACGCCGATTCTCTGCTTCAGGAAGTCAGCCAGTTTTTCGGCGTCGTCGGTCCCGATGCGAAGGGTGCCCCGGTCGAGGTGGATCACGACGCAATCCCGACCCCAGATGTTCCAGACCCAGCCGCCCCGCACGCTCATGTGGATGCCCCAGCCGTCCAGGAGCAACGTCCGGCCCACCTCGGCGGCTTTCACATCCTCGTAGCGGACCCGACGCCGAAACAATGGGATGGGGCCGAATCGGACTTCGAGGTGGTCGCCCTGGTCCTCCACGGTGAGGTGACGGAACGAGGAACCCAGCAGCAGGAACAGGCAAGCGAGGCCGAGCATGAGCCAGCGGGCGTAGACCGGCTCGTCCGACAGCCAGGCGACGACCAGCAGGCCGACACCGAATGCGTCGAGCATCCAATGCCAGGGTGCCCCCTGGGTGTGGCGGTAATCGGATGCAGAGTCGGTGTTCATGGGCGTCACGGCCACCGCAACGGTCCTGGATTCAGAGCGCCTCGGTCGAAGGCAGCAGCTTCACCCGAGTCGAGAGGGCGTGCAGGGCGATCTGGTGCAGGATCTCGCTCACGGTCGTGCAGCAGTCGGTGAGGACGGTCACGGCGTACATCTCGGCGGCCTTCGAGATCGCCGTGTGGGTCACGCAGTTCTGGGTCATCATCCCGCAGACGAGCAATTCGCTGACGTCCAGCCGCTTCAGCGTGTCCTCCAGCGTCGTCTGCTCGAAGCTGTCGGCGTAATGCTTCACGACCACGGGTGCATCGGGTGCAGCGGCCAGGATGCGAGGGTGGAGCTCGAACCCGGTCGTCCCCTCGTTGAAGAACGGGGCGATGCCCGTCTTGCTGTCCGCAACGTGCTGGACGTGGATGACGGGAATGCCCTTGGCCCTCGCCCCTACGATGGCCGTCTCGATGTTCTGGAGCACGGCCTCGGTGTTCCAGAGCGGGAACAGGCCACCGGGGAAATAGTCATTTTGGAGGTCGATCATGATCAGGGCTTTGGGCACGGAGGTGCTCTGACTTTCAACGTTTGAAGGTCATTCCGATGAGGATGGGGGCCAGGAACACCGTGGCCAGGACCAGCACCCAGATCCGGCCTTGGGACACGTCGTAGTCCGCCAGGAGGGCTTCCCAGGGCTTGCCCATGACGTAGTGGAAGAAGCCGAACTCGAAGGCGACCGTCATGAGCAGCCAGAGCAAGCCGATGAGCGTGAGGTCGATCATCGAGCAGGAGGCATGGACCTGCCGCACGAAGGCGTAGATGACCAGGGTCATCAGCGTGATGGCGATCAGGGTTCCGACGACATGGGCTCTGGGCTCTCCGATCCGGGGGCGAAGCCAGGACTCCCGGACGGTACCCACGGAAAAGGCGATCACGAGGAAGACGAACCAGATGCCGAGAGCCCGCAGATAGTCCATTTTTCTTGAGTGTTCCTGAAGTCCTGGATTGTCTCGGCTGGTGGTTTGGGTTCCTGGCTGTTGTGTGGCGAGTCAGTCCGTGCCGTTGCGGCTGGCGACCTTGACCCAGGCGATCTCCAGCTTAAACGGCCCGGCCTTCTTGTCGGCCAGCATGAAGCCCATCGAGTTCACCTTGGGTGCATCAACCGGGCCAGCGTCGGGCACCTTGTTGCCGAACGAAGTGGCGTAGCAGTCCTTGAGCGGGATCTTAACCTCGGTCCACTCGCCCGCCCTGGTCGGGATGGGGGCACGGTAGGAGTAGGCGACCCGGAGCGACGGCACGTAGAGGTTGAGCAGGTACTCCCGGCCGTCGCCTCTGAGCTTGATGACCAGCGTGTCGTCGGGCTTCAGGCCGAGGTCGGTGCGGCGGGACCGGACGGAGGCGAAGCCGCCGTTGTTCTCCAGGGAGAGGGTCCCGAAGAACTCCATCGTGCCTTCGTCGGTAATCCGGAAGCGGCCATCGGAGACGCCGCCCATCACGCCGTCGTTGACCGGCTGCCACGCCTGGGCGGCCTCGGGCTTGGCGAAGTCGAAGAGGACACGGGCGTCGTCGCCCGGAGGATGTCGTTCGATCACCCCGACCTCCTTGCCGCCCTCGATGAAGACGACCCGGCGAAACGTCCCCCTGGGCACCGAGACGATCAGCGGGGAGGCGAACCGGGCACCGCCGCCGTCCTCCGACGTGGCCGTGTAGCGGACGGTCAGCACGCCGTCCCGCTCCGTGACGCCCTGGACCGTGTACTCCCAGACCTCGCCGCCCCGCTTGACGACGGCGACCACGGCCTTCGTGGCGAAGGCGTCGTCGGGAAGGATGTTCGGCCTCGGACCCATCGTGAACGCCACGCCGAACATCTTGTCGAACGACGGACGGTCGTCGATGACGAGGTAGGAGGTCGGTCCCTTGAGCCCCGAGTCGTTGCGCTCGAAGTAGCCCGAGTGGACGGCGAACTCGACCCGTTCGGGCTCAGTCTGAGTTGGCATTGCTAAGCCGAGGACGCAGAGGCTCAGGACGAGCGGATAGATCATGGATCGTTACTCCCCGCAGGTAGCTGGCCACGCAGGCTGCCACTCCGATCGCCACGTCGCATGAGGGTCAGGTGCTCAGCCTCCTTGTGGAAAACCGATGCGGGCGAGATCCTTCTTGATCTCGGCGGCCTTGATGTTCATCGGGTTGTCGGTGAGCCACTGCATCGCCCGCTTCCTATCCTCAACCTCGGCGAGATTGACCCGAGTCGATTCGCTGGGTTCACCCAAGAACACGTATGGCTGCGAGACCAGCATGGCGTAGCTCTCCCAGTCCTCCGGTTCATCACCTTCCAGATCACTGAGCATCTGGCAGAGCTTCTCTACATTCGTCTCCGGTTCGAGGGGCACTTCCGCCTCGTCGGGATCGACTCCCTCTTCCTCGATCCTCGATCGGATCGACTCGATCACGGCTTCCAGGGCTGAGGAGAAATCGTCGTAGCCCGATTCGTCCTCAGTCTGGATGATGACATCAGCCACCCAGCCTTCTTCTCCGAACGAATCACGGACGATGGCGTAGCGGACTGGCATGGTCTCCCCCCTGAATAGAGATGAAGTCCGGGTCACGCACCTCGAAGGTGGTGAATCCCTCAATCATCGGGCTCTGCCTCCAGACCTTCTACCCCCTCGGGGGCTCCAGCCTGGAAGGCGTCTTCATCGACGTAGTAGTAGTCCACCGTCTTCTTCTTCACGCCGATCTCGTGCTGAACCAGTAGGTCGATGAGCTTGTCGCCGTTGATGAGCGTGATCGGTGCGACACCCATCTCGAAGGCGGCGTCCTTCGCCCCCTTCCCGTAGTCGCCCGTGGTGATAATCGTGCCCTTCTGCGCCTTGAACCGGTGCAACGACCCCCGGAGCATGTCCAGGACGGGGCGCTGGATGTTCGCCCGGTGCCGCTTGACCTGGATGACCTCGTTGATCGTCGTGATCCCGAACTGGGCGACCGCCTTCACATCGACGCCCTTGTCGTTGCTCGGTTGCGTGACCTCGACATCCTCGTAACCCATCTCGGTCAGCAGGTCGCAGATGAGCCGCTCGAAGGCGTAGGGGTCCATGTTCTCCAACCGGTCCCGGAGCAAGTCCCTCTGGGAACGGTTGAACGTCTCCACCGTGGCGAGAAGTTCCCTGACTCGGTTCTGACCCGTATCGGGCAGCCCCGAATTAAGCGACGACAGGTAGTCCTCACCCCGCACGGTCAGTCGATACCGCTGCCCGTCCCGTTCGACCAGCTTGCGATCCAGGAGGCTTTGGAGCCGGTTGTAGAGGAAGTGCTTGACGACCGACTCCTGACGGACGTTCGAGTGCCCGACCACGAAGTCGTGCCATCCCGGCAGGAGGTCGCCACGGCGGGCGTTCGGCTTCACCTGGATGAGCTTCAGTAGCTCGCCCATCCCTTCCTGGAGGTCGATGCCCCGCTCGGTGGCACCGAACTCCGACGAGAGCAAGTCCTTGCCGGCCGTCGAGACCGTCCACTTCCCGTCGATCTCTTCGATCAGGTCGTACCGATCGGCGACGATGCCCGGTCCTCTGAGATAGCGGGGGTTCACCCGGTTCCCCGAAAGGGACCAGAACCGCTTTGCCAGCGCTTGGTTGCCCCCCTGGAGTCGGGCCTCGATCCAGACCTCGGGGCTCTCCCAACTGACCGGCTCCTGCGGAGTCCCCCGCAGCCCCGTGATGGCGGTCTCAAGCGATTCCAGATCCGAGACGGTCACGCCCTCGATCGCCGTCAGGTAACCCCGTAGCTGGGAGAATGTCGGTAACCACGGGCAGAGACCGGGACGTTCCTCCGCAGCGACCTTCGCCCCACCGTCACCGATGGCCTTATTGGCGGCTGGTACCCGATCGGCCTTCTTCTTGTCGTACGGGCGCAAGACCGGCGTCTGCTGCGCCCGCTGGATGGCGTCGAGGATGACCTCTGCGTCCTGCTGCTGGAGGCGGGTCGGGCTCCCTCGCAAGTAACCTCCCCACGATCGGGCGGGCGAGTGGAGCGAAGGCTGGAGGATCTGATGGGGCACGCCGTGCTCGGGCGGGAGGAGGATCTCGGGCTCCACGCCCAACCGCACCGGGAACATCTCCATGTCCCAGATACGCTCCTCAGAGCGGTAGACCGGCTTGGTGACACGCAGGACGCCGACCCAACGACTGATCCCGGTGACGTAGCAGAGCAGCTTGTCGCCGGGCTGGATCTGCTGGCACGTATTGAATCGCCGTTCACGGAAGCCCGAGACTCTCGCCCCGGCCTTCTGGAACTCCTCCAGCGTCTTCACGGTGAACAGGTCGAGCCAGTAGTTCATGTTCCACCCCAAGCGACGGCCCGCTCTATTGGATCAGGTCGGTTCGTCCGATGGCTTCAGCGATGCCCTTCAAGTGCTGTCTGACCGCCTGGGGGTCGTCGAGGTCATGGGACTGGACGACGACCACCGTGTACCCGTCGAGTTCCAGCATGCCCCGGATCAACTGGTCCCGCTGGGCGGTCTTCGGGTCGCCGTGCAGGCCCCGGCTCATGCCGTCGAGGTAGACCGCCACCTTCGACGCCTCGTGGACCCAATCCGGCTCGGTCGCCAGCCCGGCCGCCGTCTCGATCCGCTTGCGGCAGACCCCGTTCGGGAAGTGGTGGTCGTGGAGGAGCCGCAGGAGCCTCGCCTCGGGCTGGTTCGAGGGCGTGCCGTCGCTTGGCTTCTCCTCCTCGTAGACCGGCTGGATGTCCCGGTAGCGTTCCGGTTGGTGGTTGAGCGTCTCCACCAGTTCCAGTGCCCTGTGGCGGTCCAGAAGCTCGTGGTGGAACTGGTTGCGGAAGGTCTTGAGGCAGGCGTAGCACGCCTTCTCGCAGCCCTGCGAGCAGCCCGCCAGGAGGGCCTTGGACGCTGCGACCAGTTCTTGCCAGCGGGAGAGCATCTGCTCCAGGAGCCCCGAACCACCCGGCATCGGGTCGTAGATCAGGAGATCGAGCTTGTCGTCGGACTTTCGCACCAGGAGCAGTTGCAGGTCGTCCGGTCCCATGTCGAGGAGGCGGGTCGCAGCGGTGCGGAGGGCCTCCCCGATGTTGATGGCATCCGCCTCGCTGGCCACGGCGTGGAACTGGAGCATGTCCACGTCGGCCTGGGCGGTGAGCGCCAGGCGGGCCACGTCCTTGCCGCACCGGTCCTTGTGAATCGTGAGGAACTTGTTGATCTCGGTGGGGACGGCGTAAGGAGATTTGGCCGCACCGCAGACCGAACAGATCCAGTGCCCGAGTTCCTGGTCCTTGACCCGACCGGCCTCGCCCAGATTGACCAGTTCGACGCCCTGTCCCCGCAGGTAGCTGACCTCCTGGTCCCCGATCTTGAGCCCCTTGCCGCCCCGGCAGTGCTTGCGGAGTCGCCCAAGCACCGTCACCGGCATCGAGAAGCGGAGGTTCTCGTCCTCGGTGATACGGCTCTCGTGGGCGAGGTCCAGGTCGCTCATCGGCAGGGCGTCGATCGGTACGCCACCGGTCTGACCGTAGGAGGACTCCCCGGCGTGGTCGGTGACGTATCCCTTCAAGGGATCGACCCGCAGCGTGCGGATACGAGCCGTCTCGTCGGCACCCAGGTGATAGCGGGAGACGTAGAACGTGCCCCGGTTGGCGTAGATGCGGTTGCCAGGGACGAACTCCCGCAGGGCGACCACGTTGTTGCGGGACAGGTCGAAGGCTCGGGGGCCGGACTGCCGTGCGAAGCCTCGCCGGGCCGAGGCGGTGACGCCCCCCTCGTAGACGCCGTAGCCCGGCAGGAAGCCCTCCGTCGCCAGGACCGTCAAGGTGTACGTCTGCCGGTCACGGCTGACGATCGAGTTGATGAACTCGTCGCACCGCCGCAGCAGTTGCTCCTCCTCCCGTTCAATCAGCCCGGTGTCCTTCTTCTTGTACAGATCGGAGCGGGTCACCCTCGCCCACGTCAGGCGGCGGTGGAGCCGCTTGACCACCGTGTCGAGTTGATCGGCCGTCTCGTCGATGATCTGAGCGATAGCGGTTCGGTTGGCCAGTTCAGCGGCCTCCTCGGGCCAGTGCTGGGCGAAAAGGGTCGCCAGTCGATCCGCCAGGGCGTCCTTGTCGGTGGCGAGCACCGCCCGCAGCGGCTCGACGCTCGTCGGCGTCTCCCGGAAGCGGTTCTCCTCGTCGAGCAGGTAGGACCGGATGAACGTGGGCAGCAGCAGTTCGAGCACTTCCTTGACCCGCTGCCCCGCCTCGCCTGGGCTGGTGGAACGGAGGAGCAACTCGGACAGGATCGCCGAGCGGACGTGCTTGGCGACCATGAGCGGGTTGCGGAGGTTGAACGCCGGGGCCTCGATGGAGCCGCCCAGCAGCCGCAGCGGGTCGTCGAAGAAGTAGCGGTCGTGGTTCGAGCGGCGGCAGTAGGTGACGACGACCGCCATCCGCTCCTCACGGCCCGCCCGCCCCGCCCGCTGCCAGTAGTTCGACGCCCGTGGCGGGACGTTCCGCATCAGGGCCATGTCGAGCGCACCGATGTTGACGCCCAGCTCCAACGTGGGCGTGGCGACCAGGCAGTTGGTCTTGCCGTGCTTCGACTTGAAGTCCTGCTCGATCTTGTTGCGGACCTCGCCGGGCACCTGGGCGGTGTGCTCCTCGGCGGTGACCATCTCGAACGGACGCCCCATGAGCCAAACGTCGTAGTTCTCCTCGTCGGGCTGCTCGGTGACGGTCGTGCCGTGGCAGTTGTGCCGGGTGCAGGCGGCACGGGGAGCGCGTCGTGTCGTAATCCGCTGACAGGTGGTGCAGCGCTCCTTGGCCCGGCTCGGCTCGACGGCGAGCTTCTCCAGGTCGATCTGCCACACGTTGGCCAGGTGGTTTTCCCGTTGCGACCGCAGGTCCACGCTGCGGAGCACCTGCGCCTCGTCGGTCAGGAACGCCCAGAGCATCCGTACGGCCGCATCCACGTCCACCGAGTCGGGGCGAGACGACCACTTCCTGACGAGCGCCTGGACGGCCGTGGCACCCCGCTGAGCGATCAGCCCTTGCGAGTAGCGGTCCTCCTTCGCCGAGACGAGTTCCAGGCCCTTGGGGTGGAAGTCACGCAGGTTCAGGAGCCCCGCCTGGATGTACGGGTCGTCCTTCGGATGGTAGCGGGAGAAGATCGGGTCGTTGGTGACATACAGGTAGCGGCTTCGTCTCCAGTTGTCCAAGAGCAGGCTGACCGCCTCGACCGCCTCTTCGGGCGAAACTCCTACCGCCTCGGCCCACTCCCGCAAGCCCTTGCTGGTGGGGTTCACGCCGTCGTAGACCACCTTCGCCAGCCCCATCGATTCCAGGCAGTCGGTGCGCCGCACGCCCGTGGTGAACTCCCGCAGCACCATGTAGCGGAGCGCCTTATAGACCGGCACCCACTTGTTGTGCCCGAAGACGGGCGGGGCCTCCTCCCCGGTCAGTTCGGGCAGCAGCGTGTCGATGAGGTACTGGTCCTTGCGGAACCGCTCCATCAGCTTGTCGGCGATGGCGTCGAGCGACTGGCGGCCCCCGCCCTCGGCGATCACCCGGTGCATCATGTGCCGCAGCCGGATGCGGCGGGCGTGGTCCTGCATCCAGCCCGCCTGGAAGGCAGCGTCCTGGCGGCTGTCGGCGAAGATGATGAGCTTCTTGTGCCCCTCCGGTGCGGCGTTGATCATCGCCTGGGCGAGAATGTGTACGTCGGAGACGGTGACCGCCTGGACCTTGCGGGCGGGCTCGATCTCCCGGCCCCCGATGCGGAACGACGGGGTGCTGCACGACGGGCACGCCGACAGCCCCGAGCCGAAGGCCATCAGCGGTAGCAGCGGCTCCTGGTGCCCGCAGCCATCCGCCTGGCAGTGCGGCGACGGCTCCCGGTGCATCGCCCCGCACTGGCGACAGAACCACGCCCTGGGATAGCGTGCCGAGCGTGCCGATGACCCACCGTCCGCTTCCTCCAGGAGCCGGTTGGTCAGCACCAGGCGGGTTCCGGTGCCCTGGGGCGAGGGCGACCAGAAGGCGTTGTCGTGCCCGTCCTGGTTCGGTGCCGCCTTGCCGTTCTCGAACCCCTTTAGCTGGTTTTTGGCCCCCCGTGCGAACTCCAGGTCGAGGCAGAACTTCTCGAAGAAGTGCTGCCCGCAGCTACGACAGGTGAGCACGGGGAAGAAGGCGTCGTCATGCCGACCAGGGAAATGCTCCTTGGCGTCGTGGATCGAGAGGAACAGCCGCAGCCTGGGGTCGGCGTCGGTACCGTCGAGGGCGACCACCATCTCATCCAGGCCCCGCAGGAAGAAGTGGACCTTGGGGCGCAGCAGAGACTCGCCCGCCTTCTGGGCGGCGGCACCGAGGATCAGGTAGGCGAGCAGTTCGGCGTCCGACCGATCCCCCTGCGGCAGCCGACTCATGGCGATCCGCTGCGAGGTCTGCCACGCTGCCTCGTCGAGCTTTTTGGGCTGCTTGAGGATCTGCGTGGTCTGGTAGACGTACTCGTTGGTCGCCAGATGGTCGAAGAGGCTCTCCCGCCAGTCGTCGCCGGGCTCGAAGATCTGCCCGGTCAGTTCCTCCACCACCCGCTTGATGGCGTCGAGATCGACCGGATCGCCGATCGCCGCCAGAATGCGGTTGAGGCGTGCCACGCCGTCGCCGTGTGAAGCGACGGGCCGGTAGCGCTGCCGGGGCCACTCCCGGCTCACGTAGGACTCGCCGACGATGGTGACCCTGGCCGCATCGACTCCGAAGAACCGGGAGGCGAAACGGCGTGCCGTCTCGTCGTTGTCGGCGTCCTTCTTGGTGGGGTCGGATAACGTGGCCGACGTGCCGATGCAGAGGATGTCGTCGGCCGACTTGCCCGCCAGGGCACGCACCCTGCGGATCAGGCAGGCGACCTCCGCACCGGTGGCACCGCCGTAGGTGTGCGCCTCGTCGAAGACGAGATAACGCAGCGGGGCCTGGGCGAAGAGCGCCACGTCGGGCAGGCGGGTGGTCAGGATCTCCAACTGCCGGTAGTTGGTGAGCAGGATGCGGGGCTTCCGCTGGCGGATATCCTCCTCCGAGCAGCACTCCTCCGGTGGTGCCAGGAGGCGCACCGCCCGATCCTGGGCCTGGGCCTCCTCCCGGCGCTGCTGGCGGGCGGCGAGGTAGGCGGCACGACCCGAGCCGGGAAACCGATCGATGCTGACATCGGACTCCTCGGAGGGCGTCGTGCCCACCCACTGGGCGAACGTGATCCCGGTGCCGCCCAGCATGTCCCGCAGGCGGTCAAGCTGGTCGTTGGCCAGGGCGTTCATGGGGTAGACGAGGATCGCCGTCAGCCCCTCGTGGACGCCCCGGTCCCGCTGCCGCAGGAGGTCGTCGATGATCGGGTAGAGGAACGATTCCGTCTTGCCCGAGCCCGTCCCGGTGGCGACGAGGACGTGCTGACCCGCCTTGACCGCCTCAAACACCTGCTCCTGGTGCAGCCACATCGACGGGTAGCCGATCAGCCCCGGCATGACGGGATGCAGCAGCCCCCGCTCAACCAGACTTTGAATCGGCTCCCCCTTGGCGAACGCTTCCGACAGCGAAACGAACGGCCCCTTGACCAACGGGATGTCGAGCGAAGTGCGGCCTTTGAGATTCTCACGGGCCTGTTTGGCGAGGTCCGGGTCGGTGATCGGGAATGCGGAGAAGATGTACCGCAGAAACTCGTCGCAGACGTTGTGGGCGAACTGGACGGGGTTGATCGGCATCGCTCAGCCCCCCCTCTTCAGCCGTCGGTGAAAGCGCCGAGCGTCCTCGTCCTTGACCGAGAGCAGGCGGACGTAGTGCGACCACGGCAGCGGGAAGCGGGCGGCGAGCCGCCTCACTCTTTCGGCCTGACCCTCTTCACCAGCCCCGGATGTTGCAGACGCCGTCTGCAATTTCCCAGACGATGTCTGGAATTTCTCCGAGACCGATTTCGCAGACGGTGTCTGCGCTGTTCTCGCCAAGGAATCGACAGTCGATGTCCGTTGGATCGGAGGGGGGAGCCCGGATGATTTCGCCGACAGCGTCGGCGAAATTGCCTCGACGAATTCCGCCGACAGCGTCGGCGAAATCTCGGGGTGGTACAGGTAGAACAGGCGCATCTTGTAGAGACTTCGCTCGGAGAAGCCTCGGCCGAAGCGGCTGCTCAGGTCCGAGCCTAGGTGTTGGAGGAGTGCCTTGCCATAGTCGGCTCGCCCCGCCCCCCGTTGCTCCACCTCCACGATCCGCCTACCGACCTCCCAGTAGGTCGCCGTCATGACGGCGTTGATCGCCCGTGCCGCCGTGTGGCGGGCCGTCTCCAGCAGCGAGACGACATCCCGGAGCAAGCCGTCGTAGTCGGCGGCTGGGACCAGGGCGGCGGGGCTGGGGGCTTTCCGTTTCGCCATCAGAACAGCACGTCTTCCTTTCAGGCGGCGACCACCGGGGCGACTTCCTCGGGAGCAACGGGGTCGAGGTGCAACTCGGCCAGCACCCGGTTGATCCCCTCGGCCGTCACGAGCGACGGTGAAGGCATCTCGATACCGATGGGACGGCCGTCTTCAGACCAGTCCACGAGATAACCGGCACCGTGCGGCTCGACCCGGGCGCTCACGTCGCCACTCTGTCGAGGCAGGTAGAGATAGGCCGCTAGAGGCTTCCCTTTGCGGTAGGTGACTTCGAGATAGCGTTGGGACATGGGCTTCACCAGTTCGGGGTCAATCATCCTGGGGATAGGCGGTCACGACGATCAGGACTTCATCCACCGGATCAGGTTCGACGATCACCGCCCACTTCCGATCCTCGTGCCTGGTTTCGATCACAAAGCGGCCCTCCTCATGATTCTCCCGAAAGCCGGTGGCTCCATCCAGCATCGGCCTCAGGTCCACCTCGCTGAACTGGCGATCGACCATCCGCTTCATCAGGTGCGGGGTGAGTTCCAGTTCCCAGGACCACCAGTCGGGCCAGTCGATGTGCATCGGCGAGGAACCACGAAAGACACGAAGGACACAAAATCAAAGAGAATCAGCGGACGATGCGGTCGTGTTCGAGCAGGGGGTGATGTCCGAAGTTGACGAGCAGGCCGAGACGTAGACCCGTAGCCTTGAGATAGTTGTGGACCTGGGCCCGGTGCTCGTCGGTAAGGTGCGAGACCGCCTTGATCTCCAGGATGATAAGGTCGAAGCAAAGGAAGTCAGGTTGATAGCGCTGTTTAAGTGGCTGTCCCTTGTACGCCAGGTTCAGTGACGATTGCGAAACGTACGGAATCCCTTGAAGTCGGAACTCGATCTCCAGGCACTCCTGATAGACCGCTTCCAGGAAGCCGCAACCCTTCTCCTTGTAGACTTCGAAGCACGCTCCCATGATCCGATAGCTCTCCTCCTGGTACAGAATCACGGCTGAGATCTCTCGTAGAAGGAACCACGAAACACACGAAAAACACGAAACTGGAAGAGATCAGAATAAACGAGGTTCATCGTCTCCGCCTTGACGTCCCCTTCTCAAATCTCGTCCTCTTTTCGTGTCCTTCGTGTCTTTCGTGGTTTGCTCTTCTGTATCTTTCGTGATTCCCTCCTCGATGTACCGTCGCACGGCCTCCTCGCTGCCGAGGAGGGCGACGGCATCGTTCCAGCAGTCGTCCCAGGTCCAGCCGTGGCGGGGGTCGTCGGCGGGGAAGTTCTCCGGCTTCCAGACGTGGCAGCCCTGCCGCTTCTCGATCAGCGGGCCGGGCAGACCCTTGGCCCGAGCAGCCTCGGCGCTCGTCAGTTCGGGGATGCCGAGGATCTCGAAGAACTCGTCGTTGGAGAGGTGGGTGGTGGATGGTGGTTGGTGGGTGGTGTCGTTGGAGAGGTGGGTGGTGGATGGTGGTTGGTGGGTGGTGTCGGAGGGGTTCTTCTCTACACACCACTCACTACCCACCACCCACTTCCCCTCTTTCAACGCCCGGAAAGCGGCGGCGGCGAGGCCGGTGAGGCGCTCACGGAAGGGAAGCTGGCGGTCCACCCGATAGAAGCCCTTGGGGTCGGTCGGGTCGTCCCGGACGATCCAGTCGAAGTCGTCGGGGTCGAGCCCGTAGAGGTCGGCGCAGAGGGCGTCGATCTCGACCCGCAGACGCAGGCGGTCGGCCTCCGTGACGGCCCACCAGTGCTTCCATTGGCGGATGGTGGCCGGTGGGGAGTGGGTGGTGGATGGTGGGTGGTGGATGGTGGGTGGATTCAGTCCTGTGCGAGCCTGGCTTCCAGAGAGCGAATCAGGCCGTTGAGAAGGAGATTCACGCGGACTGCCTGGTTCAAAAGCACCTCGCTCGTTGTCTGGTCGAGATACGATAGACGAGTGGCGATCTCGATCTGTGTTTGAACTTCCAGCAACGACCCTCGGGCCATCGACAGGTGGTTGAGGAACTCCTTCGTCGATCGTCGTCCCTGTCCCTCGGCGATGTTCGACGGAACCGACACCGCCGCTCGATGCAGTTGATTGGTCAGTCCGTAGGTTTCCTCCTTCGGAAACACCTGGGTCCGCTGATAAACCAGCGTCACGAGTTCCATCGCCTGCTGCCACACCTCCAGGTCCCGGAAGTTCTGAACCGCCATCTGTACCCTCCTCCCCACCATCCACCACCCACCATCCACCACGTAACACAAGGGCTCCAGGGTGCGATGCACGGTCGGCACCGACAGTTCCGGGCGGGTGTAGAACGTGCCCGACCCCTTGCGGGTGTTGCCGGCCCGGACGAGGTAGAACTCGCCCAGGACCGTCACCCGCTTGATGAGGTTCGCCGCCTCGGCATCGAGGCGAGACTGATAGTCGGCGTCCGTCTCCCTTGCCCTCTGCCGACCCACCATCCCGGCCAGCACCGCCGCATCCCTG
>Ga0308411_10001587_pt1 | contig 15543 bp, 16 predicted proteins | sample HotsprottomLayer_2_FD_203530 | JGI IMG/M metagenome (GOLD analysis project Ga0308411, IMG submission 203530) | Hot spring phototrophic mat microbial communities from Octopus Spring, Yellowstone National Park, Wyoming, United States -... | ecosystem: Environmental > Aquatic > Thermal springs >...
ATGATAAAGTCATCGGCACCCACGCTCTTGGCCTGTTCCTCATCAAAGGGTTCAAAGGCCCCTGCAAGGAGGATTACGGGTATATGGGCAGTGGCAGGGTTGTTCTTGACTCTCTCGCAGAGTTGATAGCCAGTGAGCTTTGGCATGTCAATGTCTGCAAGAATTATGTGGGGCTTGTAGGTGGCCACTTTGTCCATGGCCTCCTCTCCGTCATTAAAGGCCTTAATCTGGAAGTCCTCAGGGGTCAATACCAGCTCTACGACCTTTTGTATCGTGATGCTGTCATCGGCAAGTAATAGTCTGTATCCCATTGTTATACCTTTCTATCTAAAGGTTTTTTGACCTATTGAGTAAACAATAAAAGTGAATGTTTAATCAAGAGGCCTTTTTACTCCTATAGTCCTCAATGGCCTTTCTTAGGGCGTCGGCACCGAGGTTTGAGCAGTGCATCTTCTGAGGGGGCAAGCCACCCAACTCCTGTGCCACCGCCTCCTTTGAAATCGCAAGGGCCTCATCTAGGGTCTTGCCCTTTACCATTTCGGTAATCATACTGCTGACTGCTATAGACGCACCACAGCCAAAGGTCCTGAACTTTGCGTCCACAATACGGTCGTCCTTTACCTTGATAAAGATCTGCATGGCATCGCCACAGGTGGGATTACCTTCCATGCCTACTCCATCGGCATCAGGTATCTCACCCACATTCCTTGGGTTCATAAAATGGTCCATCACCTTTTCTGAATACATGGTAAACCTCCTTTAATCCTTGTTGGTATCAACCCCTACCCGTATGTGAGGATACTGAAATGACCTTATAGATATCCTCACCTGCCTTAGGGCTTTTAATAGGTCCTTGACCATTTGGGCGTCTTGCCGGTTGGTCTTCTCTTACAAGATTAGTAAGCTTGCCAAAAGCACCAGGAACCTGATCATAGTATGTCCCTTTCTTTTAGCATTAGTTCATATGCCCTTGAATGCCACTGAGACAGTTGCACATAATTAATGAACTTAGTCCTTTCTTTTAAGGGTTTAAAGGCCTCAAATTCAAACTTTGAAGTAAACTCCCTTTGTCTATTATCTGAAGAAACGACATACATGTTAATATTGAAATCCTGCAGCTCCAAAAACTTTAGCAGGGCATTTTTGAAACCTTTTGTGTGTTCAACCTCAGAGATATAAGACGGAAACCTCCTCAAAAAATAATGTTTGTCTTGAACTATCCTCCTAATACTCGCAAAGGGTGTCTTAGATTGCCAACTCACACCATGGATTTTGGGGACATTTTCATATAAATAGCCCAATGTAGCAAATCCGCCGTTTTGTTCCATTACTTATTCTTACAGCCTCATACTGCCTCAAATAAGGTCTCCTGTTTTATTTAGGATTCAATTTCCTTACTGCCATCCCTTACTAAAGGGCGACATCTCCCTCAGTCTGCTAACAATGGTAGGAAATTCCTGAAGTAGATACTCTATTTGCTCGTTGTTGTTTTGCTCACCAAAGGTAAAGACTATTGAGCCTTGGGCAAGGGCGGTGGGTGTGCCTATGGAGAGCAACACTGGTGACGACTTTAGGGCCTTTGAAGAACAGGCAGAACCACTGGCAGCGTATATACCCTTCATGGCAAGCATGAGTAACATTGCCTCACCCTCAATGAATTCCACCACAAAACTGGCGTGATGGGGGAGCCTTTTTTCGGGATGTCCTGTTAAATACACATTGGGAACCCTTAGTAATGCCTCAATAACCCTATCTCTGAGGGTCCTGACATGGTCAATCCTACGAGACATCTCGGACTGGGCTATCTCTGCTGCCTTACCCATACCAACAATAGCAGGGACATTCTCTGTGCCGGCCCTCCTACCTCCTTCCTGTATGCCACCATATATAAGTGGAACAATTCTTAGGCCCTCTTTTATGTACAGGGCCGCTGCACCTTTGGGACCATAGAACTGATGGGCTGCCATACTCAGGGCGTCAACACCTAAGTCGTTTACATCCACAGGTATATTGCCTACAGTAGCCACACCGTCGGCATGAAATGCGATATTGTGCTCCTTTGCAATGGCAGCAATCTCCTTAATCGGCTCAATAGTGCCTATCTCGCTACTTGCATGGGTAATTGATATTAGTGTAGTCTCTTTGGTAATAGAAGACCTGACGGTGTCAGGGTCAACGGTACCGTATTTATCCACAGGCAGGTAGGTCACCACAAAACCACTCTTTTCAAGGAAACGGGCTGCATTTAGGATTGAATGGTGCTCCACCTTTGAGACCATGATGTGTTTGCCATGGGCCTGCCTTGCTATAGCGATCCCCCTGAGGGCAAAGTTATTAGATTCAGCCCCACTTGCAGTAAACACGATCGTTGACGGTTTGGCATTAATCAGCCCTGCTACTGAGGCCCTTGCCCTTTCAATTGCATCCCTTGCCTTTGTGCCGAGTTCATAGATACTAAGGGGATTGCCGAATTCCTCTTTAAAGTAAGGCATCATTGCCTCCAAAACATCTGGATGTAAGGGGTTTGTGGCCACATGGTCAAAGTAACATTTCATATTTGGGCTCCTTTTAACTTAGAGAGTATTGTCAAAAATCTAATCACAATTTCAATGCTTCACTCAACAGTGCGACAGTTACATTCACTCTAATTTAGCTAATTCAGTTTCCTGACATAAAACTTGTAGTAGTCTTCGTCCTCGTCAATGCCGATAAACTCATTGCCCGTCTTTTGACACCAGGCAGGGATGTCCTCAAGGGCACCATCATAGTCGGTGAGAATCTCTAAAATCTGCCCTTTGTCCATCTTCTTTATCATCTCATCAAGCTTTAGTAAGTGCATAGGGCACATCATGTAGACTATGTCTGCGGTTATATCGGCCTTTACATTATTGACGAACTTTAGCTGCATCTATGTCTCCCTTAAGCAAATGGGCAAGTGAAATGGTCTTGAGGAATTCCTCAATCTGACTACCCAAAGCCTTCCATAGCATATGGCTAACACATCTTTCAACGCGACTACAGCCCTCTGATGGATCAAGACAGGATGTAATTGCCAAGGGCCCTTCTAATTCAACCAATATGGAGGCAATGCTGATCTCCTCTGGTGGTAAGGTAAGGGTGTAACCTCCGCCCGGCCCTTTTTTGCTCGTGATCAGACCTGCCTTCCTGAGTCTATTGAGGATCTGTTCAAGATACGAAACTGATACATCTTGATTCTCTGAGATCTCTTTTATTGTGACAGGCCTGTCTGGATACCCAAGGGCTATCTCAAACATCGCCCTTACACCATATTGTCCCTTTGTAGATAACTTGAGCACCCCTTATACTACAAATACCTACTAGATTTGTCAAGTATTATGATGGTCCTATCATCAAGGCGGCAATTTTACACATTCTATCCTGTGGCACTCCCTGAGGGGTTTGAGTTCAAGGGAGGGGATATGAAAAGGGTTGACTGTTTCATTACCTTGCTGGTAACCTGTCAAGTTTAGAGACTTTCATAAGTTAAGGTGATATAAAAGATTCAGAAAAACTATCAATGGAGGCAAGGCTGCTATGAGAGACAACCTACAGGAGTTGAGTAGTTTATATAACCTTCTGAGGCATCTGTATCTTACAGAACCAGACAGGGGATTTATAGAGGAGTTGTCTGCAATAAAACTGCCTGATGCAGAAGAAGGAGATGAGATATCTAAGGGGCTTGGTTTGATTGTCCATTCAATTAGTAGTAATGCCCAAAATTTAGACCAATGGCTTGAAGCCCTTTCAGAGGAGTATGCCCGACTATTTATTGGCCCTAAGTCGCCTGTGGCAGTGCCCTTTGCCTCTTTCTATCTATCTGACAATAAGGCCCTAATGACCGATGAGACCATTGAGGTTAGAGGGTTATACCTTGAGGCAGGTCTTTCGGTGCAAAACCTATACAGCACTCCAGACGATCAGATCGGCATAGAGATTGAGTTCCTATATTACCTCACCGATAGGTTGTTTAATACCTTAGATACAAAAGAGTATGAGAGGCTTAAGTCTATTTATGACCGTTTCTATGAAGGACATTTTAAAAAGTGGGTGCCTAACTTTGCCACCCTTGTGATTGATGGCTCTGAACAGGACTTTTATAGAGGTGCAGGATATTTGCTTAGGGGTGTAGTTAATATATAGAGCAATTACTTAAGGACTCTACTGTGATTAACAAGGACAGGTTAATAGATAACTTTATAGACCTTATCAAGATTAATTCACCCTCCTTTAAAGAAAGGGAAATAGCCTCAGCGATTGAGGTTGAGCTGTGTGGCTCTGGCTGTGAAGTGGTCTTTCAAGACTATGGTGAATCTATTAATCTCATTGCCTACAAAAAGGGCACAAACACAAAGGCACCAGTACTTGTCTTAAATGCCCATATGGACACTGTGGAGGACACAGAGGCAATTAGGTTTGAGGTTACGGAAGATAGGATCAGGAGCACAGGTCATACCGTTCTTGGTTCTGATGACAAGAGTGGCATTGCCCAGATCCTTGAGGCCCTCAAGGTTGTAGATGAATTGTCCATTCCACATGGTGATATTGAGGTTGTGTTAACATCTGCCGAAGAAAAGGGATTGGTTGGTGCTAAGCACCTTGAAAATACATTGATCAAAGGGAGGCATGCCCTTGTGTTAGATAGTGGAGGTCCTGTTGGGAATGTGATAATTGGGGCCCCAACACATATCACTTACACAATAACCATTACAGGAAAGGCTGCCCATGCAGGCATTGAGCCCGAAAAGGGTCTGAACTCCATAAGGGTGGCCTCTGAGATAATTACCTCCATACCTGATGGCAGGATTGATGCCTCAACCACGGCAAATGTGGGTATTATTAATGGTGGGACCGCCACGAATATCGTGCCCAAAGAGACTATGATCAAGGGAGAGTTCAGGAGCCATAGGAGAGAGACATTAGAGAGGTTAAGGCAAGGTATCTTTGATACTGCAAGGACAATCGCCCACAGACTCTCTGCCCCGATAGAGATCACCGATAAGGTTGAATATGAGTCCTTCTTTATTCATGACTCCGACCCCTTTTTAAAGCTTGTTGCAGGAGCCCATAAACGCTGTGGAATTACACCCACTTTTACTATTACCGGTGGTGGCTCTGATGCGAATATATTCAACAGTAAGGGCATAAGGGCAATAAATATCTCAAATGGCATGCAAATGGTGCACAGCCCTGAGGAGTTTATATTGATTGAGGACCTTATTAAAGGCGCTGAAATCATTGTAGAAGTAATTAGGCTTATGGGGGAAGACAGGCAATGAAGACATTGTGGGCCCCCTGGAGAATAGAGTATATACTCTCAGAGAAGCCCAAAGAATGCATATTCTGCGAAAAACCAAAGGAGTTAAAAGATCGGGACAATCTTATACTTTATAGGGGTAATTTATCGTTTGTGATCATGAACAAATATCCTTACAACAACGGCCACCTGATGGTCGTGCCTTACAAGCATACCGACACCCTTGATGGTCTGACAACAGAAGAACTCCATGACCTCATGGAGATGACACAGTTTACTACCCACAACCTAAAGAGGGCCTTTCGCCCTGAGGGTTTTAACATCGGTATCAACATAGGTGTTGTTGCAGGCGCTGGCATTGAGGAGCACCTGCATGTCCACATTGTGCCACGATGGGGTGGCGACAGCAATTTCATGGCCATAGTTGGAGAGTTGAGGGTCATTCCAGAGCATATCTTAGAGACCTATGATAAGCTCTATCCATTCTTTAATAAGGATCTTATCTCCAATTAAGAGGACACAGATTGTGCTGAAGAGTCCGGGCTTAAGTCTGACAATTTAGACCTTTTCAGCTTACGACCTAAAGCCTGTAGTATCGCACTTTCTTTACCTTAATCAAAGAGGTTTGCCTTACTTCGCAGTGTGTTTCTTGATATGCCGAGCATCTTGGCAGCCTGTACCTGATTGCCCCCTGTTTGTTCAAGGGCCTTCTTTATCATAGCAGTCTCTATAAGGCATAAGAGGTCGGGAAGGGGTGTTGGTTTACTATATTGGAATACCTTTTTTACTAATATATCTATGTGCTCCTCAAGGCATGACTGCTGTGTAGTATCATCTGTGGTGAATTCAAAGCAATGGGTTGATATGTGGTTGTCTCTGCATAAGATTATGGCCTTCTGTATAGTGTTTTCAAGCTCTCTTACATTGCCATACCAGTGACGAGACTTAAGGCACTCAAGGGCCTCATGGGATATGCCATCTATGGGCTTTGAAAAGACTCTGCTATATTTCTTTATAAAATAAGAGACCAACTGATCAACATCAGAGATACGCTCTCTCAGGGGGGGTATGTTAATCGTCACCACATTAAGCCTATAGTAGAGGTCCTCTCTGAATCTCCCCGTCTTGACAAGTCCCTCAATATCCCTATTGGTTGCAGCTATGATCCTAACATCAGTCTTTATGGTTTCGTTCCCTCCGACCCTTTCAAAGGTGCCGTCCTGCAAGGCCCTTAGGACCTTTGCCTGTGTCTCTAAGGACATGTCTCCGATCTCATCAAGGAACAGTGTGCCTTTGTGACATCGCTCAAACTTACCAATCTTCCGATACTCAGCCCCTGTAAAGGCCCCCCTCTCATGGCCAAATAGTTCTGATTCAAGAAGCGCATCAACTATGGCAGCACAATTTACAGCTAAAAAAGGCATTTTGGCCCTTTTACTGTAGTGGTATATTGCCCTTGCGATAAGTTCCTTTCCTGTGCCACTCTCTCCCCTGATAAGCACAGTGGCATCGGTAGGGGCAACCCTCCCAATGGTCTTATAGATCTCAAGCATCTGGGGACTATTGCCGATTATCCTGTCTCCATCAAAATCAGCGTCTTCACCACCAAAGCCTACTAAGGTGGATGTAAACTCCCTCACCCTTAGGATATCTCTAACGATCTTAAGAAGTTCGTCATTGTCAACGGGCTTTGTGAGGTAGTCGTAGGCCCCAAGCCTAATGGCCTCAATGGCCTTTTCTGTGGAGGAAAAGGCCGTCATCATGAGCACTTGGACATTTATGTTTTGTTGTTTGATTATACTCAATAGTTCTAAGCCATCCATATCGGGCATACGGACATCTATCAGAGCAATGTCCACTATCGTATCTTTGAGAACCTTAAGGGCCTCATGGCCGCCCTTTGCAGTTAGTGGCTCAAGGCCCTCAGACTCAAAGAGTCGTTTGAGGGAATAGCAGATAGCAGGCTGGTCATCAACAATTAATATGGTGCTCATGTCCTTTTATCCCCTGAGGCTAATTTGATCGTAAAGGTAGTCATTCCTTGGATAGAGGCATAAGCAAGCTCTCCCATGTGCATCTGTATGATATTAAAGGCTAAAGAAAGCCCCAGGCCTGTTCCTTCAGGCTTTGTGGTAAAGAAGGGGTCAAAGATCTTATCCCCTATCTCTTGTGGTATACCACTGCCTGTGTCTGAGATGATTATAACTATCCTCTTAGTCTCTGGACCATCTTCAGTACTGGTTGCTATCTCAAGGACACCACCCTCTGGCATAGCCTCAATAGCGTTAAGTATGATATTAAAGAGTGCCTGCTTTAGCATAGGTCTATCGCCCGATATGGGTGGTATCTTTAATAATTTCATGTTTACCTTTATGCCCTGTTCCTTTATCTGATAGTCTAACACTTTTAGTATGTCTTTGATTATGGCGTTTATGAAAATATCAGTAAAGTTTAAGTGGTCACTCCTTGCAAAGCCCAAAAACTTTGATACTACCTCGTCTATCTGTTGGACCGATGAGAGCACTATCTCTATGTCCTGTCTCGTAAGCTGTGGGTTATTCCTGAAGGTCTGAAATAGGGTCTTAATAGGCATGAGTGGGTTTTTTATCTCATGGGCAAGTCCCCCTGAGAGCCTGCCAATGGCAGTGAGTTTTTCTGTCTTGAGCATTTGGCGATAAGTTTCTTCGGTTCGTTCTTTGTATCTTAACAATTCTCTGGATAGGTTGTTAAAGGTCTCCGTCAACCTTCCTACCTCATCTTTAGAGGTAATAACCATCTCTCCACCGAAGTTCCCTTTTGATAGATCATTTGTGAATTCGTTTAGTTGTTCCAATGGCCTTGTGATTAAGCGGCTGAGGAAAAAGGACATTATAGAGCCGGCAAGAATGACCGATGCAGTCAACAAAAACATGTAATTCCTTAATCTATTGAGGGTATCGGCCATCCTGTCCTCTTTTATGCCGACATGCAGTTCTGAAGGCATAGCAGCAAAGATCCTTACGGCAATATCAGTTATATTGCCATCCTCTGACTTTAGCATTTGAACAGACCTTGTTTGTTCGTCCTTTATTGGATTCCATGAAAGTAGATCGGCCGGATACCCACCAGTGAAGGTATGGGCAAAGGGCCTGCCTTTTAGGTCAAGAACAAATATGTATCTGATGTTCTTCTCCTTTGAAATCACCTCAGATATTGCCTCAGATACACTGTAGTAGTCCTCATAGAGTATGGCCTCGGCTATCCTATCGGATAGATTAATCGCAATAGACTCTCCCTGAATGAGGGCCTCTGTCCTCATGGCACTGATTATAATCTCCCTTATCACAAGGGCGCTAAGGATGCTCATGGTCATTATAAGGGCTATATTTAGGATTGCAACCTTTTGCCAAAGTTTCATAGGGTCAGTAGCCTATCTTGTACCTTTTTAGTAGTCTCCTTACCTCATTAAGATATGAGTCGGTAAACTCAACAAATCCCATTGGCATCTCTGTCTTATGCCAGTCAAAGAGGATATCCTTGTGCCTGTTGGAAGGGTCAAAGGACAGCAAGGCCTTAAGCACCTTATTAATCTTATCTTCAGGTATGGCTACATGGCTGCAGATAAGGCTACTTGGATAGGGTTTTGAGACGGCAATAATCTTTATCCTACCCTCTCTCTGCAAACGATATGCCATATTGTCTTGCAATGCCCCTGCATCAAAATTACCGTTTAAGACAGCCTTTGCAGTATTGGCATGGGAGCCTGTATAGGTGTGTCTTTTAAAATCCTTCAGTGTTATCCCTTCATCCTCAAGCATCTTGCGTGGTATGAGGTGTCCCTGTGTAGAAAATCTGTCACCAAAGGCAAAGGTCTTTCCTCTGAGATCAGAGACCCTGTTGATAATGCTCTCAGGTGTGGTAAAGATCACAGCCCTGTATTCTGGTCTTGACTCATGATTGAGTCCCATCACAAGACACCTCGCATTATATTTATCCATAGCTATCACAGCGCTAACAGGACCGAGGGCAGCAAAGTGTATATCGCCCCTGCCGAGATTCTCAAGATTGCTCTCGTATCGCTCGCTCAGCTTTAGTGAAAAGGGAATATTTGTGTTATCGGTCAGATATTTGAGAAAGGGCAGATATATCTTTACATCGTCCTTTGCAGATAACCTGAGGTCAAAACCAAAATAATAGATTTGAGGAGAGGGTTGTCTTTTTGATTTGTATTCTATAGAATTTTGTGCAGGCTTGAGAGAAACGACCTTTATGTTCCCCTGCTCACTGCAGGAGATTAATAGAAACACCATGAGGATATAAGGGATTGTGAGGAGATGCCTATAGTTCATACGCCCCCTGAAAATACCTAAAAAGACTCAAAGTTGATGAATGCACAAAATTTAATCCCTTCTCTGGGCATGTTTACATTGGGCTAAGGCCTACATTCAAAGCCCAGTCAGCTCTATCTACAACCATCATTGTAACGACCTTGCGACATGGGGTCTAGTTCTTGCTATCACACTTACTGTATTCTACTATTTGTGAACTTGCACCTTTATATCTGCCCTTTGTCTGAGTTCTTTTAGGTGTTCTAACAGTCTCTTATTGGTCTCTTGTTCTAAAAGGTATTGCTCTATTTGATCTTTTATAATAGGCAAGGGAACGCCCTTAAACTTCTCAGAGTTTGCATCATAAAAACCTTGTATCTCTTCATCTTTAATAAATATTAGAGATTTTATCTTGATTTCAATGTATTCGTTGATTTGGCTTGACTCCTGTCCCTCAAGCTTCATCTTCCGTGCTTCTCTGAGCAGTAGCACCCTATTTATTAAGGCCTCTACAGCCTCCTGATCTGTGAGGGTAGTATTTGACGCCCTGGCATTAGTCAAGCTATCCTTCAGGTCGCTTAAGGTAATGGCATAGTCATCTACATATGCAATAACCCTCTCTACTACCGCTGCGTTGCTATTATCTGTAAAAAATACTATCGTAGCAATAGCAATTATCAGTCTATTTATCAAAATGTTCATATAATCTCCTCTCATGACAAGGCTTGCATCGCCTATAGTCTATTTTGATATTGATCTTCCAGCTATGTGGTGTATGGCATGAAAAACAGTATATAGACCTATCATAGTGGACCCTATGGGCCTGCCCCTTGTTTATCTCATTATGACAGAACCTGAGACAGGAATCAATAGTGACCTTGTTGGACCTGTGTGGTTGATGGCATTGGTGGCATTTTACCCCTGCCATAGGACCCTCTTGAGGTATTTTTTTGTGACAGATGTCGCACCTATCTCTCTTAATGCCTGGTGCCTTTTTATTCAAGAAGCTGTGGCAAGAGAGGCATGTATCCTTATAGGTGGCACTATTGCCCTCAAGGCCGTGTATCGTTTTATCTTTGTGACAGGATAGGCACAACATTTGGGGGGGCTGGAAATTATGTAACTTGTTCTTATGACAGACCCTACAGTCTAATTTTCTAAGTATCACATGATGGGCATGACCTGTCTTGAGGAGACTACCCTCACCCTGAGTTATCACATCCTCATGGCAACCCCTACAGCCATCCCAGGCCCTGATCCTCCCATGGGTCTGAGAAAAGCCCTGCTGAGTCCCCTTTACCACATAGGCAACAAGCAGCTGGTTTTGTTCAAGCATGCTCAACTGATGACATCTTTGACAGACCACTAAACTGTGTTTACCCTTACCCCATTCAATAAAGGCATCGTCCATTATGTGACAGGTAGCACAGTACTGAGGTTCTTCCTGAGTATAGTTGTAATATTTATATCCTGTAGCAAATCCAAGGATCGTAATGATTGTCAGAAGGACAAGCACAATGCCCCTAACATGTTCAACTACGGTGTGAATCAGTTCAATGTATTTATCGCGCCATTTCGGGTTCATCGGTCCTCAAAACACCACTTGCGATACATTTTAACAGGCAGGCATAAAAACAGGAAAGGATCAAGGCCAAAACTAAACCCCAAAAAACGGATAGAACTTTAGGCGTGATCGCCCAAAACCCTTTTGACTTCCTATTATCAAAGAGTTTGTGTCTGTGATATATAGGTCTTTAACCCAAAAATGTAGTTACAGCGGAGGCAAGACTACCAAAACCCTTTTATCACGAAGTTTTCTGAGCCTTGGCTAAGTGACCTCCAACAAACGGCTTAACTACAACACTGCTCCCAGAGGTAAGTGGTTACCCACCCTGTGGAGTGTGGTAGCATCCTTGTGGCGGGTGGGTGGGGGTGGTGTCGGTCGGGTGGGTGGGGGTGGTGTCGGTCGGGCGGGGGTGATTATCTCTTTTTACTTACCTTAAACCCATGCTGTTAGATTTTTTAAAAGTGCACCCTTTAGTAGTTTAGATAAAAAGTCGTCAATCTATTGTCTCTTTGCACCCTTTTTATCAATGTGACATTTGGCGCAGTCCATACTACTAAAGGCAAGGTTACCGTTGTGACAGGAGCCACAGTATTTGCCCTGGTACAGGTCTTCCATCTTCATCTTCTTTATGCCCCTCTGCATAGGCCATATCTGAAGATGGCAGGAATCGCAGGCAAAGGCCTTTGCATGGAAGTTGTGGGAGAACTCTACAGGACCTAACCCCTGCACCTTATATATGATAGGCACAGGGGGTGCTGGTGGTCTTCCCCTGTGGCATGTAGAGCAGTCTTTCCATGTGAAGGCCTTCTGTCCATTGTGACAGGCAAAGCAGAGACTGCCACCCTCATGGTCTCTGAATTCCACAGTGGTTGTCCCTTTAGTCATTGGGAATATACCCATATGACAAATGCTACACTGCTGACCTATTACATGAGAAGCATGATTAAAGTTTACTGGGCTACTGCCCTTTTTAAAGGTTATAGGGTCCTTTGGCAATACCCTCTCTGTCTGTCTATGACAGGCTGTGCAGTCCTCATTTTTTGGCATCTTTGGAGTCCTTGTCTTGTCATGACAATCAAAACAGGTCTGCATCTTCGTGAGGTTCCTCTTTTCTCCTCCATGGGCAACCCTTAAATGGCAATCTACACAATTTAGGCCCTTCTCAAGGTGTTGTCTGTGCCTGGGTTCTACATCTCCTCTTGTCTCTTCTGTTAAGACATCAATCATGTTGAGCTTCTTTCTAAATTCTGGATTATACACACCGTCCATCTTTCTCATCTTCACACCTATAGTCATCCATCTATCCTTTCTTATGGACTGATTGAATTGGTCTGAGTGGCAGAATAGGCAGACCTCATTGGGGACCAATCTTGCTGCATAGGTAGGGTCAGAGGCCTTTTGTAAGACTGCGAGTTTGTAGTCCTTTGACTTTAAAAACTCGGCGTATACATCGTATAGCCCGCCCATCTTTGCCCGCATATAGCCAATAAAACCCGGTTTGCCATGACAATCCAAACACTCTACACCCGCATAGGCATGGATGTTTTTGCTCCATGTGTAATATTCTCCCAAGGGCCCTACGGTTTCAGCAGGATGGCAGTTTCTACAAAACTTTGGTGAACTGGTAAAGTGGAGGATCTCAATATTGATGAAGATGTAAGAGGCTGTAAGGATAAGTATGATTAAGACAGAAAGCTTTGGGTTTTTGGTAATAAAGTCTTTTACTAAACTGAAGATCTTCGTTACTCTGCCTTTGATGCCCGTAATAACCTTTCCCATTACTCATTCTCCCCAATTTGGTATTTATTTTAGTTTGTTATAGTAGTAGTTCCCAAAAACAAAGGCACTTCTTTCCCCCATAAAAGTTACACTGGAGGCACAGCTACCACACTTAGTGGGTTAGGCTCAAAATTAACCCAAAAAATGCAATCATAAAAACTAAGAGTGGAGGCTTCCCCTTCCTCCTGCTTCAGGGATTCTCCATCACCACGCAGTGTTTCAGTTAAGCCGCATGTTGGAGGTTACTTAGGCAAATCTTAGAAAACCCCGTCTTAAAAGGGTCTTTGTAGTCCTGTCTCCACTGCATTTTTGAGGATAGGGTATCAAATTTGCTAATCACTGTCGCTTCATAGCACGAATGATTGTTAAAAGCCCCTGTATTCGTGCTATGCGTCAATTAGTATTTATCGGTGTCCTCCTTTTTGTAACTAAATAATTGGGTTTTATCCCCACAAGGGGGCTATTTATGTGAGCTCTAACAGGCTCTTATAGGCAGCTGACACAGTCCTATGTATATCGGTTTTTGAATGGGCAAGGGATATAAACCCTGCCTCAAACTGAGAGGGGGCCAAATACACACCCCGTGAGAGCATGGCCTTAAAGAATCTCGCAAAAAGTCCTGTATCTGCCCTCTTTGCGGTGTTATAATCAGTGACCTCTTGATCAGTAAAATAGGTGCAGAACATAGTGCCTGCCCTGTAAAACCTCGTCTTGACCTTTGCCCTTTCAGAGGCCTCTTTGAGACCCTCCTCAAGCATTTTGGAGGTATCTTCAAGGCGTTGATAGGTCTCTCTGTTTGATAGTTCTTTAAGGGTGGCGATGCCTGCTGCCATTGCTATGGGGTTACCTGAAAGGGTGCCTGCCTGATAAACTGGCCCCTCAGGGGCGACCATTGAGATTATATCTCTCTTACCTCCATACGCACCAACTGGGAGCCCACCACCAATTACCTTTCCAAGGCAGGTCATATCTGGTTTAATCTTGTAATAGGCCTGTGCACCACCATAGGACACCCTAAACCCAGTCATCACCTCATCAAATATAAGCACAATACCATAGCGCTCAGTCTCTTCTCTGAGGGTCTCCAAAAAACCCTGCTGTGGCAATACACACCCTATGTTTCCAACCACTGGTTCAACTATAACGGCTGCAATCTCTTTGTAGTCCTTTCTGATCAACTCTTTAAAGGTCTTTGGGTCATTAAAAGGCAGGGTAATAGTATTCTTGGCATAGTCTTCAGGCACACCGGGGCTGTCGGGCAGGCCAAAGGTAGTCACCCCTGAACCTGCCTTTGCCAATAAACCATCAGCATGGCCATGATAACATCCCTCAAACTTGATTATCTTATCGCGCCGTGTAAATCCCCTTGCGACCCTTATGGCACTCATAGTGGCCTCAGTGCCAGAGTTCACCATCCTCATCTTTTCCATTGAAGGGAAGGCCTTTTTGATTAATTGTGCAAGGACTATTTCCAACTCTGTAGGTGCACCATAACTGGTTCCATTAGATGCGGCCACTTTTATTGCCTGAATTACTTTTGGATGGGCGTGTCCAAGTATCATTGGACCCCATGAAAGGACATAGTCTATATAAGTGTTGCCATCAACATCATAAAGCTTAGAGCCCTTAGCCTTTTTGATAAATAGCGGATTGCCACCCACTGCCCTAAAGGCCCTAACTGGGCTGTTTACACCCCCTGGCATTAAAGACAAGGCCTTTTGGAAGAGTTTCTTTGATTGGCTTAGATCCATCGAGGTCTTAATGGTATCACAATATAAAATAATTTGTCAAAAAAAAGAGATTTGCAGTGCAAGTTACATTATGTAGTTTCAATTTAAATATTTTAAAAACCTCTTTTACTATCGCACTAACGCCCTGTCGCACTGAGTTACTGTCTTTGGAGTGTCCTTTCAATCTCCTTTTTTGCCTCGCGCTCTTTTATAGACTCTCGCTTTTCATATTCCCTCTTTCCCTTTGCAAGACCTATCTCAATCTTTGCATAAGGACCCTTGAAATATACCTTTAAGGGAATGATAGAGTATCCCTTTTGTTGAGACTTGCCAAGCAGACGAAAGATCTCCTTTTTATTTAACAGAAGTTTTCTGGTCCTTAAGGGGTCGTGATTCATTATATTGCCATGGCTGTAAGGACTTATATGGCAATTCATCAGATAGGCCTGTAGGTCCTTTATGACTACATAACTGTCTTTAAGGTTTATCCTGCCTTCACGAATTGACTTTACCTCCGTCCCTCTCAATGAGAGGCCTGCCTCGTAAGTCTCTTCTATATAATAATCATGATATGCCTTTTTATTTTGGGCAATTGTCTTCATATTGATTTAACAGAATAAAACACCCCATCAGCTCCACATCCAAACCACCAATGAACAAACCTAAATACCGTCAAAAGATTAAAGTTTCTTTACCAAATTTTTCAAGCATACTTGCTCGTGGTTGTGCATCAATTGGTGAAGGCCTCTATTCTTGAGGTCTTCGTGGCAGATTATTGCCGGTTTAACTATGGACATGGCCTACTTGGTTGTGTTAAGTTGTGGTGTGGCAAGTTTGTCTTAACGGTCACCATTTAAGATACAAAAGGACTATATATGACCAATT
>Ga0308411_10001588_pt1 | contig 15538 bp, 13 predicted proteins | sample HotsprottomLayer_2_FD_203530 | JGI IMG/M metagenome (GOLD analysis project Ga0308411, IMG submission 203530) | Hot spring phototrophic mat microbial communities from Octopus Spring, Yellowstone National Park, Wyoming, United States -... | ecosystem: Environmental > Aquatic > Thermal springs >...
TTGTGCGCGAATCGCATGGGCGGCTGAGGTGACCATCGTGCGCAGCGTTCAGCCCCCCTCCCAGCCTCCCCCCGCTGGGGGGAGGCGCCGGGTTCCCGCCCCCGGCGGGGGAGGGCTGGGGAGGGGGGCAGTCACCTTGCCCGCGGAGACGCGACGAGGGCGGGCCGCCCGCGCTGCCAGGCGATGTTCATCGGGCGTTGTGCGCGAATCGCATGGGCGGCTGAGGTGACCATCGTGCGCAGCGTTCAGCCCCCCTCCCAGCCTCCCCCCGCTGGGGGGAGGCGCCGGGTTCCCGCCCCCGGCGGGGGAGGGCTGGGGAGGGGGCGCAACCCCTGCCTGGAGGCAGGCCGGCGTAGGGGCGGGGAAACCCCGCCCCTACGCCGCCGGTCCCGGCTTCTCCCGCCCGGAGGTTCCCGGGGCGCACCCCTCCTAACGTGAACATAAGCCCTCGGCGAGGGGGGTGGGGAAACCGGGTTTCCCCATGCCCCCACCCGCGGGAGGGTCTGGGAGGGCTGCGCCCTCCCAGGAAGAACCTTTTTTCATCCCGTCGGGGTGCGGCGCGAGCCGCATGGACGGCTAACGTGAACATAGGCTGCTCACCTACGCGCATGCGGCGCTGACCCCCCCTCCCAGCCTCCCCCCGCTGGGGGGAGGCGCCGGGTTCCCGCCCCCGGCGGGGGCGGGTGTGGGAGGGCGCAGCCCTGCCATTACCCGTCGGACGATTGACGAAAACGAAACGCGGTGATATCATATTAGCGTTTTCGGCCACCGAACACATGCCTGTCACGGCGACCCGCTAGCCCGGATGCTAGGGCATAAAGGTGGAAGCTGGTGCAAGTCCAGCGCTGTGCCGCAACTGTAACTGGTTCTGCTCACCGAGCGCCAGAAGCCAGGACGCCTGCCGTGACCCCCTGTTCGGCACCCTTCGCGAGCTAAGGAGGGCGAACATCATTTCCTCTTCCTGGCGCTGCAAACAAGCGCGCATACCGGGTTGATCGTCACGCCGGTCTCGCCACCTGGGCTGTGGGCCTTATGCGATCATAAGCTGTAGGCTCCTCTCAGAAGTATATGTGTAACTATCAGCATGTATAGTTACTATCAATTATGCTCAGGTTCTCGGCACAAAACAGGTCACTGTCGGTATCCTGACGCTAGCGTTGACCGGTAGCCTTTCACTCGACCACTGCTGCGCATTATGATCCGGCGCGAGCGTGAGCGAATGGCAGCAAGCTTACCGATTGATTTCATCGCCGCCTGGGAAGCCAGCCTTCGCCAGCGCCCCAACCCCCGCCTCGACCCGGCGGAAGATCGCGCGTTCTGGCAACAGCACGCTGCCCAGTACGACGCTCGCGCCGGCAGGGACGCGACCGCGACGCAGAGCCTGGCGCTGATCGAGCGCCTGCTGCGCCCCGACGACACCCTGTTGGATGTCGGCGCCGGCACCGGACGCTTTGCCATTCCCCTGGCCCGGCAGGTGCGCTCGGTCACAGCGCTCGATCAGTCGGCGGCGATGCTCGATGTGCTGGCACAGAAGGCGGCGCAGGCGAGGGTGACGAACATCTGCCGGCTCGAGGCTGAATGGCCGGATGCGCCGGTTGAACCGCACGATGTGGTGCTGGCAGCCTGGTCGCTCTACCGCCAGATCGATCTCGGCGCCGCGCTGGCCAGACTCATCGCCGCCACCCGACGAACGCTGGTGCTGCTTAGCGGGGTAGGCAACCATCCACCGCACCGGGCGCTGCTGGAACGACACTGTGGCGCCTGGGCGGAGTCGGAACATCCAACCCATCTCTACCTGGCCGGCGCGCTGTGGCAGATGGGAGCGCTGGCCGACGTGCGCATCATTGCTGAGCGGCACAGCGTGGGCGGAGCGACTGCGCAAGACATCGCTCAGCAGTTGGCGCTGCCCAGCGCCTCGCCTGAGGCTATCGCAGCGCTGGCCGAGGCGCTGCAGCCGCTGCTAGAAGCGCATGCCAATGGCTGGCAGTATCACTACCAGCAGCATGCGGGTGTCGTCATCTGGCATGTCGGTAACATACGCTGAGCAACCCGACGGAGGAGGAGGAAGCCAATGCAACCAACCCCATCAATACCCGTTTCAGGCAGGCGGGCGAACCCGCTGCTGCGCTGGCTGCTGCTCGGCCTCGGCACACTGGCAATGGGTGTCGGGGCGCTGGGGGTGATTATGCCGGGGCTGCCGACAACGCCATTTATGCTGATCGCGGCAGCCTGCTACATCCGCAGCTCCGAGCGGCTCTACCGCTGGCTGGTCACCAATCGGCTCTTCGGGCCGGTGCTGGCAACCTGGCAGGCCGAGCGCGGACTCACCCTGCGCACCAAGCTCGTCACCCTCGCGCTGGTCTGGGTGCTGCTGGGAAGCGCGGCGCTGTTCCTGGTGGAAAGTCTGCTGATGCGGCTGGCGCTGGTGGGCCTGGCCTGCGTCAAGACGGTCGTGCTGGCGCGGATGCGCACAGTGCCGGCGCGTTGCGAGGAGGAACGGATGGAAGGGCAGTGAATGAGTTTTAAGCATGAAAACGGGTAGAGGCCGCGCAGACGGCCTTCGCATCCCCTGGCCGAGGGCTTAATAATCCGCTCTAGCCCGCATTAATTTCTTAGGCATGGTTCAAACGCACGTGACCGTTTGCCTCGACACGGGACCACGGGGGTGGTTGTGGAGGGGCCAGGCCCCTCCACACCTCCCCGCCAGACGGTCAAGCGCAAACCGCAGGTTTTGAAGCATGCCTTAAAGAACATAGAACGCCCTGGTGGATCGCGCTGCTCGCTGTCGTCTTTTTTGATCGCTTGCGCAGGAGGTAGTATGCGTTTACGTCTGTTCACCCTGCTGGCCGCAGGAGCCCTGGCGCTCGCGGCCTGTGGCAGCCAGCCTGCCGCCCAATCGCCCGCCGCCCCGGCGGCGACGAACGCCCCTGCCGCGCCCACGGCAGCGCCTGCTGCTGAGGGGCCTACCCAGGTACCTGCTGCGACAGCGCAAGATCTCCCGCCGCTGCGCATAGTGACGTCATTTCAGATCAAAAGTCTCAATCCGGTTGATGATGGATTCTGGATGCCGGAGTTTGGGGTTGGCGAACTAATGATGCAGTTCCGCGCTGATGGAAAGCACTATCCCTGGCTGCTTGAGGAGATCGAGCAGATTGACGCTGTGACGTGGCGACTGCAGTTGCGCGAGGGGATCACCTTCCAGAATGGCACGCCACTAAATGCCGCGGCACTCGCTGCGCTGATCAATCGGCAGCTGGAGCTGTCCTCCAGCGCGCAGAGCTATTTCACCGCCGGTACCACTGCCGAAGCTACTGGCGAACTCGAAGTAACCCTGAATACGGTTGCGCCGAATACCGCCGTCATTCCCGCCCTGTCCGATGAGGCCGTTTTTCCAGTTTACGATGTTGCTGCGGTCGAAGCCGCAGGTGACAATGTTGAGCAGTTGATCGGCGCGGGGATATACACTGGCCCCTACAGTGTGGCGAGTCTGAACGATCAGGAGATGGTGCTGAAACGCTACGAAGGCTATTGGCAAGGTATGCCGGCCTTACCGGGCATTTCGGTGAGTTTTGTCAGCGATCCGCAAGCGCGCATTCTTGCCGTGCAGAACGATGAAGCCGATATAGCCCTCTACCCGCCGACCGCCGCTAAGTCGGTGGTTGATGCACAGCCGGGGATCTTCTTTAACTTCGGCACGCCGAGCACTGGCGGTTTCCGCATGGTGTTGAACCTTCAAGAGCCGCCCTTTAACGACATGGCGGCGCGCCGGGCGATCATCCGGGCGATTGACTACGACGAGATCGCTAATGATGTCATGGATGGCGTGGTTATGCCCGCTAGAGGCTACTACCCGCCGTTCTTCGACTTTGCTCTGGCGAACCAGCGTACCGATGTCGCCGAAGCCACGCGCCTGCTAGACGAGGGAGGATGGCTGCCGGGCACGGATGGGGTGCGCATCAAAGACGGCGAGCCGCTGCGAGTGGTCTTACTAATCTATCCGCAACAGCCCGATCTGACCCCGATCAGCGAGGCGATCCAGGCCCAACTGCGCGATCTTGGCTTTGTCGTCGAGATTCGCTCGGTAGACAGCATCAATGCCGCGATTAGCTCAGGCGGCGAAGAATGGGATGCCGCGTTGATATCGTCAGGCTCGGTGACGTTTGGCGGCGCGCCCGAACCAGTGCTGCGGCGCCATTTTGTGACCAGGGGTGACCGGAACTATGGCGGCTTTTCGAATGCCGAACTTGATACCCTCACTGAAGAACTCAGCCGGACGTTTGATCCGCAGCGTCGGAAGGAAATCCTGCAACGGCTACAGGTGATCATGATCGAAGAGGAGCCATACCAGTTCTTCATCAATCATCATACCGGGCGCGTCGTTGTCAATCAACGCTACCGCGACTATCAGCCCGGTTTTGCGCTCTACCATGTGTCGTATACGACCCGCCCGAGTGAGTAGCAATACCAGCCGTCCATGCGGCTACGCCGCACCCCGAGGGGATGAACATACGATTGTTCCTGGGAGGGCGTAGCCCTCCCAACCCCTCCTATGGGGTAAGGTGCCGGGGAAACCTGGTTTCCCCGGTCCCCTGCTCGCGGGCTGCGCCCTCCCCCTGATACTGGCGCCGGACAATAGGATTGCCCACGAGTATTCAGGTTGCTTATGGGTCACGTCTCGCTAGCCTCTGTTCAACGCATGCGCATCATGCTGCCTCTAGTCAGGGCCGTTGGGACGCGCGTTACACAGGCACTGCTCACGGTGCTTGGCATAAGTGTCATTATCTGGGGACTGCTACCGCTGGCTCCCGGCGATCCGGCGCTACGTCTGCTTCAGGCGCGTGGCGTGCAAGATCCAACTGCTGAACAGGTAGCGGCGGTGCGGGCCGATCTGGCACTGGATCGCCCATTGCCGGTGCAGTACATCGAATGGTTGGGCCGTGCCGTGCGCGGCGATCTGTCCGTCTCGTATCAGACCGGTCGCCCGGTGTTGGAGGAGCTAGGCAAGCGCATGCCGGCCACGCTGCTGCTCAGTGGCACAGCGCTCCTTCTCGCGCTGGTTGCCGCACTCGGCGGGGGATTACTCTGCGCCGCTTACGCCGAACGTTGGCCGGATCGTATCATTCGCCTGCTTACCCAGATTGGGGCAGCAGCGCCGGCCTTCTTGCTTGGGTTGCTCGTATTGCGCTTTGTCGTCGTCGAGTTTGGTGTCGGGCGCGTACTCTCCGGCGGGCAGTGGCAGTATGTGTTGCTACCCGCGATGTGTCTCGCAGTCAGTCGCGCCGCCGACTGGACACAACTCTTACGGGCTAGCTTGCTCGAAGCGCTAGGAGCGCAATATGTGCTCGTGGCCCAGGCCCGCGGCGCAACGAAGCTACGCCTGCTCTGGCGGTATGCCTTACCCAATGCCGCGTTGCCATTGCTCACCGCGATCGGCGTCGGTCTTGGCGGGTTGTTAGGGGGCGCGGCGATTGTAGAGGCGATCTTCACCTGGCCCGGCATCGGCAGTTATGTATTGGAGGCGATCTCCGCCCGTGATTATCCTGTCGTACAGGGGTTCGTCGCTCTGATCGGACTATCGTATGTCACCGCGAGTTTGCTAGTTGATCTGCTGGCGTTAGGGCTTGATCCGCGCTTGCGCACACCACGGACGGCATGAAGTTTAGCCAACTGCTTACACGGCAGGCATCGATGCCAGTAGAGACAATCCCACCGACACGCAGCCTCTGGCGGCAACTCCTTCAGCATCGCGAGGCGCGGGTTGGCCTGCTGCTGGCGCTGTTCCTGGTCGGATTGGCGCTCGGTGGCCCACTGCTTGCGCCATACGATCCCAATCGCCCCAACTACCGGGAGAAACTTGCGCCGCCGAGTGTCGAACACTGGCTCGGCACCGATCAAGCCGGGCGCGATCAACTCTCGCGGGTGCTTGTCGGCGGACGCCAGACGCTCGGCACCGCCCTGCTGATCCTCAGCCTGATCTTCGGCATTGGCCTGGTTGTCGGCAGCATTGCCGGGATGAGCGGCGGAATCGTTGACGTCGTGCTCATGCGCCTGGTGGACATTGTGATGGCCTTACCCTCGATTGTGTTGGCGATTGCGATTGTCGGTGTCCTGGGGCCTGGCTTTCAGAATCTGATACTCGCCCTTGTCGTGGCATGGTGGGCCTACTATGCGCGCCTGACGCGCAGTTATGTCTTGAATGCCCGCCAGCGCCCCGATGTAATTGCCGCCCGCCTGGCCGGAATCGGTTGGGGACGGATTATGCTCGGGCATGTGCTGCCAGGGGTTGCCGCTCAATTGCTGATTATTGCCACCCTTGATCTAGGTGCCCTGATTGCAGCTATCGCCGGTCTCTCCTTCCTCGGCCTGGGCGTCCAACCTCCGACTGCCGAATGGGGCGCGATGCTCTCTGACTCGCGGCTCTATGTTGCGGTGGCCCCCTGGCTGCTGCTTGGCCCGCTCGTGCCGATCTTCCTGGTTGTGGTGGCGGCAAATCTGCTTGGCAATGCCTTGCGTGACATTCTCGATCCGGCGAGGTGCTGATGAGCCAACCCGTTGTGCATTGCCGCGACCTGCACGTGCGTTATGCCAACGGCGCCCATGCGGTGCGCGGCGTAGATTTTGCGCTTGCGCCGGGCGAGTGTCTCGCCCTGGTGGGCGAATCGGGATGCGGCAAAACCACGATTGCGCGCGCGATTCTGGGCTTATTGCCACCCAATGCACAGGTGAGCGGCGAGATCGTGGTGGGATCGCACGTGATCAGCGCTGCCGCGCCGGGACTGCTGCGGCGCATTCGGGGACGGGAAATCGGATTTGTGGCTCAAAATCCGTTTGCCGCCTGTAATCCACTGGATCGGGTTGAGCGCCATGTGGCCGAGGCATGGCACGCCCACGGGCAAACCCCACCGCCGGGGCGCATCGGCGCGATGTTGCGCGGATTAGGCATTGACCGGGCTGCTGAACAGATGCGGCACTACCCACATCAGTGGAGCGGCGGTATGCTCCAGCGGGCCACGATCGCGGCGGCTGCTGCGCACCGGCCGGCGCTGATCATTGCCGATGAGCCAACGAGCGCGCTCGATGCGGATCGTGCCGACTCTACGCTTGCAGTCCTTCGCGCTACGGGCGCAGCAATTCTCCTGGTCAGCCATGACATTGGCGTGGTGCAGCGCCATGCTGATCGCGTAGCGGTTTGCTATGCCGGGCGGATTGTCGAGCTTGGATCCAGCGCCGAGGTCTTCGCGCACCCGCGCCATCCCTATACCAGAGCCTTGCTGGCGGCGACGCCGCGCACGGCGCAGGGCCTGCCGATCCCTCTGGCCGGGACGCCGCCGCGCCTGACCGAGGCGATCCATGGGTGCGCCTTCGCTCCACGCTGCGCCTTTGCTCAACCGGCTTGCCAGCACCACGACCCGCCACTGCACCATGGCGTCGCCTGCCCGGTGCTGTATCCGCCTGGCGGCGCACCGACCATCAATGTTGCGCGTGAACCGGAAACTCTTACCCCGCCAAAACGAGCGCCGCACAACAAGGTTCTCACCCCGGTCGTTGAGGCGCGGCGCGTAGCTCAACGCTACGGGCGCGGCCTCCGCGCCGTTCATGCCGTGCGCGCGGCGAGCCTCGCGGTGCGTCCCGGCGAAATTGTAGGCATTGCCGGACCTTCAGGGTGCGGCAAATCAACCCTGTTACGCTTGCTGGCAACAATCGAAACGCCAAGCAGTGGCGAAGTCTGGCTGAATGGCGAACTGACAACCCGAGGCGGCTCCCAACGCCTCTTCAGTGCGATGGCACGGAACGGCTTTGTGATGCCAATCTTTCAGGATCCGCTGGGCAGCCTGGATCGGCGCTGGCCGATCTGGCGGAGCCTGACCGAGCCGCTCACCGCGCCGCAGCGCATGAAACGGCCTGATGCGCACCAGCGGCGCGCGATTGCGCGCGAGCGGCTGGCGGAGGTTGGCCTTGCTCACCTCGATCTGGAAGCGCGACCAGATGAGTTATCGTTGGGGCAATGCCAGCGCATTGCCATTGCCCGGGCATTGATCGCCGAACCGCGCCTGCTCGTTGCTGATGAGCCAACGAGCGCGCTCGACGCCTCGGTCGCAGCGGGAATTCTTCGCTTCCTTGCTGATGCGGCCTACAGTGGTACGGCGATTGTGATCGTCAGTCACGATCGTTCCCTGCTCGATATTCTGTGTGACCGGGTATTGACGATGGAGCAAGGAATACTTTCCTAAAACCAGTACTTTGCAAACCGTATTCGCCCGGCCAGGCGCAAGGCCCCGGCAGCCCCACGAACCCGGCCTCAGGGTTGCGTTCGGGCCTCGGCGGCGAACGGGTCGCTGAAGCGCGGGTCACTGATGAAGCTCGGGTCGGTCAGGGCCTCCAGGAAAGCGAGCAGGTCGGCCCGCTCCTGGTCGGTCAGGCTAAAGCCGCTCACCAGGCCGCTCTTCAACGGGCTGCGCCGTCCGTCGCCCGCGTAGGGTCCGTCGAGGATCTGCCGCCCGCCTGCCTCGTACAGGCGCACGACCTCCTCCAGCGTCGCCACGCTGCCGTCGTGCATGTAGGGGGCGGTCAGGGCCACATTGCGCAGGCTGGGCGCTCGAAACCGGCCCATATCCTCGGGCCGGTTGCTTACCCCGGCCACGCCGGTGTTGTTGGCCGGGTAGGCGCCGCGCCCGTCGAGGTTGTATAGCCCGGTGTTGTGAAAGGGTGCCTCAACGAAGACCGTGTTGCGCTGGCGGGTCGATCCGGTGAAGTTGAAGCCCCCGTGGCAATGATGGCACTCCAGTTCCTCGGAGAGGAACAGGTCCATCCCGCGCAGCGCTGCCCCCGAGAGCGCCTCAAGCTCGCCGGCAAGGTAGCGGTCGTAGGGCGAATTGGCCGAGATCAAGGCCCGGTTGAATGAGGCCAGGGCTTTGACGATGTTGCCCCAGGTGTACGGATCGGCCTCCCCGGGGAAGGCCGCAGCGAACATGGCCTGGTATTGCGGGTCGCCGCGGAAGCGCGCCAGCACTTCGTCCTCGTGCCCGGTGATCCCCAACTCGACCGGGAACTCGCCGAACAGAGGGATGAGGATCTGGCGCTCCAGCTCGGTCAGCACGGGGTTGGCCCAGGTGAGGGTGCTGTAGTACGCCACGTTGGTCAATCCCTGGGTGTTGCGCGGCAGCGCCTCGCCGGTCGAGCCATGAGGCGTGGCCCTGCCGTCGCTGAAGGCCAGCGCTTGCACGTGACAACTGGCGCAGGCCATGGTGCCGTTGGCCGAGAGGCGTTTGTCGTAGAAGAGGAAGCGCCCTAGCTCGACCTTTTCGGCCGTCATCGGGTTGTCGGGCGGAACATAGGGGAGCGGGAAGCCGTCCGGCAGGTTCCAGGCATACGTATCCCCGGCCGAAGCGGGGGCCGCGGCGTAGCCGGTCTGGGGCGATCCTCCGTGGGCGTGGTTGTGCCCATCGTGGTTGTGCCCATCGTGGTGATGACCGGGCGCCTCGGCGAGCTGCGGGAGCGCCGGGGCGGCGGCGAGGGCCGCGCCCCAGGCCAGGCACCCGCCCCCCAGGCAGAGCGCAGCGCTGCGCGCCAGCAGGGCCGCCGGGTTGCCGCGCCGGCGCCCGAAGGCGCCGGCATGATCCAGCCACAGCAGGGCGAGAAAAGCGCCGCCCTCGGCCAGTTTGGTGGTAACCGCGGCCCAATCCAGCGCGTGCGACCCGCTGGCGAACGGGGTCGCCAGCCAGTGGGTCAGCAGCCAGAGCACCACCACGCCTCCTGAGAGCAGCAGCCCCGGCAGGCGCAAAGACGGCGCGCAGCGACGCCGCCAGAGCCACACGTAGCAGAGTTGAGCCAATCCAAGCGCCCCGAAGAACAAGCCGTGGGCCGGCGCGTGGGCGTAGTGCCCGGGAGCGATCCACAGATGTATCGCCCCGGCGACGAGCAGACAGATCGCTACCGTTCGTTGGACAGCAAGCATTGGCGCGCTCCTCGTGCGCGTGCGGCGCGGGGATCAGGGTCAGCGGTCAGATCCTGACCCATGATCCCGCGCCGCCGATCCCTGACAACCGCTATGGGTTTTGCAGACGGAACAGTTGCTGCGCGCCGGCCACGGCGCCCGTGGCCAGGTCCAGCCCCAGGCCGGAGAAGAGCGCCGGGCAATCCGGGTCCTTCGGACCGGACATACAGCCAGGCGGCTCGGGGGTATTCTGATTCAGCGGCACACCCTGGAGGAGGCTGGCCAGGTCGGCGACGATAACACTCTTGCCCGGGTCAAAGCCCTCGAGACGCACCGGAACCAGGTTGGGGTTGCTGCACGGCGCCGCGGGGGGCGTGGCGCGGTCGCTCGACTGGCAGCCGGTGCTGCCGAGATGGATGAACCAGGCATTCGGTGCGGGCGCCTTGTTGTCGTGCATCTCACCCTGGCTGGCCGGGGCGGTGGCGCCCATCTCCGTCGTCGGCGCCGGAGCGCCCATCTCCGTCGCGGCGGTAGGCGCGCCGCCAGTCTGCATATCCACGCGCATGAACTTGTAGCCGCCCTGCCAGTTCCACCACAGAGCCTGGATGTTGAGCGGCGAGGGGGCGGCGGTCACGTCGAGGTGGTTGAGCGCGAAGGGCACGCCTATGTCGAAGGCGACCCCGGTGTAGCGCCCGGCGGGCACGCTGCCCTTGACCACGTTGTTCGTAGCCGTGTTGCCGCCCTCGCTGCAGCCAGCGCTGCCATCCTCGAAGTCAAGCAAGGCGACGTTCTGGTACTGCCAGACCCCATCCTGGGTCAGTTCGAGGGGCACTTCCTGGCCCCGGGCGTTGATCAGGCGGATGTTCGAGACGTAGAAGCGCAGGTCGGTGAACGTAACCTCAGTGCCGGCGCTGCCAACCCCCGGATAGCTCCGGCCGCAGACGGCGGCCTGCTCGCCGACGTTCATAGCAAACCGGAGGGTCACATTCCCATCAGTGTTATTCGCCGGGCCACAAGCAGCGAGGACCGTCACGAGCATGGCGGCAATCAGCAGGCCGCGTAGATGTTGCAGCATGAGTCAATTCTCCTTATGCACGATGCGTAAGGTAATCGCAGAATGCGCGGCATCACCGCGGATGCGCGCGGGGCGATCTGGCCGGGCGACTCAGGCAGGCAACAGGCGAGGGGGCGGGGTCGGAGGGGAGAGGGTCGGGCCGGCGACGCGGCAGGCGCGCCGGAACAGCAGCACGGCTATCAGCAGGCTGACAGCGATGAGCGGGGGGTAAGCAAGGGCAACAAGCTCGTAGACGGCGCGGGGCGTGAAGGTGGAGGCGGGCGCGGAGGAAGGATCGTGAGCGATAGGCGGCGAAGGATCGGCGAACGGCGCGGCGAGCGCCGCGGTCGGCGCCGGGCCATAGGCGCCGCACAGGAAGAAGCCTGTGGCGGCGCGCTCGGCCACGAACTGCTGGACAATACAGTGAATCACGCAGCTCAGCGGGCTAAACAGCCCCAGTTCCAGCGCGACGAGCAACGCGAGGAGCCGTGGCGTCCATCTCGCAACGGCGCGCCACACAAACATCCATCGGATCGCCGCTCGCCAACCGTAGCCCGGGCGGAGCGACCAATCGGCCAGGTTTTGTGTGCATACCTTCACAAGCCTGAGTGTACCACAACGCGCCGCAGGTTACAAGCGGCATGACACAGGCGCGCCGCGCCAGGATCATGTCTCAGCTACAGGACGCACGCGGTGGAGGGGATGCGGGGAGGCTTCACCTCACCGCATCCCCCCGCTCCCACCCGCGGCGGGCGGGCCGTGGGGGTTGCGCCAGGCCGCCTGGCCGCCGCGGGCGGGCAACAACCGGTTGGTGGAGAATCTGCGGCCCTCCGCTCCTCCCCGTCGGAAGGCGACCGCGTAACTCCCGTCAGCTACAGGTGATCCAGCAGCGCCGGCATGAGCGTATACTATACTTGGAGCCAATACCAAATAAGCGCGCGCGGCGCTTCAGCCCCCTCCCAACCTCCGAGGAGCCGCATTCCCGCGCCCCGCGGGGGAGGAGCGGGGAAGCGCAACACGCGCATCCGCGGCCTGACGACAAGGAGCAGCGTATGACCCACTCCATTCATACCGACCACCCCCATGTGCATAGCGAGCACTGCGGGCACCTGCGCATCCAGCACGATGACCACGTAGACTATCTCCACGACGGTCACCTGCACTACCCTCACGAGGGCCACTACGATGAGCACGTCATCGCCGTGAGTGAGACGAACCCTGATGGCTGCGCCCCGGTGATGTGCCGGTGCGGTCACGATGGCTGCGGCCATCCGCTGGTGCCCCACGGCGACCATTTCGACTACCTGGTGAACGGCCGCCTGCACCACCGCCACGGCGACCACTGCGACGACCATGGCCCGGTGACGGTGCTCTAATTGCCCGCGCGCTCCGTCTGGGGCGCGCTGTGGAACGCAAGGGGGCGCGTTGGGGGGAAACGTGTTCACGCCCCGAGCGCTACACAAGCCGGGAGCGCGGGCGTCCCGCCCGCGTCGCCTCTACGCGGGTAAGTTGCCCGCGCTCCCAGACCCCCATGCGGCCAGGGCTCTTGCAAAGTCACCTCCGGTGGGGGTGCGGGGGCGGCTCCGCCGCCCCCGCGATACTCTTTTTGGGTGTGCGCGGCGGCAAAGCCGCCGCGCACACCCAAAAACTGGGGTTTGGGGCAACGCCCCATGGACTTTGCACTAGCCCTGCCCATGTGGCATACATCCTGGCCTGCGGAGCGGCTGAATGGTATAGTTATACCAGGGGGCCGATGCGACGAACAATGCTGAGCGCCTATGGAACCCTGGCAGACAGCCCTGCTCCACACCGCGCGGGTGGCCCGCCTGGCCACTGTGGACCCGGCGGGCCAGCCTCACGTCGTGCCGATCGTCTTCGTCTACGACGGGGGCCGCCTGTTTACGCCGCTGGACGCCAAGCCCAAGCACGTGCCGGCAAGCCAGCTCCGGCGGGCGCGCAACCTCGCGGCAAACGACCGCGCCGCCGTGGTGGTCGATCACTACGATGAGGACTGGCAGCAACTGGCCTGGGTGCAGCTCCGCGGGCGGGCCGCGCTGCTCGCCGATGGGGATGAGTATGCGGCCGGCCTCACCCTGCTGAGGCAGAAGTATCCGCAGTACGCGACCCTGTCCCTCGCCGGGCGCCCCCTCATCCGCATCACGGTTGCGCAGGTGCGGGGCTGGCGCGCTGCCCCCCCGGGCGAGGCGACATGAGATCCCATCCACAATCGAACCGACAGGATACCCCGCATGTCCACAAGGTCACTCGCCGCGTTGCCGCTCCGCTGTGCCTTGCGCGCTCCAACCTCCGCCCGGGCGAATGACCCACGTTCGAGGAGGTAGATGCATGAACCTGAAAGGGTTCACTTCGTTCGTGATGGTCCTCCTGTTGCTTGTGACCACTGCCTGTGCCGGTCTCCCTTCCCCTGACGCTCCGACTTCCACGCCGCCCGTTGCAGCGCTCCAGCCATCGCCGCCTCCCGCCGCGCCGCCGACCGTTATTCCCACCAGAGCGCAGCCGACCGTCGCGCCGGCCGCGGCGGATGGGGTCTACCTCATCAACCGGCGCGCCACGAGCGCTCGCGGCGCGCTCGAGCAGGTCAACCTGGTGCTGTACCGCGCGACCCTGAGCGGTGATCGCCTCATCCTGCGCGTGGGGTTCCACAATGTCAGCGACCAGAGCTTCTATATCACCGGGATGATGGACGCCGGCGATCTGCGCCTGGTTGATGCCGCCGGCAATGAGTACGAGCCTGTCACGTTCAGCGAGAATCTGAAACGCATCAATCCGCCCGATGATTTCCTGCCCGGTCAGGCGAATGTCGGCGAGGTCGCATTTCCCGCGCCGACGGGACCTGCGCCTTACGAACTCCGCTTCCCGACCTATGCTCCGATCACGTTTCAACTCGACCAACCGGCGCCTTCGGCGCCGCAGTCGGTTCCTGAGGGAACATACCCGCTCGCCGTCGAACTGTACAGCGGACGGGGCGCGCTCGTGCCGATCCGTCTGCGCCTGGATTCTATCACCGTGACGCAGCAGGAGGTGATCGTGCGAATCGCCTTTGTGAATACCCTGCGCCGGGGGTATGATCTGGGCAGGGGACTTAAGGGGAGCGACGCGCGCCTGCTCGACGCCGAGTTTGCGGCGTATGCGCCGGCCAGGGTGAGCGATAGCCTGGCGGAGAACATCGCGCCGCCGAAAGGATGGCTGCCAGGACAGGCGTATGTCGGGGAGGTGACGTTCCCTCGACCGGAACGCATGGAAGAGATGCGGTTCATCTTCCCTGAGTACGCCGCCGCGACGCTGCGCTTCAATGCGACCGGACTGGCAAGCGTCGCGGTCACCTCGGCAGCCGGCGGCGCGCCGCCGCCAACGGCGACCCCGACGGCGGAACAGGCGGCGCTGCGCGAACTGGAGAACCTGCTGGAACGGCAGGCGAAGGCCCTCCTGACCGGCGACCTGACGGCCTATCTGGCAACATTCGCCGAAGGACTGCGCCAGGACCAGCAGACGATCTTCGAGCGCAGTCGCAAGATGCCGTTGAGCGACTATCACCTGAGCGTCTCGCCCTCAACGGTGCTGGTGCTCTCCGATCTGGAACGAGGACGGGTCCCCAACATTGCCGTCTTCATACGCTACCGGTTGCGCGGCGTCCCGGAGGACAACCCATTTGAGCATACCCTGCGCGCGACCTTCGAGCGACGGAATGGGGAATGGATCATCAGCGCCTATGAAACGGAAAAACCGCCGCCGTTCTGGTGGTCCGGCGATATTGTCGCGCAGGAAACGCCGCATTTCCTGATCATTACGCGACCGGATGCCGGCGATGCGTTGACGAGCGTGGCGCAGGAGTGCGAACAGGCATACCGCGGCATTCAGGCTGCCGGGCTTGCACCGGAGGAGCGGCTGGTTGCCTACCTCACGACCACCCAGGAGGATTTCACGGCGCAGACCGGCATGGGATCGCGCACCCTCGGCGCCGCTCTGTCGCGGTACGAGCTTGCCGGCGAGCAGATCCAGGCGCTGGGACGGGCGTTCTACATCAACGGCGAGGCGTTCACGGATCAACCCGATGACGGCGGCCCCTTTGGACGCCTGGCGACAATCAGGCACGAGCTGGTGCACCTGGCGCTGGCGCGCGAGAGTCGTCCTTTCACGCCGATCTGGCTCGTCGAGGGCGCCGCGATGCACTACGCCGGGCAACTCTCGCCCGACTTCCGGCGCCGACTGGTCGCCGATGGCCGACTGGATTCCCTGAGCCTGGAGCGGCTCACCGGCGCCGACAGCCTCGGCGCCTACGACCTGCTCGGTCAGAGCGTCGGGTACGAGTATATCTTCTCAGGCGAAACCGTGCGCTATCTGATCGACACCTATGGCGCCGATTCGTTCCGAGAGTTCTACCGATCTTTCAGTCGCGTGCCGCTGGAAAGAGTGATCGAAGAGCTACCGCTTTTTTCGGTCGGCTTCGGCTCGCAATTCGGCAACCTCAGCCGGAAAGTGACGCCGGAAGCGCTCATGAGCGCCTATGGCGTGACGATTGCCGACCTGGA
>Ga0308411_10001590_pt1 | contig 15526 bp, 15 predicted proteins | sample HotsprottomLayer_2_FD_203530 | JGI IMG/M metagenome (GOLD analysis project Ga0308411, IMG submission 203530) | Hot spring phototrophic mat microbial communities from Octopus Spring, Yellowstone National Park, Wyoming, United States -... | ecosystem: Environmental > Aquatic > Thermal springs >...
TACTCGGGGGTGTTCTGGTGTTGGGGTAATGCCAGTGAGGACAACTTCGTTCCAACCAAAGGCTTCGGCTGTCCTGATGATGCTCCCAACATTGAAGGGTGAACGAATATCGCAGAGCATGACGGCGGCTTTCCATCGTTGAAGAGGGGAATCTCGGTCAAAAACGGCGGGGAGGTAGTCTTCTTCGTTGATTTCGGTGCTATTGAGTTGAAGAAGGTCGTGGTAGAGATGAAACCATGTTGTTTTGTCAGAGGCAAGGAGCGGGCTTCTCTCCTGAATGAGGCGAAAGGCTTGTTGGAGTCGTGGGTGGGGGTCTTCTCCAATCCATGTGCAGCACTCCCAGAAGAAGTTTTTTTTCTCGGGGTGATGGATGCTTTCACGGGCAAGGGATGCGAGTTTGTGGATTTTCTGGGAGACGGAGAGGCGAGAAAAACCTTCACGTTGCATTTAGCTCTCCAGGAGGAAGGCTTCAAAGATTTGGGTGGCTATTTCTTCGGGGGCGGTTTTGGCAAGCTCTTCAAGATAGGCGAGCCGTTCAAACCATCGGCTTACTTCGGGGAGTGTGGTCTTTTGGCTGTATTCCTGGAGTCGTTTAGCTTCAAAGGTGGAGATGGATTGTTGTTTTGCCCACTCTTGGATGTTGCTGGGTGTGGTGGTCTTGTATGTCCAGAGGAGACGGTTGGTTCTGGCTATCATGAAGAACATCTGTTGAAGGGAGTTGCCTTCAAGTTGGAGGCTTTCAAAGGCATGGAGACTGAGGGTAGGATTCTTGGTGAAGATGCCTCGTATGAGGTCAAAGATGGAGTGGTTGTGGGCTCTTGAGAGGAGGGCTTCACAAAGGGAAAGGGTGATTTTTTTGTCCTTGGTTGCAGCCGGAATGAGAATGTCAAGCATCTGGTCGAGGTCTGTGAGGGATTGGTTACTGATATCGAGGAGGTACTCGTACACACTTTCTTCGACGATGAGATTTTCTTCATGGAAGCGTTCCTTGAGGTAGTCTATGATCTGTCTCCCATAGAGGGGAGGGCACTCCTGAATGGTTGCTTTCGCCTGTACCTTGGAAAGGAAGGTGGGATGAATGGTTTCAGCAACGATAACGCATACATGGGGGGAGTCAGAATTGGCAAACTCAATGATGAGCTTTTCCCATTGTTTGCGTTCGCTTTCTTTGAGTTCATCCCAGTGACGGAGAAGGATGAACTGCCCCTGACTGAAAAGGGAATCTGATGAGAGAAGGCTTTCAAATCTCTCAAGGAGATTGTGAGAGGGACTCTTGGTTTCATTGAGATCGAATACCTCGCGGTCTAAAAGAGAAAACGACTGTGAGAGTTTTTGTAAAACCCTCTTTTTGAGAACATCGTTAGTACCATGGATAAGGTGAAGTCGATTCATTGGTTTCTCCTAATATGGGAATATGCAAAAAATCTTGTGAGACACTCCAGCCATAGTGGATATTTTCTGCTACAGCGAGGCACCATGCTTTGATGAGGTGATTGTACACGGAGATTTCGGGATAGTTTGAAAAGGCAATTGCTTGCTCAAAGACAACAACATTGCTCCGAAAGAGGTTGGTGCCTATCCAAATGGTGAAATCCCCTCGTATTTCGTAAAAAATACGGTTGGTTGTGATAGACTGAGAACGTATGGGATAGAGGACGACGTACACTCGTGTGTCTGCATTGGTGGGGGAGACCATCCTATGGAGGGCAAAGAGTTGGCGGGAGAGTTCATCGCGAAGGGAGGGCTCCCAAGAAGAGAGTTGAATGGGAGTGACGATTTCGAGGGAGAGTATAAGAAATTCAAGGGGAAGGGCTAATTCACGTTTTCGAACTTCTACCCATGAGTTTGTCCATACGAGGCTTTCGTAGGGGGAAACTTCTTTGGTGGCGTTATTCATACACGAAAAGAGTAGTACCACTCCTGTTATGAGAAGGCACAGTCGTTGACCCCACATGTTGACTCCTTTGTGAGGATTTTGGTAAGAGAAAAAAGCCATCCAGTCTCCCTGGATGGCTTCGTCTTTTAGTTCTTGGATTTGTCGATAATTTTGCCTTTTTGGATCCAGGGCATCATGGCACGGAGCTGTGCTCCCACCTTTTCGAGGGGATGCTCTGCCCAGAGAGCTCGCTTTGCCATGAAAGAAGGCTTGTTTACCTTGTTTTCCAGCATCCAATCACGAGCAAACTCTCCTGTCTGAATGCGGCGAAGCACTTCTTTCATGCGTGCCTTGACGCTCTCATCAATCACATAAGGCCCAGAGACATAGTCTCCATACTCAGCCGTGTTGGAAATGGAGTAGCGCATGTCAGAGAAACCACCCTGATAGATGAGGTCAACGATGAGCTTCATCTCATGGATGCACTCAAAGTATGCCATTTCAGGGGGATATCCAGCCTCAACGAGGACCTCAAAACCAGCTCTCATCAGGTTGGTAACTCCACCACAGAGAACAGCCTGTTCACCAAAGAGGTCTGTTTCTGTCTCGTCTTTGAATGTTGTTTCAATCACACCTGCGCGAGCTCCTCCGATGGCGTTTGCATAGGCGAGGGCAATTTCAAGAGCCTTTCCTGTTGCGTTCTGGTGAACGGCAACGAGACAGGGAACACCACCACCTTTTTTGTACTCCTCTCGTACCATGTGGCCAGGTCCCTTGGGGGCTACCATCGTGACATCAACATCAGCAGGGGGAACAATCTGACCAAAATGGATATTGAATCCATGGGCAAACATGAGCATCTTGCCCTTGGTGAGGTTTTTCTCGATGGACTGGCGATAAACATCACCCTGAAGTTCGTCGGGGAGAAGCATCATAATGATATCAGCCCATGCTGCAGCCTCGGAAATCTCCATAGCTTTGAGACCTGCATTCTCCACCTTTTTCCAGGAAGGACTGCCCTGTCGCAAACCAACAACAACCTCTACACCAGAGTCGTGAAGATTGTTTGAGTGGGCGTATCCCTGGCTTCCATAGCCAATAATGGCGACCTTTTTTCCTTTGATGGCGTCCATTTTGGCTTCTTTTTCATAGTAGACCTTCATTGTGTCTATCCTCCTTTGAAAAATTATCCACGTATAAGGGCTATTTTACCGGTTCGAGCCATTTCAAGTATGCCGTGGGATTTGAGGAGATCGATGATGGCATCAACCTTTTCCTCGGAACCGGTCACTTCAATGGTAATGGTGGTATGGGATATGTCAACCACCTTGCCTTTGAAGACATCAGCAATTTCGATGATTTCTCGTCGTTTAGTAGCGTTGACTCCCACCTTGATGAGGGCAAGCTCTCGTTCGACATATTCCTCCTCGGTGAGATCGCGAACCTTGATCACCTCAATGAGCTTATTGAGTTGTTTCTTTACCTGATCAACAATACGGTTGTCTCCATCCACTACGATGGTCATCACAGAGATGCTGGGGTCTTCTGTTTCTGCTACGGAGAGACTGACGATGTTGAATCCACGGGCAGAAAAGAGTCCTGCAATACGAGCCAGCACACCAAAATGGTTTTCAACGAGAACGGAGAGTGTGTACTGCATTAGGCGAGCCCTCCTATCATTTGGGTGAGATTAGCACCGGCGGGAACCATGGGGAATACATTTTCTTCTTGTTCGATGATCACATCAAGCAGTGCTGGTCCCTTCTGGGCGAGAAGATCCTTGAGTGCTTGTTCTACGTCCTGAGGTGTCACCACTCGGGAAGCCCACCATCCGTAGGCTTCGGCAAGCTTGACAAAATCAGGGTAGTAGTATTCCTTGCCATCGCTGGAAATCTTGGCAAGCTTAACAGCAGAATAGCGTTTGTCGTAGAAGAGTTCCTGCCACTGGCGTACCATTCCAAGGTAGGTGTTGTTGAGGATGATTACCTTGACAGGGATATCATAAAATTGTGCTGTTGCCATTTCTTGTACATTCATCTGGAAGGAGCCATCTCCAGCCACTACAATTGTGGTTTTATCGGGGCGAGCAATTTGAGCTCCAATCCCTGCAGGAAATCCAAACCCCATTGTTCCCAGTCCTCCCGAACTCAAGAGGGTGCGGGGACTCTGGAACTGGTAGTACTGTGCTACCCACATCTGGTGCTGTCCAACTTCGGTGCTAATGATCGCCTTGTGCTTGGTGAGCCGAGAGAGACTTTCAATCACAAACTGTGGCTTGATCACCTGAGAGCTCTGCTGATAGGTGAGGGGGTTGGACTTTTTCCACTCGGCGATCTGTTTCAGCCAGGCATCCGTCCGAACAGTGAAGGAATGTTTGAGCAGTTCCTGAAGGGCGTCTTTGACATCACCGACAATTGGCACGTCGACAACGACATTCTTGCTAATCGAAGATGGATCAATATCGATATGGATAATTTTGGCATTGGGAGCGAATTCGTCAATCTTACCGGTAACACGGTCATCGAATCGTGCTCCAATGGCCAAAATGAGATCAGAATGATAGATGGCATAGTTGGCATAGACTGTTCCATGCATGCCCAGCATGCCAAGATAGAGAGGATCAGTATGATCTACAGGGTATGCACCCAATCCGAGAAGGGTTGATGTGACGGGGATCGAATGCTTGCGAGCAAATTCTGTGAGGAGTCCTCCAGCATTACCCGCTATAACACCCCCTCCGTAGTAGATCACAGGGCGTTCAGCCTTTTCGAGCAGTTCTATTGCCTTTTTAATCTGTCCCTGATTCACCTTGAAAAAGGGTTTGTAGCTTCGCAATTCAACCTTTTCAGGCCAGACAAACTCAGTTTTTGAGGTGAGTACATCCTTGGGGACATCGATGAGCACAGGTCCCGGTCGCCCCGTACTTGCGATATAGAAAGCCTCCCTCACAATACGAGCGAGGTCGTTGACATCCTTGACAAGAAAGTTATGTTTGGTAATAGGTCGTGTGATACCCGTGATGTCGACTTCTTGGAAAGCATCACTTCCTATCATGGAAGTAGCAACCTGTCCTGTAATAGCAACCATGGGTATGGAGTCCATATAGGCAGTTGCAATTCCTGTGATGAGGTTTGTGGCACCGGGTCCACTGGTGGCGAGACAGACACCAACTTTGCCTGAAGCTCGCGCATATCCATCAGCTGCATGGGCTGCTCCCTGTTCGTGACGAACATGAATGAGCTTGATGTCTTTTTCCTCGTAGAGGACATCGAAGAGGGGGATAACGACACCGCCCGGATAACCAAAGATGACCTCGACACCTTCTCTCTTCAAACACTCGACGAGAATTTTTCCTCCTGATATGGTCACAGAATCGCCCTCCTTAATTTTTTACACGGTAATATTTAAACGGGAAAATAAAAAATAGTCAAGTTTTTTGTTTCTTCTTTGAGAAACTTGGTTGTCCTGGCAACAAAAAAGAGGACTCAAAACTCCAAAAATAAAGAGGAAGTTTCTGCAGGGGATAAGACTTTTTGTTTTTCCTAAAAATCTTCTTTTGAGGGTTTGTCGAAACAACAAAAGAGCTTTTGCTTGCAAGGTGCGATACCTAAGGAGCCAATCTCGGTAGTGCTATTATCTTGTCTCAGTTTTTCAACCCTGGAAAGATTTTAGCGGAAATAAAGGAATAACGGTTTTCTGCAAGGTGCGATAGATGAGGAGGAGAGGTCTACTTTACTCTTTACGTATCACAGTTTTTCTCGCACAGGGGAAGCCTAAGCAGAAACAGAGAAAAAGGAAAAAGGCAAAGGGGGTAATTGTTTGGCTGCTGAACAATCGAAGAGTAAAATCCTACAAAATTCTCCTGTGAAAATATAATGCTTTTTTGTTTTTTTCCGATGTTTTTAGCGTCATCAAAAGAAAAAGGAGTGGGTTATGAGGAGTCGATGCATAGCACTCGTTGTTCTCAGCCTCAGTTTTTTAAGCGCTTATGGAGTGATCAGTAGGACGGTGATTGATTTTTCGGAGTATGATCAGAGGATTAAGCTCCAATGGGAATCACCTGAGGAGAGTTATATTACCAATATTGATGGGCAGCCCTACATTGTGTTTGGTTACAAGGATTTCTTGCTTGAAAACTGGACGGTGAAGCTGAATGAGTCTGCTAATCAGGATCGGAACCGTTTCCAGAGCTATTGTAAGCCGGTTGAGAGTAAGCGTTTTGGGACAGTGCTTGGCGCTCGTATTCATTTCCCTACGTGGAAGAACAATGCCAACGCCCTGATTCAGCCTCCGTTTCCTATCAAAATCTATGATGACGAAGGTCGCTATATGAATATTTCCAACGGAGTGATGCCCAATGTTTCAGAGGTTCGCTCTGTCTCTCTGTGGGTGAGTGGGCGAAACTACCCCTATGGTGCCAGTGTTCGTTTCCGCGACAGGAACGAAGAGTACAAGGAGTTCTTTGTTGGTTGGTTGAATTTTGAGGGTTGGCGTAAACTGATGTATGTGAATCCTAATTTTTCAGAGAGATTCAATGCCAAGATTCTCCGCCGTGAGCCGCTCTATCCTAAGGATGTTCCGTACCTTGTGTTGGATGCTCTTATCATCTATCGTAATGCTGATCAGATAGGCGGAGATTTTGTGGTGTACTTTAAGTCGGTTGAGATGGAGTATACTCCATATGTGGTTGATAGCGATGTGGCTGATGATATTAACGATGAAGAGGTCTGGCAGATTATTACTACAAGATCCAAAAAACGCCAGAGAATCGAGGAGAAGCGCTTGGTTGAGGATCTCTACCTCTATCAGCAAGAAAAGTACAGAATGCAGTTGAATAGGGATCCAGTTGTGGATAAGTAGCAAGTCCTTTAAAGAAACCTCCTAAAAAGCTTCCCCCTCCCTAGGCCACCTGTTTCCCGCAGGTGGCCTCTCTTTTTTGTTGGTGCGGATAGGCGCAAAAAATCTGCGAAAAACGAACAAAAAGTTTTCTTTTTCTCGCATTTTGTGTTATACTTATAGGAAAGCCTTTTAAAGGAGTGAATATGGGTGTTTTGACTTCGATTCTCTATGCGATTATTGGAACAAAGCAACAGAGAGATAGTAAAAAGCTGAAACCTTTTGTTGCCAAGGTTAATGCCTTTGAAGAGAGTGTTTCTGCTCTCTCTAACGACGCTCTCGCTCATAAAACAGATGAGTTTAAAGAAAGATTGGCAAAGGGAGAAACATTGGATGATATCTTGCCCGAAGCCTATGCTGTGGTTCGGGAGGTTGCCAAAAGAACGCTCAATATGCGTCACTTTGATGTACAGATTATGGGGGGTGTGGTTCTTCATCAGGGTAAGATTGCTGAGATGAAGACAGGAGAGGGGAAAACCCTCGTTGCAACGCTTCCCCTCTACCTCAATGCCCTCATGGGGAAGGGGGCTCATCTGGTAACAGTGAATGACTATTTGGCACGGCGTGATGCAACATGGATGGGGCCTATCTACAAGTTTTTAGGGCTCTCGGTGGGTATTATCAACCACGAGAAGAGCTATTATGTGGACTGGGAGGATATTAGCCAGTACAAGACAACCTACCGTGAGTGCACGCGGCAGGATGCCTACCGCTGTGATATTACCTACGGAACGAATAATGAGTTTGGTTTTGATTATCTGAGGGACAACATGGTGTTTTCGCTTGATCAGAAGGTGCAGCGGGGGCATTACTTTGCTATTGTGGATGAGGTAGACTCCATTCTCATCGATGAAGCACGAACACCCCTGATCATCTCTGGTCCTACCGAGGAGAGCACCGACCTCTACTACCGTGTGGACAAGATTGTTCCTCGTCTTACTGAGGCACAGGTAAACGAAAAGAACGAACCTATAGAAGGCACGGGTGATTATGCCGTGGATGAAAAGGACAAGACGGTTGTCCTCACCGAACAGGGGATTGAGAAGATAGAAAGCCTGCTTGGCATCAAGGAGCTCTATTCTCCGAGAAACAGCAAACTGGTTCACCATATTCTGCAGGCTATTCGTGCCCACCGTCTCTACCACAGGGATGTGGACTATGTTGTCGAAAATGGCGAAGTGGTGATTGTGGACGAGTTCACTGGACGAAAGATGCCCGGGAGACGTTGGTCGGATGGACTTCATCAGGCAATTGAGGCTAAGGAGCGTGTCACCATCAAGCAGGAGTTTCAGACACTGGCGACAATTACCTTTCAGAACTATTTCCGTATGTATGAGAAGCTTGCCGGTATGACAGGAACAGCAGAGACGGAGGCTCAGGAGTTTTACTCTATTTATCATCTTGATGTGGTGGTGATTCCTCCGAATGTGCCTGTACAACGACGAGATGATCCCGACAAGATCTACATCAACGAAAACGCTAAGTTTAAGGCTATCGTTCGTGATGTGGAGGAACATCACAAGAATGGGCAGCCTATCCTCATTGGCACCATCTCAGTGGAGAAGTCTGAGCGCCTCTCCAAGATGCTTCAACAGCGTCGTATTCCCCACAATGTACTCAATGCCAAATACCATGAGAAGGAAGCAGAAATCATTGCTCAGGCAGGTCAGCCCTATGCTGTTACCATTGCCACCAATATGGCTGGACGAGGTACAGACATCAAACTGGCACCGGGTGTGAAGGAACTGGGAGGGCTTCTCGTGATCGGAAGTGAACGCCATGAGTCTCGCCGTATTGATAACCAGCTTCGTGGACGTTCTGGTCGTCAAGGGGATCCGGGGAGATCGCAGTTCTATGTTTCTCTCGAGGATGATCTCATGCGGCTCTTTGGTATGGATAGTCGTATCCAGATGATGAAGAATCTCGGTTTCAGTGAAGAAGAGGAAATTCAGAGCAAGCTTATTTCCAATGCTATTGAAAACGCCCAAAAGCGAGTGGAGAATCGTAACTTTGAGATTCGTAAACACCTTTTGGAATACGATAATGTGATGAATGAGCAGCGAACCTATATTTATCGTTTGCGGGATGAAATTCTCGATATTGCCCATCATCCTGAGGTGGTGGATACGGTTATCGATCTCGTGATTGAGGACAAAATAAATACATTTCCGCAGCCTTCTAAGCCGCATACTTGGCCTAAAGAAGAACTGGAGAAGTGGTTAAAACTTCAGTTTTTGGTGGAGTTGCCATCTGATTGGAAGCCACAGGATGAACAAGAGGCTAAGACTATCCTTCACACGCTTTTGAAGCGTCGGGTGTGGGATCGTTTCTCATCATTGCCAGAGCAGATTCGCTATGATGCTTTGAAGTATGTTCTTCTCAGTACGCTTGATAATCGTTGGAAGGAGCATCTGCGTTCCTTGGATTATATTCAGGAGAGTATTTCGCTTCGGCAGTATGCGAGTAAAAATCCACTGGTGGAGTACAAGGTTGAAGCTTTTGATCTCTTCGCTCGTATGCGGTCGAATTTTATGGCAGATGCTGTTTCGATGCTTGCTCGTCTTGAGGTTCAGTTTCAACCTGAGGAAGTTCCCATTGAGACAGGACCACAGCGGATTGAAGCGCAGCATCGCGAGTTTGGGCAGTTTGGGGCAGTAAAATCCCAGTCAACACCGGGCATGGAAAAACCGAAACCGATCCAGCGAGCTCAGAAGATTGGACGAAATGATCCCTGTTGGTGTGGGAGTGGTAAAAAATACAAGTATTGTCATTATGATGCTGACCATAAACATGTGAATGGTTAGGGACAAAAAAGGAGTACAAAATAGACATTATGACACGAAAAGATGTTCTTGCGTATCTACAAGAAAAAAAAGAGATAACTCTTTCAGAAGCTTATGCAGCTTTTGAGGCTTCTGGAAAAAACAAACAAAAACGACTTCATCACATTGTGGATGATCTCGTGAGAGATGGGCTGGTTTCCTTTGAAAGGGACAGGATTGTGTTGCTTGTCTCGTTAAAAAAAACAGCACCCAAGGTGGAATCCCAGAAGGAGAAAAAGGCTCCCCAAAAGAAAACAAAAGAACGCTCTCCTCTTCGGGAGGATGGACGACGTAAAAATTTTGATGCCAGTGAGGATTTTGATTATATCCTCGCTGTTCATCGTATTCGTCGGGAATTTCCTCCCAAGGTATTGGCTCAGGCTGAATCCTTAAACGCTGAGATTCTGGAGACTGAGATACAGAATCGACTGGATCTTCGCGGGGAGATGATTTTTACTATTGATGGGCCTGACGCGAAGGATCTAGATGATGCTGTTTCTATCAAGCCAATGTCAGGGGGATGGCAACTGGGTGTTCATATAGCCGATGTTTCTTATTATGTTCCCCCCTATTCTCCTCTTGATAAGGAGGCCCTCAAAAGGGGGAATAGTTTTTATTTTGTGAATCGTGTTGTGCCCATGTTTCCAGAGCGTCTCTCCAATGGCCTCTGTAGTCTGAATCCCAACGAGGATCGGTTTACAATGAGTGTTATCATGGATGTGGACAAACAGGGGCGTGTAATCTCTTATCAGATTGCCCCTTCGGTGATTCATTCGCACTATCGACTCACCTATCCTCAGGTCGAACAGATTCTCACGGGGAAGAAGCGTTCTGATGATGAGAAACTTCAAGCAAGTCTTATGGAGATGAATACACTCTTTCGTATTCTTCGCGAGAAACGACTTCGTGAGGGGAGTATTGATTTTGAGTTTCGGGAGCAGAAGTGTGAACTCAATGAGTGGGATGAACCTGTCAAATTTTGGCTGAAAGAAAGGCTTGATGCTGAGCGGCTGATTGAGGAGTTTATGCTTCTTGCCAATCAGACAGTGGCGAGGTTTCTCTCTGAGCGAACTACCTTTGCCATGTATCGTGTTCACGAGGAACCAGAAGAGGAAAAGCTTCGCTCGTTTCTTGCCATGGCTCTTCGGTTTGGTCACAAGTTTCGTACGCACCAGTTGCCTCCTCCACAGGAACTGCAGCGATTGCTGGAAGAGGTAAAGGGAAAGCCGTATCAGGAGCTTCTCAATCAGATGCTTCTTCGTTCTATGCAGCAGGCTCGCTATCAAAAAGAGAATCTTGGACACTATGGGTTGGGATTTGAATACTATACGCATTTCACCTCTCCGATTCGGCGGTATGCCGATCTTACCGTGCATCGTCTTGTGAAAACGGCCTTGGGGATTACCAAGATCTCCTACACGGAGAAGCAACTGGCTACCATTGCCAATCATATCTCAAAGCAAGAACGCGTTGCCATGGATGCAGAACGGGAGTTCTACAAGATCAAGTCGGTTCGTTACATGCAGGGGAAAGAAGGCATGGTTTTTGATGCTGTGATTAGTGGAGTGACCTCATTTGGGATTTTTGTTTCGATTCGTGAAACGGGAATTGAGGGTATGGTTCGGTTGGCAGATCTTCCCGACTACTATGTCTATCGGGAGGAGAGCCATAGTGTGGTGGGGTCTCGGACGAAGAAGGTGTATCAACTGGGGCAGAGTGTACGTGTTCGATTGGAGCGTGTCAGTGTTAAAAAACAGCACCTTGACTTTTCCATTGTGGAGGAGAAGGTATGAAACGGTCTTGGGTAGTCGTGGGTTTTGTGGTGATTGCACTTTCAGCGTGCTCTCGTGTTCACACCATACGGGAGAATGATACACTCATTTTGAAATCCTCTCGTGCTACACTGAAGGTGGTGGGGGTTTCTGATGAACTTGTTCCCTGGTATGAGGAGGCTTTTCGGCGACTTTCTGCTCTTGAGAACAAGCCTTTCTCGGGTGAAATGACGGTGAAAGGTGATCTCTATGAGGATTTCTTTCAGATGGGAAATATTCTTTTGGGGAACTGGAAGAATCTTCTCCTGCGATGGGCATGGGTGGCTCGTGAGTGGGAAATTATGCGAAGGGATGCTGCTCGTTCGCATGCGAGTTGGGCTGTTCCTCTGAAGGGGGAGATGATTTCTTTCTGTCGGGTGCGGGATTTTGAGAACTTTTTTCAGAAGTACCAGCTTGATTTCAAGAGTTTGGAAGAGGCTCGTCGGTATCTCATTCAATTCTTGAGCGTTGAGGTTTATTTTGTCTCTTTGCAAGAACTTATGGAGCGGCATTTTCGTTACTATACGATGAAGGATCTTCCAACGGTGTTCTTTCAGGTGGTTGTTTTACCCGAAAGTGTGGAGTGGCTTATCTTTCTTCAAAAGCATTATGGGAAGGGAAAAGTGAGGAAGCTTGCCCGAGAGCCGTACAACAAGGATGAGTGGGCGAAGGAGCTTGGTCGTCCTATTTCGGATATTGAGAGTGATTTTGTTCACTCCATGGAGGGTCTTCGCTTTGAGAAAGGGGTTTGGAAAAATCTGGATTTTGTTCATGAGTATCAGCAGCTTCTTTCTCTTTACAATACAAGTACGAAGTCAACGTTGTTCAAGAAATGAGGAAGCATCCACCGTTCGGGCTTAAGGTTTGGTCTACCAATGAGGCATATGTCGAGGAAATTGTAAGGCTCTTTCACGATGGGATTATGGACTATGTGGAGGTGTATGTGGTACCTGGTACGGGGAGGGAAACGGTTGGTATCTGGCAGCGTCTTCATCGGGAATGTGAGCTTCCTATGATTGTTCATGCACCGCACTATAGTCATGGGATGTGTCTTGCCTGTTCTGAGAGGAAGGAAAGGAATCGAGAGCTTGTGGAGGAGAGTTTGCTCTTTGCTGATGGGATAGAGGCTTCGATGGTGATCGTTCATCCTGGGGTGAATGGAAGGATTGAGGAGACGGCTCGTCAGCTGAAACTCTTTTGGGACGATCGTCTGGTGTTGGAGAATAAACCACGCTATGGGCATGGGGAGAATCTCATCTGTAATGGGGCGACTCCTGAGGAGATTCGTTTTGTTCAAGAGGAGACAGGGGTGCGGTTTTGTCTTGATATTGGGCATGCTCTCACAGCAGCCAATGGTTTTGGGGTGCCGTGGAGGGAGTTTCTTGAAGCTTTTTTTGCCTGTGAGCCGTCGCTTCTCCATATTACGGATGGGCATGTTGATTCTCTTCTTGATGAGCATCTGCACTTTGGGGAGGGGAATTTCCCCATTGAGGAGATCGTGGGGATGGTGGTGAAGCATAACTTGGGGGGAATTCCTGTTACCAATGAGGCCTATAAGAAGTCAGAGGTTTCGCTTGAGGATTTTGGTGTGGACATGGCGTATCTTGCGAGGGTATACGAGAGTCAAATGCCATAGCGGCGAAGTATCTCTCGGAGACGGGTGATTTTTTCTCGTATATTCTCTGCCTGGGTGATTTCTGTCACGAGACAAATGGTTTTCGCTCCATGCTGGAGAACGGATTCAATGTTGTGTTCTTTAATCCCTCCGATGGCAACAAAGGGGAGAGGGATATTGTTGACAACATAATCAAGATAGGTGAGTCCTACGGGGCCCTCGGGATGAATTTTGGTTTGGGTGGGAAAGAGGGGACCAACACCAATGTAGTCAACAATGCCATCCTGATACGCCTTTTGGGCTTGTTCTGGGCTGTGGGTAGAAAGCCCAATGATACGACTTCCAACGAGACTTCGCACGACAGCTGGGGGGAGATCATCTTGTCCTATGTGAACGCCATCGGCATCGCATGCGAGAGCAAGATCAAGAGAATCATTGACAATAAAGATCTCGCCGTATTCTCGGGTGATTTTCCGAATTTCAAGGCATTCCTCGTACTGAGTTTTTTTTGGCTTGTCTTCTTTTTCACGGTACTGGATGATGGCTACGCCCTCTTCTGCCATAATGCGGGCTGTTTCGATGATGGAACGCCCACCACAGAGCTTTTCTGTGAGAATGCCATAAAGGCCATTGGGGAAGTTAGGCATGGCGATCCTCCTCATAGGGGATGGCAAACCTCTGGCAGAAGGCGAGGAGTTTTTGGTGCTCTGAAGGGGAAAGGGAGGCAATTGGAATGGTTTGTTGATTCTCTCTCATGAATACGGTATACGATGATACCGACTCATACCTCCAGTTTCGGGAGGTTTCTTCTGCGAAGAGAAGCTTTGTTGTGGAGAGATCCCACGATTGGGAACGGGGGAGACGTTTGCAGGAGAGTGTTTTTGTCGCTGGATTGATAACCCAGAGAGGGGTAAAAAGCGAAAGTATAAATCCTCCCAAAGCGATGAAAACCCAAACGAGCATGTTCTCAAGGTGAAGATCGGGGTACTCACTCTTATACCACACTCCTCCAGTGATAATGAGTACAACAAATACCCCCCAGAGGAAGCGTTCAAGTGAGAGAAGAAAGGGGTGCTTCCAGCGGGTCATGAGCATTTCTGAATAGCCTCTTCCTCAGAGGAGCTGATATCGAAGAATGCTCGGAGACGACTGATGTCGAGCACCTTGAGAACGGTTTCTTGTGGGTTGACAAGGGAGAGTTTTCCGCCTTTCTTGGTGACTATGGTACGAGCATAAACCAGAACACCGATACCAGAGCTATCGATGTATGGCATCTTTTCAAGATTGAAGACGAGATTGTAGATATTCTGGGCAAAAATATCATCAAGGGTTTTGCGAAACTGACCCGCATGATAGAGATCCAAATCTCCCCACAGACGAACAATCAAGACATTGTTTTTGAGCTCTGTACCAATCTCCATGAAGTGCTCCCCTCTTGTTTTGTCGTTGGTATATTGTAGATATTTTTTGGTTTTTTGTCAAGCAGATGAGGTTTTCAAAGAAGAAAACGGAAAATTTTTGCACGAGCGGTGGTTCAAACCCTTGATTTTCTCAAGTATCAGTAATATAATATAACTATGCTAAAAGAAATTTTTAATATTTTTCTCGGGCTCCTTTTTGTCTTTTCTGTTCTTGAATTTTTTATTGGATTAATACTTGCCATAATTTCATTCATTGCTCGCCCACCAAAGCTTTAGCTATTGCAACATTTAATGCTGGGCTCATTTGATTTTTTCTCCTCTTTGTGTTATTATAATAAAGGGGTCAAGTATGATTTTAAAAATTATAAGCTGGGTTTTTAATACAATTACCACTTTGATACTCCTTGTATTATTTATAATAACTGTTTACTATACAATTAAAGCTCTTATCCTTTGGTTTTTCAATCCTCGTTTCCCAAAGCTTTAGCTATTGCAACATTTATTGCTGGGCTCACTTGACTTTTCCTCCTTTTGATGTTATACTACCATAAGAGGTAAATATGATTCTAAAAATCCTAAATTGGATTTTTAACGCTGTTGGATACTTAATTATTTTCGTTTCTTTCATAGTCGCTACCTATTATTCAATCAAAGCCCTCATTATGTGGTTTTTTAATCCTCGCTTCCCAAAGCTTTAGCTATTGCCTCAGCCATTTTTTTCACTTCTAAATCCAGCATAAAAATAGCCTCTTCATAATGCTGTAAAAGTTCTTCCATCTCCATTTCCTCTCCATTTAAAGAAGGAAAATAAAATCTAATGAGGGCTTCCATAACCCGCATGGGGTTTCTGGAAACCCTTTCTACTACTTCCCTTCTATCACGGTAAAATTTTCGCCAAGTCCTACATTTTCATACAATTTGTTAAAAAGCTGTATGAAAAGCCCAGGTTTATCTTCCAAAAGCTTTTCAAACTCAATTTTTTCTGGGTAGATAATGGCATTTTTTACAGCCATTTCCATTGCAGTGCTCATATTTCCCTGTGTAGAAGTATCGAACATTCTTTTAGGTGATCGTTCATTTAATTC
>Ga0308411_10001591_pt1 | contig 15521 bp, 12 predicted proteins | sample HotsprottomLayer_2_FD_203530 | JGI IMG/M metagenome (GOLD analysis project Ga0308411, IMG submission 203530) | Hot spring phototrophic mat microbial communities from Octopus Spring, Yellowstone National Park, Wyoming, United States -... | ecosystem: Environmental > Aquatic > Thermal springs >...
GGTTTGTGACGCTCAGGGCCGCGTCACCGGTTACCGAAGGGTCGTCCACGAGCCGGAGGCCGAGGTTGTCAGGAGGATCTTTCGTCTGTACGTCGGCGATGAGGGCGGGCAGCCTCACTCGGCCCGGCAGATCGCAGTGCTCCTGAACGAGGCGGGGGTCGCGCCGCCGGGCGCGCGGTGGAAGAACAAGACGGTTCGCCAGGCGACAACCTGGAGCTACACGGCGATCATCGGGCACCGGCGATTGGGCAAAGGGATCCTGAACAACCCGCTCTAAGTCGGCAGGCTGGTGTGGAACCGCAGCGAGTGGATGCGCGATCCCGACACGAGGGCCTACTGCTACCGCGTGCGGCCTGCAGCGGAACATGTAGCCGTCGAGGTGCCCGAGCTGCGGATCGTCCCCCAGGACCTATGGGAGCGCGCGCAGATGCGCCACGCGCTGCGCGACGTGCCCAGAAGCGTCAGGAACCGGCACAACGTTGGCAAGTACCTCCTGTCAGGCTTCGTGAGGTGCGGGGAATGCCACGGTGCGTACGTCAAGAACAACCACTCCTATCGTTGTGGCAACCACCGGAACCGTGGCGATCGCGCGTGCACAAACTCCCGTGGCGTCACCGTGCAGCGGTTGCAGCGCATCGTGATCGACGCCCTTCGCCGCAAGCTCTACACCCCCGAGACCCTGAAGGGGATCGTCGCTCAAGTGCGCGACGAGCTGCTGACGCGGGCGAAGCAGGAAGAACAGGCGCGGCTGGTTGTCAGCCCGGCCGAGCAGGCCCGGCGGCTCCGCGAGGTCGAACAGGAGATTGAGCATATCAAGGCCGCCGTCAGGTTCGGGAAGGCGACGGAGACCTTGCTGGCCATGTTGGAGGACGCCGAGCGCCGCAAGAGGGCCCTCCAGAGAGGCCAGGAACTACCGACGCAAGATGACCTGCGAGCGAGGCTTGAGCGGGTGCTGGCCGAGCTTCCGGACCGCGTTCAGGCCTACCTGGAAGACCTGGAGACCCTGCTGGCTACACAGCAGGTCGAGCGCGGCAAGGAAATCCTGGCGGCGCTGGGCATCGAGGTCGTAATCCATCCAAGCGGGACGGCGGAGATCCGGGGAGACGTCAGGAAAGCCCTCGCCCTGGTAAGCGGTCGCCAGCGCGAAAGTGTACTTCGATGGCTGGGGGAGGAGGATTCGAACCCCCACTAACGGGTCCAGAGCCCGTCGTCCTACCGTTAGACGATCCCCCACCGTGCAAGACGCCGCGGAGGGGCCGCGGCGATCCAACGCCTTGATTATAGGCGTCGCGCGCCGAGAGGGTCAACCACCGGGCCTACGAGGTGTTCTGAAACTCCTGCCCGCCGTCCAGTCGCGGCCCGGGCTCGCCGGCGCCCCCGGGCTCGGCGGCTCCCGCCGCCATCGCCACGCCGCGGCGCAGCCGCTCCACCGCCCGCTCCCGCCCCAGCACCTCGATCAGCTCGAACAGCCCCGGCCCGGCGGTCTTGCCGGTCAGCGCCACGCGCGCGGGGTGGACCAGCGCCCGGGCCTCCACCCGGGCCTGCGCGCAGACGTCGCGCAGCGCCCGCTCGATCCCGCCGCGTTCGAACAGCTCGAGCGACGCGAGCGCGTCGGCGTAGGCGGCCAGCAGCGGCGCGGCCTGGGGCCGCAGGTACTGCGCTGCGGCCCCGACGTCGAACGCCACGTCCCTAAAGAAGAAGTCGCCGTAGACGATGATGTCACGGCCGACCTTCAGCCGCTCGCCGACCACGTCGATCACCCGGCGCAGGTAGGACCGCCCGCCCTCGCCCTCCCCGGCGGCCATCCCTTCCCGCCGCAGGATCTCCGCGCAGAGATCCAGCACGCGGTCGGGGTCGGCCTCGAGCAGCCGCCGCATGTAGACGCCGTTCAGCCAGGTGAGCTTCTCCAGGTCGAAGATCGGCGAGGCGGCGCCCACGTCCTCGATCCGGAAGCTGCGAATGAGCTCGTCGACCGTGTACACCTCGCGCTCGGCCTCCGGGTGCCAGGCCATCAGCGCGAAGAAGTTGAGCAGCGCCTCGGGCAGGAACCCCCGGTCGCGGTACTCGCGCAGCGCGGTGTCGCCGTGGCGCTTGCTGAGCTTCTTGCGGTCCGCGCCGAGGATCGTCGGGTGGTGGGCCACCGCCGGCGGCTCCCATCCAAGCGCCCGGTACATGACGAACTGCTTGGGCGTGTTGGAGAGGTGCTCGCTGCCCCGGATGACGTGCGTGATCCCCATCAGGTGGTCGTCCACCACGTTCGCGAAGTTGTACAGGGGCGTGCCGTCGGAGCGGACGATGATGTAGTCGTCCAGGTGCTCGGGGTCGAACACCACGCGGCCGCGGATGAGGTCGTCCACCACGATGGGCTCGGCGGCGTCGGCCACGCGCAGTCGCAACGACGGCCGGCGGCCCTCGGCTTCGAACGCGGCGCGCCCGGCGTCGGTGAGCGTTCGACAGCGGCCGGAGTACCGGTGGGGCCTGCGCGCCGCCTCGGCGGCCCGACGCTCGGCCTCGAGCTCCTGCGGCGTGCAGTAGCAGGGGTACGCGGCCCCGCGCGCCACCAGCTCCTGCGCGTAGTGCGCATAAAGGGGTGCACGCTCGGTCTGGCGGTACGGCCCGACCGGACCTCCGATGTCAGGCCCCTCGTCCCACGTGATGCCCAGCCACCGGAAGTCCTCGAGGATCGCCGCCTCGTACGCCTGGGTCGAGCGCGACCGGTCGGTGTCCTCGATGCGCAGGACGAACGTCCCGCCGTGGTGGCGCGCGAACAGCCAGCCGAAGAAGGCCGACCAGGCCCCGCCGACGTGCAGGTAGCCGGTCGGCGACGGCGCGTACCGCGTGCGGACCGATGCCACGGCGCTCAGGTGAAGAGCAGGCTGACCGACTGGTTGAGGTGGATCCGCCGGATCGCCTCGGCGAGCAGCGGCGCCGCCGACAGCAGCGTCACCTTGGCGGGCTTGCGCTCCGCGGGCACGGGGATGGTGTTCGTGACGATCACTTCCTTGATCTCGGGCCGCGCCAGCCGCTCGAACGCCGGGCCGGCGAAGACCGGGTGCGTGGAGCACACATAGATCTCGGGCCGGCAGCCCTGCGCGAGCAGCACGTCCGCGGCGCGCATCACGGTGCCCGCGGTGTCGATGATGTCCTCGATGAGAATCGGAATGCGGCCCTGGACCTCCCCCACCACCTGGATGGGCTCCTTCGCATCGGTGCCGACCCGGCGCTGGAAGATCACGGCGAGCGGCAGGTCGAGGCGGTCGGCGAGCTGCTTGCTGCGGCGCACCGCGCCGTCGTCCGGGGCGACGACCACGCCGTCCCGCAACCCTTTGCGGCCGAGGTAGTCCGCGAACAACGGCAGCGCCCGCAGGTGGTCCACCGGGATGTTGAAGAAGCCCTCGATCTGCCCGGCGTGCAGGTCGATGGTGAGCACGCGGTTCACGCCCGCGGTCGTCAACAGGTCGGCCACCAGCCGCCCGGTGATGGGCTCGCGCGGCGCGTCCTTCTTGTCCTTGCGGCCGTAGCCGTAGTAGGGAACCACCGCAGTGATCCGGCCGGCCGAGGCGCGCTTGAGCGCATCCACCATGATGAGCAGCTCCATCAGGTGCTCGTTGACCGGATCGCAGGTGGACTGGATGACGAAGGCGTCCTCGCCGCGCGCGTTCTCCTCGTACCGGCAGTAGATCTCGCCGTCGGCGAACCGCATCAGGGTCACACGGCCGAGGGGCACGTGCAGATAGTCGGCGATCTCCCGCCCCAACGTGGGGACAGACGAACCGCAGAACAGCTTCAGCTCGCCGTAGGCGGTTCCGTCCGTGGGCACCGGCTATCGCGCTTCGACGAGGAACTTGATGGCGGTGCGCTCCTCCCCGTCGATCTCCACCTTCGTGAACGCGGGAATGGCCACCAAGTCGATGCCGTTGGGCGCCACGAACCCCCGACTGATCGCGATCGCTTTCACGGCCTGGTTGACGGCGCCGGCGCCGACCGCCTGGATCTCCACGGATCCCTTCTCCCGGACGATCGCGGCCACCGCGCCCGCGACCGCCTTCGGTTTGGAGTCCGCGGACACCTTGAGCACCTCCGGCATGCCGGTTGATGCCTCCTCGAACGCTGCGACGGCTGGCGGGTATCTGCGGGCCTATTCCGTCCAGTTCGGAGGAACTCCTGCACGCACCGGGGGTGCGCCGTCGCGCTCGGACAGCGCCGCGGCCACCAGTCCCACCGCCGTCGAGGCGCGGGCGCGCAGCCCCGGCGCGGCCTGCTGCAGCCGCGACCGCAACACCACGCGCCCCTCGAAGGCGCGGCCGAGCGCCTCGGCGATCGCCAGCCCGGTGGCGTCCACCGGCACCACCCCGGGCAGGCCGACCTCCGCCGCGAACGCGGACACCTTGGGATCGTAGGCCACAGCCACCGCGGGCACGCCGCCGAGCGCCGCGAAGATCAGCCCGTGCAGCCGCACGGCCACCATGACATCCATCGCGCCGACGACACCGAGCAGGTCGCGCGGGTCGGGCACGGGCACCACGCGGCCGACCGCCGCGGCGGCCACTTCTTCGCTGATCTCGCGGTCGCGCGTCAGGTCGAACGGGAAGACCGCGACCCGTGCGCCGTACGTCTCGGCGAACCGCCAGATCCCCCGGCCGATCTCCGCGGGCGCCCGCATGCCCGGCCAGGCGCGCACCGCGACGCCCACGCGCACCGCCGCCCGGTCGAGGCCCTCGGCGGCGAGGATCTGCTGGACTCGCCGCGGGTCGGGCCGCGGCACGAGCGCCGCCAAGTCGGCACCGAGGTGGATGTCGGACGTGACGCCGAGCTGCCGCAGCGTTCGCGCCGAGACCGCGTCGCGCACGCTCAACACCCGGGCGCCAGCGAACGCGCGCGCGGCCAAGCGCCGCACCCACGGCCGTCGCAGCGGCCCGACGCCCTGGCCCACCACTGCCACGGGCACGCCGCGCCGCGCGGCCGCCATCATCACCCCCAGGTAGTAGACCGCGCTGCGGGCGCTGGTCGCATCCTGCACCAGGGAGCCGCCGCCGCACACGACCAGCCGCGCATCCCGCACCGCCTGCCAGACCGCCATCGGGGTCCGCCCCACGGCTTCGACCTGGTGCATCGCCTCCGTCGCCCGCGGGTCGGCGGACAAGACGACGAGGCGAGCCCCTGGCAGGCGCGCGCGCAGCTCGGCCAGCAACCCGGCCAGCACCGCCTCGTCGCCGAGGTTGCCGAACCCGTAGTACCCGCTGATCAGGACCGGGCGGTCCGCCTCGCGACCCAGAGGAGCACCAGCGCGGGCGGCACGGCCGCCAGCGCGCCGAGCAGCAGCGCGTTGGCGGTGCGCCAGACGGTGTAGAGGATCGGCGTGTGGATGTGCGTGAACGAGTTCACGGCGCCGGCGGTGCCGATGGCCCCCACCATCGCCAGCGGCAGCGCAAGCCGCCGCCACCCGGCGGCGGCGCTCAGGCCGGCGAGGACGAGGGCGGGGTAGCCGATCAGGAACTCCTTCGTGCGCGGCCGAGCGCCGAGGGCGGCCTCGAGCGTCTCCCTGAGCTGCTGCTCGAGGCCGGACAGGGGCACGCTCACGTTTCCGGTGCGGGCGAGCAGCAGCACTGCCCCGGCACCGGCGACGATCGCGGCGAGCGCCGCGCCGACGCCGAGCGGGCGGGCCAGCCACCCGGAGGCGTCGCGGAGGCGGTCCGACCACCGGCCGGGACGGCCCTCGAACGCCAGCCACAGGCCGGCCAGGAGCACCGGCGCCACGTGGGCGACCTTGACGCCGAGAAACGTCGAGACGGCCAGCATGAACCCCCACTGCGAGAGCAGGGCCGCGACGAGCATCCCGGTCGCCGCGGCCACACCGAGCGCCCGGAGCAACGTGCCCCACCCGGCGGCGATCCAGTGGCCGCGCCTCCCCGGGCGTGGCAGGGCCCAGATCACGGCGCCCGTCGCGCCCGCGACCGCGGTTGCCAGCGCAAGCCCCTGCCGCCACAGGGTGTCCAGGCGCGTGAGGCCCAGGCCGGCCGTGGCCGCCACGATGCCGACGAGCACCGCCCACCGCCAGGAGGTCGGCAGATCGACCCCCCAGGCAGGCGCCAGAGCGTCCAGCACCAGCAGGCACAGCGCGCCCGCGCCGAGCGCCACGAACCAGACGACGGGTGCGGGGATGTCGAGCGGCTCCAGCGGCCGCGCCCGCCCGGTCGCGAAGCCGGCCTGGCGGAGCCGGTCGGCGATGGTGCGTATCAGCTGAAGGTTCACCTCGATCGGCACATACCCCGCCGTCGTCGCCAGCATCGGCCGCAGGTAGAGCAGGCGGAGGTTGCGCTCCTGGGCCGCGCGCACGAACCGCTCGACCACATCGCGCGGCCGGAAGGTGGCGAGCTCCTCGGGCGTGATGCTGAACACGCGGATCACCATCGGCCGCATCGCCGCGGTGAACCGATCCTCGCCGCGCTGCTGCCGCCGCGCGGTGAAAACCTCGATGCGGCCGAACCGCGCGCCGATGCGGCGGTACGCCTCGGCCGCTTCGGGGACGAGCCCCTCGTACCCGGCCACCTCTGTCAGGGCGAAGATCAGCGTGGGCTCCGGCGCGGTGGCGGCCGCGGCCGCGGCGAGCGCGTTCAGGTGCTCGACCGTCAGCCCGCGGTAGTTGCGCGGGCGCAGCACCACGCTCAGTCCGGCGGCACGCGCGAGGCCTGCGTCCTCTGGCCGGAACCCGAGCCCGATCTCCTCCAGGTCCTCGGGGGTCCCTAGGACCTCGAGCACGCCGTCCCGGTCTCGCACGCGACCGGGGCCCAGGAGCAGTCCCAGGCGGTCGCCGACGAACGCGAGGGCGTCGGGCGAGCCCGCGACGTAGACCGCCTCCGGGCGCGGCGCGCCTCGGCCGAGCAGCCGCCCGACGGCCGGCGCGGGCGTGGCGTAGCGGGCGAGGGCCGCCAGCTGCCCGCCCGAGGCGTAGCTGACGACCCCGTCCGCGGCCAAGCGCTTCAACGTATTGTCCCCGAGCGCCACCGACGTCGCGCCGTAGCCGCGCGCTGCCCGGAGGACCTCGACCGGGTCGCGCCCCTCGCGCCGGATCAGGGTCAGCCAGTCATCGCCGTCGAGCACGATCTCCACGGCCCGGTAGCGGGCCTCGAGCCGGGCCCGCGCGAGCAGCACCACGGCCGACGCGGCCAGGCCGAGCAGGAGACAGGCGAGCAGCACACGGCGGGCGCTCAGGGGTCCACCCCCACACGACCGTCCACGATCAGCCGGCCTTCGCGCGCGCTGATGCGCTCGACGCGGGCGGGCACCGGCAGGCCGCGCAGCGACGCCACCGGCCGGCCGGCCATCGCGAGCATCGCCGTCGCCGCCGCGGGCGGGATGTCCAGGCCGCTGAGGTCGAGCGCGTCGATGCGAAAGTACACGTCGCGGTGATCCACCACGTAGAACTGCCCTCGGAGGCGCGCCGCCGCGAGCACCGGGCCGGCCCGCACGGTTCCCGACGCCTCGATGCCGTCCTCGCGGATCCGCACCGAGGCCAGCTCGACCCCCCGGGCCGCCAGATACGCCTCGAGGTCCGCCGCGGTCAGTTCGACCTGCATCGTCCCCCCGCTCACCGCCGCGAGCTCCAGCCCGGTGCCCGCGCGCCTGGTGGTCACGCCGCGCAACGACGCGACGAGCCGGCTGGCGGTGACGTCGCCGACGCGCACCCCGGCGGCCGTCACGTCCAGCCGGGCGATGCGGCCCGCCACCAACTCGAGCGGCGTGGTCGCCAGTCGCACCGACACAGGGCCGCGGGCCTGCAGCGCCGCGGCCAGGGAGCGCTCGAGCGGCCCCTGCACGAGAGCGGACGGCAGCCAGACCCACGCCGCGGCCAGACCGAGGGCACCCCCCAGCAGCAGGACCGCACGGCGCACTAGACCGACCCCATCCGCAGCGCCGCGTCGATGAACGGGTCGAGTCCGCCGTCGAGTACGCGCGCCGCGTCCCCGGTCTCCACGCCGGTCCGGTGGTCCTTGACCATCTGGTAGGGGTGGAGCACGTAGGACCGGATCTGGTTCCCCCATGCCGCGTCGCGGTGCTCGCCGCGGAGCTCGGCGAGGCGCTCGCGCTGTTCCGCCTCCGCGCGCTCGACGAGCCGCGCCTTGAGGATGCGCAGGGCCGTCAGCTTGTTCGCGTGCTGGGAGCGCTCGTTCTGGCACTGCACGACGATGCCCGTGGGCAGGTGCGTGACGCGCACGGCGGTCTCCACCTTGTTGACGTTCTGTCCACCGGCGCCGCCCGCGCGGTAGGTGGCGATCTCGATCTCGTCGTCGCGAATCTCCACCTCGGCTTCCGGCACGTCGGGAATGACGTCCACCAACGCGAACGAGGTGTGGCGGCGGTGCGCCGAATCGAAGGGCGAGAGGCGCACCAAACGGTGCACACCGCGCTCGGTCCGAAGGTACCCGTACGCGTACGGCCCGGTCACGAAGACGGTCACGCTCTTCAGGCCGGCCTCCTCGCCGGGGGAGACGTCCGCGATCTCGGTGGCGAACCCACGGGCCTCGGCCCAGCGCAGGTACATGCGCAGCAGCATCGCGGCCCAGTCCTGCGACTCGGTACCTCCGGCGCCGGCGTGGATCGAGAGGATGGCATTGCGCGCATCGTGCGGGCCCGACAGGAGCGCGGCCACCTCGAGACGATCCAGGTCGGCGGTGACGGCCCGGGCCTCCTCGGCCAGCTCGCCGGCATCCAGGCTCCCGGGCGACTCCGCCGCCAGCTCGAGCAGCGCGTCCAGATCGTCGAGCCGGCGCTGCAACGACGAGACGCGCTCGAGCGTGCCCCTAAGCGTGCTCAGCTCCTGGCCGGTCGCGCGGGCGCGCGCCTGGTCGGCCCACAGGGTGGGCTGCTGCATGGCGCGCTCGAGCTCGGTGATGCGGGCCTGCTTGGCGGGAATGTCAAAGGTGCCCCCGAAGGTCCTGGAGGCGTCTGCGGCTCTCGTCGAGCGCCGATCGGAGATCGTCCAGCTGCATCATGGCGACAGCATTATAGCAGACTTCCCCCTGGGCTCTAGGCAAGCGCCGCTACCGCAGCGAGGCCAGCGCGGCGACCACCGCGTCGCCCACGCCGCGGGCCGGGCCCAGGCCCACCGCGTCGCGTGTCCAGAGCCGCAGCCAGCCGAAGCCCAGCGAGGTGAACAGATACCAGTACACGATCTCCTGCGGCCGCCCCGCATGCAGCAGGAGGCCGAGCCCGGTCGCGAGCGCCAGGCCCAGCGGCCATCCGCCGACGTCCTGAGCCCGTCCGAAGACTGCGCCCCGCAGCCAGGCCTCCACCGCGACGCCCTGCGCGACCCACGGCACCACCCACGGAAGCCAGGCGCCCTCGGGCGGCCCGACCGTCATCTCGAAGCCGTAGGCCGCGTAGGCCGCGCGCATGGCCCCGAGCAGTGCGACCGTGCCCGCCAGCGAGAGCGGCAGCGACCACCGCAGCCCGCGCCGGTCGAACAGCCGCCCGGGCGCTGTGGCCCACGCGGCCGCGAGCAGCAGGCTGGAGGCGACCAGCGGCGCCCGGTCTTCGCCCGCGACCAGGTGCCCGCCCAGCCAGACGGCACCGGGCACGCCGACGGCGACGGCTAGGCGGAGCACCGCTGCGTGGCGGCCGCGCAGCGCGGCCCCCGCCGCCGGCGAGGCCGCGACGAGCCAGGCGGCGGCGGCGAGCGGGGCCAGCAGCCACCCCGCGCGGACGTACGGCGTGGGCGGGCCGCCGACCGGCAGCGCGGCCACCAGCACGCCCGCGGTCCCCAGCGGCTGCCGCGCGACCACGACGCCGTCGGGCCGGATCAGCATGGAGGCACCGGTGTTGGCGGCGCGCACGACGCTGCGGCCGGTCTCGACGGCCCGGAGGACGGCATGCGCTGCGTGCTGCGGGGGGCCAGCGGTGGTGCCGAACCACCCGTCGTTGGTCAGGATCGCGAGCAGATCGGCGCCCGCCGCGGCCATCGCGCGCACCTGACCAGAGAAGGCGGACTCGTAGCAGACGGCCAGCCCGATCACGCCGGCCGGCGTGGGGATCGGCGCGTCGCTGGTGCCGGGCCGAACCCCGGCTTCCCCGAACGGCACGAGCCGGCGCTTCGCATACTGGCCCAGCGGCCGATCGTCGCCCCCGAGGATGAGCACGCCGTTGCGCGGGCCGGGCAGCGGCGTCCCGGCCACCACGACGGCGCCGTCGGCCTGCCGGCTGATGGCCCACCGCAGGTGCGGCGAGCTGGCCAGGCGGTCGGGCACGGCGGTTTCGGGGTAGACGATGATCTCGGCGCCGGCGGCGCGCGCGCGGCCGGTCTGGTCGAGGAGGCCGTCGATGATCCGGTCGGCGTGTGCCGCGTCGTCCTTGACCCGCGGGTCCACGTTGGGCTGGATGGCCGCGATCACCCGGACGGTCGGTGGTAGCCGCGCCGGCGCGGCGCTCGAGACGACCACCGCGCCCAGGAGAACCGCCGCCGCGACCGCAGACGGCACGCTCGGCCGCCGCCGGACGAGGAGGTCCGCGATCACCGCGTTCGCCAGCGCGGCCACGCCGCTGACCCCGTAGACGCCGACCGCCGCCGCGAGGCCGAGCACTGGTCCCCCGCGGTGCTGCGTCAGCCCCAGCAGGCCCCAGGGAAAGCCTATCGGTCCCACCGACCGTGCCCACTCCACCGCCATCCAGGTGAGCGGCACGATCCACAGCCAGGCCCCCTCCCCCTGGCGCCGATAGTGCGCCGCGAGCACGCTCGCGCCGCCGGCGAACGCGGCCATCCACAATGCCATGCCCAGGGTGACCAGCGCCCACGCGGGCCACCCGAAGAGCCGGATCCACCCGACCAGGCCGCCGTAGGCGACCAGGCCGGCCAGCAGCCCGAGTCGGAACGACTCGCCCGGGGGCGTCGCGCGGATGGCGACCAGGAGCGGAACGAGCGCGACCCACGCCAGCCACCCCAGGTCGGCGCTCGGAAAGGCGAGGGCGATCAGCAGTCCGCAGAGGCCCGCGGCCGCCGCGCGGCGCCACCGTGCGCCCGCGGCTACACCTCCCGACCGTGGCACTTCTTGTACTTCTTGCCGCTCCCGCACCAGCACGGGTCGTTGCGTCCGAGCTTCGGGCCGGCGGCCGGCGCCGCGCGCGCGCCGACGCTCGCCGGCTCCCGCCCCGGCGCGGGCCGCGCCACCGGCCGCGCGACGGGCCGCTCCTCCGGCGTCACCTGCACCCGCAACAGCACCCGCACCGCCTCCTCCTGGATCGCGGCGAGCGTCTGCTGGAACAGGTCATAGCCCTCGCGCTGGTACTCGATCAGCGGGCTGGTCTGCGCGTAGGCGCGCAGCCCGATGCCCTCGCGCAGCGCGTCCATGTTGTGCAGGTGGTCGATCCACTTCCGGTCGATCGTCTGCAGGAGCACCAGGCGCTCGATCTCCCGCATGACCTCGGGCCCGAGCTCGGCCTCCTTCCGTTCGTAGGCCTCCTCGCCGAGCGCGACCAGGCGGTCTTCGACCTCGTCGGGCCTCAGCCCGCGCAGGGACTCGGGGTCGAGGTCGGCCGCGGCGGGGATCAGCCCCGCGACGCGCTCCACGAGCCCGTCCAGGTCCCACTCGTCGGGATGGAGGTCCCGGACGCAGACCTGCGCGACCTCGGCCCCGACCAGCCGCCCGATCATGTCCAGCACGTTCTCGCGCAGGCCACGCCCCTCGAGCACCTTGCGGCGCTCGGCGTAGATCACCTTTCGTTGGACGTTCATCACGTCGTCGTACTCGAGCACGTGGCGCCGCACGTCGAAGTGGTACTGCTCCACCTTCTTCTGCGCCGCCTCGATCTGCCGCGTCACCAGGTTGTGCTCGATCGGGGTGTCCTCGTCGATCCCGAGGCGGTCCATCAGTCCGGCGATGCGCTCGCCGGCGAAGATGCGCATCAGCTCGTCGTCCAACGCGATGTAGAAGCGGCTGGACCCGGGGTCGCCCTGCCGGCCGGCGCGGCCGCGGAGCTGGTTGTCGATCCGGCGGGCCTCGTGGCGCTCGGTGCCGATGACGTGGAGCCCGCCCAGCGCCCGCACCCGCTCGGCCTCGCCCGCCTCGGGCGGGTTGCCCCCGAGCAGGATGTCCACGCCTCGGCCGGCCATGTTGGTCGCGATCGTCACGGCACCCACCCGACCCGCCTGCGCGATGATCTCCGCCTCGCGCTCGTGGTGCTTCGCGTTCAGCACCTCATGACGGATGCCGCGGCGCCGCAGCAACTCCGACAGATGCTCGTTCTTTTCGATCGACCGGGTGCCGACCAGCACCGGCCGACCCTGGCGGTGCCACTCCGCGATCTCCTCGACCACGGCCTTCCACTTGGCGCGCTCGGTCTTGTAGATCAGGTCGGGGTGGTCCTGGCGGATCATGGGGCGGTGGGTCGGGACGACGACCACCGGCAGGTTGTAGATCTTCTGGAGCTCCTCCTCTTCGGTCTTCGCCGTCCCGGTCATGCCGGCCAGCTTCTCGTACATGCGGAAGTAGTTCTGGAAGGTGATGGTGGCGAGCGTCTGGCTCTCGCGCTCCACCTTGACGCCTTCCTTCGCCTCGATGGCCTGGTGGAGCCCGTCGGCGTACCGCCGGCCGAACATGAGCCGGCCGGTGAACTCGTCCACGATGATGACCTGGCCGTCCTTGACGACGTAGTCCACGTCCTTGCGGTAGCAGGCCGCGGCGCGCAGCGCCTGGGTGAGGTGGTGCATGGTCTGGACGTTCTCGGGGTCGGACAGGTTGTCGATCCCCAGCAGTCGCTCGGCGTGCGCGACGCCCTCGTCGGTGAGGACCGCGTTCTTGTGCTTCTCGTCGACCGTGTAGTCCTCGTTGGGCCGCAGCCGCTGCACGACCCGCGCGAACCGCTCGTAGCGGTCCACCGCCCCCTCCACCATGCCGGAGATGATGAGCGGGGTCCGGGCCTCGTCGATCAGGATGAAGTCCACTTCGTCGACGATGGCGTAGTAGAGGTCTCGCTGCACCAGGTCGTCCAGGCGCAGGGCCATGTTGTCGCGGAGATAGTCGAACCCAAACTCGTTGTTCGTCCCGTAGGTGATGTCGGCCGCGTAGGCCTCGCGCCGGGAGACCGGCCGGAAGTGGTTGAGGCGGTCGTCGTGGTGCGGTTTCGGGTCGGTGTAGGACGGATCGTAGAGCCCCGAGAACTCGTGGCCGATCGCGGCCACCGAGAGCCCCAGCGCATGATAGATCGGCCCCATCCAGCCGGCGTCGCGCCGGCTGAGGTAGTCGTTCACCGTCACGACGTGCACCCCGCGGCCGGCCAGGGCGTTCAGGGCGACCGGCAGCGTGGCCACGAGCGTCTTGCCCTCGCCGGTGCGCATCTCCGCGATCTTCCCGCGGTGGAGCACCACCCCGCCGACGAGCTGCACGTCGAAATGGCGCAGGCCGACCGTCCGCCGGCCGGCCTCGCGCACCGCGGCGAACACCTCGGGCAGCAGCTCGTCGAGCACCGCCCGCAGCCGCGCCCTGCGCTCGTCCTCCTCCTCGATCCCCTCCAGCGCGTCGCGCACGTGCTCGCGCCAGGCGGCCACCTGCGCGCGCAGCTCGTCGTCGCCGAGCGCCCGGTAGTGCGCCTCGCGCTCGTTGATCTCCTCGACCACAGGGCGGACGCGCGCGACCTCGCGGTCGCCCGCGTCGCCCAGGAGCCGGTTCAACAGTCCCCGCATCGCACACCCCAACGGGCCGCCCGCGTCGGGCGGCCAACGCCCTCATTATAGGGCCTCATGATGGGGGCAGGGCCTCGTCACCGTCCCGATCGTGGAGGGGACGAACCGGCGCGCCGCGTGGGTTCCCGGGCGGCGACGCCTACCGGTGGACGGTCAGCCAGGCAATCGGCCGGTTCACCGCGGCGAGCACCGCGCGCACCACCGCCTCGCGGGGGTCGTCGCGCACCACCGACGCCCCGGCGAGGGTCTCCTGCTCCCCGCCGGCGAGCGTGACCGTCACGACGGCGACCTCGTGGTCGCCAACCGCGTGCACCCCGACGCCCTCGAACACCAGCAGGCCCTGCGCGCGCAGGAAGACCTCGACCGCCCGCATCGTCGCCTGCGCCACCAGGCTCAACCGGGTCCGGGGGACACCGGGGCCGCTCGCGATTCCCTCGTAGAGCATGCCCCGATCCTCCAGGTGCACCTTGACCTCGGCGTTGCCGCGCACGACGCTCACCGACAGCCCGACGAACTTCAGGCGGGCCTGCGGGACCGGGGAGGCCTGCTCCTCGGGGCGCAGCGCGGCCACGCGCACCTGGCGCGCGTCGAGATGCACGTCGAGCTCGGCCGCCAGCGCGGAGACGACGTCGATGGCGATGAGTTTCGGGCTGCGGTCCGCCTGCCCCAGCACGTGGACGACGTCGATGTCGCCCTGGGGCGTCGGCACGACCCGGACCGCCACCACCCCCCGGAGGCGGCGCACGATCTCCTCGGCTCGCTCGGCCGGCGATTGGTCAACCTCACGCGCCACGGGTCACCCCCAGGGATGTGACGGTCAGTCGGGCTCGATCAGCCCGTAGGTGCCGTCCCGACGGCGGTAGAGCACGCCGATCCGCTCGCTCCCCGCCTGCCGAAACACGAAGAACGCATGACCCAGCAGCTCCATCTGCACGATCGCGTCCTCGACGGTCATCGGCTTCATCGCGAACCGCTTCGTCCGGACCACGGTCGGCCGGCCGGACTCGTCGTCCGGGCTCGCGTGCAGCGCGGCCTCGGCCGTGCTGGCCTGCCGCTCCCGCCGGCGCGACTCGTCGGACCGGCGCTTCTCGATCACGCGACTCCGGTACTTCTCGATCTGGCGCTCGAGCTTCTCGGCCGCCAGGTCGATCGAGGCGTACATGTCCTCGGACGCCTCTTCCGCCCGCAGCACGAGCCCGTCGCACCACACGGTCATCTCGGCCACCTGCGCGCGGCCGCGGGTGCGGTCGCGCGCGACACTGAGCACGACCTCGGCGTCCTGGACCTGATCGAAGTAGCGGGGCAGCTTGGCCAGCTTCTCCGTGACGTACGCGCGCAGCGCGTCGGTCACGGTCAAGTGTTTCCCCCGAACCCGGATGGGGATCTCCCCGAGGTGCCTGTTCCTGCTCACCGTGCGCCTCCAGACTGCGGGCCCGGCGGAAGCGGGGTCTGCTTCTGCGGCTGCGCGACCCGCTCCTCCCGATCGCCCGCGCGTCGTTCTCCCCGCTAGAACAGCGGGGCAAAGACCAGCGCCACCACGGTCATCAGCTTGATCAGGATGTTGAGCGCCGGCCCGGCGGTGTCCTTGAACGGGTCGCCGACCGTGTCGCCGATGACCGCTGCCTTGTGGGCCTCGCTCCCCTTGCCGCCGTGATGGCCTTCCTCGATGAACTTCTTCGCGTTGTCCCACGCCCCGCCGGAGTTCGCCAGGTAGAGGGCGAGCGGGACGCCGGTGACGATCGCGCCGGCCAACAGGCCGCCCAGCGCTTCCTTGTGCAGCAGCACCCCTACCGCGATGGGGATGACGACCGCGGCCAGCCCCGGCACGATCATCTCCCGGAGCGCCCCA
>Ga0308411_10001592_pt1 | contig 15513 bp, 13 predicted proteins | sample HotsprottomLayer_2_FD_203530 | JGI IMG/M metagenome (GOLD analysis project Ga0308411, IMG submission 203530) | Hot spring phototrophic mat microbial communities from Octopus Spring, Yellowstone National Park, Wyoming, United States -... | ecosystem: Environmental > Aquatic > Thermal springs >...
TTTCAGTTGCTCCGAATTTCGGGATATGGTCATGGAAACATGTTGCGGGCTGCATAACTTCCGAATTTGGCTGAAACGCAAAAAGCAGTCCGAAAATCAAAACAAATCTTGATGAAGTCTAATGCTCTTCAACAGCCAAAAATGAGCCGAAATGGCTGAAATATCGTCTATCGTCTATCAATTATCGGCTATTCAGTCGTTTCAGTGCTCTTCAGCGAGCCGAAAATTCCTCAATGCCGCGCACAGCGCGGATCGAAGCCGCGCTTGACGCGTTTCAGTGCTCTTCAGCGAGCCGAAAATTCCTCAATTCCGCCGCGCGCTGGAGCAGTTCCGGTTGAATCACGTGTTTCAGTGCTCTTCAGCGAGCCGAAAATTCCTCAATCCGCCCGCTCCTTTCCAACTAACTCGTCAAGTACGGTTTCAGTGCTCTTCAGCGAGCCGAAAATTCCTCAATTTGCGATGTTGAGTACGCTTTTCACTGCGCGAACAACGTTTCAGTGCTCTTCAGCGAGCCGAAAATTCCTCAATAAGCCCGGCGTTCGTCGAGACCGACGCGCTGCTGAGTTTCAGTGCTCTTCAGCGAGCCGAAAATTCCTCAATCAAAGAGGCCGCTGCGTTGGTGGAAGTCTGGCAACGGTTTCAGTGCTCTTCAGCGAGCCGAAAATTCCTCAATGCAGCGACGGCGTTCTTACCGTCACCATCGCAACATAGTTTCAGTGCTCTTCAGCGAGCCGAAAATTCCTCAATTTTATCCAACCCGTTGCGCAGGACGTTTTAGCGTCGTTTCAGTGCTCTTCAGCGAGCCGAAAATTCCTCAATTCTGTTGTGACGCCCCGCCGACGCCCGCGCCCGCCGTGTTTCAGTGCTCTTCAGCGAGCCGAAAATTCCTCAATATGAGATAGACATATGCCCTTCTCCTTCTTCTAAGCGTTTCAGTGCTCTTCAGCGAGCCGAAAATTCCTCAATTTGGTCGCCGCGAACAGTGCGAGAAACGCGAACGCCCGTTTCAGTGCTCTTCAGCGAGCCGAAAATTCCTCAATTCTCAGCGATCTGCGGTTGACCGTCCCAACTGACGGTTTCAGTGCTCTTCAGCGAGCCGAAAATTCCTCAATTTTATATTCGTAACTTTTACAGATTTGTAAATCTTAGAGTTTCAGTGCTCTTCAGCGAGCCGAAAATTCCTCAATGGAGACGTGTACGATCCGGTCGCATTCGCCCCGCGGTTTCAGTGCTCTTCAGCGAGCCGAAAATTCCTCAATCGAAGTGGCGACGCTCACGCTGGACGAGTGGGCGCGCGTTTCAGTGCTCTTCAGCGAGCCGAAAATTCCTCAATTGTTACAAGCACGGTAGTAGCGATCCTACCATACCTGAGTTTCAGTGCTCTTCAGCGAGCCGAAAATTCCTCAATTATTTGTTCGTCGGAATGTAACTTTCGGTAGGGATGTTTCAGTGCTCTTCAGCGAGCCGAAAATTCCTCAATGACATAACAACCTGATAGGAACCTGAAAAGTTACAAGTTGTTTCAGTGCTCTTCAGCGAGCCGAAAATTCCTCAATAGAATAGACTTGCAGGTAACAATGACGGTACTTGACGGTTTCAGTGCTCTTCAGCGAGCCGAAAATTCCTCAATGTCAAGATATTCACGATCTTCAAGCAACAATCTTCTCATGTTTCAGTGCTCTTCAGCGAGCCGAAAATTCCTCAATTTATTTTCAAAATTGTTTTCGCGAAATAAAAACTACGTTTCAGTGCTCTTCAGCGAGCCGAAAATTCCTCAATTTTATCCAACCCGTTGCGCAGGACGTTTTAGCGTCGTTTCAGTGCTCTTCAGCGAGCCGAAAATTCCTCAATGCGCGGCGCGTGAACCCGACCAGCCCGCGCTTTGCGTGTTTCAGTGCTCTTCAGCGAGCCGAAAATTCCTCAATTTTGGGTCAGCAGACCCCGACTTAGACGAGGAGAAGTTTCAGTGCTCTTCAGCGAGCCGAAAATTCCTCAATGCGGGAGAATCTCATCCCCGCGCTGCTCGACCGGCGCGTTTCAGTGCTCTTCAGCGAGCCGAAAATTCCTCAATGGAAGACCCGGCGCTGCTGGCGCTGTTCCGCTCCGGGTTTCAGTGCTCTTCAGCGAGCCGAAAATTCCTCAATCGCCGCAGACCGGAAGCCCCGTCCGGCAACGGATGGTTTCAGTGCTCTTCAGCGAGCCGAAAATTCCTCAATGGGAGACCGCAAACGATGAGCGGGTGTGTCCGATCTGGTTTCAGTGCTCTTCAGCGAGCCGAAAATTCCTCAATGCGTCAGCCCAGTTCGGTTGCGACGCGAGGTGCTGAACGTTTCAGTGCTCTTCAGCGAGCCGAAAATTCCTCAACGGCGTGTGCAGCACGCGCCGCGTCTGTTCCCACACGTTTCAGTGCTCTTCAGCGAGCCGAAAATTCCTCAACGCGCGTCTGAGGTCGCGGTACAGTTGCCGCTCGTGGTTTCAGTGCTCTTCAGCGAGCCGAAAATTCCTCAACGCGAAAATCTGATCCCCGCGCTGCTCGACCGGCGCGTTTCAGTGCTCTTCAGCGAGCCGAAAATTCCTCAACTGCCGCAATCTCGCGCGTGCGGGTGAGGATCGTCAGTTTCAGTGCTCTTCAGCGAGCCGAAAATTCCTCAAATTATCGAGCAGATGACGCGCAAGACGTTCACTGCGCGTTTCAGTGCTCTTCAGCGAGCCGAAAATTCCTCAACGTTCCAGTGGCGGTTGATGAACTCGCCGAGCAACGAGTTTCAGTGCTCTTCAGCGAGCCGAAAATTCCTCAACCACGTTGTGGGCGACGTGCTCCAGCACGCCGCTGGGTTTCAGTGCTCTTCAGCGAGCCGAAAATTCCTCAACTGAACATCGCCCCGCCGCAGAGAGAGAGAAGCAGGAGTTTCAGTGCTCTTCAGCGAGCCGAAAATTCCTCAACGCTGCGGATGCGCAGCGCGGAGACGGCGTTCCTCCGTTTCAGTGCTCTTCAGCGAGCCGAAAATTCCTCAACTCGGGGGGCGGCATCATGCGCCATGGGCGAGATCGGGTTTCAGTGCTCTTCAGCGAGCCGAAAATTCCTCAACCGGATCATTGCGCCGCCGCGTCCGGCGCCGCCGCGCCGTGTTTCAGTGCTCTTCAGCGAGCCGAAAATTCCTCAACCGGGGGCGGCGACAGGCGGGCGTGCGCGCCATTGAGTTTCAGTGCTCTTCAGCGAGCCGAAAATTCCTCAAGGCGCCGCGCGCCATGCGTCCGGCGCCGGTCCGTGCGTTTCAGTGCTCTTCAGCGAGCCGAAAATTCCTCAACCTGGTTCGACTGGCGGCGCAACGCGTGGGACCCAATCAGTTTCAGTGCTCTTCAGCGAGCCGAAAATTCCTCAACCATGCTCTGCCGCGAGGGTCTCATCGACTCGCCGCGTTTCAGTGCTCTTCAGCGAGCCGAAAATTCCTCAACTGTCGCGGGAGGACCTCGCCCGATCCGATCTGGATCGTTTCAGTGCTCTTCAGCGAGCCGAAAATTCCTCAACGCATGGCGAACACCCCTGACCCATGGCGGAACCAGCGTTTCAGTGCTCTTCAGCGAGCCGAAAATTCCTCAACCGCTGCTGGCGTTCTGGCAGCGGAACGGGCGCGGCGGTTTCAGTGCTCTTCAGCGAGCCGAAAATTCCTCAACCCCTCGCCGCGCGCGACCGGCGACAACGCGGCCGCCGCGTTTCAGTGCTCTTCAGCGAGCCGAAAATTCCTCAACTTCACCACCCCCTTCTGGTACAATACCGCTCTGTGGTTTCAGTGCTCTTCAGCGAGCCGAAAATTCCTCAACTACTCTTTGTCTTCTACGAGTAATCTCCTAAGCGCGGTTTCAGTGCTCTTCAGCGAGCCGAAAATTCCTCAAATCGCCCGCGCCGTCGCCGCGTGGCGACGGATGCCGGTTTCAGTGCTCTTCAGCGAGCCGAAAATTCCTCAACCGAACTCGTCCTACGAAATCTTTGTCACCGGCGCTGGTTTCAGTGCTCTTCAGCGAGCCGAAAATTCCTCAATCGCGAGCAAGCCGCTGCTGATTGACACCCTCGCGCGTTTCAGTGCTCTTCAGCGAGCCGAAAATTCCTCAACACGACGCGCTGCGGCTGCTGGCGGAAAGCGGCTTGCGTTTCAGTGCTCTTCAGCGAGCCGAAAATTCCTCAACCCAAAGACACCGCCTTATCCGTCAACTGCGTTGCGCGTTTCAGTGCTCTTCAGCGAGCCGAAAATTCCTCAATAGGATGAAATTGCGGAGTGTATCGTCAGTTCTGTTCGTTTCAGTGCTCTTCAGCGAGCCGAAAATTCCTCAACGTGCATCGCGGGCGCTGGGCGTCGCTCAAGGACGGTTTCAGTGCTCTTCAGCGAGCCGAAAATTCCTCAACCATATCACCAACTTACTCGACGTTTGCACTATCTCGTGTTTCAGTGCTCTTCAGCGAGCCGAAAATTCCTCAATCCGAAATCGCCGCTCAATTCTTGACGAAATTGAATGGTTTCAGTGCTCTTCAGCGAGCCGAAAATTCCTCAACCGGCGGGGGCGGGCGGTGGCAGTAGGGTCGAGCGTAAGTTTCAGTGCTCTTCAGCGAGCCGAAAATTCCTCAACTCTACCTACCGTTGAAGCACATTTGCCTGCGATTGCGTTTCAGTGCTCTTCAGCGAGCCGAAAATTCCTCAACAGTACGAGAGATCAGCCAGCACCAGCGATCCTGCGCGTTTCAGTGCTCTTCAGCGAGCCGAAAATTCCTCAACCGATCCGACATAGAGCGTATGACCGCGCCCCTTTACGTTTCAGTGCTCTTCAGCGAGCCGAAAATTCCTCAATACCACCGCTGTCTAACAGGGTGGTAGAACGTATGAGGTTTCAGTGCTCTTCAGCGAGCCGAAAATTCCTCAACCGGGGCGGGATCGCGGTATTGCGGTTCTCGTTCACCGTTTCAGTGCTCTTCAGCGAGCCGAAAATTCCTCAATCTGGTTGAACCACGCGCAGCCGGTCAAGACCGCGAGCGTTTCAGTGCTCTTCAGCGAGCCGAAAATTCCTCAAAACCGGTTGGCTACGGCGCGCTGGAGTTGACCGATGAGTTTCAGTGCTCTTCAGCGAGCCGAAAATTCCTCAATCGTCAGTAGGATAAACGTCTGATAGTCACGCTGCGGTTTCAGTGCTCTTCAGCGAGCCGAAAATTCCTCAACACCGTCGGTCAACTTGACGCTGACGGTCGTATACGGTTTCAGTGCTCTTCAGCGAGCCGAAAATTCCTCAAGCAACGAGCACCGCTATCTCCTTACGCGAAAGATGCGTTTCAGTGCTCTTCAGCGAGCCGAAAATTCCTCAACTCACCAACGCCCCCGACCGGAACCAGTCCGGTTCGGTTTCAGTGCTCTTCAGCGAGCCGAAAATTCCTCAACTCTGAAGTGTCGTGTCATCCGGCACGCGAAAGTAACCGTTTCAGTGCTCTTCAGCGAGCCGAAAATTCCTCAACTGACTCTGGAACCCAGATCGGGTAGGCGTCCAGTTCCGTTTCAGTGCTCTTCAGCGAGCCGAAAATTCCTCAATTCATCTGATGCACGTCTCAGGCTGTACAACAAGAGCGTTTCAGTGCTCTTCAGCGAGCCGAAAATTCCTCAACTGTTCTTGGGAGTGCAGTATCAGGTCTACGCGCAACAGTTTCAGTGCTCTTCAGCGAGCCGAAAATTCCTCAATTTGGGTGTCGCGCTCGACATCCAGACGCCCGCCTACGGTTTCAGTGCTCTTCAGCGAGCCGAAAATTCCTCAACGGCGGCAGCAGCAGCGCCGGCGCGGTACCATGGGGTTTCAGTGCTCTTCAGCGAGCCGAAAATTCCTCAACTGCTCGGGAGAATAGGGATGCTCCCCCTTGCGCCTGGTTTCAGTGCTCTTCAGCGAGCCGAAAATTCCTCAAGCATCCTCCCACGCGGCGCCCGCCGCCGGCGCCGCGTTTCAGTGCTCTTCAGCGAGCCGAAAATTCCTCAACCGTAGACCGACCCTTGCGGGCCGTTCCGCCGCCAGAGTTTCAGTGCTCTTCAGCGAGCCGAAAATTCCTCAACTTGCCGCGCCGGAGATTGCCCCAGTTGCGCGTGCGTTTCAGTGCTCTTCAGCGAGCCGAAAATTCCTCAACCGGCGGTAGGGCTTGCTGCACTTTCAGCAGGGATAAGTTTCAGTGCTCTTCAGCGAGCCGAAAATTCCTCAAGCTGGAATATCCGCACGATTCTAAACTTTATTGTGAAGTTTCAGTGCTCTTCAGCGAGCCGAAAATTCCTCAACGTTATCCTGTACTCACTGTATCCGTTCTATCGCCCAAGTTTCAGTGCTCTTCAGCGAGCCGAAAATTCCTCAAACCATACGCTAAACGCTATATGCCAAGTATGAACGGTTTCAGTGCTCTTCAGCGAGCCGAAAATTCCTCAACCGGGGGATTAACGATGCCAAGAGCGAGCCGCGATGAAGTTTCAGTGCTCTTCAGCGAGCCGAAAATTCCTCAACTCCTACTGTCAATGCACTATCGCGTGATAGAGAGCCGTTTCAGTGCTCTTCAGCGAGCCGAAAATTCCTCAAGGTTTCTGGATCGTGCAGCACAAGCTTGCGGAGCGCGTTTCAGTGCTCTTCAGCGAGCCGAAAATTCCTCAAGGTGATGGTGCGCGGGTGCAGACGACGCAACCCCAAGTTTCAGTGCTCTTCAGCGAGCCGAAAATTCCTCAAGCAGTACAATCGTTTGCTGCTCCAGCGCCAGCGCGAGTTTCAGTGCTCTTCAGCGAGCCGAAAATTCCTCAACAACTCCAGAGTGTGACATCTATAAACCTCCTAAACCGAGTTTCAGTGCTCTTCAGCGAGCCGAAAATTCCTCAACACAACGCTTCTGCTGTGACAGCCCGCACCCGCCGTGTTTCAGTGCTCTTCAGCGAGCCGAAAATTCCTCAACCGCGCGTCGGGGCGAGGGCGCGTTGAACGCCCAGCGGTTTCAGTGCTCTTCAGCGAGCCGAAAATTCCTCAACCATCACCCCGCCCGCCGATATTGTGCACGCAACAATCGTTTCAGTGCTCTTCAGCGAGCCGAAAATTCCTCAAAGTTGGGAAGCACATACTCGAACGCAACGTCATCTGTTTCAGTGCTCTTCAGCGAGCCGAAAATTCCTCAAGCCGGTGAAACTTCGGTACCCTCTCCAAACGCTGAGTTTCAGTGCTCTTCAGCGAGCCGAAAATTCCTCAATCACCTGAATGTAGTACTCCCCGCCGCCGGTGTCATCACGTTTCAGTGCTCTTCAGCGAGCCGAAAATTCCTCAACGAAGATGCTGTGTTGTGACACTGCTGCTAGACCAAGTTTCAGTGCTCTTCAGCGAGCCGAAAATTCCTCAACGTCAGACCAGTTCGGCTGCGACGCCAGACGCCGAAGTTTCAGTGCTCTTCAGCGAGCCGAAAATTCCTCAACTGACGGTGTTGCTACCCGCGCCGTCCGCGAGGATCAGTTTCAGTGCTCTTCAGCGAGCCGAAAATTCCTCAACCTTGGCCGAGCAGGATACTGATGGTAGTCTCTTGTCTCGTTTCAGTGCTCTTCAGCGAGCCGAAAATTCCTCAACGTAACATTTGGTAGAGATGGACGGTTGTTGTATCGGTTTCAGTGCTCTTCAGCGAGCCGAAAATTCCTCAACTGTTCCTACAGACGTTAGACCTGTGCAAAATCTACGTTTCAGTGCTCTTCAGCGAGCCGAAAATTCCTCAACATCATCACCACCATTATACAGACGCTCTATGAATGTTTCAGTGCTCTTCAGCGAGCCGAAAATTCCTCAACAATGACGATACCCTGCCTGATGTATGCCTGAGTCGGTTTCAGTGCTCTTCAGCGAGCCGAAAATTCCTCAAACGGGGGGGGTCGGGGGGGGTTGCGGGGGGCGGTCCGGTTTCAGTGCTCTTCAGCGAGCCGAAAATTCCTCAACGCCACGCCAGCGTGCAGGCCGAGCGGCACGCAACGGGTTTCAGTGCTCTTCAGCGAGCCGAAAATTCCTCAACTCAAGGTGTCAAGATGTCAAGATGTCAGACCCGGCGGTTTCAGTGCTCTTCAGCGAGCCGAAAATTCCTCAACCAGGGGCGCGCCGTTGTCCGCCCCATGCGGCATCAGTTTCAGTGCTCTTCAGCGAGCCGAAAATTCCTCAACTGAAGGCGCAAAAGAAATTATCGAGAAAATATGGACGTTTCAGTGCTCTTCAGCGAGCCGAAAATTCCTCAATCATCATTTCAGGAGGTGCTTATGAGTGGCACAGCGAAGTTTCAGTGCTCTTCAGCGAGCCGAAAATTCCTCAACCACCAATGTTGATAATCTTTGATGACTTGTAAACCTGTTTCAGTGCTCTTCAGCGAGCCGAAAATTCCTCAACGTGACAACACCAGCGATGTGGCAGACGCGCCGTACGTTTCAGTGCTCTTCAGCGAGCCGAAAATTCCTCAACCATCCGCCGCACAAACTCCAGCGCCGTTCCGCCCAGTTTCAGTGCTCTTCAGCGAGCCGAAAATTCCTCAACCCCAAGCAGGTTCGTCTCATTCCCAATCTTCGAGCAGGTTTCAGTGCTCTTCAGCGAGCCGAAAATTCCTCAACGGTACAACTGTACCAGCCATCAGTTCGCCGAGCAAAACGTTTCAGTGCTCTTCAGCGAGCCGAAAATTCCTCAACTCCATAACGCGGTCGGTATACCGGTACCCTATCACGTTTCAGTGCTCTTCAGCGAGCCGAAAATTCCTCAACCCCGGACGGAGGAGGGAGGAATTGTCATCAACGTTGGTTTCAGTGCTCTTCAGCGAGCCGAAAATTCCTCAACGGCGCAGATTGAATCCGCGCTCGACGCGGGCGCGGGTTTCAGTGCTCTTCAGCGAGCCGAAAATTCCTCAACCTCGTACTTCGCCCCGAAGCGCACCTCTTGCACGAGTTTCAGTGCTCTTCAGCGAGCCGAAAATTCCTCAATTTTCACCGATAAAAACGTTATTATCTCCACGCAATCCGGTTTCAGTGCTCTTCAGCGAGCCGAAAATTCCTCAATCAATTAACGCATACGGAAAAGTTGCCAGCGTATCTGTTTCAGTGCTCTTCAGCGAGCCGAAAATTCCTCAATCCAGCAAATCACCGACGGTATCCGCCTCGGCAAGCGTTTCAGTGCTCTTCAGCGAGCCGAAAATTCCTCAATCTATACACGCTTGTCCAATCGCTCACTGACTAAACGCTTAGTTTCAGTGCTCTTCAGCGAGCCGAAAATTCCTCAATCTCAGGCAAACAACAACCGACCGGAATACTCAGATGTTTCAGTGCTCTTCAGCGAGCCGAAAATTCCTCAATACATTTGGCGGAAGGCAACCGCAACCGGCCGCTTGCGTTTCAGTGCTCTTCAGCGAGCCGAAAATTCCTCAATTGAACTGCTCTTGTTGTCACTGCACTATAGTGCAATAGGTTTCAGTGCTCTTCAGCGAGCCGAAAATTCCTCAATCGGGAAAGAATGTCGTATTATGCAATATTACGGCTATCGGTTTCAGTGCTCTTCAGCGAGCCGAAAATTCCTCAATCCTAGAACAAAACTGCTACTACCCTGTTAGACACCAGTTTCAGTGCTCTTCAGCGAGCCGAAAATTCCTCAATTTGTAAGTTCTCACTGTGAAGATTTCACCTTGCTGAAGTTTCAGTGCTCTTCAGCGAGCCGAAAATTCCTCAATTCAACCAATTCGGCACCCAGATACACAACAATATCTCGTTTCAGTGCTCTTCAGCGAGCCGAAAATTCCTCAATATTGTCATTGCTGAGCCATGGCAGCGCCGAATCGTCAGTTTCAGTGCTCTTCAGCGAGCCGAAAATTCCTCAATGGCGCTCGCTGATCATGAGCGCTTCGAGCGGGCGCGTTTCAGTGCTCTTCAGCGAGCCGAAAATTCCTCAATTCGCGGTACATACCGTACACGTTGGGCCACCAGGTCTGTTTCAGTGCTCTTCAGCGAGCCGAAAATTCCTCAATATTGGGATACAATGCCTGCACCTGATCGAGCGTCCAGTTTCAGTGCTCTTCAGCGAGCCGAAAATTCCTCAATGCAGTGCTTCCGCTGATGCACAATTCCCATCTTTGGTGTTTCAGTGCTCTTCAGCGAGCCGAAAATTCCTCAATCAGACGCCCAGATAGACCCAAAACTGGCCTTGAGGAGGTTTCAGTGCTCTTCAGCGAGCCGAAAATTCCTCAATGTTTACAAATCTATAAAGATTACGAACTTGAATGAAAAGTTTCAGTGCTCTTCAGCGAGCCGAAAATTCCTCAATCTTCCTAGAACTAACGTGCTACTACCGTGTTACAATCAGTTTCAGTGCTCTTCAGCGAGCCGAAAATTCCTCAATCCGTTACTCCTCCTCCCGGCGGCGACGATATGTCCTGTTTCAGTGCTCTTCAGCGAGCCGAAAATTCCTCAATTTTATGATAGACGCCATACAACCTTCCAAGGTTTACAGTTTCAGTGCTCTTCAGCGAGCCGAAAATTCCTCAATTGATGCGGACGGTATCCGGGAATTGACGTTTGTTTGTTTCAGTGCTCTTCAGCGAGCCGAAAATTCCTCAATAGTAGCGGTTATTGTACTTCTTGAATACAACCCTTTGTTTCAGTGCTCTTCAGCGAGCCGAAAATTCCTCAATGCTGGCAACGGGCGTGTGCGGCTCTGCGATTCGAATCCGTTTCAGTGCTCTTCAGCGAGCCGAAAATTCCTCAATAATAATAACACATTGACCCTCAGCAATTGTCGTACAGTTTCAGTGCTCTTCAGCGAGCCGAAAATTCCTCAATCAAACGAAAACGAAAAATCGGTCACTTGCCGCCCCCGTTTCAGTGCTCTTCAGCGAGCCGAAAATTCCTCAATGTTGCGCAACGTTCAGCGTCTGTTCGCAATTTTCGGGTTTCAGTGCTCTTCAGCGAGCCGAAAATTCCTCAATGCGGTTCTATCGTTTTGGCTCGCGTCGACTTTGAAGAGGTTTCAGTGCTCTTCAGCGAGCCGAAAATTCCTCAATCTAAGAAGATTAATAACCGCTATTTCAAGCGTAACCCGTTTCAGTGCTCTTCAGCGAGCCGAAAATTCCTCAATTTTCAGAGCGTCTAGTGTTCAAGAAATTAAATAATGTTTCAGTGCTCTTCAGCGAGCCGAAAATTCCTCAATACCAACAGGACCTGACGGCTCGTTTCGCGAGTCAGGGGTTTCAGTGCTCTTCAGCGAGCCGAAAATTCCTCAATGCAATGGTCGAGTGGCGAATAGACTGGATCACCATCAGTTTCAGTGCTCTTCAGCGAGCCGAAAATTCCTCAATGCATCCTCGGGCGCGCGGAGCGCGCTTGAGCGAGGTGTTTCAGTGCTCTTCAGCGAGCCGAAAATTCCTCAATGTGCCACACGCCGACGTAGCGCCACACCCAGCCGGCGTTTCAGTGCTCTTCAGCGAGCCGAAAATTCCTCAATCGCGTGAGAGCCAGTGGGCGCTGGTCCAACGGTATCCGTTTCAGTGCTCTTCAGCGAGCCGAAAATTCCTCAATTCTTTTGGTTCCAGGGCGCGCCGACGGCTTCCGCAAGTTTCAGTGCTCTTCAGCGAGCCGAAAATTCCTCAATGATATAGAAGCGGCGATCTCGCTGCCCGGAGACGACGTTTCAGTGCTCTTCAGCGAGCCGAAAATTCCTCAATGGAACCAAAAGATCGGCAATAACATCTGACGCCGCAAGGTTTCAGTGCTCTTCAGCGAGCCGAAAATTCCTCAATTCTAGGTATCTATCTATCAATCGCTCGCACGTCTGGTTTCAGTGCTCTTCAGCGAGCCGAAAATTCCTCAATGTTATTCTGTAGCAAGAATGGATTTACAAATAACAAGTTTCAGTGCTCTTCAGCGAGCCGAAAATTCCTCAATTCGACGCATAACCCCGCGTCGAGATTGGATACCCCCATGTTTCAGTGCTCTTCAGCGAGCCGAAAATTCCTCAATGGTGCGGCTGCCAGTTGCTATCACCGTGACCGTGATGTTTCAGTGCTCTTCAGCGAGCCGAAAATTCCTCAATGTTGTCGGTGCGGCGTCAGACTGGAGCGGGTAAATGCGTTTCAGTGCTCTTCAGCGAGCCGAAAATTCCTCAATTGCGGCGTCGTTCAGCGCGCGATACGCGCGCACCAGTTTCAGTGCTCTTCAGCGAGCCGAAAATTCCTCAATCCGTCGCACATCGCCCAGACGCGCGGCGAATCGACGTTGCCGTTTCAGTGCTCTTCAGCGAGCCGAAAATTCCTCAATGCTCACTCGCAGACTGAGCACCTCCCGAATGTCGGTGTTTCAGTGCTCTTCAGCGAGCCGAAAATTCCTCAATCTGGGTCGCCGACGCGCTCGTTGATTTCGGCGACCGTGTTTCAGTGCTCTTCAGCGAGCCGAAAATTCCTCAATCGTTCGCCAGACCAAGCGCGAGTTCTTCAACGTCTAGTTTCAGTGCTCTTCAGCGAGCCGAAAATTCCTCAATTCGCCCCAGACGCCCAGCTGCTTCGCAACGATTGTGGGTTTCAGTGCTCTTCAGCGAGCCGAAAATTCCTCAATGTCCCACATCATATGCTCGCGTCCGAATCGGCGCGGTTTCAGTGCTCTTCAGCGAGCCGAAAATTCCTCAATCAGTATTACGGTTTTCGCGGTGATAACAAGGTTTTTGTGTTTCAGTGCTCTTCAGCGAGCCGAAAATTCCTCAATGCTACATACGACATCGAAGCATCAATACCGCTTCCGTTTCAGTGCTCTTCAGCGAGCCGAAAATTCCTCAATGGAACGAGTCGCCGGTTACGGTTTGGTTGTACGTATGTTTCAGTGCTCTTCAGCGAGCCGAAAATTCCTCAATACACGCTCTGAACCAGCGTGCTCTTGTACCTTCGGTTGTTTCAGTGCTCTTCAGCGAGCCGAAAATTCCTCAATTGTTGCGCGGTTCGCTGTTCGCGTGCGGAGTACGGGTTTCAGTGCTCTTCAGCGAGCCGAAAATTCCTCAATACTACCGAACGCTCGACAGCGCCGGTGGCGGTGTCAGTTTCAGTGCTCTTCAGCGAGCCGAAAATTCCTCAATGCCCGAAACTCGGCGGTATGTTGCGTATCTGACCCAGGTTTCAGTGCTCTTCAGCGAGCCGAAAATTCCTCAATCGTGGTGTTCGTGTTCACGATATTCCTGTGCGTTCTGTTTCAGTGCTCTTCAGCGAGCCGAAAATTCCTCAATCCACCGCGACGCCATCCCGCGCGACCTGGCGCACGTGTTTCAGTGCTCTTCAGCGAGCCGAAAATTCCTCAATTAGGCGGAAGGTTTTCAGGAAACTGAACGTTTGGCGGAGTTTCAGTGCTCTTCAGCGAGCCGAAAATTCCTCAATGGTCCTCACGTGATAGCGCACGTGTGGGTGGATCCTGGTTTCAGTGCTCTTCAGCGAGCCGAAAATTCCTCAATCGTTACTCCTCCTCCTGGTGGCGATGATGTGTCCTGTTTCAGTGCTCTTCAGCGAGCCGAAAATTCCTCAATTCGGGTTCGTGCGGCTGCCGGTAACCCTGATGGTTATGTTTCAGTGCTCTTCAGCGAGCCGAAAATTCCTCAATCGTGTGGGTGGATCCTGGGGATGTGCCGGTGATGGTGTTTCAGTGCTCTTCAGCGAGCCGAAAATTCCTCAATCCCGCGCGCCGTTCGAGCAATCCGCCCGGCGTGCCGAGTTTCAGTGCTCTTCAGCGAGCCGAAAATTCCTCAATCTGGATCTCTGCACGCAGCCACTCCCCACCGTCGCTTGTTTCAGTGCTCTTCAGCGAGCCGAAAATTCCTCAATCATGCAGCGCGCGCGGGCGCGGCCGGAGCTGCACCCGGTTTCAGTGCTCTTCAGCGAGCCGAAAATTCCTCAATCTGTAAGGGCAGAACCAACATGACGATTTTGCAGGCGTTTCAGTGCTCTTCAGCGAGCCGAAAATTCCTCAATCCAAACGCTGTTTGGGAGTGGCGCCACGCTGTACGTGTTTCAGTGCTCTTCAGCGAGCCGAAAATTCCTCAATGGCCGGATAGAGCACGTCCGATGTCTCCACTACCATGTTTCAGTGCTCTTCAGCGAGCCGAAAATTCCTCAATCGCTCAGGCTGTGCCAGTACTTGCGGCGCCTGCTTCAAGTTTCAGTGCTCTTCAGCGAGCCGAAAATTCCTCAATAGTGCGCGTTTTGTGTGACGCATATCACTGGTTTGACGTTTCAGTGCTCTTCAGCGAGCCGAAAATTCCTCAATTCGGGATGTGATCAAGATGCTGAAGTATTACAGTAGTTTCAGTGCTCTTCAGCGAGCCGAAAATTCCTCAATGTTGCGAAATGGTCTGGTCGCTGTTCGGACCATCATGTTTCAGTGCTCTTCAGCGAGCCGAAAATTCCTCAATTTATGGGTGTCGTCACCGCAGCGGCGCGGTTCGTTCGTTTCAGTGCTCTTCAGCGAGCCGAAAATTCCTCAATGTACGTCATGCTGCGCTCGTGGTTGACCGCCGCCGCGTTTCAGTGCTCTTCAGCGAGCCGAAAATTCCTCAATCTATCCAGCGCAGCTGAGGACTAGACGGCATCGCCTGTTTCAGTGCTCTTCAGCGAGCCGAAAATTCCTCAATCGAGTCGGCCGCGCTTGCTAGTCTCTGGCGTGGCGGTGTTTCAGTGCTCTTCAGCGAGCCGAAAATTCCTCAATCGCGTCCATCGTCCAGCAGGCGCTTACTGCGCAGATGTTTCAGTGCTCTTCAGCGAGCCGAAAATTCCTCAATGGGCGTCGTGTTGCCCGCGGCATTCGCGTATTTCACGTGTTTCAGTGCTCTTCAGCGAGCCGAAAATTCCTCAATTTTCTCTATACCTTCGTCGTTTTCTTTTTCAAACAAACGGTTTCAGTGCTCTTCAGCGAGCCGAAAATTCCTCAATTTCGCGCGCCCTCTCCAGCGCCTGGTGCTCAATCAGCGGTTTCAGTGCTCTTCAGCGAGCCGAAAATTCCTCAATTTTGTTGACACTTTTCCAACAAGTAAAGACGATCCAGTTTCAGTGCTCTTCAGCGAGCCGAAAATTCCTCAATCCATCGCGTGATACCTGTGTTGCTTGACCATCGTGGTTTCAGTGCTCTTCAGCGAGCCGAAAATTCCTCAATCTCGTCGACTATGTCGCCTACGCCCAGATCGTGCAGCGTTTCAGTGCTCTTCAGCGAGCCGAAAATTCCTCAATCGGTGGTAACACGGTAGCAGCACAAGTGTTCTGTTCGTTTCAGTGCTCTTCAGCGAGCCGAAAATTCCTCAATGAAGTAGGAAAACTATGACACTATCAACAATTAGTCAGTTTCAGTGCTCTTCAGCGAGCCGAAAATTCCTCAATCGCAGGAAGTCGATCCATTGGCCGCCGCCCCGCCAGGTTTCAGTGCTCTTCAGCGAGCCGAAAATTCCTCAATTTAGGCTTCGTCCGGCTGCCGGTAACCCTGATGGTGTTTCAGTGCTCTT
>Ga0308411_10001593_pt1 | contig 15512 bp, 16 predicted proteins | sample HotsprottomLayer_2_FD_203530 | JGI IMG/M metagenome (GOLD analysis project Ga0308411, IMG submission 203530) | Hot spring phototrophic mat microbial communities from Octopus Spring, Yellowstone National Park, Wyoming, United States -... | ecosystem: Environmental > Aquatic > Thermal springs >...
GCGCCTACGTGGCCTACTACGGGGTCTACGAGCTGCGGGTCCGCAGCGGCGACACCGGTGGCGGCGGCCTGGCCGAGCGGGTGTTCGACTGGAACGCTGCGATCAGCAACTGGATCGACCGCACGGGTCCGGTGAGGATCGGGCTCGTGCTGGCCCTCGTGGTCGCGGTCGCGGTGTTCGTCTCGCTGCTCGTGAGCAACGCCCGCAGACGTGGCACGCCCCGACCCAAGGACCGGTGACGGCCGTCAACCCATACGGCTGGTGTGCTCGGGCTCGACGACCACGACCACCCGGTGGTCCCCGGGCTGGTGCCAGGGGTAGGTGGGCTCGCCGAGGTAGCGCTGGGCCTGCCGGTCGATGAAGGCGTTGCCCTCGTCGTCGGACACCTCCACGACCCTCCCCCGCACCTCGAGGTAGCGGTAGGGGTTCGCCGGGTCGACGATGGACAGAGCCACCCGCGGCTCGCGCCGGATGTTGCGGTACTTCTGGCGGGCGGTGGTCTGGCTGAAGCGGATGCGCTCGCCGTCCCACTCGAACCACACCGGGTTCACCTGCGGCTCCCCGTGAGGGCCGATCGTGGCGACGTGAGCGACGGTGACCGACTCGAGCAGATCACGATGGGACTCGGGGATGACGGTGGACACGGGCGCCTCTCCTGAGCGATCTCGACGACGGACGCACGCCGTGCAGGCGACCTTCGCGCCAACCCCCCGCCGGCGTCGGTGATTCCCGCCGAGCCCGCACGGGCTGCGGCGGTCCATCCCCGGTAGGGTCCGATCCCGTGGATCTGCGCATCTTCATCGAGCCCCAGCAGGGCGCGACCTACGACCAGCAGCTCGCTGTGGCCCGTGTGGCCGAGGAGCAGGGCTTCGACGGGTTCTTCCGCAGCGACCACTGGTTGAAGATGGGGGATGTGTCCGGGCTCCCGGGGCCGACCGACGCCTGGGTGACCCTCGGTGCCATCGCCCGGTCCACGAGCCGCATCCGGTTGGGCACCCTGGTGAGCTCCGCCACGTTCCGCCTCCCGGGACCGCTCGCCATCACGGTCGCCCAGGTCGACGAGATGAGCGGCGGTCGCGTGGAGCTCGGCCTCGGAGCAGGCTGGTACGGCGACGAGCACGTCGCCTACGGCATCCCGTTCCCCGGGCTGGCGGAGCGCTTCGACCGCCTCGAGGAGCAGCTCGAGATCGTGACCGGCCTGTGGCGATGCCCGATCGACAGCCAGTTCACCTTCGAGGGCCGCTACTACGGCCTGGTGGGCTCCCCTGCGCTGCCCAAGCCGGTGCAGCCGGGCGGGCCCCCGATCATCATCGGCGGCTACGGCGCACGTCGCACCCCCGCGCTCGCCGCCCGGTTCGCCACCGAGTTCAACCTGCCCTTCCCACCACTGGAGGTCTTCGGCCAGCAGTGCGACCGTGTGCGCGCCGCCTGCGAGCACATCGGCCGTGACCCGGTGGGCATGGTCTTCTCGGTGGCGCTGGTGGTGTGCTGCGGTGCCGACGACGAGGAGGTGGCGCTGCGGGCGGGACGGATCGGTCGGGCCACCGACGAGGTCCGGGCGAACGGACTGGCGGGAACACCCGCCGAGGTGCTCGACCGGCTGGCGACCTTCGCCGAAGCCGGCGCCGAGCGCGTCTACCTCCAGGTGCTGGACCTCGACGACCTCGACCACGTGCGCCTGCTCGGCGAGGAGGTCCTGCCCCTCGTGCCCTGAGCTCAGGGCGAGAGCCGCTCGACACGCCAGACGGACCCGACCGGATCAGGGCGGTGGTAGCGGAACCGGTCGTGGAGCCGGCTCGGCCGGCCCTGCCAGAACTCCAGCTCCAGCGGGACCAGGCGGTACCCACCCCAGGTTGGCGGCCGGGGAACCGGCCCGGTGGCGAACCGGGCGGCAGCCTCGGCCACCCGGGCCTCGAGCACCCCGCGATCGGCGATCACCTCCGACTGGCGTGAGGCCCAGGCACCGAGCTGGCTGTCGCGGGGACGGGTGGCGAAGTAGGCATCGGACTCGGCCGCCGACACCCGATGGACCGGTCCGCTCACCCGCACCTGCCGGGAGAGCTGGATCCACGGGAAGCACAACGCCGCCCACGGGTTGACGGCCAGGTCGGCCGCCTTGCGGCTGGCGTAGTTCGTGTAGAACACGAACCCGTCGTCGACCCCCTTGAGCAGCACGTGGCGCGCCGAGGGTCGACCCGCTGCGTCCGCGGTCGCCAGCACCACGGCCTCGGGCTGGTCGATCCCGGCGGCGGCCGCCTCGTCGAACCAGCGCCGGAACTGCTCGAACGGATCGTCGGACAGGTCGCTCCGGTCGAGTCCCCGGGCCTCGAGCTCGCGCTGGCGGGCGGTCAGGTCCACGCCCGCAGTATCGCCGTGTCCGGAACCGGGCCACACTCCGAGCCGTGGCCGGGCTCAGCCGAGCTCGAAGCTGAACACGACGACGGTGGCGGCCAGCGCCAGCAGGGCGCAGGCGGCGACACCGACGATGGCCGCCACCGTGCGCAGGGGCGCACGGGTTCCCGTCGGGCACAGGGGCCGGCCCAGAGCCAGCGCGGCATGGGTCAGGCCGAGCACGACGACCGACCAGTCGAGCACCCGCCAACGCGGATCCTCCCAGCGTCCGGCCACGAGCTCGGCCGACCAGTCGGCCACGTCGGTGAGCAGCAGGGTGGACACGACGTGCACCGGGAGGATCACGAACAACACGAGTCCGCTCACCCGCACCAGGTGCCACGACCAGGGCCGCTCCGCCGCGCCGGCGACGACGGCGTCCGCGGTGGAGGGCCCCGCGTTCAGGTCCCCGCCAGCATCGGCCACACGATCACCAGGGAGGCGGGGATGCCGAGTGCAGGGGCCATGAACACCGCGAGCACCCGCAGCCGGTCGGACCACTGCGCTGCTCGGGGGAACATGTCGGTGAGCGTCTCCCGCAGTCCGTCGAAGGCGTGGTAGATGGTGGCCGCCACCACCACGCAGAGGCCGAGCCGCACCGGCGGGGTGCCCAGCAGATCGTGGAACCGGGCGAACAGGACCCGGTCGATCCGCAGCAGCACGAGGCTCACGGCGTACCCCGCCACGTAGCTCAGCGCCCCCATCGCCGCTACCACCTGGTGGCGGGCTCTCCGGCCGGGCGTGACGCCGTGCGGCGCAGACTGCGGGGTGGTCATCGGCGGGAGGTGGCGATCCGGCGCGCACCGCGCAGGTAGGGCCACAGCACCTCGGGCAGCTCCACCGAGCCATCCGGCGTGCGACCGGTCTCGACGAGCGCCGCCCACACGCGCGGCACGGCGAGCGCCGAGCCGTTCAGCGTGTGGACCAGCTCGGTCCCCGACCCGCCGACCGGCCGGTAGCGGATGTTCGCCCGCCGGGCCTGGTAGTCGCTGAACCACGACACGGATGACACCTCGAGCCACTGGTCCACCCCGGGGGCGTAGACCTCGAGGTCGAAGGAGCGGTGGTGGGACTGGCCGAGGTCGCCGGTGCAGATCTCCACCACCCGGTAGGCCAGGCCGAGCGCAGCGATGGTGGACTCCGCCCTGGTCAGCAGCTCCTCGAGCATGGCCGGCGCCTGCTGGGGGGTGGTGTAGGCGAGGATCTCCACCTTGTCGAACTCGTGCACCCGCAGCAGACCGCGGGTGTCCCGCCCGGCCGAGCCGGCCTCGCGCCGGAAGCAGGGGGTGTAGGCCATGAGCCGGACCGGCAGCCCGGCCTCGTCGAGGATCTCGTCCCTGGCCAGGGAGGTGAGCGGCACCTCCGCGGTCGGGATGGCCCACAGGTCGTCACGCTCCACGTGGTAGGCGTCGTCGGCGAACTTCGGGAGCTGGCCCGTGGCCTCCAGGGTCGCCGACAGCACCAGGCTGGGTGGACGGATCTCTTCGAACGCGTCCGCGTTGCGGTCCAGCGCCAGCTGGCACAGCGCCCGGGCCAGGGTCGCCCCCTCGCGCCGGTACATGGTGAACATCGACCCCGAGATCTTCACCGCCCGCTCCAGGTCCAGGATGCCGAGCTCGGTGCCGGTCTCCCAGTGGGGGACCCGCTGGTGGGGGCCGTAGGCGTCGGGGTCGTAGCCGACCACCCGCACGACGACGTTGTCGTCAGGACCGTCGCCGTCGGGCACCTCGTCCGCCGGGAGGTTGGGGACGCGCAGCAGGATCTCGCGGATCTGCGCTGCGAGCGCCTCGGCCTCGGCGTCGAGCTGACGCTCGCGCTCGCCCAGCATCCGGCTCTCGGCCTGCAGCGCCTCGGCTTCCGCCACCCGACCGTCGCGACGCAACCCGCCGACCTCCCGGGAGAGGGCCTTGATGCGATTGCGCACCCGGTCCCGCTCACCGGTCGCCGCCCGGAGCTGCTCGTCGAGCGCGCGGGCACGCTCGATCGGCCCGAGGTCCTCCCCCCGGCGGGCCATGCCGTGGGCCACGGTCTCGAAGTCGGTGCGGAGCCTGCGGACGTCGAGCACGGGCCGTCACGCTAGTCGGCGCCCCGTCGCGCCCCGAAGCCGTTAGGTTGCGCCGACGATGACCGACCCGCCGCCCGCCATCGAGGTGTGCAACCTCACCGTCCGCTACGGGGAGCTCGTCGCCGTGGACGGGTTGTCCTTCATCGCACGTGGCGGAACCGTCACCGCGCTGCTCGGTCCGAACGGCGCCGGCAAGACCTCCACGGTCGAGACGCTCGAGGGGTACCGCCGCCCGAGCGACGGCACGGTCCGGGTCCTCGGTCTCGACCCTGTCGCCGACCACCGTCGCCTCATGCCCTCGATCGGGGTGATGCTGCAGGACGGTGGCGTGGCCACCGGCATCCGCCCGTTGGAGGTGCTGCGCCTGTTCGCGTCCTACTACGACGACCCCGATGACCCCGACGCGCTGCTCGAGCGGGTCGGGCTCGGTGACCGGCGGCGGGTGCCGTGGCGGCACCTGTCGGGTGGGGAGCGCCAGCGGCTGTCGCTGGCGCTGGCACTCGTCGGCCGGCCTCGCGTCGCCTTCCTGGACGAGCCCACCGCCGGCATCGACCCCGCAGGCCGTCAGCTCATCCGGCGCATCGTGGCCGAGCTGCGCGACGCCGGCGTGTGCGTGCTGCTCACCACCCACGACCTCGACGAGGCGGAGCGACTCGCCGACCACGTGCTGATCGTCGACGGCGGACGCCTCCTGGCGGCGGGTTCCCCAGCCGAGCTGATGGGCGCGACCGACGACGGTGAGATCCGCTTCGGGGCGCCACCAGGTCTCGACACGGCCTCGCTCGCACGCAGGCTCGACGGAGCGGCCGTCACCGAGGTGGCACCCGGTGAGTACCTCGTGGCGACGCCCGCCACCCCGGCGGCCGTCGCTGCGCTGACGGCCTGGCTGGCCGAGCGGGACCTGCCGCTCGCCGAACTGCGTGCGGGACGCAAGCGCCTCGAGGACGTCTTCCTGCGGCTCACCCGGGAGACCCCGTGAGTCGCGCCTGGCGGGCACAGGTCGCCACAGAGGTGCGGCTGGCGCTGCGCCAGGGCGAACAGCTCCTGGTGAGCCTCGGCATCCCGCTGCTCGTGCTCGTGTTCTTCTCCCTCGTCGACGTGTTGCCGCTGCCCGCCGGCACGCAGCAGCCCGTCGACTTCCTGGCACCGGGGGTGCTGGCCCTGGCGGTGATGTCATCGGCGATGGTCGCCCTCGGCATCGGTACGGCCTTCGAACGCCAGTACCGGGTGCTGAAGCGGCTGGGTGCCACCCCCCTGGGACGACCCCGGCTCATCGCCGCCAAGATCGCGATGGTGCTCACGCTCGAGGCGATCCAGGTCGTCACGATCTCGCTGGTCGCCGCTGCGCTGGGGTGGCGCCCAGACGGACCGATCGTCGCGGCGGTGCCGGCGGTGGTGCTGGGCACCGCGGCGTTCGCCGGGATCGGCCTGCTGATCGCAGGCACCCTCCGGGCCACCGTCACCCTGGCCCTGGCCAACGGCCTGTACCTGGTGCTGCTGCTCCTCGGCGGCATGGTCGTGCCGCTCGAGCGCCTCCCGGAGGGGGTGCGGGTGGTCGCCGAGCTGCTGCCGGCGGCGGCGCTCACCGAGACGCTGAACGGGACGCTCAGCGCCGGGGCCACCGCCGACCTGCGGGCCTGGCTGGTGCTGGGGGCCTGGGCGGTGGTGGCGCCACTCGCCGCCGCCGGCAGCTTCCGATGGGACTGAGCAGGCGGCGGAACCGTCAGCCGGCGGGCGGGCCCTGCGGGCCGGCGCTCGGGAACGGCACGCCCTGGGGTCCGGATTCGTGCCCGCCCTCCCAGAACAACCGGAAGGCGAACAGCACCATCAGGTACACGCCGACCGCCAGCACGAGGCCCATGTAGAACACCCGGCTGAGCAGCGGCTTGTCGAACCGCAGGTGCATGAAGATGTAGGCGACGGTGAAGAACTTCACCGCCATGAGCAGCAGCAGCACCGTGATGATCCCGGCGTTGGTGTCGCCCCCCCAGGACCACACGGGCAGATCCGGCCACACGTAGGTGGCGATCTCGACCACCGTGACCACGGCCAGGAACACCGCGGTCATCACGTAGAGCCGGTCGCGCGGGTACGCCTCGACGGCACCGTCGAGCACCTGGGTGGGGATGGGCTGGTCGGTCGGCTCCGGCGTCACCGTGGTCATGGTCCGGCTCCTAGGGGATCAGGTAGACGACGGCGAAGATGAGGATCCACACGACGTCGACGAAGTGCCAGTACAGCCCGACGATCTCGACGGTCTCGGAGCGGTGCTCGGGCAGGTGGCCCCGGAGCGAGAGCAGGATCAGCGAGACCAGCATGATGATGCCCACCGTCACGTGCACGCCGTGGAAGCCGGTCAGCGTGTAGAAGGCCGAGCTGAACCGGCTGGTGGTGAACCCGAGACCCTCGTTGTAGAAGACCGTGAACTCGTAGACCTGCCCGGCGATGAAGGTGCCGCCGAGCAGGGCCGTGGCCGTGAGCCAGACCCGGAGGCGGTGGTGGTCGCCGCGCTCGATGGCCGAGACCGCCAGCACCATCGTGAGCGAGCTCATGAGCAGCACGAACGAGCTCGTCGAGGTGAAGGGGATGTCGAAGATCTCCTCCGGGGTCGGCCCCTCGAGCGGGTTCTTGTACAGCAGGTAGGTCGTGATCAGCCCGCCGAACAGCAGGCACTCCGACCCGAGGAACAGCCACATCGCCAACTTGGTGTTGGAGATGCCGGTGTTGGTGTCGTGCTCGATGTGGGCGTGCTCGGCGTGCGCGTCGCGCTCGGCCATGAGCTCCCGGTGGTGCGCGATCGCCTCAGCCAACGGTCTCGGGCTCCTTGTCCACAGCGTCCTCGCCGGTCCCGGCCTCGGATGCCGGCGCCTCGTCCGCGGCCGGCTCGTCCGGGCCGTGGTCGTCACCGTGGGCGGCATCGGGGTCGTCGGGCGGCTCGAGCGCCCACCCGTAGATGCCGGCGACGGTGATGAGCCCACCGATGAGGCACAGCCACCAGGTGTAGAGCAGGCCGTAGCCGATGATGGGCAGACCCACGGCGGTCACCAGCGGCCAGTACGACGGCGACGGCAGGTGCACGTCGTGGTCGCCCTCCGCCTTCTGCACCACGTCCTCGGTGGCGGCCACCCGCACGAGCCGCCCGTCCTCGGTCTCGCCGTACTTGCGGTACCAGAAGTCGTCCACCCGGGTCACCGTCGGGATCGGGTCGAAGTTGTAGGCCGGCACCGGCGAGGGGACCATCCACTCGATCGTGCGAGCGTCCCACGGATCCGGACCCGGGGGCGGGAGCTGGCGGGCCTTCGCCTTCGAGCGGAAGATGTTGATGATGAACAGCAGCACGCTGGCGGCGATGGTGAACGCCCCGATGGTCGCCACCTTGTTCCACAGATCGAAGCCGTAGCCGCTGTCGTAGGTGTAGATCCGCCGTGACATGCCGTGCAGGCCGAGCACGTGCATGGGGGCGAACGTGAGGTTGAAGCCGATCAGCAGCAGCCAGAAGTTCGCCTTGCCCCACTTCTCGTCGAGCATGTAGCCGAACACCTTCGGCCAGTAGAAGTACATCGCACCCATGAAGCCGAAGAAGGCACCGCCGAAGAGCACGTAGTGGAAGTGGGCCACGATGTAGTAGGTGTCGGTCTGCTGGGTGTCGGCCGGGGCGATCGAGTGGGACACGCCCGAGAGGCCCCCGATGGTGAACATCGTGACCAGGCCGATCGAGAACAGCATCGGGGAGGTGAACCGCAGCTTCCCGCCCCACATGGTGGCGGTCCAGTTGAGGATCTTCACCCCGGTCGGCACGGCGATGAACATCGTGGTGAGCGAGAAGGTGGTCACCGAGATCGGCCCGATGCCGGAGACGAACATGTGGTGGGCCCACACCCCCCAGCCCATGAAGCCGATGGCCACGCCCGAGAACACGATGAACGGGTAGCCGAAGATCGGCTTGCGGGAGAACACCGGCAGCATCTCCGAGACGAGCCCGAACGCCGGCAGGATCATCAGGTACACCTCGGGGTGCCCGAAGATCCAGAACAGGTGCTGCCACAGCAGCGGGTCGGCGCCCTTGGCGACGTTGAAGAAGTTGGCGTCGAAGAGCCGGTCGAACAGCAGCAGGAACTGCGCAGAGGTCAGCACCGGGATCGCGAACAGGATGAGGAACTGGGTGACCAGCGCCATCCAGGTGAAGATCGGCATCTTCATGAGCGACATCCCCGGCGCCCGCATGTTCAGGATGGTCACGATCAGGTTGATCGAGCCGACCAGCGAGGCGATGCCGGTGAGGATGAGGCCGATGTTCCAGAAGTCGATGCCGTGGGTGGGCGAGTACAGCACGCCGTTGTTCGGTGCGTAGTTGAACCAGCCGCCGTCGGCTGCGCCCCCGAGGAACCAGGAGCTGTTCAGGAAGATCCCACCCATGAGGAACACCCAGAAGCTGAACGCGTTCAGCCGTGGGAACGCCACGTCACGGGCCCCGACCTGCAGCGGGACGAGATAGTTCATGAAGGCCGCGCCGATGGGCATCACCACGAGGAACACGGCGGTGGTGCCGTGCATCGTGAAGACCTGGTTGTAGGCGTCGGCCGACAGCAACGTCCCCCGTGGCGACCACAGCTGCATGCGGATGAGCAGTGCCTCGCTCCCGGCGACCAGGAGGAAGAACAGCGCAGCGGCGCCGTACATGATGCCGACCTTCTTGTGGTCGACGGTGGTCAACCACGAGCGCCACCCACCTCTGGGCTTGGGGCGTTCGAAGACCCCGAGCGGGTGCTCCACCGTGAACTCGCCCTCGCCCGAGGGGAGGGCGAGCGGCCTGGGTTCGGTGATGGCCATCAGCGTTGCTCCATCAGGCTCGTGCAGGACAGGGGGAGTTCGGGCATGCGGGCTACCTCAGCGTCTCGAGGTAGGCGACGAGCTGGTCGATCTGCTCCTCGGTGAGACCGAGGTTGGGCATCCCCCGCTGGCCGTCGGCGTACGCCGGCTTCATCGCCGGCGGGTTCCGCAGCCAGGCTTCGAGGGTGGTGCGGTTCACCGAGTACGGCGCCGGATCACCCCCCACGAGCGCACCGCCCGGCTCACCGGGGTTGGCCACATCTGCGGGATCGCCCGGCGTGGGGACCGGCGCTCCCGACTCCTGGGGCGTGTAGAGGTTGAAGATCGACCCGGCGAAGGTGCCCCGGGTGGCGAAGTGGGTGAGGTCCGGGGCGATGCCGGACACGAGCGGCGGACGCTCGGTGCGGGCCTTCTCAAACTGCCCCCGCACGATGTGGCACTGCGCGCACAGGTTGGAGAACTGCGCCTTGCCCTGCTCGGCGAGCGAACCGGGCGCAGGCTCGCGAGCCTCGCGGAGCTGGTTGGCGAACCACTCCTCGTAGGTGGCCTGGTCGACGGCACGGACCATCATGCGCATGTTGGCGTGGGACAGCCCGCAGTACTCGGTGCACTGGCCCCGGTACCAGCCCACCTCGTCGGCCTCGAGCCCCCAGCGGGTCTCGACCCCCGGCACGGCGTCCTTCTTGCCGTTCAGGCCCGGGATCCAGAACGAGTGGATGACGTCGTTGGAGGTCTGGATGAGCTCGACGGTCCTCCCCACCGGGATCACCATCTCGGTGGCGGTCTCGAAGTCCTCGGGGTCGTCGAAGTCCCCGTCGCCGTTGCCGTCGTACTGGTAGCCCCACCACCACTGCTGGCCGAACACCCGCACCTTGAGGGGATCGGGCCCCCGGTTCTCCAGGTTGATGATGGTCACGACGGTCCCGACCGCGATACCGGCCAGGATGATCGCGGGCAGCATCGTCCAGCCGATCTCGAGCACGGTCTTGCCGTGCACCTGGGTGGGCAGCTCCTCCTCTTCGCCGTCCTCAGCGGTGGAGCGGAACCGCCAGGCGATGTAGAGGACCGTGCCGAGCACGGCCACCCCGATGACCCCCGCGATGATGAACACCGGGGCCACCAGGTTCTGGATGTCACGGGCGAAGCGACCGGCTGGCGCGAGCGTGGTGAGCTGCTTGCCGTCGTTCTGCAGGACGGCCCAGATCAGCACCACGTACAGGCCGCCGACCAGGACGACCGCGAACGTGCCGAGGATGCGCAGGAAGAGGGAACGGCGGGGCATCTACTCTCCTCGTGCGGCCCGGGCGGCCGCAGCGCGGGGCGGGGGGAGGGGGGACATCGTCATCGTGAAGTGTCGCCCACCCGGGCACGGCCCTGCCAAACCGGGGAGCATCGCCGCCGCGGTCGCCCTCACGAGCCCACCCCACCGGGCGGCTCGACCAGGATCGGCCCGAGGCCACCCTCCCGGGTCCCCTCGGACTCCATCCCGGCACCGCCGTGGCTGTCGCCCCCGTGCTTCTCGATGTCGCGCTGGCCAACCACGGCGGCGGTGACCCCGGCGGCGATCACGACGACCGCCCCGACGAACAGCAGGATCGTCACCGCGTTCTTCGAGATCTGGGGGCGGGCCGCCAGCAGGGCCATGCCGAGCAGGATGACGGCGCCGACCACGCCGAACACCGCCACCGCCCCCGTCTTGGACACGGCCAGCAGCACCCTCGAGAGCGCGAGCACCACGAAGGCGACGACCGTGGCGGCGACGACGGGCACCCGGAGCGGCTCGATGAACCGGGCGTAGATCTGACGGTTCACCTCGTCGTCGCCGGTGGCCCGCTCCGCCCAGGCCCGCAGTGTCCAGGTGAAGGTGACCACCGCCAGGATCCCGAAGCCGGCCAGCGCCAGCCAGACCGAGGTGAGCTGGGAGATGATCAGCACGGCGACGCCGAACGCGGCCACCAGCGGCAGGAAGTTCACACCCGACGGTGCCCGGGTGAGCGGCACGCTGTCGGTGCGGAGCACCTCGGCCTCCGCCGCCGGGTCGGCATCGCGCAACGCCACGTGGATCCCGGCCAGGAACGCGCTCACGGCCGCCAGACCGACGAGCACGGCGTAGCCCGTCTGGTTGCCCACCCCGCCCTTCCAGCCCAGGCTGATCGGCCCGAGCACGGCGTTCATGATGCTCTGGTCGTCGGTGGCCAACGCCGAGATGAACGCTGCGACCAGGCCGAACAGCGTGAGCGCGGCGAACAGCCGGAACGCCGGGGTGAACATGCGGGAGCGGTAGAGGAAGTCGAGCATGGCGCCTACTTCGTCACGTAGATGGCGTACCAGATGACGGCGAAGACCACGACGTTCGCGTGCCAGAACAGCGCAGCCGCCGAGATCCCGTCGTGCTGACGGCTGCTCTGCTGGCCGCCGAGCGCCCGGAACGCCATGAGCCCGGTGAAGATCATCGCCACGACCAGCATGACCAGATGCCCCCCGGTGATCGCGTAGACGAGCACGGACTGGGGGTTGGCACCGATGTCGAACTGCATGATCGTGTAGAGGTAGGACGCCATGTTGATGAAGGCGACCCCGAACACGATGGTGAGCCCCAACGACAGGTAGGTGTTGAGCCGGTCGTCACGCGAGATCGCCCACACGGCCCACTGGATGGTCACCGCCGATGCGATCAGCGTGAACAGCATCACGTTGGGCTGGGTGAGCGGGACCTCCACCCCCTCGGGCAGCCACACGTCCCCGGAGGCGAGCGCCTCGGCCCGCCGCTCGAGGTAGACCGCCAGCAGCGTCACGAAGTACATCAGCGTCCCGGCGGTGGCGAACGCGGTGCCGATCATCAGCACCCGCGGTCGCTGCACGGGCGGTGCCGGCAGGGCTCGGGCCAACGCAGCCATCAGGCGGCCTCCTCGGTCTCGGCGCTGTCGAGCAGTGGCTCGGGCGAGCTCACGACGGGGAGCTGGCCGAAGTTGCCCGGTGGCGGCGGGGACGGGGCCAGCCACTCGAGGGTCTGACCCGTGCCCCAGGCGTCGGCGGCCACGGTGTCACCCCGTCGGGCCGTCAGGAGCGCGACGGCGGTCAGCACGGTGGCGAGCAGCAGGAGCACGCCTCCCAGGGCGGCCACAGCGAGCAGGGCCGCCTCGGCGTCGGCGAGCGCATCGAAGCGGGTGGCGAACCCGAGCACGCACAGCGGAAGCCCACCGAGGAACACCCCGCCGATCCCGGCCAGCGCCGCCAGCTTGCCGGCGCCCTCGCCGGCGAACCGGCCCCAGATCTTCGGCGCCCAGAACAGCAGCCCGGCAAGCCCGCCGAGCGCCGTCGAGCCCACCACGAGCACCAGGAGGCCGTCGGCGAAGGCGCTGGTCTCCTGGAGACGCAGCGGTTCGATCACGAACAGCGCCGACGCCAGCCCACCGGCGAGCAGCCCGAGCGCGGCACCGAGCCCGGCGATGGAGGCGGCGGTGATCCGGGGCCGCACGCTCATGGTGGTGGCCCACGCGGAGAAGCACAGCAGCAGGGGGAGCAGCACGAGCACGCCCGTGCCGACGTAGAGGGCCTGCTCCCGGACCTGCTCGTTGAAGAACGGCTGGGCGTACACCCCGAACGAGAGGACCCCGAGCAGGCCCGTGCCCACGAGCACCAGCCCTCGGCGACGCTGGCGGGTCCCGGCCATGGTGGTCACGAGATCCCCGATGACGCCGAGCACGGGGATGGCGTAGGCGAACACCTGCGGCTGCCCGAAGGCCCAGCTCAGCTGGGGCCACTGGCCGTCGGCCATCCCGAAGTCGCTGGGGAGCCCGTAGTGGTGATCGAGGTAGACGAGGGTGAGGTTGGCGAGCAGCCCCGGGAGGGTGAGCATCCAGAGGCTCCCGCCCACGAACATGCTCCACGAGAACAGCGGGACCCGGTCGAGGCTCATGCCCGGGGTCCGCAGGGTGACGATGGTGGTCAGCACGCACACGGTGGCGAGCAGGAGGGCGACGATCGCCGCCGCCATGCCGAGGTAGGTCAGATCGACCGCGTTGCGGCCACCGCCGCCGGGTCCGCCGTTGGTGGCGTAGCCGGCGAGGATCATCACCGCACCCACCAGCCAGGTCCACAGCGCCGCAGCCGCCGCCCGGGGGAACGCCACGGTGGACGCACCGACCTGCAGCGGCACGACGTAGGTGGCGAGCCCGATCAGCAGCGGGAGCACCGCCAGCAGCACCAGCGTCACCCGACCCGAGGTGTAGACCTGGAACACGGCGTCGTCGGGGAGGAACCCGTCGTCGGGCACGCCGTTGGCGCTCGACAGGGCGGTGAGCGCCCACGCGGCCACGCCGAAGATCAGCGCGAGCCCGACGTAGAGCCGCCCCAGGGTCTTGTGGTCCCCGGAGCCGATGGTCTGGGCGAACGAGGGGTAGATCTCGCCGGTGTCCCAGGGGTTGACGTGCTCCGTGACGGTCTCGGGTCTGGTCTCGGTGATCGCCATTGCCGTTGTGGGTCCACGCGCTGCTCGATCGGGACCGTCGGGCCCGGACCGGCCGGACTCGAGTGTGGCCACCGCCTCGGGGAGGGTCGCAGCAGCGCGGGGACGCATCCTCCCTGTTGGACGTTTGCGGCGGACTCTACACACCACGCCCCAGGCGCACGAAAACGGCGCCGGGCCGGTGGATCAGAGCCCGTGGCGGACCAGCACGTCGGCGGCCATGGCGACGAACAGCACCGTCAGGTAGGTGATGGAGAACGTGAACAGCCGCATGGCGGCCCCCGGCGTCCCGGCCCGCAGCACCTGTACCGAGAAGGCCACGAACAACGCGCCGGCCACGACCGCGACCCCGGTGTAGAGCCAACCCATCGACGCCACCGGGGTGAACAGCAGCGACAACGCCACGACCACGAGGGCGTAGGCGACGATCTGCACACCGGTCTGGCGCACGGTGGTCACCGCCGGCAGCATCGGCACCTCCACGGCGCGGTAGTCGTCCCGGTAGCGGATGGCCAACGCCCAGAAGTGCGGTGGCGTCCAGAAGAAGATCACCCCGAACAGCACCACCGGCGCCCAGTCGAGCCCGCCGGTCACCGCCGTCCAGCCGATGAGCACCGGCGCCGCCCCGGCGGCTCCGCCGATGACGATGTTCTGGGTCGAGGTCCGCTTCAACCACAGGGTGTAGACGAACACGTAGAACAGGCAGGCGGCCACCGCCAGCGCCGCCGACAGCAGGTTCACGAAGACCCACAGCCACACGAAGGCGAGGGCCTCGATGCTCACCGCGAACACGAGCGCGCTGCGGGGGGCGATGACCCCGGTGACCAGCGGGCGGTTCCGGGTCCGGCGCATCTGGGCGTCGATGTCGCGGTCGACGTACATGTTGACCGCGTTGGCCCCGCCGGCAGCGAGGGTCCCGCCGATCACGGTGGCGGTCACCAGCCACAGCGACGGCATCCCCCGCTCGGCCACGACCATCGTCGGCACGGTCGTGACCAGCAGCAGCTCGATGATGCGCGGCTTTGTGAGAGCGACGTAGGCACCGATCCGCGCGCGCAGCGACGGGGGGGCGGCCTGCAGCATCGGAACCGATGGTAGGGGTCCGCCCTCGGTCGTGTGCAATCGCCGACACGGGCGATTACCCGGGTACGACCCCCGCTCCCTACCATCGGATCGTGCGGCTGCCCCGCCTCTCCCCCCGTGCCTACCGTCGGGTCACCCTGTTCGCCCTGCTGGCGCTGGCCTTCATCGTCGTCACCGGCGCCGCCGTCCGCCTCACCGGCTCTGGCCTGGGGTGCTCCGACTGGCCGAGGTGTGAGCAGAACCAGTTCGTCGCCCCGCTCGAGTACCACGCCATGGTCGAGTTCGTGAACCGCACGATCACCGGGCTCGTGTCGGTGGCCGTGGTGCTGGCGGTGCTCGGCTCGCTCGTGCGCGAACCGCGCCGGAGCGACCTGACCCGCTGGTCGCTGGGGCTCGTCGCCGGCGTGATCGGCCAGATCGTGCTCGGGGCGATCGTGGTGAAGTCCGAGCTGGCGCCGGTGTCGGTCATCGGGCACTTCCTGCTGTCGACGGTGCTCATCTGGAACGCCGTGGTGCTCCACGAGCGCGCCGGCCACGCCGGGAGCCGGGGGGTCCCCACCGTGGCCGGACGGGTGGTCCGGCTGGGTCGGGCGATGGTGGCCACCACCCTGGCGGTGACCGTCGCCGGTACCGTCGTGACCGCCACCGGCCCCCACGGCGGGGACGAGCATGCCG
>Ga0308411_10001594_pt1 | contig 15507 bp, 14 predicted proteins | sample HotsprottomLayer_2_FD_203530 | JGI IMG/M metagenome (GOLD analysis project Ga0308411, IMG submission 203530) | Hot spring phototrophic mat microbial communities from Octopus Spring, Yellowstone National Park, Wyoming, United States -... | ecosystem: Environmental > Aquatic > Thermal springs >...
CGGCCCGGACTCAATGACCCTTCGTTGAAGCTGCCCACCATTGATGAAATGGCGGGATAGTGTCCAGCAAAGATCCCCGCCGGACCAGGCGGTGCAACAGACCCAGTCGGCTGCTGGATGCCGCCGGTGTGCGGAGAATTGAAGGATGGTGTTGCCGCCGTAGGACAGTTCGGTGTTCCCATTGTCCGGCACGGTTGCGCCGTTACTTCACCTCCATCATGTAGATGTCGTGTCCACCGGCACGGTTGGAGATGAACGCGAGTTTCTTGCCGTCGGGCGACCAGGCGGCAAAGTTGTCCTGCCCAGCATGCCGGGTCAAGTTGACCGGCTCAGAACCGTCCGCTTTCATGCGATAGATCTCATAGTTGCCATCACGATTGCTCGTGAAAGCGATGTATCGGCCATCGGGCGACCAAGCGGGCCAGCAGTCGCTGGCGGAGTGGCGCGTCAGGCGACGGATGCCGCTGCCGTCAGCCGCCTGCATGACGTGGATCTGGAAAGTGCCAGATCGCGATGAGGCAAAGGCGATCTGCTTGCCGTCGGGCGACCAGGCTGGGTTGTTGTCGAAGCCCGGATCGTTGGTCAAGCGGACGATCTGGCCACCATCGTCGGCCGAGGCGGTGTAGATTTCCTGATTGCCGTCGCGGGTGCTGACCCAAGCCAGACGTTTGCCGTCAGGAGCCAGACGCGGCGACTCCTCGAATGCCTTGTGGGGTATCAGCACTCGGTTGTTCTTGCCGTCGAGGTCGGCCCGGTTGATTTGCAGCTTGCCATCGGTGCCGTGCAGGATGTCTAGCACGAACACCACCTGTCGCCCAGTGGGGCAAGGATGGGCATCGAAGTGCGGCGTTCGCGGATCGTCGTGCAGAAACGGCCGCATGTCGCTGCCATCGACGGCCACCGTCCACAAGCCCATCTTGCCGCGATGGATGCGCGTGAACAGCAGTCGCTTGCCGTCAGGCAGAAAGTGGAGATTTTGCTTGAACGATCCGTCGCTCGTCAGCCGAACCACGGCAGGCGTGTCGGTCTTCGCCCCCTGAGCGGATGCGTCCTGCGAGGCGAACCATCCTGTGCTAGCAATCCACAGACCAGGGCCGAGCAACGCGACGATCCACAACCAACTACGCGTCATGTTGGTGAATCCTCAGAACAGTTCGTCGATGACCTTGCCACCTTCTGGAGCGATGTTGAGCGTCTGGCCCTGTTCGCTGGTGACTCCGATAGCGTGCTGCACGGTGGCAACCAGATCGGCAGGGTTGATCGGGCGGTCGTGGACGTGTTCGGCGCGCGAGGTGCTGGAACCGATGACCTGCCCGCCACGCACGCCACCGCCGCATATCAGGGCACTGTAGCAGTGTTCCCAGTGATCGCGACCGGCCTTGTCGTTAATCTTGGGCGACCGACCGAACTCGCCGACGGCCAGCACCAGCGTGCTGTCGAACAGGCCACGCGCCCTCAGATCGTCGATCAGAGTGGAAAAGGCCCGATCGAGCCAGGGGCCGTGCCGATCTTGCATGATCTGGAAGTTGCGGTAGTGGTGATCCCAACCGCCGTCGCCACTGTCCTCCTCGGCCTCGACATGATCGCTCCAGTTGATCTGCACGAAGGGCACCCCCGCTTCGACTAAGCGACGACCCAGCAAACACGACTGCCCAAAGCGCGTCAGGCCGTAGGCTTCCCGAGTGGCCGACGACTCCCGCGATAGATCGAACACCTGAGCGGCGGTCGGTGAGGTGATCAGATCGAAAGCCTGAGCGCGGTAGTCGTCCAGCACGCGAGCAGAGCGGATGGCATCCACTTGGCGACGGGTGGCATCGATGGCCCGCAACAGGCTGGCCCGGTCGTTCAGGCGTTCGGGGCTGAGATTGGTCGGCAACTGCAAGGCGGGAATGCGGGTGCCGTGTTCGGGGTCGTATTCGAGGCGGAACGGATCGTACAGTCCGCCGAGCGGCCCGCCGCCCTCGCCGAGAATGGCTCGCTTGCCCTGATGCAGTCGTCCGCCCACAACGAGGTAGGGCGGCAACTTGCCCGACAGACCTCTCGCTCGAGCCACCGTGCTGCCCATCGCCGGCCGAGGCGAACCGGCTAGCGGCTGACCATTGAGTCCGACCGCTCCGTTGATCGAGCCGGTCAGCCCGATGGTGCCAGCCACGCCGTGGTCGTTCGAGCCTGTCTTGAGCGATCGCAGGATAGCGAGGTGATTGGCCCGACTGGCCAGCAGCGGGAAGAGTTCGCCAAAGCGCACTCCGGCCAAGCGAGTGGGAATGCTGCCGAGCGGCCCGCGATACTCAGCGGGAGCGGCCGGCTTGGGATCCCAGGTGTCCAGTTGCGCCGGGCCGCCCCACAGCCACAGTAACATTACCGATTTCGCCCGCGCCGTGTTAGCCGGCAGTCGAGCCGGCCGACCGAGCAGATCGAGCAGCGACAGCCCCAGTACCGAACTGCCGCCGATTTGCAGCAACTCACGCCGGGTGACTCCCTGGCAAGTACGAGTACGATGTTGGCCGAGTAACAACATGGAGGTAGTCTCCAGGAGAGTAATCTAATCCTGGCACTATCTTCGCATGACGCAGCGGCCGATACAAGAGGCTAGCTAGGCGAGATGGGCTCCGTCGCCGTGTCGGCAATCTGCCATCGCTCGCCGTGGGGGCGGACGCGGCCCTCTCGTTGCAGCTTGAGCAGGTTGGCATGGATCTGCTGCTGCCCCAGTTCCTGCACCTTGACCGGAAAGCCGCGATAGAGCAGGCCGGTCAACTCGTCCAGCGAACGCGGGCCGACCGCCAGCGCCTCGAGCAGTTGCCGTTCGCGAGTGGCGCGATGCGACAGGGTTTCGTCGATGAGATGCTCGGCTCGCAGAGTCGGCCCGCCGTGAGCCGGTAGCAACAGGCGGATCGGCAAGGCGCGAATCCGTCGTAGCGATTCCAGATACAGAGCTAGATCGCCATCGGCAGGCCCGATGATCAGCGACGACAACGGCGACACGAGATCGCCCGCGAACAACAGGCGATAGTCCGGTTCGTAAAACGCCAGATGTCCCGGCGCGTGTCCGGGAGTGAACAGAGCGTGCAACGCCCAGTCGCCTCGACCGTGCGGCGCACGGCCCAGAGGCAACACCTCACCGTCTTCGATCAGCCGGTCAACGACCAACCGACCCGCCAGCCGCTCCGCCGTCAGACGATGCGCCCAGATCGGCACGCCGAACCGCTCGGCACAGGCGCGGGCCGCGCCGACGTGATCGGGGTGATGGTGTGTGAGGATCAGAGCCGTCAGCGGACAGTTGGTCAAGGAGGCGAACAGGCGTTGTTGTTCGGCCTCTCGCGACGGGCCGGGGTCGATGAGGTAACAGCGATCGGTGCCGACGAGGTAGGCGTTGGTGTGCGTCGTAGGTGGCAGGCCGTCACTTTCTAGAGGGAGGACGCGAACGCCGGGGCTGAACCAGATGTCCGGCAGCGCGCCGGCATCCAGTCGGGCCAGCAGGGGTTGCAGGCACGCGCCGACTCGTTCCACGGGTTGCTCGATCAGGGCAGCGAGAATGGCATAAGTGGGCGGCGACAGGGGCAGGGTGCCGTCTCTCCAGGCGTGCAGAGCGGCGGCAGCAGTCGTCCACTGTCCGGTGGACAGTTCGCCCGGCCAGATGTCGGCAGACTGGCCCGGCGGCAACTCAGCCGCATAGAAGGTGGTGTCGAATCGCAGCGGGGCAAAGGGCGGAGTGATGAGACGGCCAACGGGTTGCAGATCGCCCGGATGCAGGTGCCAGCCGTGTTGCCGACACAGATCGGGAAATGAGCCACCCTGTTCCAGCAAAGCTCGTCGGGCGATCTGGAGGGATTCGCTGGGCGGAGGAAACGAGCCATCGGCCAGACGGGCTAGCAACACGCCCGTCTCCTCGAAGAGTTCGCGGATGGCAGCGACCTTCAGATGAGTCAGACCGTCAGCGGGGCGGGCTAGAGCCAGATCGTCATCGTGCGTCTTGCCGCCAGGGAAGGCCACGAATCCGCCCAGGAAACGAAGGTGGATCGCTCGATGGACGAGGAGCCATTCGGGCTGGCTGGCGGATCGGCACAGCAAAACGCTGGCCGCCTCGATAGGAGAACTCATGCAGGAGGATTATCCGCTGGGCGGTCGCCTTGCTGCTTTTCTCTACGCGGCGGCTGGGACAAGCCGCGATTGACCGCCTCAAGGAGTCGCTCCATCGCGAACGGCTTGCGAATGTAGTCGATCACTCCCAGATACTCGGCGTAGGCCTTGTGTCGGCTGCCCTCGTTGGCGGTAATCATGATGATAGGCGGAGCATCGGGTTTGTCCTTGAAATGCTCCAGCACGGGATAGCCGCCCATTCGCGGCATCATCATGTCGAGGATGACCAGATCAGGACGCTGGGCATAAACCTGTTGCTTACCCTGATGGCCGTCGCGAGCTTGCAAGACGCGATGGCCCAGGCGTTCCAAGACAGCCCGCAGACCGTCACTCAGTTCGTAGTCGTCATCCACGATGAGAATCGTCTTCTGATCCGCCATTGCTAGCGTCCTCGGTAAGTCGTTCCCCGCATAGGGTATCGTTCAATCATAGCAATAACGCGGACGTGGGGGCAAGACGCAGTGCGCTGCTGTCCACCAGACGCGGCAGTCGTTAGGCTGAACCGGGAGCCATTGTGGGGGAATGCCGCATGAGCAAGCGACTGAGCTACCGAACCTTTGGCCGAATCGTCCGCCGCATCATGGAAACGCTGCCGGAAGAGTTCCAGCCATACCTGGACAACCTCGTCGTGGACATCGAGCCGAGACCGACTCGGCGAGTTCTGCGCCATCTGGGATTGACCGACGAGGAGATCGCCGCAGGTGAGAGCCTGTACGGCCTATTCGATCCGCTGCAACTGCCGACGAACTGGTCGGCCGATGCCATCGATACCAGTGCCATGCTGCATCGCTTGGTGATCTACAAGCAACCGCTGGAAGAGGACTTCCCTGATCGGCGTGAGTTGTTGCTGGAGATTCGCAAGACGGTGATCCACGAACTGGCGCATCACTTCGGCTACTCGGAGAGCGATCTGGATCGCTTCGAGGCCGAGCCAGACCCCTTCCGGGATGGATTGCTGGAAGAGTTGCTACAAGAGTTGTCGCAAAGCGAACAGGAGCGTTGAGCTGAGGGGATCGATCCGTTGCTGCTGCACAGCGACGGCGTGCCCTGCTAGCCGCTGCCCACTGACCCAGACCAGCAGAAACCCGCTCACAGCCCGGCGGGTTCCTGCTGCGTCAGACAGTGCAGCGTGCCTAGTCCCCAGACGAGTTCGACCGCGTGGATGCCCACCACCGTTCGACCAGGAAACAGTTCTGCCAGCACGTTCAGTGCCTGTCGATCCTTCGGATCGTTGAAGGTCGGCACCAGTACCACACGGTTGCCGATGTAGAAGTTGGCGTAGCTGGCCGGCAATCGCTGCCCATCGAAGACCAGCGGCGCAGGCATCGGCAACGTGACGATCTCTAGCGGTCGGCCCTCGAGGTCGGTCATGTGCTGCAAGCGGTCGTAATTCTCGCGCAGCAGGTCGTAGTTGGCATCGTTGACATCGTCCTCCAAAGCCGTCACTACGGTTCGCGGCCCGACGAAACGGGTCAGATCGTCGATGTGGCCGTGCGTGTCATCGCCCACGATGCCGCGATGCAGCCAGAGAATCTTGCGAACGCCCAGGTAATCGCACAGAAAGCGTTCGACCTCCACTCGCCCCAGGCCGGGGTTGCGAGCCTGCACCTCGCTTAGTAAGCATTCCTCAGTGGTCAGCAATAGACCAGCCCCGTTGCCGTCGATGGCTCCGCCTTCCAGTACCAGTCGCTTGCCGGCCAGCGTGGGTTGCCAACGCGGCAGGGCAAGGAAGTCGGCCATTCGACCGGCCAGGGCATTGTCGTTGTGCCAGTTGTCGTACTTGGCCCAGCCATTGAAGTGCCAGTCCAGGGCGGCTCGTCGGCCGGCTCCATCACGCAGCAGCATGGCTCCCGAGTCGCGCAACCAGACGCGATCGGTGGCAAAGGGCAGAAAATCCACGCGCGACAGATCGACTCCCGCTCGCATCAATTGCTCGCGAGCCAACCCCTGCACGTCCGGCAGAGCGACGATGCGCACGCGTTCGCTGGTGTGCAGATGGCGAACGATCTCGACGTAGACCCAGGGGATCGGCTCGAAGCGATCCGGCCAGTCGGCCTGCTGATGTGGCCAGGCAATCCAGGTGGCCGAGTGCGGTTCCCATTCCGCAGGCAGGCGATAGCCCAGTCGGGCAGGAGTCGGATCGTTTGGCAACAGTGGCATGGTGTCCGCACGGTGGTTCAGGGAGTTCTTTCCCGGCGATTTCGACTGCACTCCCTCGTCAGCAGGTACTCTCGTATTATAAAGAGACGAAGAATGAACAAGGGATGAACCATCGCCAACGACCCAGACGATGAGTACAACACTGACCAGCGAACTGACTCGACCGGTGTTTCAGCCTCTGCCGCTACTGGGCAATCCGCATGTGCAGACGTTTCTGGGTGCGTATCTGCCAGGGCCATCCCTGCAAGCCAAGCAGATGCACATCGTGCGGCTGGCTGATGGCGATGCCCTGCTCGTCCACGAAAACTGTCCCACGTCGTGGCAGGCAGGCGATCCGATCGCTCTGATTCTGCACGGTCTGGGCGGCTCGGCCAGTTCGCCCCACGTTCAGCGGATGGCCTACGCCTTGCAAGCGCACGGTGTCCGGGTGGCTCGTCTCGATCTGCGTGGCGCGGGTCAGGGGATTGCCCTGGCACGCGGTTTCTATCATGGTGGCCGATCCGACGACATTCGCGCTGTGCTGCAAACTCTGCACGAATGGTCGCCGCTGTCGCCGCTGTTGCTGGTTGGGCTGTCGCTAGGAGGCAATCTCGCGTTGCGAGTGGCCGGTGAGTTGCATCAGCATCCCGTTGCCAACTTGACTCGCGTGGCCGCCCTATCGCCGCCCATCGACCTGGAACGCTGTCAGGCCCTACTGGCCAGCCCAGCCAATCGCGTCTACGAGGACATGTTCGTCCGCATTGTCGTTTCCGAGGCTCGGCAACGGCAACGACTGTTCCCAGACCTGCCGCCGCTGCGACTGCCACCGGGCCGAATCGGCTTCCGCACCTTCGACGAGTTGTACACCGCGCCGCGGTGCGGCTTTGCCGATGCCATCGACTATTACCGCAAGGCCAGCCCGCAGCGGCTCATCCCCCACATACCCATCCCAGCCCTCATCATCACCTCGCGGGACGATCCCTTCATTGCCATCGAGCCCTTCGAGTCGCTGCGTCTGCCCGATCACATCCAGTTGCACATCGTGCCGGCCGGCGGGCACATCGGCTTCGTCGGCTGGGATCGCACCGGCGGAGTTCGCTGGGCCGAACGCTGGATTGTAGACTGGCTGTTACAGGAGAGGCTGGCCGCCTGAACCGCATGGATTCCCTCTCCTCGCGTTTCCGTCCGCTGCCGCTGCTGGGCAATCCCCATGTACAGACCGTACTGGGTGCCTATCTACCCGGACGCGTCTGTCCCCCGCCGCAACGTCGGCACGCGCTGCTGTTTGCCGACGGCGACGCGCTGCTGCTGCACGAAAATCAACCGCTGAGTTGGCGACCGGGCCGGCCCGTGGCTTTGCTGCTGCACGGGTTGACGGGCAGCCATCAATCGGCCCACATTCGTCGGCTGGCGGCGTTGCTGCTGAGTCAGCGAGTGCGGGTCTTTCGTGCCGACCTGCGCGGCGCGGGCGCGGGCATCTCGCTGGCTCGACAGAGCTACCACGCCGGCCGATCCGAGGACATCCGCGCCGCGCTGAACTGGCTGCACAGCGAGTGCCCGACCTCGCCGCTGCTGTTGGTGGGCGTGTCGCTGGGCGGCAACACCGCGCTGAAGTTGGCCGGCGAGGCAGCCGACGATCCGGTGCCCGGTCTGAGTCGGGTGGCTGCCATCAATCCGCCCATCGATCTGGATGCCTGCTGTCGGCTGATCGAACAGCCGGCCAATCGCGTCTACGAACAGCGGTTCCTGCGGCGACTGGTGCAGGAGGCCAGCGAGCGACAGATGCATTTTCCCGATCTGCCGCCCATCGACCCGCAGCAATTCACGACACTACGCGGTTTCGACGACCAGTACACGGCACCGCGAAACGGGTTCGGCGATGCGGCCACCTACTACCGCGAGGCTTCCTCGTTTCGCTACATCCCGCGCATTCCAGTGCCGACGTTGATTTTGACGGCGCGCGACGATCCGTTCATCGCCGTCGAGCCGTTCGAGGCCTTGCGGGTGCCGGAGCATGTGCGCGTCCACATCGCGCCGTGGGGCGGGCACGTCGGTTTCGTCGGCTGGGACGGCGTAGGCGGTATCCGCTGGGGCGAGCGGCGGGTGGTGGAGTGGTTGCTGCGGGAGTAGGCACAGGCGATTGTGCTACGATGTCCCGTCAGGAGGGCCAACGCCAGGCCGATTCACGACTGGACGCGAGTACCTGGCGTTCGCCTCGCTGGCGTGCGGGGTGTGCAGGCTGTATGTTGAACAGCAGGCGAACTTTCCCTGGGAGAGACGCTGCCATGCCGTTGCTCGATCACTTTCGTCCACCTCTGAGCGAACGCCGTCACTGGCATTCGTTTCACAATTCCTGGGCGACGTACCTGTCCGCGCAACTCAATGCGGTGTTGCCACAAGGATACTTCGCCGAGGCCAATGTTCAGTTTGGTGTGGAGATCGACGTGGCCACCTTCGAGGAAGAGGAGGCAACATCTACAACAGGAGACTGGGTTTCACCGCCGCCACAGGTGAGTTTGCCGGTGGAACTGCACGGGGCCACGGTCGAGGTGGGCATCTTCAGCCGATCGGGTGGCCCGCAGTTGGCCGGTGCCATTGAACTGGTCAGCCCGGCGAACAAGGATCGGCAGACGCATCGTGACGCGCTAGTATCGAAGTGCGCCAGTTACATCCAGGCCGGCATCGGACTGGTGCTGGTCGATGTGGTGACCGAGCGAACGGCCGACCTGCATCGTGAGTTGTTGCTGCGTCTGGGACTGACCGAGACGGGGACGACATCGGCGTTGTATGCATCGGCGTATCGTGCGGTGGAGCGGCAGGGCAGTGCCATGCTGGACATCTGGCGCGAGGTAGTGGAAGTGGGGCGGACGTTGCCGACGCTGCCGCTGTGGCTGCGGGGCGGACTGTGTCTGCCGGTGGAACTGGAGGCGACCTACATGCGAACCTGCGAGGAACAGCGGATTCACCAGGTGGCGTAAGGGGCCTGGTCGCATGAAGGTCTGGACGACGAGCGACCGATACCACATCGCCCTGAGCTGTGCTGTCTAGAATTCCATCCGCCGCAACGCCTCGATTCCCGCGCGTAGCGGCAACAGCACCGCCACCGCGCCGGCAATCAGACCCACGAAGACTCCTAGTCCCACCGTTAACAGCATCCCCAGCGGTGTCTCTTGCAATCCCGGTGGATAGAAACTCCGCCAGGCGTGCCACGGGCCGGCCATCACCGCTACCACCACCAGCAGAAACGCCAACCCCAGAATCAGGTTCACCGTGCCGCCGAAGCCCACAGCGATCTTGCTCGGATCGCTCTCGCGGAAGTTCGGCATCAGTGCCCCAATGCCCACCGCCAACCCGCTCAGTCCCGCCGCCAACACCGCGATCGTCACGAAGTGCAACAGCACCAGGTCGATCGGCATTTCCAACATGATGTCGCTCAAGACCACCAGCGACCCGGACAGCAGTAGCCCGCCCGTCAGCGAGAACACGAACTTGCCCCACAACAGCCGATCGCGTTCTAGTGGCAGCAGACCCAGTATCCAGAACTTCCGCCCCTCCAAACTCAACAGCGGATAGATGAACCGCCCCGTGTAGGCACTCAGCAGCATGGCGATGGCGCACAGATTCAGGAAACTGATGCCGTTCTGGTTCGGCCAGCCCATGTCCGTCAGGAACAGTCGGCGGATGTTGGTGAAGTACAGCACCAGCAGTCCCGTGAACACCAGCACCTGACCGTACTGCTGCGGATCGCGGCGGAAGGTGCGGAAATCCTTGAGAATCAGCAAGCGCGTGCCCGGATGCACGGCGAACAGCAAGCCACTCAGCAGGCGATCCATCCAGGCACCGCCGTGCTTGCGCCGCAGATCGCCCCCCGTCGCCAGGCGGTTGTAGCCGCGTCGATACAGCCGACCTGCGCACCAGGCCGCCACCAGATACAACATCAAGCCGTTGCTCCAGATCAGCGATAGGTAATAGCCCGTATTGCTCAGGTCGCCCCGCGCACAGGCCATCAGCCCTCGCGCTACCCAGGCACTGGGCAGCCACAGACTGCGGGCAAACGACAGGCGATTCAAAAACTGATTCGCCGCCTCGGTGAACGGCTCCGTCGAGCGAGCGATGCGGCGATTTTCCTGGATGACCGAGTAGCTCCACCACACCGTCACGACCACCAGCAGCACGATGAGCAGAACCAGCACCGTCTTGCGCCGCTGTGGCACATAGTTGACCAGCAGCAGGCAGGCGATGGCTCCCACCGAGCCGGGCAGCAGCACGAAGCCCAGGAAGAAGACCGGCAACAGCAAGTAGAAGTACCAGGCGCACTCGGCAACGATGGCGTAGGCAATGAGGATCGGCCCGCCCAGCAACAGAAACGCCCACGACGAAAACGCGATGGCACCCTGGAACTTGTAGGCGAACACCTGATCGGCCGACACGGGCTTGCTCAACAGAAAGGCGGTTTCCGCTGTGTTGAACAGGCTGCCGTGCAGGATCAGTCCCCCGGAGAAGATCAGCAGCGCACCCAGCGAGAAGAACAGCAGGCCGACCAGCATTTCGATGAGTTGGCCGGCTCGCGGCACCTGGATCACTTCCAGCACGAAGCGGAACCCAGCGTAGCTCACCAGAAAGACGAACGCCACCACAAAGCAACTGGACAGCAGAATGGTCGCCGGCCGAACCAGCGAGTGGCCCGTGAGTTGCCGCCAGGCGTTGCCCAGCAGCACCCAGCGCAGTCGGGCGAACAACAGCATCTGGTTGACCGGCTGCTGCAAGGCACTCGGCTGGCCGACACCATTCGGCACCGGCTCTTGACGTGGGAACGATTCGAGTGAGCCGGACGTACTCATGACGACCTCTCCGACGACTCGCGTGGTCGGCTCTCCGACGGGGTGGAGACATCCTCGTCGGCCGCAGGGGCACCCCAGGAGTCGGCTCCCTCGCCGGGACGGGTCAGCGTCAGGAACACCTTTTCGAGGTTGCCGTCCACTGCCGCTTGATTCCGCAATTCCTCCAGCCCTCCGACCCCCACTAGCCGACCGTTGTTGAGAATGGCCATCCGGTCGGCCAGTTCCTCGACCACGTCGAGCGAGTGGGACGATAGAAACACCGTGGTGCCGGCATCCGCCTGTTGCCGAAGCAGATCCTTGAGTTGGCGGACACTGTAGGGATCCAGACCGACGGTCGGCTCATCGACGATGAGGACGCGTGGCTCGTGAACGAGTGCTGAAGCAAATACCGTGCGCTGCCGCATGCCGTGCGAGTAGCGTTCGGTCAGGTCGTCCACGAAGCTCTCGAGGCTGAACTGTCGGATGACCGTGGCGATGCGTTCCTTACAGCGTTCCGGGGGCAGGCCGTACATCTCGGCGATGAACTGAAGGAACTCGCGGCCGGTCAATTTCTCGTAGAGATAAGGCTGATCGGGGACGTAGGACAACAGCGGTCGAGCCAAGTCGCCTTGGGTGCGCATGTCGTAGCCGCCGATCAGCACCCGGCCGGAGGTCGGAAACAGCAGGCCGCACATCATCTTGATGGTGGTGGTCTTGCCGGCTCCGTTGGGCCCGAGGAAGGCAAACAGTTCGCCGGCGGCAATGTCCAGGCTGAGATCCTGTACGGCGTGCTTGGTGCCGTAGGACTTCGAGACGTGATCGAGCTGGATCAGCAGTTCAGTCACGGTTCATCACCCAGCGATCCTCACCAAGAATGGCCTCCTGACGAAGTACGAGACCACGCTCTTGACCGACCCACGTACTGCCCTGGAATCCATCCCCGCCCTTGTAGTCCACGATCAGACAAGGAACCTCTCGGCCGCGCCAGCGGAGTGATTCCGGCTCGTCGCGTACCTTGGCCCGCAGCAAGCGATGCTGTTTGCCGGCTCCTTGCAAGATGTTGAGCGAATCGCCCAGCGGATCGAAGACCGTCATGTTCCAGCCCTGGCCGGGCTGCAAGCCGCGCAGTCGATTGACGGGATGCAGCGGCAGCAGAATGGAAGCACCAGAAGCGACCGGCACTTCGGGCAGCGTCAGGGTGCGCGGTGGCGAGCCGGTGATTTGCAACAGCAACCGCGGGGCGAACGCTCCGCCTTCAACGACTCCAGAAATATCCGCCTCGAACTCCACTCCCACCAGCCGCAAGGCCGCCGCCAGCCGAGGTGTACCTCGGATGGACACCTCAATAGATAGCAGATCGCCCGTGGTGTTGATGCGATAACTGCTGGTCATTCGCTGGAGCAGGATGCCATGAATCGGCACCTCGGGCGCACCGGGAATGGGCGTGTAGGTGGCGGTCAGGGTGAACACGCCTGGATTGTCTTGCTCGTGCTGCACGCGTGTGCGAGCCCGCAGCACCGGACGGTCGCCGTGCAAGATGCTCCAGTCGATGCTGGGCCGACGCGTTTGCGACTCCTCGACCAGATCGATCGTGAAGGGCGGCGGCTGGCCGGGCAGCAACCCCGGCAACAGATCCTGATAGAACAGCCAGCCGTTAGCAACCAACCAGAATACCACGATGACAAGGCACAGCCAACGCGATGGCATGGGTGGCTTACTCAACTCGATCACAAAGGATGTGGGCAGCAATTATTCAACGACAGCGACGAGCAATTGGCTAGGGGACTTGCTTTGCTCCATGAAGATTTCCTGACCGGACTGGTATGACGATTCGCTAATTCGTAAGATACTCGCGTAGGGCAGTTCAAGGCGATTTCAGGGAGTCTGGTCGATGGGCATGATGCAGCCGACCTTGCTGTGGGCGGTTCACCTCTCAGATGGGGTGCTGAGCTGGCCCTGGCTGTTGGGTGGCTTCGTTCTGTCGGGCGTGTTGTGTCTGGTGGCGGCCTGGGGCATCCGCGACGAGGAGATTCCTCGGATCGCGGTGCTGACGGCGGCCTTCTTCGTCGCCAGCAGCATTCACGTCAAGCTGGGGCCGACCAGTCAGCACCTGTTGCTCAACGGCTTGGTAGGAGTCGTGCTGGGCTGGCGTGCCCCGCTGGCCATTCTGCTGGGAGTTGGCTTACAGGCTCTGCTCGTGCCACACGGCGGGCTGACCACCATCGGCATCAACGCCTGCACGCAGACATTGCCGGCTCTAGCGGGTGCCGGCCTGTTTCGCCTGTTTCACGGCCAGCTCGACATCAGCCGATCCGTCGTCCACTGGATGTTGCTGGCCTGTAGTGCCCTGCTGTGGGGCGGCTGTCTATGGCTGGGTCTGGCCGTACTGCTCACCCATCCCTGGCACGGGTTGTTCCATCTGTCGATGCAATCGGGACTGGTGCTGTCGCTGGACAATCTCGCTCCAACTTGGCAACTCGCCACCCAGCCGTTGGCTCTGGGGTTGCTGGCGTTATTTGTTGCGGGGAGCGTGTTGTGGTTGCATCGAGCCGGTGTCAACGGGGCCTTTTCGCTGGGTTTGTTGCTCGGCGTTTTCGCCGTGCTGAGTACCGTCACGTTGGCCAGCGGCGTGCTGGTGCTGGGCGGCGGAGCGGAGCAGTGGGGAGTATTCGTCAACGCTATCTTTTTGGCGCATCTGCCGCTGGCTCTGCTGGAGGGGCTGATTCTGGGCGTGACGGTCAGCTTTTTGGCTCGCGTCAAGCCGGAGATCTTCTCGGTGACGCGAGCCATGCCGCGAGGGCGATTGGAGGGAGCAACTCCGGCCGCTAACGCGGACCGGCTCGCCAGCGAGCCAGCTTGCGTCAGCGGCTGGAGGTAGCGAACCAGCCCGCGTCAGCGGGTGGAGTCAATCCCTCCCAGTGGGCAAACCTCCCCCTTGCGCCCTAAAATAGGCTTATGATCGCTCATGGGAGGGCACGATTCTTGAGTCGGCTCGTTGGCACTCAGCGCAGTATCTACCTAGTTCAGCCCGGCCAGATCGAGGTTCGCACAGTTCCGATTCCTCGTCCTGGCCCAGGACAGGTTCTGCTCAAGATCGATCGGGCACTGGTTGGCGGCACCGATCGCAAAGCGTTCGTTCGCGGGCATCCGCAGATTCCGATGCCTGGGCCGTTCGGTCATCGCTATTCCGGCAGCGTCGCAGCGGTCGGCCCCGATACGCGTCGCTTCGAGGTGGGCCAGCCTGTCATGGGCGTTCACAGTGCCCCCTGTTTGAACTGCTCGCTGTGTCGCCGACAACGGCAGCACCTGTGCCCGCACGTCATGCGCGAAAAGGTACTCGGGGCCTTCGGACAGTACCTGTGCATCCCGCCGGCGGTGGTTCAGCAAAATCTCTTCCCCCGACCGACCAGCCTGTCGCCGGAACGAGCCGCTCTGCTCGAACCGCTAGCCTGTGTTGTCCACGCCCTGGAAATGATCGACTGGCGCGGCGTAGACAGCGTTCTCGTACTCGGCCTGGGCGCGATGGGACTGCTGTTTGCCCAGCTACTGCCTCGCTACACCAATGCCAGTCGAGCTGGTGCCGGCCGACGATCCTACCGCGTCGAACTGGCTCGGCGGTTCGGCCTCGATCCGGTCGTCGATCTGAGCCACGCTCCCCTGGCCGAACACTGGCCGGCTAGTCGGCAATTCGATGTCGTGCTGGAATGCACCGGCAAACTCGACGGCTGGCTCGAAGCCTTCGCGCGGACGGCTCCAGGGGGGCAGGTGCTATTTTTCGGCGGTCTGCCCCGCGATGTTGTCTTCCCCGCTGACAGCTACCGCGTTCACTACGAGGAAGTGCGTCTGTTAGGCAGTTTCCACTTCCAGCCCACTGATGTGGCTCGCGCTCGCGAATTTCTCCTCGATGGGCTGGACGGCTCGCCGCTCATCAGTGGTTGTTTGCCTCTGGAAAGTCTGGGCGAGGCTCTCGAACGCCTCCACAATGGCGACGGCATTCAGTACGCTATCGACCCCTGGGCCTGAATCCCCGGCTGTGCAGCATAGGACATCCCATGAGCGCGGAGATCGACGTTCTCTATGAGGATAATCACTGCATCGCCATTCTCAAGCCGGCTGGCACTGTCTCGGCTCACTTTCAAGGCGGCGAGGAAACCCTCGATCGTAGCGTCAAGGCTTATCTGAAGAATAGGTATCACAAACTGGGTAACGTCTTTTTGGGTGTTGTGCATCGCCTCGACCGCCCCGTCTCGGGAGTGCTGCTGTTTGCCCGCACCAGCAAGGCCGCCGCCCGCCTGTCCGAACAGTTTCGCGACGGCTCCATCGACAAGGTCTACTGGGCCGTCGTCGAGGGCGAGGTCAGTCAGCCGGCCGGCTCCCTGGAAGACTGGCTACGCAAGGATGAACGCGCTCG
>Ga0308411_10001595_pt1 | contig 15505 bp, 11 predicted proteins | sample HotsprottomLayer_2_FD_203530 | JGI IMG/M metagenome (GOLD analysis project Ga0308411, IMG submission 203530) | Hot spring phototrophic mat microbial communities from Octopus Spring, Yellowstone National Park, Wyoming, United States -... | ecosystem: Environmental > Aquatic > Thermal springs >...
GCTGTCCAGGTTGTCGAAGCCCAGCACAATGTCGCCCGGGCGGCCGTGGCGGTCCGGGGCGTGGATTTCCGTGATGAGGCAGCCGTAGGTCATGACCTTCACGGTCAGGCCGCGGGCGTTGCGCAGGGTGTAGAGGTCCACGGGGGTGCCGTCCGGCGCGCGGCCGAACGGCGCTTTCTCGATCGAGGCTTTCATGGCGGAGGTGGCGGGTTTCTTGCCCACGCAAGGGCAGGGGCAGGTGGAACAAGCGGTCAGGGCGGCCGCCAACAGGGCAGCGAGCAGGAACTGGGTTTGTGGTTTCATGGTCGGCTAGCAGTTTTGGGGCGAAGCGCTCAGCGCGCCGCCACCAGCGGGCTGAAGATGACGTACAAGACCAGGGTGATCAATATCACCAAACCGCCCGCGAGTTTGGCGCCGCGCGAGGTCTCCAGGGCGATGGTGGACTGCTGGGTGAAGACAAAGGGTTGCGGCAGCGGCCGGGCCAGCGTGAGCAGGAGCATCACCACCAGGCAAACGCCGAAGCAGATGGCCATGGCGTTGAGGAACTGCACGCCAAACAGCATCAGGAAACCATAGACCACCAGGTTGGTCACCAGTCCGGCGATGCCGCACACCGGCGGCGCCCGCCGCACCACCAGGCCGAAGGCAAACACCGACAGAATCCCCGGCGAGATGAACCCCTGTCCGGCCTGGATGATGGTGAAGATGCTGTTGCTGATCTTGGGGTCGCCCAGCCGCGGCGCCAGCAGGACCGCCACCACCGCGAAGCCCACCACCGCCAAACGGCCCGCCGTGACCACCGTGGCCGGCGGGGCCGTGCGGGCCAGGTGTTTCTTGAACACGTCCATCGCGAAGATCGTGGACGCGGCATTGAGCATGGCCGCCAGCGAGCTGACCACCGCGCCCAGCAGCGCCGCCAGCACGAAACCGGTCAGGCCTGTGCCCTGCGGCAACACATGCCCGAGCAGTTGAGCCAGCGCGGTGTCGTACTTGTAGGCGATGAGTTTTTCGACCGCCGGTTTGCGCCCGGCCGCCCGGGCAACGGCTTCGACGCGGGCGTTGAACGCCTCGATTTCCTCGGCCAACCCGGGGTTCACGGCCTTCCACGAATGGTCTCCGGGCACAAAGAGGGCGAATTCGGCCGGCGCGGCCGCCTCGAACTGGGCCCGGGTCATCGGCAGCACGTGGGGATGGCGCACGCGGACGGCGGCCAGCGCGCGCTCGTCCGGGTACACGGCGATCAAGTACCGGCCCGGCGCCCAGGCAGCGATTTGCGCCTCGGTCGGCGCGTCCGCCCGCTCCACGAATTGGGTCTGCGGGTTGGCCTTGAGGTAGCGCGCCAGCGCCGCGGCCTTGTCGCTGCCGGCTTCCAGGCGCATTTCGTGGGAGTACAGGTTGAAGGCGATGATGCCGGGAATGACGATCACGAAGGGGATCAGCAGTTTCAGGAACGCGGCGAAGACGATGCCGCGCTGGCCCTCGGCCAGGGATGCCGAGCCGAGCGTGCGCTGGGTGATGTACTGGTTCAGCCCCCAGTAGTAGAAGTTCGGAATCCACAGGCCCAGGAGCAGCGCCGTCCACGGCAATACCGTATCCGTCTTTGGCAGAAACATGTTCATGCGCGGCGTGTTCAATTCCCAAAACCGCGCCAGCGCGCCGGTACCGGGTGCCAGGGGCCGGATTTCCACCGCGCCGGTCTGGGCGCTGACGATGGCCGCCGCCTCCGTGGCCTGGCCGAGCTGGTGGAAGGCAAACCACATGATCACCGCGCCGCCGAGCACCAGCGCGCTGCCCTGGATGAGGTCCGCCCACGCGCACGCCTTGAGCCCGCCGGCGGTCACGTAAATCATGGCCACCAGGCCGATGATCAGCGAGCCCTGGGCCAGCGTGAGCTGGAAGCCGGCCTGGCCGGCGAGCGTCTTGATGGTGAGCGCGCCGGAATAGGTCACCGAGCCCAGCAACAGCAGGTAAATCAGGATCGTGGCCACGGCCATGTAAGTCCGGGCGCGGGCGTCGAAGCGGTGTTCGAGGAATTCCGGCATGGTAAAGATGCCCACGCGCAGGAAGTACGGCAGAAAAGCAAAGCCCACCACCACCAGCGTGATGGCGGCCATCCACTCGTAACTGGCAATGGCCAGGCCCACGTGGCTGGCGGCGTTGCCGCTCATGCCCACGAATTGCTCGGTCGAGATGTTCGCCGCGATGAGCGAAAACCCGATCAGCCACCACTTCAGCCCCCGGCCGGCCAGGAAGTAATCCTCGCTGCTGCCCGCCCGCTCGCCCCGGCTCTGGTACAGGCCCACCCCCACCACGGTGAGCACAAAGGCGATGAAGATAAGCACGTCCAGCCGGCTGAGCGTGAAGGCGGCGAAGAGGTTGAGGTCGGCCATAGGCTTGCGTTCGCGCTCATGTACCGGGCGGGGCGGTTGAAGTCAACGCTGGCCATGCCGCCCGCGGGCGCCGCTTCCGCCGCGGGCCGCGTGGATGAAAAGAGATTTTCCCCGCGCTGCCGCGGGGTTAATCTGCCCGCATGAGTTTGCTGGAACAAATGACCGAGCTGGCCCGCCGGGCCAAAGACGCCTCGCGCACCCTGGCCGACCTGAGCACCGCCGAGAAAAACCAGGCCCTGCTCGCCATGGCCGAGGCGCTCGAGCGGGAAGCCCCCGCGCTGCTCGAGGCCAACGCCCGCGACCTCGACACCGGCCGCCAATTGGGCCTCTCCGCCGCCATGCTCGACCGCCTGCGGCTCGACGACAAACGCATCGCGGCCATGGCCCGTGGCCTGCGCGAAGTGGCCGCTCTGCCCGACCCCGTGGGCCGCGTGCTCGACGAGCGCACCCGCCCCAACGGGCTGCGGCTGCAAAAGGTCGCCGTGCCCATCGGCGTGGTGGTCATCATCTACGAATCGCGGCCGAACGTCACGGCCGACGCCGCCGGTCTGTGTTTCAAAAGCGGCAACGCCACCATCCTGCGCGGCGGCAAGGAGGCCTTGCACTCGAACCGCCTGATCGCCGACACCCTGGTCCGGGCCGGCCGCGCCAGCCTGGGCGAACGCTTCCCCGAGCACGCCATCCAGGTGGTGCCCACACCCGACCGCGAGGCCATTCCGGCGCTGCTGTCTCTCACCCAGTACGTGGACCTGTGCATGCCCCGCGGTGGCGAGGGCCTCATCCGCGCCGTGGCCGAGTGCTCGAAGGTGCCGGTCATCAAGCATTACAAGGGCGTCTGCCACGTCTATGTGGACCGCGAGGCGGACCCCGACATGGCCGAGGCCATCGTCCTGAACGCCAAGTGCCAGCGGCCCGCGGTCTGCAACGCGATGGAAACCTTGCTGGTGGACCGGCCGCTGGCGGCCACGTTCCTGCCGCGCATCGCCGCCCGCCTGGCCGAGAAAAAGGTGCAGTTGCGCGCCGACCCCGAGGCGCTGGCCATTCTCCAAGGTGCCGAGCCCAAGCCGCCCACCGAGATTCGCCCCGCCACCGAGCAGGACTGGTTCACCGAGTACAACGACTACATCCTCAACGTGCGGGTGGTGGACGGCGTGCGCGCGGCGGTGGACCACATCAACCATTACGGTTCGGCCCACAGCGACAGCATCGTCACCCGCAACGAGACGACCGCCTGGCGGTTCCTGCACGGGGTGGACAGCGCCGCCGTGTACTGGAACGCCAGCACCCGGTTTACCGACGGCGGCGAGTTCGGCATGGGCGCCGAGATCGGCATCAGCACCGACAAGGTTGGCGCCCGCGGGCCGATGGGCCTGGAGGAGCTCACCAGCTACAAGTGGATCGGCCTGGGCAGCGGGCAGGTACGGACCTGAACGCGCCAATTGGTGGCCGGGCGAGCGCGTCTCAGCAGGGCAGGGCAGGGCAGGGGACGGGGCGGCTTGCGGTATCCCGAGCACAGCCGTTCAGACGCCGCCAGCTTGTCAGGGCGCGGTTTTCCCGGCATGGTTCCGCCATGCAGGCGGCGGAGAAACACGATTACGTCAGTGTGGAAGACTACCTGGCGGCCGAGGAACTCAGCGACGTGCGGCACGAGTACCTGGGTGGGCTGGTTTACGCCATGGCCGGCGAAACCCGCGCCCACAACCAAATCGCCGGCAACTTGTACCTGGCGTTGCGCCAGCACTTGAAGGGTGGGCCCTGCCAGGCCTACATGAGCGACATCCGCGTCAACCTCAGCATCCGCGACGACGCGTACTACTACTACCCCGACCTGGTGGTGACCTGCGACCCGCGCGACACCGACCCGCGCTTCATCCGGCATCCGAAACTGATCATCGAGGTCATGTCCCCCTCGACCGAGCGCGTGGACAAGCGGGAGAAATTTTTCGCCTACACGACCATCGAGTCGCTCGAGGAATACGTGCTGGTGGCGCAAGCGCCGCCCGAGATCACGCTTTACCGCAAGTCCGAAGGCTGGCGCGCTCAGAAGGTCGCCGGATTGGACGCCCAATTCACGCTGGCCTCCCTGCTATTGACCCTGCCCGTGGCGGCCGTGTACGAGGGCCTTTGAGCACCCCGGAGTCAGCCGCCCGACGCGCCGCTTACGCCATCCGCGCGGCCCTGCCGCCCGGGGGGCTGTTTGCCGACCAACACTGGCGCATTGCGCCCGAACCGTTCGCCCTCGAGCCGGGACTGGTGCGCGAAGTGGAGTTCCTCGGCCGCGTGCTGCTGCAGTTTTACCGGGCGGTCAATTTGCTGTACCGCCAGAGCGCGGAGGGCCGGCAGCCCGGGTGGGTGGCTCAACTCCTCGACCAAGGCAAGCCCGCCGACCTGCTGGCCTGGCAGCGCCATCCCGCCTTCAAGAACGAGCTGCCCCGGGTCATCCGTCCGGACCTGTTGTTGACCAACGAGGGGTTCGCCATCAGCGAACTGGACGCCGTGCCCGGCGGCATCGGCCTGACCGCGTGGCTGAATCAGACCTACGCGCAGCCCGATTTGCCGGGTTCGCCCCGTGAAATCGTCGGCGGCGCCCGCGGCATGGTGGAGGGCTTTGCCGACATTTTCGGCGACGCGCCGGCCGCGCACATCATCGTGTCCGAGGAATCCGCCGCTTACCGTCCGGAGATGGTCTGGCTGGCGGGGCAGGTGCGCCGCCCGGTCCTCACCGTGCAGGCGGCCGATTGGAGCGCGGCGCAACTGGGCGAAGCCGTGTACCGTTTCTTCGAGCTGTTCGATCTGGCCAACGTGCCTGCCGCACCGCGGCTTTTTGAATTGGCGGCCGCAGGCCAAATCCGCCTGACCCCGCCGCCCAAGCCGGTGTTCGAGGAAAAACTGCTGTTCGCGCTGCTGTGGAATCGGAACCTGCGCGGCTTCTGGCACCAACACTTGGGCGCGGCCTTCTTCGAGCGCCTGTGCCGGCACGTGCCGTATACCTGGGTGGTGGACCCGACGCCGCTGCCGCCGCACGCGGCCATCCCCGAGTTGGGCCTGACGGACTGGCATCAGCTCAAGGCCCTGTCCCAGCGCGAGCGTCATCTGATCCTGAAGGTTTCCGGCTTCCACCCCACGGCCTGGGGCGCGCGCAGCGTCACGCTGGGGAGCGACGTTTCGCAGGCGGACTGGGCAGCGGCGGTGGACGAAGCGTTGCGGTCTTTTCCCACCTCGCCTTACGTGCTCCAGCGTTACCACAAGCCGCGCGTGGTGCCGGCGGTGTATTTTGACTTCGAGCAGGACCGCCCGGTGGCCATGCCGGCCCGGGTGCGGCTTTGCCCGTACTACTTTGTCCACGGGGAAGGCGACGCCGCGCGGCCCCGCCTGGGCGGCGTGCTGGCGACGTTGTGCCCGGCGGACAAGAAGCTCATTCACGGAATGAAGGACGCCATCCTCGCGCCGGCTTGCGTGGCGGCGCAGGAAACGCCAGAAAGGCGCGGGTGAGTCTCTACGAGTACATCCTGCTGGCGGTCAGCTCGCTCTTCGTGATCATTGACCCGCTGGCGCTGGTGCCGGTGTTTCTGGCCATGACGCCCCACGACACGCCGGCGCAACGCGACCGCATGGCCAAGATCGCCTGCGCGCTGGCGGCGGGGGTGCTGATCGTGTTCGCCCTGATCGGCCAGCAGATTTTCACCTTCCTCGGCATTTCGCTGCCGGCGTTCCAAATGGCCGGCAGCGTCATTTTGCTCATGATCGCCCTGGACATGTTGCGCGCGCACCCTTCCGAGACGCGGGAAAGCCCGGAGGAAAAAGAGGCCGGTGCCGCCAAGGACGACATCGCCATTGCCCCGCTGGGGGTGCCGTTGTTGGCCGGGCCGGGCGCCATTTCGAACGTGATCATCCTCCAGACCAAGGCGCAGCACCTCAGCCAGCAGATCGCGCTGTACGCGTGCATCGTAGTGGTGTGCGCCATCTCGTACCTCATCCTGCGGGTTTCGGCCCGGGGCGCGCAATGGATCAACCCCATCGCCATGAAGATCACCACCCGGCTGATGGGGCTGCTGCTGGCGGCCATTGCCTTTCAGTTCCTGATCAACGCGCTCAAGCAGCTCAAGGGGACGGTGTTTTAGCCGTCTTCGGGTTTCGTGCTACGTCCACGCCGGGAGTGCTTGCCGGCCCTGCGCTCGGCGGGGGGTGGGAAAAAGTAAAGTCGTCCGGGCCGGCCGGGTTACTTCACCGCCGCGGCCAGCAGAGTCTCGAAGTGTGGCGGTTCCTCTTCCCGGGCGACCACGGTGATCTCGATCTGGCCGAAGCCGGCTGCTTCCAGCCAGCGGTGCAGGTCGCTCTCGGCAAAGCCCGGCCAGAGGTCGCCGTAGAGTTCGCGGGCCTTGGCGAAGGTGTGTTGGCGCAGGTCCAGGATCATGACCTGCCCGCCGGGCTTGAGGATGCGATGGGCACTGCGCAGCGCGCGCGGCGGGTCTTCGGCGTGATGCAGGGCCTGGCTCAGAATCACCACGTCCACCGTGGCATCGGCGATGGGTGGGTCCTGAAGGTCGCCTAGGCGGAACTCGAGGTTTTTCAGCCCGGCCTTGCGGGCCTTGGCGGCGCCGAAGGCGATGATTTTTTCGGAGTTGTCCACGGCAATGACCTTGCGGCAGCGCAAGGCCAGCAGCTCGCTCAGCAGGCCCTCGCCCGAGCCCAGGTCGGCCACGGTCAGGGGCGGCAGGATGCGCAGGAGCAGTTGGCCAAACGCCTGCCAGGAACGGCCCGGGCCGTAGCTGCGCCCAAATCGGCCGGCCACCTGGTTGAAGTACAACCGCTCCCGGTGCGCGCGCAGGTCGAGCACCCGGCGCAGGTTGATCTGGTCGGCCTCGCGTTCGGGGAGTTCCTCGGCGCCACGCAACGCCGGGTCCAGCAATGCCGCGGCCGTGGAATTGCTCCGGGCCAGGCCGTAATAGGTGCGTTTGCCCTCCCGGCGCGCCTGCACCAGTCCCGCCTCGGCCAGCAACCCCAGGTGCGTGGAGATGCGGGACTGGCCCAGGCCGGTGATTTCCTGCAGCTCGTGGACGGACAGTTCCTGCCCGTGCAGCAGGGCCAGCAGTCGCAGGCGGGTGGGGTCCGCCAGGGCGCGCAAGGCTTTCAGAGTCTCGGGCATACGGTGCCGGCCGGTGCTGGGCGCCGCGACGCAAAATCACGGGTTGACAGCGGCCGATGCGGTTATATCCTCGCATCGCGATACGTCAATACGTCCGTGACACACACACCGCCCGCCATGAGCAAAACCTTCATCTTTTCCTCCGAATCTGTCGGCGAAGGCCACCCGGACAAGGTCTGCGACACCATCTCCGATTACGTCCTGGACGCCTGCCTGGCGCAAGACCCGCTTAGCCGTGTGGCCTGCGAGTGCTTTGTGAAGTCCAACGTGGTCGTGGTGGGTGGCGAGATCACCACCCGGGCCAAGCTGGATTACGCCGCCATTGCCCGCCAGGCCATCCGCGACATCGGTTACGTCCATGAAGACGACGTCTTCCACGCCGACCGGGTGTTTGTGAACCTGTACCTGACCGCGCAGTCACCGGACATCGCCCAAGGGGTGGACGCGCGGAAGGCCAAGGGCAAAAAGTCCGCCAAGCAGGGTGCCGGCGACCAGGGGATGATGTTCGGCTACGCCTGCGACGAAACGCCCGAATTGATGCCCGCGCCCATCATGTTCGCCCACCGGCTCGGGCGCGAGCTAACCCGCATCCGTAAGAGCGGCAAGGTGCGTTGGCTGCGCCCCGACGCCAAGTCGCAGGTCTCGGTCGCCTACGAAGACGGCCGGCCCGTGGCCATCACCAACGTGGTCATTTCCACGCAGCACACCCCGGACGTCGAACACGACGAGATCGAGCGTTTTTGCATCGAGCAGGTGATCAAAAAGGTGCTGCCCAAGAACCTGCTCACGCCCAAGACCACCTACCTGATCAACCCCACCGGGCGGTTTGTCGTGGGCGGCCCGCAAGGCGACTCGGGCCTGACCGGCCGCAAGATCATCGTGGACACCTACGGCGGCATGGGCCGGCATGGCGGGGGCGCCTTTTCGGGCAAGGACCCCACCAAGGTGGACCGCAGTGCCGCCTACATGGGCCGGTGGGTGGCCAAAAACGTCGTGGCCGCCGGCCTGGCCCGCCGCTGCGAAATCCAGTTCGCCTACGCCATCGGTTATCCCGACCCCGTGAGCGTGAGCGTGGACACCTTCGGCACGGGTACGGTGGACGAGGAGAAAATCCTGCGCGCGGTCCAAAAGGTCTTCAGCTTCCAGCCCGCGGACATCATCGCGCAATTGGACCTGCGCCGGCCTATTTACGCCAAGACCACCAACTACGGCCACTTCGGCAAGGACGACCCCGACCTGACCTGGGAGCGGACGGACAAGGTCGAGGCCTTGAAGCAGGCGCTGTAGCAACGCACTTTGGTGCCATGAAACGGATTGTGTTCGCAGAAGCCCTGCCCGGCTGGCGGTTGCACCTGCGCTACGATGACGGAGTGGAAGGCACGGTGGACTTGTCGGCCGAGGTGGACAAGGGCGTCTTTACCATTTGGCGCGACCCTGAAGTATTTGCGCGTTTCAAGATCGAGTCGGACGGACGGTCACTCGTTTGGCCCGGGGAAGTGGATGCCTGTGCGGATGCGCTGTACTTGGAAATCACCGGGATGACCGCCGAAGAGCTGTGGTCGGGAGGCAAGCCCGCTTCCACCCATGCCTGAGATCAGCCGATTCTACGGCATCAGCATTTTGCTTTACGCCCAAGAACATCCCCCTGCTCATTTCCATGCTAAATACCAGGAGCATGAAGCCGTGTACGACATCGCGGCCCTCCGCCTCAAGCAGGGTTGGCTGCCTGCACGCGCCCGGAGCTTGGTCGTGGAGTGGGCGGCTTTGCATCGGGAAGAGCTAGAGAATGCTTGGGCGGCCCTTCGGGAGGGCCGTACCCCGGCGAAAATCGCCCCGCTCGAATGAATTTGTAGTCAAACAAACCACACACGCCCCTATGCCTGCCGTCAAACTGCCTCCCACCCGCATCAAGCTCGACAAAGCCGCCCGTTCGGCCGCGAAAAACCGCAACGGCGGCGGATCCCGCCAAGATTACGCCGTCAAAGACCTCTCACTGGCCGAGCTCGGCCGCCGCGAAATCGAGGTCGCCGAACACGAAATGCCCGGCCTTATGGCCATCCGCAAAAAATACGGCCCGCAAAAGCCGCTGGCCGGTGCGCGCATCTCCGGCTCGTTGCACATGACCGTCGAGACCGCCGTGCTCATCGAGACGCTCGTCCAACTCGGCGCGTCGGTGCGCTGGGCTTCCTGCAACATCTTCAGCACTCAGGACCACGCCGCCGCCGCCATCGCCAAGGCCGGCATCAGCGTCTTCGCCTACAAGGGCGAGAGCCTTGAAGAATACTGGGATTTCACCCTTGCCGCGCTCACCCACCCCGGCGGCAAAGGTCCGCATCTGGTCGTGGACGACGGCGGCGACGCCACGCTGCTCCTCCACAAGGGCTACGAAATGGAGCAGGGTAGCGACTGGGTGAACACGCCCTCGGCCAGCCACGAGGAACAGGTCATCAAGGACCTCCTCAAACGCTGCGCCAAGGAACGCCCCGGCTGGTTCACCGCCGCCGTCAAGGAGTGGAAGGGCGTCTCCGAGGAAACCACCACCGGCGTGCATCGCCTTTACCAGATGCTCCAAGCCGGCAAACTCCTCGTGCCCGCCATCAACGTCAACGACTCGGTCACCAAGTCCAAGTTCGACAATCTCTACGGCTGCCGCGAATCGCTGGCCGACGGCCTCAAGCGCGCCCTGGGCGTGATGATCGCCGGCAAGACAGCCGTGGTCTGCGGTTACGGCGACGTCGGCAAGGGCAGCGCCCACAGCCTGCGCGGCTTCGGCGCGCGCGTCATCATCACCGAGATTGACCCCATCAACGCCCTCCAGGCCGCGATGGAAGGCTTCGAGGTCACCACCGTCGAGGACACCCTGGGCGAGGCCGACATCTACGTCACCGCCACCGGCAACTGCGACGTCATCACGCTCGAGCACATGCTGCGGATGAAGGACCAGGCCATCGTCTGCAACATCGGCCACTTCGACAACGAGATTCAAGTGGACCGGCTTAACGCCCATCCCGGCGTCAAGAAGGTCAACATCAAACCGCAGGTGGACCGCTACGACCTGCCCAACGGCCGCAGCATTTATCTGCTCGCCGAAGGGCGGCTGGTGAACCTGGGTTGCGCCGAGGGCCATCCCAGCTTCGTCATGAGCAACAGCTTCACCAACCAGGTGCTCGCCCAACTCGACCTCTGGCAAAACCGCGACACCTACAAGGTCGGCGTCTATCGCCTGCCCAAGAAGCTCGACGAAGAAGTCGCCCGGCTGCATCTGGAGAAAATCGGCGTCAAGCTCACCAAGCTCACCAAGAAACAGGCCGACTACATCGGCGTGCCGGTGGACGGCCCGTACAAGCCGGAGCACTACCGGTACTGAGTCACGCGGCCGGTGTGCCGCAGGTTGGATTTCCACCACCAAGGCACCAAGGCACAAAGCCTTTGGTGCTTTGTTTTCTTGCGACTTTGTGTCTTGGGGGTTCAAAGCTCCCTGCTGAATGTCCGGCGTCGCAAGGCCGCTACGGGAGACACCACCAAGACACCAAGGCACAAAGTTTGTCGCTTTGTGCGACGCTGGCCGGAGAAAGTCTGCGAGCGGTCGCGCCGGGTGCGGAGTCTTACGGACGCGCTGTTTCTGCCGCCGCCCGAATATCGAAGCAGTACAAGGTTTCATGGTAGCGCAGGTACAGGCGCTGACGGTGGATGACCGGGTGGGCCCAGGCGTCGCTGACGCGTTCGGGCACCAGGCGAAACCGGCCCCGGTACTCCAAGCCGCCCGGCGTTGGTTCCAGCAGGGCCATCTCGCCTTCCTGGCTCAGGCAGTAGAGCCGGCCCTCGGCGTAGAGCACCGAACCCATTGCCAGGTCGGGCAGATGGTGACGCACCTCACCGGTGCGCGCGTCCAGTCCGTACCAGCCCTTGTCGCGTCGGTACCAGGAACCGTACAGGGTCTCGCCCACCAAGACCGCGCCGCCGTGGCAGGTGTCCGCCCGCGTGGTCCAGGCGCGTTCGACGTAAATGCGCTCGCCGGTGCGGCGCAGCCGAAACAATCCGCCGTCGTCAGTGTCGGGGGCGGTCACAAACAACCCGTCGTCCACCAACACCGGGGTCATGGCGATGACCGCGTAACGCGTGCGCAACGGCTGCGTCCAGAGCAGCGCGCCGGTCTCGGCGTCCACTCCGAAGAAATGTCGCTGCGAGCAACCCACCAGTACGCGGCGGCCGGCCCATTCAAAAAGAATGGGTGAGGCGTAGCTGGCCGAGTCGGTTTCGCCCACGGGTTCGGCCACGCGTACATGATAGGGCGGCTCGCCGGGGCCCAGTCGGAGCGGTTCGCTTTGCCAAAGGGTCTCGCCGGTGCGAGCGTCCAGGGCAACCACCAGCGCGCGGGTGCCGCCGGCGGTGACGAAGACGCGGCCGCGGTCCACCAATAGATTTTCGCTCAGGGCCCACGTGATGTTTTTGCCGCCGAAGCGCTCGAACAGTTCCACGGCCCAGAGTTCCCGGCCCGTGGCAGCTTCAAAGCAGGCCACGCGCCCGTGGGCGTTGAGATGGTAGAGCCGGCCAGCGGCCCAGGTGACGCTGGCCCGGGCGCCGGGGTAGGGCGTGCGCCAGGCGCGGCCGTTGGCGGCACGCCAGACGTGGCGACCGGAAAGGTCCAGGGCGAAGACGTGCAACTCCTCACCGACATCACCGGTGAGGTAGAGCCGTTCACCTACGATGATCGGCGAAGAATAACCGCGACCGAGTTCGCCGGTTTGCCAAAGTTTGCGGGGGCCGCTTTCCGGCCACCGAGGTAGCAAACCCGTTTCATCACAATGGCCATCGTGGCGCGGGCCGCGCCATTGCGGCCAATCCGGCTCGGGCGAAGCGATCAGACGGGGTGGAAGGTCCGGGGCGGCCGCCGTGGTAATGTTTGGACCGGCCGCCGCCGCGGCAATCAACAGGGTCAGGGCAAGGACAGCTTTACGAGGCATAGCAAGTGGCGGAAGAGGTGTTCAGGGGCGCAGCGGATGACTGGCGCCCAGGGCGGGGCCATAAACCACCGCGTTCAGAAAAACGCGCGTCGCGCCGCGAGCTGCGCCGCGGAAGGTGGGCGGCGTGGCAAACAAAATGATCTGGCCGCGCCCGAAGCTCTCGCGAGTGACCCAGGCGGTGTTGGCGATGCGGTGGGCGGCCTCGGGCCAGAGCAGGCCGCTTTGGCGGAGGTAAAGCGCCGTGCCGGGCGGTTGAGCCGCCCAGCCGATGCGCGGCGGCTCCGGCTTGTCCTTGCCGGATTCCTTCTTGGACTTGTCCTCGCCCGGGTCGGCGGCCGGCGGGGGCTCCGGCGAGGGATTGGCCGCCGCGGCGGGCGCCGCCGTCAGGTAGCCGTAGCGGACGGGGGCCTCGACGCCCTCGGCCGCCATGAGAACACTGCGACGGTCGGCCAGCACGGGCAAAGGCTCCGTGCAGCCGAACGTGAGCCAACTGTTCGTGTCCACGCGGCAAGCCAGGAGGGCGCCCTGGGGCATGAACAACGCCTGCCAGGCGTCGCGGCGCTTGAGTTCTTTCTCGTCCGGGTGGGTGCCGTCCACGACCTGCCAGGGGTAGGCGAGCTTGTTGGTGGGTTGATAGGCCCAGACCGGCGCGGGCGGCTGGGGGTTGGGGTCGCGCGCCAGCCATTCGCGCAACACGGCCAGCTCGTAGTCGGCGAGCCGGCCGAGCACATCCGGCAAGGGGCGTACCTTGCTGAACGCGACGGCTTCGGCGGTGAAGCGGGCGGTCGAGCTGCCGATGGCAATGAGCGTGCCGCCCTGACGAACCCAGTCTTTGAGCGTCTCGAGGGCGAAGCGATTGGTGCCGCCCCAAGCGTTGGGTAGAACGAGCACATTGTAGCGGGCCAGGTCCAGCGGCGCGCCGTCTTCGAGGTGTGAATGGCGAATACCGAGGCGGTAGTCCAGCGTGTGCCAGAGCGCGCCGTAATCGGTGAAGTCAAACTGGCCCCGGCCCACCAAGGCGATGCGCGGCGGCTCCAGGCGCTGGAAATGCCGCCCGCCCAGGTCGGGCAGGTCGCCAGTACCCAGACCGCTGGCCACGGCCACGGCGCGCAAGCCCAGTTCGCGCGCGGTCCGGTCCACCACGGCCACGAGGTCTCCGGTGAAGGTCCGGTTGTCCAGGCGTGTCACGACGACCGAGCCGCGCGCAAAACGGGTCTCGTCGAAGACAAAGTCTTTTTCGGCCACGCGCACCTGCACGCCGCGTTCGAGCAAGCGGGCGGCGGCGGCCACGCTGAGGTCGTCGGCACCGTCGAAAACGTAGGCCACCGGCTGGGCGGGCCCGGCGGCCGGGGTGGCGGCCCGCTCGGGCTCGCGGTAAGGCTCGGCCTCGGCGGGCAGGTCGCCGGCCAGGGCCAGGGCGTCGAGACCGTAAAACATGGTGAGGTTCCAAGCGGTCGTGTCGTAGAGGCGGGAGCGCCCCCAGCGGAGCAATTCCCGGCGTTCTTCCCGCAGAGCCTGGTCGGAGAGGCGGGGGTCGAACTCGAGCGTGGCGGCGACGAGGTGGCCCAGCGGCTGGCGGTTGGGGATGAGCAGCGTGCCGGCGGGCAAATTGGTGGCGGTGACCAGTTGCCCCAAGTGGTTGGTCGCCGCGGCTGCCGTGAAAGACCGGGCGGCGCGGTACAACTCGAAGCCGTGGAGTTGCAGCAGCTCGGTCAACGCCCGCAGGCGGGAGGCGTTGGCGGTGGGCAGGACCGCGAAGGTGCGGTGAGCGTACGGGCCGGCGGGGTCGAGGGCGCGCTGGCGGTTGGCTCGCAGGTCGCGGAGCAAAGCGCGTGCGTGGGCCCGGGCGGTGGCCAGGTTGGCCAGCGAGCCGATGACGTGGTGCTGGACCGATTCGCCATAGCTGAGGATGCGGCCTTCGGGTCGGCGCACGCCGTCTTCGGCGATGCGCGCCTGCTCGTACAAGATGCCCACCGCGCCGCGGTACGAGGCGTAGGCGTCGGAGTAGCCGGGGTACCACTCCTCGTGCCATTCACCGGTGTAGTAAACCAGGCCGTGGCGATCGAACGCGGCGGCCTGGTCGCGGGCGAACAGTTCGCTCCAACGCTCGCGCGTGGCGGGGATGTGCGGGTTGATGGGCTCGCGCGGGGGCGAGAACAGGTGGGTGTCCTGCGAGCCCATGCCGTGGGCGTCCACGAACAGGACCGGGTTCCACCGGGCGACTTCGCGGAGGCGACCACGGGACTCGGGGTGAACGGCCCAAAGCCAGTCGCGATTGAGGTCGAAGAGGTAGTGGTTGCCGCGGCCGTAGGGCCAGTAGCCGTCGTGGACCAGCGACTGGTCGTCCACGTTGGGCAGGGCGCCGCGGTGCTCGGCGATCATTTTCACGAAGCGCTCCCGGCCGTCCGGGTTCATGAGCGGGTCCACGACGATGACCAGGGCTTCGCGCAGACCGGCCACTTCCGGGTCGGCGCCGGCGATCAGGTGGTAAAGCACGGCCAGGGCGGCGTCGGAACCTTCGGTCTCGTCGCCGTGAATGGTGAAGGCCAGCCAGGCCGGGGCCGGGAGGTCTTCAAGCAGCTTTTCCGCTTCGGCGTCGGTGGTTTGGCGGGGGTCGGCAAAACGGGCCAGGTCGGCTTGGATTTGGTCCAAGCGGGCCAGGTGCCGCGGAGCGGTGACGACCACGTAGTACAGGGGCCGTCCCTCATGGCTGCGGGCGTACTCGACCAGGCGCGTGCGGTCGGGCGCGGCGGCGGTCCAGGCCTTGAGGCAGCGCTCGATTTCGGCCGGCGTGGCGGCGCGCTGGCCAAGCCTGAACCCGAGCACGGCGTCCGGGGTCGGGATAGCGGGGTCGTGCGTTGCGCCGGGGAAAAAATCCGGCGGGGGAGCCAGGTCTTTGAGCTCGGTCGGGGGCAGCGCGGCCCGGGCAAGGCCCGACAACGGAGCAGCGAAGGCGCTCAGACAAGCCAGCAGACACGGCCAAGTGCGCAAGGCGGAGTGCATGA
>Ga0308411_10001596_pt1 | contig 15503 bp, 5 predicted proteins | sample HotsprottomLayer_2_FD_203530 | JGI IMG/M metagenome (GOLD analysis project Ga0308411, IMG submission 203530) | Hot spring phototrophic mat microbial communities from Octopus Spring, Yellowstone National Park, Wyoming, United States -... | ecosystem: Environmental > Aquatic > Thermal springs >...
GGGGGGGGGGGGGGGGGGGGGGGGCGCGCCCCCCCCCCCCCCCCCCCCAACCTCCCCCGTGGTCCCGTGTCGAGGCGCACGGTCACGTGCGTTTGAACCATGCCTTAGATGACAGGACTTACGCGGTGGAGGGGATGCGGGGAGGCGAAGCCTCCCCGCATCCCCCTTTGCCCGCCCGCGGCGTCCAGGCGGCCTGGCGCAACCCCCTTAGCCCTCCCGCCGCGGGCGGGCAACAACCGGTTGGTGGAGGGCCTGCGGCCCTCCACTCCTCCCTGCCGGAAGGCGACCGCGTAACTCCTGTTAGATGAAAAAACCAGTACAGAAAGATCTTGAGCGGAACCGTATCCAGGTACGTCTCTGCTGTTGCGAAGTGGCGGCTCAGTTGGTATAGTAGCGCTAACATTCCTCTTGCATCTCGCTCGGGCCTCGTAGGGCGCGCCGGGCACGCGACAGGGAGACCGTCAATGCGAGCAGACACGATCCAGACACACTACGACCAGCTCGAAACCGTGGCGGCACGCTTCGCTCGGAGCAGCGAAGCCAGCGCCGAGCTTAGCCGGCGTCTCGGGGGCCGCGCTGAGGCCCTGATCACCGATGGATGGGAAGGTCTCGGCGCCAACGCATTTGCCGCCGAAATCCATGGCGAGATCATACCCGCTCTCCAGCGGCTCGTTGACGCCCTCGAGGCAGCGCGCGCGGTTATCCTCGAAGTGAAGACGATCCTCCGCGCGGCGGAGGAAGACGCGGCGCGGCTCTTTCAGGGCGAGGCGCGCGCCGAAGTTCCCGGCGGCGCCGCCGCCGGCAATGGCGTTGACCGCTCGACTGCGGGATCTGATGGCGCGAACGCCGTTGCCCCGAACCAGGCCGGTCGCCCCGACAAGACGATACGGCCCCGGATCTATATCATAAACGGCATTAATAGCGACGGGAACGTCCCGGGCGGCTACGGTGACGACCAGTCCGTGGCTACTGAGCGACTCCTGGAGCGTTATGGTTACGACCCCGACCAGGTGAAGTCTACCAGCGCAATCTACCTCAAGCCTCAGGGCACCCAACTCACAGGTACCGCTTTCACCGGGACCCGGTTCGGTGGGTGGGCCTCTGGAATTGACTGGCTTACCGCGAAAGGCGCGGCCCTCGTGAACGACATCACAAACTGGCGCGCTCAAACAATCAATAACGCCTGGGGCTCCATCCGAGGCGTCGGCGAGGTTGTGGATGAGTATCTGCGCGGCGAACAGGGCCGCTACACCCAGCAGGTCTACAATGAAATCGCGGCAGATCTGCGCGACAACCCCCTCCTGCCGGGGCAGACCGTGATCCTGATAGGCCATAGCGGTGGCGGCGCCGTAGCTGCCAATGTGACCGGGATGCTCGAGCGCAATCTTGGCGTTGATGTCTCAGGGGTGATCACCATGGGCGCGCCAATTGCCAACTTCGATGAAGCCCAACGCTATGCCGAGAAGATCGTTGACGTGCGCCATCGTGACGATATGTTGGTGCAATCCGTAGGACCGCTGCCGATCCGAGGGGCGCCCCCCGGGAGCGGCGGTGGTCGCCCGGATGGCAGCAACGGCAATACCTTCATTCTTCCCCTGTACACGCAAACCGCAGATGCCCACGGCTCTTACATGCAAGACCCGGCGGTAAGCCACGAGATGCTGCGGGCGCTCAACAAGATCTACCCCGAGATGAATCTGCGGATCACGCGATAGGAAGCTTCGGCCAATGAAACGTCTCAGCATCCATGTTCTGTGGCGGATCGTTATCATCAGTATGGTCCTGGGCGGATGCGGCTTTGGCTCCAGGTATCCCGAGGCGGTGCTGCGGGGGGTCAAGGACCGGGCCGTGCGCACCCTGCGCACCGAGCGCCTCGACCGAAGTATCGCCGGTCTCAACGGCCAGCACGTTGAGTTGCACGTGGTAGAGGTGACGCTTGACGATCTGACCAGAGAGCGGCGGGCGTTTCTGACGTTCCGGGATGGCCGGCACGAGTACCTTGGACGTCTCGAGCGCCTGATGCCTGATATGCCGCTCGAGTTCGTCATGCTCGAACTCGCCGGCCACCAGATTATGGCGATCTGGGTTGATGGCGCCGCCGTCAAGCGCCCCACGTTTGTCACCGTTGGCCGTCCAGAGCAACTGCCGGACGATGACAGTATGCGCGTCCTCAGCACCGGCGAGGTGTCGAACCAGGTTGCGCTGATCTTTATCCCTCGCGTCGCTGCGCCGCTCTGGGGCGCTCTGGCAACCGCGCGCGTGACCGCCAGCGATGTGACAGGGTACGCCTGGGAGACGAAGCTCCAACCGCCCCTCGACCTTACCTCGCATATTGTTAAGGTGAAGTTACCATGACTAGAACCTTTGCCGACCTTCCCCTCACCTCCGTAGTGCTTTCACGTGATGAGGTTCTCGCGATCCTGCACTTGATGGGCATCGCTACCATTCCCGGCCTCAACGATGAACCAATCCCACATGTGACCCCTGAGCAGCGCGCCTTCGGCCTGATCGTCGCCGAACGCGCCCTGCGCGCCCGCGGCCTCGCGGTCATTAATGAGGAGGGCCGGCTCCTGATCCAGGGGCCTGTGCTGGGGCTGATAGGCGCCTGCGCCTTTCCCTCCCAGTCGCTCTACGTCACCCGTGTTGCGGCCCCCTCCGGTATGCCGGCGCAGTTGATCGCCCATCACCGCGAAGGGGCATGGATGCTGCATGGGCAACCCGAAACGGTGATCCACGCCTTCCAGGGCCCCCTGGACTGGTCGGCAGTCAAGGATGAGATCAAGAGTTTCGGCGGCTGGCCGGACCGCGTCGCCGAGGCTCCAGGCACACTCACCGTCGCCAACCAGACCCTGGCCAGCGCGCGTGAGCTTGCGGCGCAGGGCCGGGCCGACGAGGCGAGATCGGCGCTCCTGGCGGCGGATAATGCCCCGGAGGCCGTCGAGTATCTGCTCGATATACTGGCCCATCCCCATACCGTAGTGGTTGTGCAGCATGTGCGGCCCGTGTCGCCCGACTCCATCGCCCTTCAGTCCGTTACCATCCTGTACCGTGATGATAAATTGCTCGTTGCCATGGAATCTGCTGAGGGGGATGGGCAAACGGGAGCGATCACAAGTATCCAGCCGACTTCTCCGGATGCGATTGGGCGCATCCTTGATGATCTAACGTGAACATACGCCCTCGGCGAGGGGCGTGGGGAACCCTGGTTTCCCCACGCCCCCGCCCCGCAGGGGCATGGGGAAACCGGGTTTCCCCATGCCCCCCACCCGCGGGAGGGATTGGGAGAGCGTAGCCCGCGCGCAGGGGGCTGGGGAACCCTGGTTTCCCCATTCCCCCGCCCGCGGGAGGGATTGGGAGGGCTGCGACCGTAAGGGTGCAGCATGGACATCTTCCAGCTTCGCCAGCAGATCATCGAGCAGTACGCTGCCTATACCCGCAGCTTCCTCACCATCCGCGACCCCGCCATCCGTCGCTTCGTTGATGCCGCCCTGGCTGAGGGCCGCCTCTGGCCCGACGCGCTCGTGCAGCTCTCGCCGGCCTATGATCACGCGAGCACGGTGGCTGAGCTGGTGGCCCGGGGCGTGCTGCATCCGGGCTGCGGGGAGATCTTCCAGGCCCCCGACGCCAGCGGCGCCCTGCGCTCCCTGCGCCTCTACCGTCACCAGAAACAGGCGATCGACCTGGCCGCCAGCGGCCAGAACTACGTCGTCACCACCGGCACCGGCTCGGGCAAGAGCCTGACCTATATCATCCCGATTGTTGACCACGTGCTGCGCCAGCGCCCGGAGGACGGTCGCGTCCGCGCGATCATCGTCTATCCGATGAACGCGCTGATCAACTCGCAGGCCAAGGCGATTGAGCGGTTCTTCGGGAACATGCCCGGCTGCCCGGTGCGCTTCGCTCGCTACACCGGCCAGGAGCGCGATGCCGAGAAGCGCGCGATCCAGCAGCGCCCCCCGCATATCCTGCTGACCAACTATGTGATGCTGGAGTTGATGCTGACCCGCCCCGATGAGTTTACGTTCGTCAATGCCGGGGCGGCCGATCTCCAGTTCGTCGTGCTCGATGAGCTCCATACCTACCGCGGCCGCCAGGGCGCCGATGTGGCGATGCTTATGCGCCGGCTGCGCGAGCGCTCCGGGAACTCCGACCTGACCTGCATCGGCACCAGCGCCACCATGGTGAGCGGCGACTCGGCTGGCGATCGCCGCGCCGCCGTCGCCCGCGTGGCCAGCACGATCTTCGGGGTTGCGCTGCCGCCCGACCAGGTGATCGAGGAGACGCTGACCTACGCCGTCCCGCAGTCTTCCGTCCCGTCTGTCGCGTCATTGCGCGCCGCGCTGCTGGCGGACCTGCCCGCCGCCCTCGACTGGCCGGGCTTTCAGCAGCACCCCCTGGCCCACTGGATCGAGCAGACCTTTAGCCTGCGCACCGATCAGGAGGGCACCCTCCGCCGCGCCGAGCCGCGCACCCTCCGCCAGGGCGCTGAGGCGCTCGCCGCCCAGACCGGCGTTTCCGTGGCGCGCTGCGAGGCGCAGATACGCCGCTTTTTCGACCTCGGCAGCGCTGTGCGCGATCCCGACGGTAAGCCCGGCTTTGCCTTCAAGCTCCACCAGTTCATCTCACAGGGCAGCGCCGTCTATAGCACCCTCGAGGAGCCGCCCGCCCGCCACCTGACCCTGGAGGGCCAGCGCTATGTCGCCGGCCCCCACGGCGACCGCCTGCTCTTTCCCCTGGTCTTCTGCCGTGAGTGCGGCCAGCACTACGCCCTCTGCGCCTACGACCCCGAAGCCGCAACCCTCACCCCGCGCCAGCCGATGTCCCGCGGCGAGGATGTGGCCCCACCCGCGCTGGCGGGCTACCTCCTGGTGGGCGAGGACGTGTGGAGCGAGGAGTCTGAGGATCTGCTGCCTGATACCTGGTTCAACCTGACGCGCAGCGGCCGGACGATCAAGAGGGACTTTCGCTCGTACCTCCCCCGCCGCCTCGCTGTGCTCCCGGATGGCACCGTCGTTCACCACAATGACACAGAGACACCAGGCTCGGAAGATAGCGATGAGTCGCCGGGCCTGCGCGCCCTGGGGGTGAATGATCCGCAGCCTGTCACTGCCTGGTTCCTGCCCACCCCGTTCCTGACCTGCTTGCAGTGCGGCGCCGTCTACACCCGCCAGGAAAAGGACGATTTCCGCAAGCTCGCCCGGCTCAGCAGCGAGGGCCGCAGCACGGCGACCACGCTGATCTCGGTGACGGCCGTCGATGAGATGCGCCGCTCCGACTTGCAGCCGGGCGCCCAGAAGTTGCTCAGCTTCACCGACAACCGCCAGGACGCTTCGCTTCAGGCCGGCCACTTCAATGACTTCGTCGGGGTCAGCCTGCTGCGCTCCGCCATCGCCGCCGCCCTCGCCGCCGCCCCGCCGGGCCAGCCGCTCACCCACCTGACGATCGCTCCGGCGGTCTTTGCCGCCCTCGATCTTCCCCAGGAGGCCTATGCGCGCGCGGCCGGCGCCTATGGCGGGGCGAAGCGGCGCAATGAGGAGACGCTGATCGCCTATCTGGAGTACCGGATCTTCGAGGATCTGCGCCGTAGCTGGCGCGTTACCCAGCCCAATCTCGAGCAGTGTGGCCTGCTGCGCATCGAGTACCTCGACCTCCACGAGTTGTGCCGGGATGCCGCGCCCTGGGCGCGGCACCCAACCCTCGCCATGACGGCTCCCGAGCAGCGTGAGTGGGTTATCCGCGCCATGCTGGAGTATATGCGCCGCGAGCTGGCGATTGATGCGCCCTGTCTCGACCCCGAGCGCCAGCCGGAACTGGTCAGGCGCGTCGGCGCGGCCCTCAAGCCGCCGTGGGCCTTTGCCGCCGAGGAGACGGGCGATCTCCGGGTCGCGACCCGTTTCCTCGTGCCGAGCGACGAGGCCGCGCCTCCCGGCGCGCGCAGCTTCTCGGCCCGGGGCCAGCTCGGCCGCTTCCTGCGCTCGCCCCGCGCCTGGCCCTCGCTCGACGCGCCGCTCGATGACGCGGCCTACGAGGAGTTGCTCAACGCCCTGCTCGACATCCTCGTCGGAACGAACATCCTGGTCGACGTCGCCGAGCGCGGGACGCGCGCCGTGCAGATCCGCCGCGATGCCCTGCTCTGGCTGCCCGGCGACGGGACGCCGCCCCCGCCCGACCCGATCCGCTCGCGGCGCATGGATCTCGCCAGCAGGGCGCAACGCGGTGACCGATCGGCGCCACGCCCCCATGGCGCACCCGATCCGGCCTGGCCTCCCCCCGGCGGCGAACCCGTCCGCCAGGCCAATGCCTTCTTCCGTGAGTTCTACCGCCGCCCGCCGGCGATCCTGCGCGGTATTGCGGGCCGCGAGCATACCGGCCAGGTCGATCAGCAGGATCGCGAGCAGCGCGAGGAGCAGTTCCGCGAGGGTCACCTCCCGGTGCTGTTCTGCTCGCCCACCATGGAGCTTGGCATCGATATCGCCGACCTGAATGTCGTCCACATGCGCAACGTGCCGCCGACGCCGGCGAACTACGCCCAGCGCTCAGGACGCGCCGGCCGCAGCGGCCAGCCGGCCCTGGTGCTGACCTACTGCTCGACCGGCAGCGGCCACGACCAGTATTTCTTCCAGCGCCCGCAGGCCATGGTCGCCGGCGCGGTCGCCGCGCCGCAGATCGACCTGGCCAATGAGGATCTGCTGAAGGCGCATATGCACGCGATCTGGCTGGGCGTGACCGGTCTCGACCTGGGCCGCTCGATGCTCGAGCTGATCGACGCCACCCTGCCCGACCTGCCGTTGAAGCCCGAGGTGCGGGAGCGCATCACCCTCGGCGAGCGCGAGCGCGCGGCCTGTCTTGCGCAGTGCCGCCGCGTGCTCGCGGGCATCGTGACTTCGCTCGCCGCCAACGCCTGGTTCGACGACGGCTGGCTCGCCAGGGTGGTCAGCGAAGCGCCCCGGCGCTTCGACGAGGCTTGCGAGCGCTGGCGCCAGCTCTACCGCGCCGCCGAGGCGCAGCTCGCCGAGGCCCGCGGCGTCGCCGATGCCTACCGCCGGGGCAGCGGCGAGCGCAAGGCCCACGAGGAGGCTGAGCGCCGCGAGGCGGAGGCCAAGCGCCAGCTTGCGCTGCTCGGCGGCCGCGAGGGCCGCAGTGGCAGCGAGGGCGATTTCTATCCCTACCGCTACTTCGCCAGCGAGGGTTTCCTGCCCGGCTACAACTTCCCCCGCCTGCCCGTGCGCGCGTTCTTGCCCGTTGCTCGCGATGAGGGCAGCTTCCTCGCCCGCCCGCGCTTCCTGGCGATTAGCGAGTTCGCCCCGGCCAATATCATCTACCATGAGGGCCGGAAGTACCGGGTGACCCGCACGGCGCTCCCGTCGGGCGATACCAGCCGGCGCTTCCTGCGGGCCAGGATCTGCAAGAGCTGCGGCTATTTCCACGAGGGCGCCGAGGCGGAGGTCTGCGAGCAGTGCGGGGCTACGCTTGCCGGTCAGGGGGGGACCTATCTGCCCTACCTCTTCGAGATGAGCACGGTCACCGCGCAGCCGGCCGATCGCATTACCTGCGAGGAGGAGGAGCGCGCCCGCGAGGGCTTCCATCTGGAGACGTTCTACCAGTTCGCCCCCGGGGCGGGCGGCCCGCGGCGCCAGGACGCGAGCTGCCCCGCGGCGGGCGGGATCGACCTGGTCTATGCGCCCACCGCGACCATCTGGCGGGTCAACCACGGCTGGCGGCGCACCCGCGAGGCCGGCTTCGCCCTCGATCTGCAGCGCGGCCTCTGGGGGCGCCAGCCCGGCGGCGAGGAATTGCTCGAGGGCGTTGACGACCTGGACGGCAACGCGGTGCGGCGTGGCGTGCGCCTGGTGGTGCGCGATACCCGTAATCTGCTGATCCTCCGGCTGCCGGCCAGCGTTGCCGCGCGGCCCGAGGCTGCGGCGAGCGCGCAGTACGCGCTGCAGCGCGGGATTGCCGCCGCCTTCCAGCTCGAGGAGCAGGAACTGAGCACGGAGCGACTCGGCCATGGCGCGACCACGCGCCTGATCTTCTGGGAGGCGGCCGAGGGCGGCGCCGGCGTGCTGCGCCGTCTGGTCGAGGAGCCCGACGCGCTGGCCCGCGTCGCCCGGGCCGCGCTGGAGATCTGCCACTTCGACGCCGATGGCGCGGAGCGCGCGGATGCCGGCGAGTGCGCGCGGGCCTGCTACCGCTGCCTGCTCTCCTATAGCAACCAGCCCGACCACGCCCTGCTCGACCGGCGGGCGGTGCGCGATCTGCTCATCGAGCTATCGCAGGCGGAGGTAGTTGGTGATAGAACGCGGATTCCGCAGATCGAACGGATGCACGCGGATCGCGCAGTTCAAGGTTCGGATCCGCGCGCATCCGTCCCATCCGCGTCATCCGCGTTCCATTTCGGCGCGCATGCCGCGCTGCCCCCGGCGACCGCCCGCGTGCTCGCGGCCATCCGGGCGCTCGGCGGGCGCGAGCCCGATGCCATCCTGCCCGAGATGCTCGGCCACCGGCCCCACCTGGCCTACCACCCGACCTACTTCATCCTCTGCCCGGAAGCGGGCGAGCCGGTCGCGGAGATGCGCGCCGACCTCGAGGATGCCGGGTGCGCGGTCATTGTGATCGGTCCCGCCGACGATGTGGCCGCGGCCCTGGAACCCTATGCCTTCTGGCGCCTGAGGTGACCATCGTTCGCCGCGTTCAGCCCCCCTCCCAGCCTCCCCCCGCTGGGGGGAGGAGCCGGGTTCCCGCCCCCAGCGGGGGAGGGGCAGGGCGGGGGCCGGCGCCGTGCCCGCGGAGCCGTGGCGCAGGCGGGACGCCCGCGCTCCCAGGTCATGTTCATCGCGGCGTGGTGCGCCATGCGCATGACCGTCTCACGTGAACATAGTCCCTCGGAGGAGGGGCGTGGGGAAACCAGGTTTCCCCACACCTCCGCCCGCGGGAGGGTTTGGGAGGGCGCAGCCCTCCCAAGAACAAACTTATTTTCATTGCGGTGTTGTGCGGCGCAGCCGCATGGGGAGCTGACAGGGTAATACCATTTCCTGTTGAACTTTCCGCATTGGTCGGAGTGCCGGATCGCACGGTGACGCCCTGCGGGGCAATCCACAATCCAAAATCGGCAATCAACAATGGTATAACTCTATGTTTCGTGTTGGTTCTCTGGTCCGTTGCCGCGAACGCGAGTGGGTGGTGCTGCCCTCGCCCGATAAGGATCTGCTGCTGCTGCGCCCGCTTGGTGGCGCGCTGGCGGAGACCTGCGGCATTTTTCTGCCGGTCGAGGGCGACCAGGTGAGCGCGGCGAGCTTCCCGCCGCCCGATCCGGCCAGCCTGGGCGACTTCGAGGCCGGGGCGCTCCTGCGGGACGCGGCCCGCCTGAGCCTGCGCAGCGGCGCCGGCCCCTTCCGCTCGCTGGGCCGCCTCGGCTTCCGGCCCCGCCCCTACCAGCTCGTCCCGCTGATAATGGCCCTGCGCCTCGACCCGGTGCGCCTGTTGATCGCCGACGATGTCGGCATCGGCAAGACGATCGAGGCCGGCCTGATCGCCCGCGAGCTGTTCGACCGCGGTGAGATCGCCCGGCTCACCGTCCTCTGCCCGCCCCACCTCTGCGACCAGTGGCAGCGTGAGCTGAGCCAGAAGTTCGCGCTGGAGGCGGTGGTCGTGCGCTCCAGCACCGCCGCGGCCCTCGAGCGCAGCCTCCCCCGCGGCGATACGAGCGTCTGGGAGCATTTCCCGTTCACGGTCGCCAGCATCGACTATGTGAAGAGCGAGCGCCGGCGCGATAGCTTCCTGCGCGCCGCCCCCGAGCTGGTGATCATTGACGAGGCCCACGCCGCCGTCGGGGCGCGCGGCAGCGCGGCCCAGCAGCAGCGCTACGAACTGGTGCGCGCGCTCGCCGCCCAGGCCCGGCGTAACCTCATCCTGCTCACCGCCACGCCGCACTCCGGCATCGAGGATGCCTTCACCAGCCTGATCGGCCTGCTCGACCCGCGCTTCGCGCAGCTCGACCCTGACCGCCTGGCCGATCCTGACCGCGATGCCCTGGCCCGCCACTTCGTCCAGCGCCGCCGCGCCGATGTGCAGCGCTGGCTCGGCGCTGGCGATGTCACGCCCTTCCCGGTGCGCGAGTCGGCCGAGGTGACGTACACGATGCCGCGCGCCTCGGCCTACCGCAAGCTCTTCGAGGAGGTCTTCACCTTCACGAAGGAGCTGGTGCAGGACAGCGGCCTCGGCACGAACGGCCGGGTCTGGCGGCAGCGCGCGCGCTACTGGGCGGCCCTGGCCCTGCTGCGCTGTGTAATGAGCAGCCCCGCCGCCGCCGAGAAGGCCCTGCGCATGCGCGCCGCCGGTGTCGAGGAGCCTGAGCCATTCGTTGAAGTTGATAGTGACGGCGGCGAGAGCGAGGAGTTGCTGCGCGGCTATGTCTACGACCCCACGGACCAGGAGGGCGCCCAGGACCAGGAGCCCGGCACGGTGGTCGAGCGGGGCAGCCCCGCGCGCGAACGCGCCCGCCTCGCCCGCTTCGCCGCCCGCGCCGCCGAGCTGCGCGGCAAGGAGGACCCCAAGCTCCAGCGGCTGATCCAGGTGGCCGGCGAGTTGCTGCGCGATGGCTTCAACCCGATCGTGTACTGCCGCTACGTGGCCACCGCCGACTATGTGGCCGCCGAGCTGGCCCGCAGCTTCGACCACCTGCCCGGCTTGCGCGTGCTGGCCGTCACCGGCGAGCGCTCGGAGGAGGAGCGTGAAGCGCTGGTTGCCGAACTGGAGGCAAGCCCGCGCCGCCTGCTCGTCGCTACCGATTGCCTCAGCGAGGGCATCAATCTGCAGGAGGGCTTCGATGCCGTCGTCCACTACGATCTGCCCTGGAACCCGAACCGCCTCGAGCAGCGCGAGGGCCGCGTGGATCGCTATGGCCAGCCCCGCGCGACGGTGCGCACCGTCCTGCTCTACGGCCAGGATAACCCGATGGATGAGGCGGTCATGAAAGTGCTGCTGCGCAAGGCGGTGCGCATCCACCGCACCCTCGGCATCAGCGTGCCCCTGCCACTCGAGAGCGGCACGGTGGTCGAGACGCTGATCGCCACGCTCTTCCAGCCCGGTGTGGAGCAACTGGCCCTGTTCGACACCGCACGCCAGATGACGCTGCTGGACGCCGCGCAGGGCGTCCAGGAGGCCGAGACGGCCTGGAACCGGGCGGTGGAGCGCGAGCAGGCGAGCCGCACGCGCTTCGCCCAGCGCCGCATCAAGCCCGAGGAGGTGGCCCGCGAACTGGAGGAGAGCGACGCCGTCCTGGGTGATGCCGCCGCCGTCGAGCGCTTCGTGACCGCCGCCTGCGAACGCCTGGGCGCTTCGCTCCTGAAGGATGAGGGAAGAGGGGTGAAGGATGAGGGAAGAGGGATGAAGGATGAGGGAAGAGGGATGAAGGATGAGGGAAGAAGGATGAAGGATGAGGGAAGAGGGGTGAAGGATGAGGGAAGAAGGATGAAGGATGAGGGAAGAAGGATGAAGGATGAGGGAAGAGGGGTGAAGGATGAGGGAAGAAGGATGAAGGATGAGGGAAGAAGGATGAAGGATGAGGGAAGAGGGATGAAGGATGAGTCCGGGCAGATGACATTCATCCTTGGCACTGATGTATATCGCCTGAGCCTCGGGTCACTCCCCAGCCCCGTCCGTGAACGGCTCGAAGGCATCCATTCCTCCACCAGAGCCTCATCCCTCATCCCTCATCCCTCATCCCTCATCCCTCATCCCTCATCCCTCATCCCTCAGGCGCCCTCAGCCCTTGAGCGCAACCACCCGCTGGTGGTCGCCCTGGCCGATTATCTTATGGAGACGGCCCTGGCGCCTGATGCTCACCACAACAACGAGTGTGCACCGGTGGCGGCGCGCGCGGGGGTGATCCGCACCCGCGCCGTGCAGAAGCGCACCCGCCTCCTGCTGCTGCGGGTGCGCATGCTGATCGAGAGCGGCCGTCAGCGCGTCCCGCTGCTCGCCGAGGAACTGGTGGTCGCCGGCTTCAGCGGTCAGCCGTCGGCCCCGGTCTGGCTCGACCAGCCCGCGGCCCTGGCCTTGCTCGAGACGGCCCGGCCAGCGGCCAACCTCACCGCCGATGAGCGCGCCATCGCCCTGCGCGCTGCCCTCGATGACCTGCCGGCGCTCGCCGGCGAGCTTGAGAGGATCGCCGCCGAGCGCGCGGCCCACCTCCGCGATGCGCATATGCGCGTCCGCGCCCAGACCGGCGGCGGCTCCGTCCGCGTGCGCCCCGCCGGCCCGCCTGATGTGCTGGGACTGTATGTGCTGCTGCCCTCGCTCCCGGGTGTGTAGGTATAGAACGCGGATGCCGAGGCTCAGTTGCTCAACTATCTGCGAGCCACTCGCTACGAGGTCGGGCTGCTATGCCGTACACCACCATCACCACCGAAGGCGGGCTGCTGCCCGCCGACATCCTCGACGCCATCGCCGCCGGCGAACTGGAGGGCCAGCGCCCCGAGGACTTCGGCCTGGAGCGCGCGCGCAATCTCTCCGACCGCATCTCGGCGGCATGGCAGGCCGCCCGTGGCCAGTGGGCGCTGTTCCAGTCCTATCTCGCCGACCTGCCCGCCGACGAGATGGGCACCAGCGAGACCCGTGAGCAGTGGGTGCTGCCGCTGCTGCGCGTCCTCGGCTACCAGCTCGTCCGCAACCGCAGCGCCTATGTCGTCCAGGGGCGCACCTACGCCATCTCCCATCGCATCGCCCAGAGCGACGCCGACGATGGCCCGCCCGTCCATATCGAGAGCATCCGCGCCAGCCTCGACGCCCGCCCGCCCTCGGGTCGCCCGCGCCTCTCGCCCCACGCCCTGGTGCAGGAGTACCTCAACAACACCGAGCAGCTCTGGGGCATCGTCACCAACGGCGAGCGCCTGCGCCTGCTGCGCGACTCCTCGCGCTTCACCCGTCCCACCTACGTCGAGTTCGACCTGCGCGCGATGTTCGAGGGCGAGCACTTCAGCGAGTTCGCCCTGCTCTACCGCCTGCTTCACCGCTCGCGCATGCCGGGCGCGGCCCATGAAGCGGCGCAATGCCTTCTCGAGCGCTACCACCAGCGCGCCGTCGAGGCCGGCGGCCGCGTGCGCGAGGGCCTGCGCGATGGGGTGGAGCGCGCGCTCAAGTGCCTCGGCAATGGCCTGCTGCGCCACCCGGCGAACGGCGCGCTGCGGGCTAAACTGGCCGCGGGGCGGCTGAGTCCGCTCGATTACTACCGCCAGTTGCTGCGCCTGGTCTACCGGCTGATCTTCTTGATGGTTGCCGAAGATCGTGAACTAATTAGAGCGAATGAGACGAATGAAACGAATGGGGGGAGTAAGGAGGAGAAGGAGAAGAAGGAGAAGGAGAAGATGGTTGCCGAAGATCGTGAACTAATTAGAGCGAATGAGACGAATGAAACGAATGGGGGGAGTAAGGAGGAGAAGGAGGAGAAGGAGGAGAAGGGGAAGAAGGAGGAGAAGGAGAAGGAGAAGGAGAAGAATGAGAAGGAGGAGGAGAAGAAGGAGGAGGAGAAGAAGGATGACGAGGAGGGCGCTATGCTCTCGCCGGGCGCCTATCTGCCTGCGCCCGAGCGGCGCCTCGCCATCTACCGCGAGCACTACAGCATCGCCCGCCTGCGCCGCCTCGCCGAGACGTCCGGCGCCGGGCGCGGCCCCTATGGCGACCTCTGGCTCGGCCTGCTGACCACTTTCCGTCTCTTCGAGGGCAGCGATGAGCTTGCCCCTCGCCGCCTCGGCCTGGCGCCGCTCGGCGGCGACCTGTTCGGCCCCGATGCCTGCCCTGACCTCGTTGACGGCACCCGCCTCGCCAACCTTGACCTGCTCCATGCCATCCGCGCCCTCTCGCTCTACGCCGAGCCGGAGAGCAAGACCCTGCGCCGCGTCAACTATGGCGCGCTCGACGTGGAGGAACTGGGCAGCGTCTACGAGAGCCTGCTCGATTATCGCCCCGTGATCAGGGATGAAGGAAGAGGGATGCGGGATGAGTCCGGAGCAACGCCGGCCATCGCAACGTCATCCCTCATCCCTCATCGCTCATCCTTTGACCTTGTCTCGGGCACGGAGCGCAAGACCACCGGCAGCTACTACACCCGCCCCGAGCTGGTCAACGAATTGATCGCCAGCGCCCTCGTCCCCGTGCTGGAGGAGCGGCTGCGCGCCGCCCGCGAACACCTGCGCGCCGCGCCGGCCCCCAGCGCAAAGCCTCACCCCTCATCCCTCACCCCTCACCCCTCAGCATCCCTCATCCCTCATCCCTCATCCCTCGAAGAAGCCATCCTCTCCATCCGCGTCTGCGACCCCGCCTGCGGCTCGGGCCACTTCCTGCTCGCCGCCGCCCGCCGCCTGGGCCGCGAGCTGGCGAAGGTGCGCGCCGGCGAAGAACAGCCCTCGCCCACCCAGTTCCGCCTGGCCGTGCGCGACGTCATTCGTCGCTGCATCTTCGGCGTCGACCTCAACCCCCTGGCCGTGGACCTGTGCAAGCTGGCCCTCTGGCTCGAAAGCCACAGCGCCGGTATGCCCCTGACCTTCCTCGACCACCATATTCGCTGCGGCAACAGCCTGGTCGGCGCAACCCGCGCGCTGGTGGAGGCCGGCATCCCCGACGAGGCCTACAAGCCGGTGAGCGGCGACGACAAGGCCACGGCCAGCAGCATCAAGAAGCGCAACAAGCAGGAGCGCGAGCTGGCCCTCAAGCAGGGCCTGGTGCAGCGCGACATGTTCGCCGCCGCGCCCGGCGACCACGCCCTGCTCGCCGGCGAGCTGCGCGCCCTCGACGAGACCGGCGACGACAATGTGGCCGCGGCGCGCGCCCGCGCCGCCCGCTACGCCGCCCTGCGCCGCCGGGCGGACGCCGAGCGCGCCAGGTTCGACCTCTGGACGGCGGCTTTCTTCCAGCCCCTTACAACGCAGAATGCCCGCTATGTGCCCACCACCAGGGATCTCATCGACTTCGACCCCACCGGCGAGAAGGCCCTCATGGCCGCCCCCCTGGCCCAGGACGTGGGCTTCTTCCACTGGGAGCTCGAATTTCCCCAGATATTTCATGCGAATAAGAGCGAATTAACGAATGGTGGCCGGTCGCTTATTCGCTCTCCATTCGGGCCTGGATTTGATGTCGTTCTCGGCAACCCGCCCTGGGAGCGCATCAAGCTCCAGGAGCAGGAGCACTTCGTGGATGTGCCTGAGATCGCCGGAGCGGCGAACAAAGCGGAACGAGAGAAGAAGATCCAGGAGTGGCGCGCCAGCCACGATCCCCAACGGCGTGCCCGCATCGCCCGGTTCGACGCGGCGAAGCACCGCGCCGAGGCCGAGAGCCGCTTTGTGCGCGCCTCGGGGCGCTTCCCGCTCACCGCGGTGGGCGATGTGAACACCTATGCGCTCTTTGCCGAGCACTGCCGCGGCCTGCTCGCGCCGGCGGGCCGGGCCGGGATCATCGTGCCCACCGGGATTGCGACCGATGATAGCACCAAGGCGTTTTTTGGCGATCTG
>Ga0308411_10001597_pt1 | contig 15493 bp, 10 predicted proteins | sample HotsprottomLayer_2_FD_203530 | JGI IMG/M metagenome (GOLD analysis project Ga0308411, IMG submission 203530) | Hot spring phototrophic mat microbial communities from Octopus Spring, Yellowstone National Park, Wyoming, United States -... | ecosystem: Environmental > Aquatic > Thermal springs >...
GCGGTTTCAACCGGGCAGCCCGGCCGAAACCGCCGGCTTCCAGCGGGGAGATGAACTGGTCCGCGTGGGCGATCTCCCCGCCAACTGCATGCTCGACCTGGAACGAGGGCTGATGGACGCGCGTCCCGGTCGACCCACCCCCCTGCTGATCCGACGGGGAGCGACCGAGCAGTCTCTCGCACTCGACGTGAAGGCCATCCCCCGAGGAATGAGTCTTGTCTCCAGCGAGCCCGGCGACCTGGTCTGGGAAATCCTCGGTCTCAAGACCCAACCGGTTTCAACCGATCAGGTCGCGGCGATCTCTCCAAGACTGCGCGGGGGGCTGCTGGTGCAGGCTGTCCTCCCCGGGAGCCCCGCCGCCCAGGCGGCGATCCAAAAGGGAGATATCCTTGTGGGTATGAACGTCGGAGCCCGCCACTGGGAAACCATCCGCCCCGACAACATCCTCTATGTGCTCCGGCAGCCCGAGGCCGTCCAAACCCGAGCCGCCCTCCTCTACGTCGCTCGCCGAAACGGGATCGAACCGCGGCGCATCAGCCTGGCGGAGCCTCGAGTCAAACGAATCGTGAACCACTGAGCCGATGCCCCCCGTCCAGAATCGCCAGGGAAAGAGTCACGCCCGGGTTCTGCGGAGACCATCCCCAAAAACCCCTGAACCGGGAATTCCCAGGTCGCGGGGCGGTCCGCCAAGACCCGTACCGACGAAAACACCGGGATTTCCGGCGGCGGCCAGACCCCCGGAAACCCCAAATTCCCAACCCTTCCCTCCCTGACGACACCGCTTGGGCTCAGAACACTTGCGAACTCCGTGCTGGTCCAGGCGTGGATCGACCTGGCTCAGCGGCGGTGGGGCACCGGTAAGCTATGAAGTCCCAGAACCTAATCATGCCCCGCCGTCGGCTGCAGCGTCTGGTTCGGCGTGACTCTCACCGGGCAGGGACATAGGTCAGCCTGATCACATCCTCGCCAATCCGATCGCTGGTCATCAGACGGAGCGGTGGACGGGGGCCGGCGAAATACGGTTTGCCGTGACCGAGAACGAAGGGGTGCAGATAGATTCGGTACTCGTCAATCAGGCCGAGTGCGGTCAGGCTGTGCGCCAAGCTTGGTCCAGCAACCCCGATCTCCCCATCGTGCTTGGCCTTTAGCTCGCGGATCGCGCCATCCAGATCATCTCCAACGAGCTCGGCGTTGGGGCCGACCGACTTCAGCGAGCTCGAAACAACCCACTTTGGCTGCTTCCGCCACGCGACCGCGAAGGCGTGTTTCTCTGCGTCCCATTCAGGACGGTCATCATCCCAGTATCTCATGGCCTCGTACATCCGGCGACCGTAGACGCTGCCGGCCTGCCCCTGAGCCTCCTCAATGAAGTGGCGGAAGAGTGTGGGGCTGGGGAGCGCCATACGCTCGAAATCGACGTAGCCGTCCAAGGATTGGTTCATTCCAAACACGAGCTTCGCCATGCGACTTTTTCTCCCCGCACGGCCCGACCGTGCGATTTTCGGGCATCGGCGACGGCAGAGACGCTCCGCCGCCGAACAACGAATTCAATATGTTTCTGGATCGCCTCTGAGTTTCTCGAAGAGACTCGACACGGTTCCGACGAAGAGCTAGCTTGATTGTTTGGGGGAGATCGTGCGCCTCCCCATGGAAGCAGAAGATTCCTCCGTGAAGAGGAAGCGGCGAGCGAGGGACCCTCGACGCCCCCGAGGTTCGGGAGGTACTCCTTGGACATCGAGGATGAAGATCAGCCGCCCGACATTGACGTCATCATCATCTTCATCGTCTTCTTCGAAGGCGGTCTGGCGCCGCTTGCGCTGCTCCTGGGATGGTGGTGGGGCCGAAACCCTCTGGCAAGCTTTGCCTGGGATTTTCGTCATCTGCTTGCCGGCATCCTGGCCACGATTCCTCCCATCCTCCTTTTCACCTGGACGCTTCGGTGGCCGGTCGGCGGATTGCGGAAGATCAAGCAGTTTCTTGAGGAAGAATTTTGCCCCATGTTGGCCGGAGCGCGGTGGAGCGACATCGCGCTCATCGCGCTTTCGGCCGGGGTCGGCGAAGAAATGCTGTTTCGAGGGGTCTTGCAGCCGAGCCTGGTCGGCTGGCTGGGCCTGGTTTGGGGCGTGGCCCTGACGAGTCTCCTGTTCGGCTTGCTGCACCCGATCTCGGTCCCCTACGCCGTGGTTGCCAGCTTGCTCGGGCTTTACCTGGGCCTGGTGTTTCTGCTCACCGGCAACCTGTTGACGGTCATCATCACCCATACGCTCTACAATTTCTCCTTGATGGCGTACCTTCTCAAAATTCACCCCCCCGATGGGCCGTTGCGGGAGCGAATCCCCGCCGTTGACGAGTTCGAGGACATTGACGCCTACGAGGAAACGAAGTAAACGGAGGACAGGCGAGCGACACCGGCGCGATTGCTCGGAGCGTCCCGTCCCAACCCTGGCACAGTCGCAGTTTCGGCCAAAGCTTCGTTCGGCGGTTCTTGGCCAACGGATCGGTTGCGGTTCGCAGCGCGAGCCGCAGACAACTCGCGAAAGGACCAAACGATGATCCGACCGGCGGCGGGAGTGACCGAACCGATGACGTCCGAAAAGGCCTCGCGGGTGCGTTGGCTCCACTGGCTGGCCTGGGCAGCCCTGGCCACATCGCTGGGGAGCCAGCTCGCCGACGGTGCCGAAACCCTGCGCTGGAAGTTCAAGCCGGGAGAGACCCTCCGATTCACGATGGCGATGAGCTCGACCCAGACCATGAATGCAATGGGTCAAGAATTTAAGACGACCTTAAGCCAAACGGTGGATTTCCACTGGGATGTGAAGTCGGTTTCGGACGAGACCGCGGAGCTGACCCAAACGATCGACCGGGTTCGCACTCGCATCGAGGCGCCAGGCGCTGGAGTTTTTGAGTTCGATTCGAACGCTGAGAAGGCCGCTGAGGGTCCCTTCGCAGAGCTCTTAAGCCCGCTCCTGAAAGCCCTGGTGGGAGCCGAGTTCAGTTTCAAGATGAACAGTCGGGGCGAACTGTCGGAGATCAAGGTTTCCCCCAAGCTGCTGGAGTCGTTGCGGCAGGCGGGGCCGATGGCGAATGCGGGGGGCTTATTTTCGGAAGAGGGCTTGAAGAACGTCATTTCTCAATCCAGCCTCACGCTCCCGGCGGAGCCGATGGAAAAAGGGAAAACCTGGTCCAGCCAGTCCAAAGTTCCGGTTCCGATGATCGGCACCATGGTGCTTGACAAGACGTACACGTACGAAGGTTCGGATTCCGCGCAGCCGGGACGGACCCGGATCCGCCTGACCACCCGCGTCGGCTTCGAGCCGTCCCCCGATTCCGAAATCAAGATGGCGATCAAGTCTTCGGAAGGTCGCGGTGATTTTGAGTTTGATGCCGAAGGCGGGCGCATCCTGGGATCCCGGGTTCAGGATCGGATCCGGCTCCAACTGACAATCCAAGACCAGGTCGTCGACCAGTTCACCGAGACCGAGACCAATCTGACCCTCAATTGAGGGTGGATCCCTGGCTCCGATCGGAGGAGCTGGGGCCCCGTGGTGGGTGCGTAACCGAATTTTTCGCCGGTCCAGGCGCGGCAATGGGTCGTGTTGAGGGCCCTTGATTTCCCAGCCCAGCCCTCGCCGAGGACGGCCCCGGCCCCTTCCGAGGATCTCGGGTTAGGCCAGGCCGTACTTCTTGAGCTTGCTGAAGAAGGTGCTGCGCGGCATCCCCAGGAGGCGCGCCGCAACGCTTTTATTGCCGCCGGCCTCGCCCAGGGCATCCTCCAGCCGCTGTCGCTCGTAGGCAAAGAACTCGGCGTTCCACGCTTCCCCTCGGCTGGCGATTCGGGCACTCCCGCCGGCGGTCTTGCTGGCGCCAGCGGCCCGCTTCAGAGCGACGTTCTCGGGTGATCGGTTCGGTTCTGGGGAATCCGGATGGGCCGCTCCCAGGGTTGGCAGACGGCGGCGCCGCCATCCTCCGCGGCCGCCTCGGAGCATCTCTGGGGGGAGATCCTGGGTGGAGACTGTTGGTCCGTCGCTGAGTACCACGGCGCGTTCGATCACATTCTCGAGTTCCCGAATATTGCCCGGCCAGTCGTGGGCCATCAGCAACTCCACCACCTCGGGCTCGAGGTGGGTGAGCAGCTTTCCGGTCCTTTCCGCATGCAAGGTCAGGAAGTGCCCCGCCAACTCGAGGATGTCTTCCCGCCGGTCACGGAGCGCTGGGGTGTGGAGACAAATCACGTTCAAGCGATAGAAGAGGTCTTCGCGGAACCGACCTGCCTCGATGAGCGCTTCCAGGTTTTGGTGGGTGGCCGCGATGATCCGGACGTCGACGGTGATGGGCTGGGAGCTACCGACCCGTTCAAAGGCCATCTCTTGAAGGACGCGGAGCAGCTTCGTCTGGACCTCGAGGTTGATGTCGCCGATTTCATCCAGGAAAAGGGTACCGCCGTTGGCCTGTTCAAACCGACCGACACGATCCCGATCGGCCCCCGTGAAGGCTCCTTTGACGTGGCCGAAAAGCTCGCTTTCCAGCAGGCTTTGCGAAAGCGCTGCGCAGTGGACTTTGACGAACGGGCGGGCGGCTCGGGGGCTGGCCGCGTGGATGGCGGCGGCCAGCAATTCCTTACCAGTTCCGCTCTCGCCTCGGATCAGCACCGCCGAGGGACTGGAGGCCACCTTGCGGGCCATCTCGATCATGCTGCGGACCGCCAGGCTTGAGCCTTTGATCTGGTCGAAAGCGGCGCGTGGCGAATCCTCCTCAATCCTCTCAGCGGGCACACTCGAATCATCCGAAGCGGCCTGGATCGAGAGCTCTCGACTGCGTTCCGCACGATCCCGAAGTTGCTCTTGAAGGATCAAAATCCGCCGTTGCTGTTCCGCAATCTTCTCGACCTTATCGCGGAGCTCGAGATTGAGGCTCTCCAGGGTTTGCTGGATGTCGGCGGAATGCAGCGCCAGGGTCGCCACCGAGGTGAGCGCTCCCAGGAATGCCATCTCTTCTTCTTCGTAGGGCATGCCGCTGCGTTTCGGCCCAAGCACCAGCAGCCCAGCCAGATCTCCGTTGCTCCCAACCGCCGTGGCGACCTCCCCCCCCAGCGCGATCATGGCGTCGTTGGCGGGATCCCACACGACGCTGGGCCCTTGGGCCTGGGAGAGCCGCAGCGACGGAACAGCCCGGAGGCGATCGAGCAGCGGATTGGTCTCAGCCAGGATCTGCTGATCGGGCGGAGGACCGTAGCAGGCAATCAGCGGGAAACCCTTCTGAACCGGATCCGCCAAATAGAGCGCCCCCCACTCGACGCGCAAGACTTCCGCTGCCCCCTCGAGCAAGCGGCGGCCCAGGGTTGAACGGTCGACCAGGCTGCCGACGGCGATCCGCATCTTTTGCATGGCCTGGTCGAACTTGTATTTTTCGCGAAAGAAACGGCGATCGATGACCCTCTGAAATCGCCCCCGCGCCACCTCGGAAAGGACCAGCACGACAACCACCGACAAGGCCGCCATCATCGCTCCCCAAGACGTCGTGTTCGCGGACAGCAGTTGCCCGCCAATCAGCCAGCCGCTCACCAGGAGCAACGCCGAGTAAATCAGCCCGGCAGTCACGCTGAGGGCGACGTAAACAACACTGCGGTTGATGATCTCGTCGACCTGCATCAACTTGTACCGCGTGATGCTAAACGCATACGCCATGGTGTAGAGGAGCGAGACACCAACCATCGGCCAGGCAGCGCTGTCGCGACCCAGCGTCGCCGCGTCGTTCCAGGCCTGCCAGAGGAGATAGGCGATCAGAACGGAGGCGATCAACGAGGCCAGGAGAATCCACTTCACCTGGTTCCGCTCAGACCGAGTCCGGGCTCGGCGATAGCTATAACTGAGGCAAAGGATGCAACAGGCAAACATCACCACGGCCAGCGGGATGTAGGCCAACGCCAGACCGCGGATGAGCTGCAGCGGAACGGTGGCACGGTCGCCTTCTTCGTAAAGCCGCATCCAGTAGGATGTGAACATGCTGGCCCACAGGCCAAGCAGAAACGCGGCCGGCACCCCATAGAGCACTCCCAGAACCACACGGCGATGCCGCAACAGGATCGGGTTTGGCCTGGGGAAGACCAGAAAGAAGTGAAGGTTGGTCACCGGCACCAACAGCGCAAAGAAGGGGAACGGATAGATCAGGGCTGGTTGGGCCACGATCTCGGTCCAGTGATAACCCCCCATATAGGCGCCGACCGTCACAAAGCAAACGACAAAAAAAAGCCGGGCAGAGTCGTCTCCAGGCCGCTTCCAGAAAACGCGCGCACCCACCGCAAAGATCAGCATCTCCTGAAGAAACCAGAGACATGACCAGAGATACGACGAGGAGGGAGGATATCGAACAAACGCCGAGGCCCGTCGAGTCTCGCCCGATTGCGCGTCCGCCCAACGGACCTCGACGGTTTGCCCAACCATGTTGCTCAGCCGGCGGATCGCCTGAATGTAGTCGGAGTAGTTCCCCTCGCGGAGATCTGTCTCGCCAATCGAAAGCAGCTTGTCGCCGATGCCAGGCCGCAGGTCGGTCCCCTCCGGCGAAAGCCAGCGGAACGCGGGAGAAACCACCTCCTCAACCACCGTTCCAAACATGCAGCGCACCCCGATGGTCCCCATCCACGCCACGTGCACCAGGACCATCAGCGAGTAGACGAGCACCCCAACCGAACAACCAATGCAGACCAGCCGCAGCCACGAACGTCGCCAAGACAACACCGGGATCCGTCTCACAGGCGACCACGAGTTGCCAGCTCCAAAACCCGAAACGGTTCGCCCCTGGCGGATGGCACCGGGCCAGTCAACCGATGAACCACTGTCAGAAGCTGCGGAGACCATGGGTGTCCAATCTCAGGGAAAACCCAGACCCGAGGTGCGTGCCGCCCTGCTGACAGGACCTGCGAACCATCACCCCAGGCCAGCGCCGAGACCTCTTCCAAGCTATCGCTTCGGCGCCGAAAGGCAAGCGCCAAGGTGGCGAGCAGGGCCCAGAAACCAGGATCGAAACGGCTCAGTCCCAAATTCTTCGTTGAATGGTGAGAGAGGTCTGCCGGCCCCCCCTGTTCTATTGATTCCCTGCAAAATCACGCAGGGCACTCAACCATTTCAAAAACTTCTAGCAACGAGGAAAAATAGGAAAGGGATACTGGATGATTCCAGCGACCTCTCACTGATTTCGGGGGGGGGTCAGCGCCGAAACGCAATCGGCTGGGGCCGGTGACCGGCTCCGGCACTTCGGCGCCGAAAGCGAGCCCTCGGAGGTGCTTGCTCCGCCTCGAACGTCGGTAACTCAATGGCACGTCAAGTGCAGTTCCTCTTGGGATATTTTGAGGAACGACCCGGTCTCGGAAGTTGGACGAGCAAGCTTCTGGTGGCGATCAGGAGCGTGGTGGGATGACATCCAGGGGGAGCCGGCGGTCGGGGCGTTGAGGAGGGGGCATGCGACTGGCGAATCACTGGCGGCGGAACTGGACCTTTTTCGATCTGGGGGTGGCCGCTGGTCGGGTCGGGAGTGTCCGGCTCGGGGAAGAGACGGTGGAGGTTGTGCGTCTCGGGAAAGGGGCGCCGCTGGTTCTGGTCCCGGGATTGGCGGGGGGATGGAGACTGGTCTTCCCGCTTGCGCAACGGTTGGCGCGGCATTTTGAGGTGATTACGTACAACCTGCGTGGAGACGGTTGTCCATTCGCGGGTTTTGGCGGGATGGGCCGTCGGGTCTGGGATCTTGGCGGCCACGCCGACGACCTTGCCTCTCTGATCGAGCAACTGCAACTTGAGTGTCCCGCGGTTTTGGGGGTCTCCTTCGGCGGAGCGATTGCGTTGGAGCTGGCGATCGAGCATCCCGGCCGGGTGGGCGCGGTGATCGTTCAGGGTGTCGACTCCCAGTATCGAGGCTCGATTGGCTTCACGGTCGTACGGCGCGTCTTGGAACGCTTCCCGCTCCCCCAGGATAATCGTTTTCTGAATCAGTTCTTCAATCTCCTTCATGGCGGCAAGCCCGAGTCTCAGGCGGTGGCGGACTTCGTGGTGGAGCGAATCTGGGAGACCGACCAGAGCATCATTGCCCAGCGTCTTGCCCAGATCGAGGGGTTTTGCGTGTCCGATCGACTGTGGAGACTGGAGGCCCCCACCCTCGTCCTCGCCGGGTCGAGGGACGTGATTGTGCCGAAAGCGCGCCATCTGGCACTGGCCGCTGCGATGCCAGAGGCCCGCTGCGAGGTGATTGAAGGTGCGGGGCACATCGCCTTCCTCACGCATCGCCATGAGTTCGTTGGTCATGTTCGCCGGCACCTCAGGCGGGTTGAAGCATCCATTGAGCGATGATCCCGCTCGCTCGGATCGCCCCGATGACCCCAAAACGTCCTCCCCTTGCTCATCCTCCCGGCCGCCGATCAACATCAAGGTGCTCCCGATCCTTGTTCCGTGGCGGTTTCCTGGGAGCTGTTCAGGAGCGGCTGGGTCGGTGGTCGAGATAGCGAGGGCGGGGAACGAACTCGGGAAAATCACGCCAGCCGGTTTCAAGCCCGGCATTCCCCTGAGCAAGCGGAAGCGAGCCTCGGCGACCGCGGAGTAGCTCCCCCGCTGGCTCGCTCGAACCTGCGATTGCTTCCGACTTGGCGGCTGGATGACCTGGTCAGCGGTCGGCCGCCCGATCCGCCGATCCGGCGATCGAACGATAGAATCTCCCCATCTCCTCCACTTTTTCCCATTGTGGATGAAGTGTTCCCCAGACGAAGACCATCAATCCGGTGGCTGGGAGCCGGGAGCCGTGGTCGAGGACCTGGGCGACCTGGGAGAGCGGCACGGGCTCGCCCCAGTCTGACAGCTGGACGATCGGCCAGATCTTCAGACGCTCGTCGCGGCCTCCCTGGATTCCGAGGTGTTTGCCCAACCATTGGGTCTGGCGTGAGATCCAGGAGGGATCGTCATGGTGGCCGAAGCGGGCGTGATACGGCATGATGCTCAGAACATCCAAATAGCGAGCCTGGGCTTTGAGGTCGATGGCGAGTTTGTTGCGTAAGGCACCATCGCGTTCCGATTCCGACCAGGGACAATGAAAGGTGCCCAGGAGGGCGCCAGGGAGTTCTTGATCGAGGATCTCGCGAAACTCGCGAACCCAATCGGTGAAGACGTCGCACCGCCATTGAACCCAGGTTGCTCGTTCGGCTCCAAGGAGTCTTTGTGCCTTTTCGGCGATGGGGCTTTCGGGGAGGACGACTCGGGTGTCGATCTGGAATTGGGCCAGGCAGTGGCTGCAGAAGCAGGTGTCCGGGAGCTGAGGATCGGCTTGCTCCCAGCTGGCGTGGGCATGGTGGTAATCGAGCCAGATTCCGTCGATCGGGGCGGAGGTCAGGGTCTTGCGAAAGGCCTCCATGCGTTCCCGACGATAGCCGGGGTGAGTGGGGCAAACCCCTTGCCAGCCGTTGGGCGCGGGGCAGACTCGGCCATCGCTTCCGATCGGGGCGGCGTCGGGATGGTCGCTCAGGTAGCTTGCCTCGTGCATCGTGTTGAACTCGGCAAAAACCTTCAGCCCCGGGTTCTCGGACTTGAGCGTTGTGACCAATTCCCTGGTGATGCTCCCCGACCCCAGCCAGAGGGCGTTGACACCGAAGTCGGCGAGTTCCAGACCACGTTCCTTGATCTGAACGGGGACTCCGCCGTAGATTCCACGGATCTCGATCCACGGGCGCGGTTGGGGACCGGAGCTCGCCGAGGAAGGATCGTCCACCGCTCGAGCAGCCCCCGCGCCCCCCAGGAGCCTCAGGCACAACGACGCCACCACCACTGATCGCTGGATTCTCATGGTGTCCCTCGGCTCGGTCGTCAGGATCCTCTCGAACGGAGAATTTCTGAGTCTATGATCTTTGCGGCAGAACACGGGTGCAAGCGCTTGTGACCGGGGGACGGCGTTCTGGGAGAACGTTCCCTGTGTGTTGGGTGAATCCGTGGAGGGTTTGATCGCTCGATCTTTCGATTTCTGACGCGGCCGGCTCATGCGGCTGGCGGGACAACCTCTCAGCGGATTCGGATTCCGTCGGCTGAAATGCTCGGGAGATTCTCGGAAGGGATGTCGCCAAACCTCATGAACCCTCGTTTAGAACGCGCCATGCGCGACGCTTCGATCTGGCATCTGGGACAGGTTCGCAAGGTCTCCCAGCTCCCTTACGCTCAGCACCTCTTCGCGGTGGCCTGGATCCTCGATCGGGCCGGCTTTGATGAGGACGTGGTGGTGGCCGGATTGCTTCACGACTCGCTCGAAGACACAACCACGACACGAGAAACGATCGCAAGCCGATACGGCGAGCGGGTCGCGACGTGGGTCCAGGCTTGTACTGAGGTGAAATACGACCAATCGGGAAACCAGAGGCCGTGGATCGATCGGAAACGCGAGCATGTGGAGCTGCTCCGCGACGCCGCGATCGAGGCCCGAGCGATCATGCTTGCGGACAAGCTGCATAACCTGACGGCGATTGAGGTGGACCTGGAGCTGGGGGAAGCCGTTTGGAGCCGCTTCCGTGCGGGTCGCGATGAGGTGATCTGGTATTACCAGGCCGTGGTTGAATGTTGCGGCAGCGGCGACCCTCGGCTGGAATTCCTTGCGGCCGAGTGCCGAGCCGCGCTCGAGCGGGTCGTCCAGCAGGGATGAGGGCCTCGCCGTGGTGAAACCTCGGCGGCCGGACTCGATCCGCGGCGTTCGATCGCGGGCGGGGGTGACGGCGATGACGAGGCGATCCAGTGCCGTCGCAGGGTCCTGTCCAGGGTCTGGCGAATGATTCTTGTCGGCCGTGTGGGTGGGCCGTTGAACTGCGGAGCCACGACGGCTAAAGTGATGACGTCGCGCCGAGCCTGACACACGCTCGGTCGACTTTCGGGTCGTGCGACCGTGGCACGACAGACTAGAGCCCGAATCCGCTCGAGGCTGGACTCCCGCGGGCTCGGGGTGGCTAGAACGAAAGGAGGTGATCGCGTGTGTAGTGATAACCAGAGGCGGCTCGCCTAACGGCAGCCGACGGGTTGCCCGTCGGGCAGCCGCATGGTCCGATAATTCATGGTTGTTCGATCAGGCTCTGGATCCGATCTCCGGAGCCTGGTCGAATGACCTTTTCGGATTGTCCCCTTTTTGGTCAGGAATCAGTTGTGAGTCTTCGCGCCACCTTCAGCTTCCGGACAATCGACGGCCGCGTTTGGTGGTGGTTCTGGGCGTTTACCAGGATCCCATTCGGCTGCCGGGCTGAGGAGGGTCGAGTTTCCTGAGCGAATTTCACTCGACAATCCAAGCAGAGAGATGAAGTCCCCGGCACCGTTGAGGTCCGGGGTTTTTTTTTCAGGCGGCGGAGGGAACCTGGCGTTGCTGACCCCCGACCGATGATTCGGATTCCCGCAGACCGATCCACGCATCCCCGAGCCCCGTGTACAACAAACTTGATCGTTGGGGGGAATCGTGAGGATCGACGGAGGTTCTGATTGTGATTGTTGTCATGAAACCAGACGCGACCCCAGCCCAGATTGACCATATGGCGCACCACATCCTGAGCCTGGGACTGACTCCCCAAGTGATCCATGGAAAACACCAGACGGTGATCGCCGCCCTGGGGGAAGAACGCCCTGGGCTGACGGAGGTCCTCGAGCCTGGCGAGGGAGTGGAAAAGGTTTTGCCGATCATGGCCCCGTACAAGCGGGCATCGTCGGAGCTCAAGCGCGAGCGAACGGTCGTTCGCGCGCGTGATCTGGAAATCGGAGGGACCCAGGTTGCGGCGATCGCCGGGCCCTGTTCGGTCGAAAGCGAGGACCAGATCGTGGGCCTTGCCCGGAAGCTGAAGCAACTGGGGGCTCAGGGCCTCCGCGGCGGAGCGTTCAAGCCTCGCACGAGTCCCTACAGCTTCCAGGGCCACAAGGAACTGGGACTCCGAATGCTCGCCACCGCTCGGGCCGAGACCGGGTTGGCGATCGTCACGGAGGTCATGGCTCCGGAGCACGTCGCGCTGGTGGCCGAATACGCTGACGTTCTCCAAATCGGCGCCCGCAACATGCAGAATTACCAACTGCTCCAGGCCGTCGGCGACGCCGGTAAGCCCGTCCTTCTGAAGCGGGGGATGAGTGCCACGATCGACGAGTTCCTGCTCGCTGCCGAATATGTCCTCGACCGTGGGAATTCCCAGGTGATCCTCTGTGAACGGGGCATTCGGACCTACGAGGATCACACGCGGTTCACGCTTCCGCTGGCCACAGTTCCCTACCTGCACGAGAAGAGCCACCTCCCGGTGGTCGTTGACCCCTCCCACGGAACTGGCAAGTCGAGGCTCGTCGTTCCCATGTCCCGCGCAGCCGTGGCCGCGGGGGCGGACGGCCTGATCGTGGAAGTCCACGACGACCCCGAGCACGCCGTGAGCGATGGTGCTCAAACCATCACGCCAGGGGCTTTCGCGCTGCTGATGGAACAGTGCCGGAGAATCGCCGAGGCGGTTGACCGAATCATGTGACCGGCCCCCCAGAACACGATGGCGACCCGGGAGCGGAATTCTCGGCACGCCAGGGGGAGGTGGACGAACGCCAGGCAGTTCCAGCCCCTCCCATCCCGCGCACCGCCGAGGAACCACGGCCGCCTCCAGGGTATCATGAAGATCCAAGGTTGAAGGGCGATGGCCGGAAGATTTTCCGGCGGTTCTCAACAAGATCCGAGGTTGAAGGACGACGGCCGGAAGATTTTCCGGCGGTTCTCAACGCCGCCTCCCCCCCGTCGCGGGAAGTGGATTCGCGTCCGACTGCGGGACGGACCGTGACCGGTCATCGAAAGACCCCGCCTCGTTGAGCTGAGAATCAGCCATGCTCGACGCTCTGGTTGTGGCGCCTCATCCCGACGATGCCGAGCTCGGTATGGGCGGAACAATCATTCGCTTAATTCGACAAGGGTGGGCGGTCGGCGTCCTGGACCTGACGAGTGGGGAGCCAACCCCTCTCGGAAGCCCCGAAATCCGAACTCGCGAGACGGCCGCCGCGAACCAGCACCTCGGCGACCCCTGGCGGAAAAATTTGGGACTCCCCAACCGCTCCTTGGAGCCAGACCTGGCACATCGACGCGTGTTGGCCGGAATCTTTCGTCAGGTCCGCCCGAAGCTGATCTTCGCTCCCTATTGGGAAGACGCGCATCCCGATCACATCGCGACCACCAAGCTGGTGGAAGATGCGCGGTTTTGGAGCAAGCTCACCAAGACCGACATTCCCGGCGATCCCCACCACCCCGGGCGGATTCTTTACTACTTCAGCGTTCATCTCCGGATTGTGGAACGTCCCAGCCTCTTGATCGATATCACGGATCAACTGGAGGGAAAACTCGCCGCCTTGCGTTGTTACCGCAGCCAACTGGTGGACAACCAACCCGAAGGCAAGCCGGGGGTCATCGACTCGGTGTGCGATCGGACGCGGTTTTGGGGTCACCTGATCGGTGTCCGCCACGCCGAGCCGTTTGCGAGCCGAGAACCGGTGGGGCTGACGAGTTTGGACCACCTTCTGCTTTGACCTTCTCCTGGTGATTGGTGCTTAAGCGGGGGGCAACACCCGAACTCTTTTCCCCTCGAGCCTGAGCCGTCCCTCGGCATACCATTGGATCGCTTCCGGCAGTGCTTTGCACTCTTCCTTGAAGATCCGGGCCGCCAGGGTCTCGGGGGTGTCGTTCTCCAAGACCGGCACGGTGCGCTGGAGGATGATTGGGCCGGTGTCGTAATGGTCGTCCACGAAATGGACGGTGCAGCCGCTCACCTTCACGCCCGCTTCCAAGGCGGCCTGGTGGACCTTCAGCCCATAGAATCCCTTGCCGCAGAAAAGGGGGATCAGGGAGGGGTGGATGTTGAGGATCCGTCCTCGATAATCGGCCGGGATTTTGAGCAGTGAAAGAAAGCCCCCGAGGATCACCAGGTCGGCTTTGCTGCGCCGGATCGGATCGAAGATCGAGGCGCTGAATTCGGCACTTGAGTGAGCGGTTCGGCTGGCGAGGGCAAGCGGGATATTGGCGGCCTCGGCGCGTTCGATGGCCTTGATCCTCGGCCGACTTGCCACGACCTGGACGATCTCGGCCCGAAGTTGCCCTCTGCGGATCTGGTCGATCAGATTCTGCAGGGTCGTTCCGGCTCCGGAGACACAGACCGCCAGCCGAATCGGAGGGTCGAGGATGGGAGGATTTCGAGGAGAGATGACCATTCCGCCCGGTCCCCGGGTGTCGAGAAAAACGCATCAGTGGAATTATGAACCCAAGGCCGGAGAATGCAAACCCCGAGCTTCCGGGAGGCTGCAGATTGGTTGCGCTGGGTACCGCTTGCCGGCCGGAAGTGGAAGGGGTTGCCCCCTCCAGGCGTGGGGGTGATGAGGAGCCACCTCGGCAGACCGACCCCGGTTGGTCCTTGTCTGCTTCCGCTTTCCACCCACGCCGCAATGCAGGCCGCGGAGCGGACGACGGTCCGGTTGAATTGCCGACCGCTCCGGCTGGTTTTGCCAGGGCGACCTTTGGCGGAGGGGGAGTGGTCGCGGGAAGCCTGTGGATCTGGAGTCAGCCAGCGAGATGCTCGATCACGCGGACGCAGCGCTCGCAGAGCGTTGGGTATCTTGCATCGCGGCCGACGCTCGGGCGGCGGTTCCAACACCGCTCACACTTGGCGTAAGGGGAGCGGGAAGCGGTGACCGAGAAGCGTTCTTGAGAGGGTTCGGAGGAAGGTCGCTCCCCGACCGTCAGCTCCGAGACGAGGCAAAGCTCCGTCAAGAGATCGCGTTGGCTCTGCAGGAATGGGACATCGCTTCCGCCGGCGAAAACCTGGACGGCCGCCTCCGACGCGCTGCCGATCTGCTTCGTCTTGCGGAGCGACTCGAGGACGCGGAGGACGGCCTCGCGAAGCTCGAGGAGGATTTCCCAGCGAGCGTCCCGCTCGGGATCGTCCCACCGGGGGTCCGGCTCGGGGAAGAGGCAAAGATGGACGCTCGGCTCCGGGCGGGAGCTGGCGGGGAGGTAATCCCACGATTCCTCGCAGGTGTGGGGAAGGATCGGGGCCAGCAAGCGGGTCAGGCAATCGTGGAGCCGGGCCAGGGCAAACTGCGCCCCCTGGCGCTTCGGTCCGTCGGCGGCCTCGGCGTAGAGCCGGTCCTTGAGCACATCGAGGTAAAAGCTCGAAAGCTCAACGGAAATGAATTGGTAGATCCGTTGATAGACCCGATAGAACTCGAATCGCTCGTAAGCCTCCCGAACATCGCGGATCACGCCGTTGAGCTGGCCGAGCGCCCAGCGGTCCAGCTCGGTCAGCGACTCGGGAGCGACCCGCTGGGGGTCGAACCGGGCGTAATCCTCCAAATTCCCCAGCAGATATCGAAAGGTGTTGCGAATCTTGCGATAGGAATCTGACATCTCGGCGATCGCTCGCTCGCTGATCCGGATGTCGTCGGCATAGTCCATGCTGGCCACCAAGAGCCGGAGTACGTCGGCGCCGTATTGCTCCGTG
>Ga0308411_10001600_pt1 | contig 15483 bp, 15 predicted proteins | sample HotsprottomLayer_2_FD_203530 | JGI IMG/M metagenome (GOLD analysis project Ga0308411, IMG submission 203530) | Hot spring phototrophic mat microbial communities from Octopus Spring, Yellowstone National Park, Wyoming, United States -... | ecosystem: Environmental > Aquatic > Thermal springs >...
GCAAGCCCTACTTCGATCCGACTTTCGATTACCTCGGCTTCCGCTCCACGCAGAAGGCGGCCCAGGCGGCCTACGCCATGGCGGGCATCCAGCCCGGCGACATCGACTTTGCCGAGGTGCACGACTGCTTCACGTGGACGGAGATCTCGAACATCGAAGACCTCGGCTTCTGCGAGAAGGGGAGCGGATGGCGCTGGGTCGAGGAAGGCCGGACCGCACTGCACGGCGATCGGCCCATCAACCCGAGCGGCGGGCTCAAGTCCTTCGGCCACCCCATCGGTGCGAGCGGGGTGCGCATGGTCTACGAGTGCGTCGTCCAGCTGCGTGGCGAGGCCGGCGAGCGGCAGGTTCGCAGCCCGCGGCTCGGGCTCGCGCACAATGTGGGTGGGCCGGGAGCCGTAGCGGGGGTGGTCGTTCTCGGGAACGCGTGAGCCCTGGAGCGCCGCGGGCCGCCGGCTGGCTCAGGGGCGGAGGCGCTCGAGCAGGCGGGGGAAGGGAATGGTCTCCCGCACGTGATGGATGCCGCACAGCCAGGCTACGCAGCGCTCGATGCCCATGCCGAAGCCTGCGTGCGGAACGGATCCGAAGCGGCGGAGGTCGAGATACCACTCGAAGGCGTCTCGGGGCAGGCCGTGCTCGGCAATCCGCGCCTCGAGCGTGACGAGATCGTCCTCGCGCTGGCCGCCACCGATCACCTCGCCATAGCCTTCGGGGGCGAGGACGTCGACGCACAGCGCGAGGCGGGGATCCTGGGGGTCCGCCTTCATGTAGAAGGCCTTCAGCGCGAGCGGGTAGCGGTGGACCATGACCGGCCGGTCGAACGCCGCGGACAGGACCGTCTCTTCGTCCCCGCCGAGATCGTCTCCGAACTGCACGCCCAGCCCGCGGTCCTGCAAGAGGCTGATCGCCTCGGCGTAGGGGATGCGCGGGAACGGTTTGCGAACCCGTTCGAGCAGCGCCGTATCGCGCCCCAACACGGCGAGCTCGCGGCGGCGGGTCCGGAGCACGCTCTGCACCACGTGCTCGAGGAAATCCTCGGCGAGATCCATGTCGGCCTCGAGGTCGGCGAAGGCCATCTCCGGCTCGACCATCCAGAACTCGGTGAGGTGACGACGGGTCTTCGACTTCTCGGCCCTGAAGGTGGGGCCGAACACGTAGATCTTGCCGAAGGCCAGGGCGCCGGCCTCGCCGTAGAGCTGGCCACTCTGCGTGAGGAAGGCCTGCTCGCCGAAGTAGTCGACGGGGAAGAGCGTCGTGGTCCCCTCGCAGGCGGCGGGAGTAAGGATGGGCGCGTCGAAGGCGAGAAACCCGTGGCTGTCGAGGTACTCGCGGCACGCGCGGATCACTTCGGCCCGAATCCGCAGGATGGCGTGCTGGCGTGCCGAGCGCAGCCAGAGATGACGATGCTCGAGGAGGAACGCCGTGCCGTGTTCTTTCGGGCTGATCGGAAACTCGGCCGTTGGCGTCGAGATCACCCGGAGGCCAGTCACGCCGAGCTCGAAGCCGAGCGGCGAGCGCGGATCGGAACGAACGACGCCGACCACCTCGACGGCGCTCTCCTGCGGGAGGTGATCGGCGAGGGCGAAGAGCTCGGGCGCGACGTCGCGTGCGCCCATCACGCACTGGATCGTGCCGCTCCCGTCGCGCACCTGCAGGAAATGGACCTTGCCGCTCGAGCGACGCTGGGCGAGCCAGCCCCGGACGACGACCGTCTGCCCCAGGCAGGTCTCGACGTGCTCCACGCGGACGACCGGCCAGCCCATGGGGCGCCGATAGCAGACGCGAGCAGGACTGAGAACTGCGCGAGGCTCAGTCGCCCCGGAGGGCGAGCGCGATCACCATGCCGACACCGACGGCGACCACGATCCAGCGCACCGCTTCGGGACGCAGACGGCGCGCGACCCGCGCGGCGGCATAGCTCCCGAGGACTTGCCCGATCGTCAGGACGCCAGCGTCAGGCCACTGGACCGCGCCCTGACTGACGAACCACGAGGCCGCGACCGCGTTGATCCACACTGCCCAGACGTTGCGCAGGACGAGCATCGCGTGGACGGCTCCGAACCCGAGCAACGCCAGACCGGCGAGCATCATGATGCCCATGCCGGCCCCGAAGTAGCCACCGTAGACGGCGACCGCGAGCTGGAAGGCCAGACCCGCGGGTCGCCAGGACTTCGTCGGGATGGGCTGCGTCGCATGGCCATGCCGGCGAGCCCAGCGTGCGAGGGCGCCGGAGGCTGCGAAGATCAGCGTCGCGAAGCCGACGAGCCAGGGAACCATCTGGGCGAACAGCCGCTGGGGGGTCCACAGGAGCAGCATAGCGCCCGCGAGGCCACCGAGGATCGAGGGAATGGATCCCCACACGATCCACGGTCCCAGGCCGACGAGCCGAGCACGCAGCCCCCAGACCGCAGCGAGGGAGCCGGGCCACAGCGAGACCGTGTTCGTCGCGTTGGCGATGAGCGGGTCGCGCCCGAGCCAGACGAGCACCGGAAAGGTGATCAGCGAGCCGCCGCCAGCGAGGGCGTTCAGCGCCCCCCCTGTCACCGCAGCAGCGAAGCAGATGGCGGCCTCGGCTGCGGTCACGGCGATCCGCCGCGTACGCCGCGCGCGAAGCGCTCGCGGCCGGCGGGGCGCTGCACCCTCCCGCGCTCAGGCGAAGGGCCGCTCGCGCCACCAGGGATACACCGGGGGGAGGTCACGGCTCACGCGCCCCGGAAATTGCGGCGGGCGCTTCTCCAGAAACGCGGCGACGCCCTCGGCGGCGTCGGTGCTGCGGCCCAGCTCGTAGATGCAGCGCGAGTCGATGCGATGCGCTTCCATGGGGTGGTCGGCGCCGAGCATCCGCCAGAGGAGGGCACGACTCACGGCCACCGAGACGGCGGAGGTGTGGTCGGCGATCTCGCGCGCGAGCTCGTAGGCCGTCGGCACGAGGGCATCGGGCTCGACGACACGGCTGACGAGCCGCCCCGCGAGCGCCTCCTCGGCGGAAAACAGGCGACCGGTGAAGCACCACTCGGCGGCCTGCGCGATCCCTACGAGGCGCGGCAGAAACCAGCTCGAGGCAGCTTCGGGGATGATGCCGCGCCGGGCGAAGACGAACCCGAAGCGCGCGCTGGTCGAGGCGATCCTGATGTCCATCGGGAGGGTCATGGTGACCCCGACGCCTACCGCGGCGCCGTTGATGGCGGCGATGACGGGCTTCTTCGACTCGAAAATGCGCAAGGCGACCAGCCCACCACCATCGCGATGCGCCTCGGCGGAGCCGCCTTCCCGGTAATCGAAGGTCCCCGCACCGCCCGAGAGATCGGCTCCCGCGCAGAACGCGCGACCGGCGCCGGTGACGACGACGACGCGCACGGCGTCGTCGGCATCGGTGGCGTCGAAGGCAGCGAGCAGCTCGCGCACCATCGTGTTCGTGAAGGCATTGAGCTTCTCCGGGCGGTGCAGGGTGATGGTGCAGATGCCGTCGGCCACTGCCGTCCGGATCTCGGTGTACCTCATCCCTCCCTCGCCTCTGGCGATGGCGCCGCCTCGACGCGCCGGAGCTCGTAGTCCAGATGCTCGACGGCCCCCCCGCTGTCGAGGACGACTAGGTACTGCCAGGCGCCATTCGAATACACGAGGCGTTCGCGGATGACCCGGCCGGTGCGACCGTCCGGCACGCGTACGCGATCCCCTACGGCGATGCGTCCCTGCGGCGGCAACATCGTTCACCTCCCGCGGGTCGTGGCCGGGTAACCACGGACGGTCCCTTCGACGAGCACGTCCAGGCCGCCGGCACTGCGCGCCTCGCGCTGCGGCGCAACCTCGAGCCCGCGGGCAGATGCCCCGAGTGCGCATGTCACCATGGTGATCCCCCGCCCCGGACCGCGGATCAGGCGACGATCTCCGCTGCGGCGTTCGACAGCACCGCCTGCCCCCGCTCGGTGCGGGCCGAGAGCACGATCGTGGTCGGCCCCACCTTCCACATGTCGGTGGTGATCGTCTCCCCCGGAAAGACCACGCCCGAGAAGCGGACTTCGAACTTCTTGAGCCGGGCCGGATCGTTGCCGCAGTAGGCGGCGAGCACCGCCCGGCCCGCATGCCCGAAGGTGCACAGCCCGTGGAGAATGGGCCGGTCGAAGCCGCCGAACTTCGCAAAATCGGGATCGGCGTGCAGCGGATTCATGTCGCCAGAGAGACGGTACAGCAGCGCCTGCTGCGGCAGCGTCTTGTAGGAGATCGACGCATCTGGCGGACGATCGGGTGGCACGTTGCGTTCCCCGCTCGGCCCCCGGTCCCCGCCGAATCCCCCTTCGCCCCGGACGAAGATGGAGGAGGTGTTGCGGAAGAGCAGCTTGCCCGCGGAGTCGGTCGTCTCCGTCTCGATGACGACCACGGCGCCCTTGCCCTTGTCGTAGACGGCCTTCGGTGTGGCGCGGGTGGTCAAGGTGCCCGCGGTGGGAATGGGGGCGAAGAGCTCGATGCCCTGCTCGCCGTGGAGCACCATGGCCGGATTGACCTGCATGAATGCCCCGAGGTTCATCATGGCAGGGAAGGACGGGATCACGGCGAAGGTGGGCAGCACCTTGAGGTCGCGCTCGTAGGTGAACTGCAGATCGTCTGGCCCGCAGCCCACGCCGAGGGCGTAGAGCATGACGTCGCGTTCCGTGTAGGTGAACGTGATCGGATCGAGGGGCTTGCCGAGATAAGACATGTCGAAGGGCATGACGCGGGGACTTCTCCCGTTTGACCAGCAAGGTCAAGCCGGGGCAGGTTCGCCGCATGGGGCCGGAGCTAACGGGACGGGTGGCGGTCGTGACCGGGGCCTCGAGCGGGATCGGCATGGCCACGGCGCGCGTCCTCGCACACGCCGGGGCTCGGCTGGTGATCGGTGCTCGCCGCCTCGAACGCCTGGAGGCGCTGGCTACCGCGTTGCGAGCCGGGGGTGCGGAGGTGATCGCGCGGCGGTGCGACATGCGGGTCGAGGCCGACGTCGTGGGGCTGGTGGGGGCTGCGGTCGAGGCGTTCGGTGGCGTGGATGTGCTGGTCAACAACGCGGGGCTCGGACGAGCCGCCCCCCTCGCGTCGGCGCCGACCGATCTCTGGCGAGAAATGCTCGAGGTGAATGTCCTGGGGTTGTGTATCGCGACCCGCGAGGCGCTGCGCGACATGGAGCGCCGCGGTGTGGCCGGTCACGTGGTGCATGTGGCCTCGATGGCTGCCCACCGGGTCCCCGGCCCGATGGCCGGATTCTACGCGGCGACGAAATTCGCTGTCCGTGCCCTTACCGAGGGACTTCGCCAGGAGCTACGGGCGAGACAGAGCCCGGTGCGGGTGACGGCGGTGTCGCCGGGCCACGTCGAGACCGAGTTCGCGCGCGTCTTCTCCGGAGACGATGCGGTGTACCGCAGCATGAAAGTGCTCGAGGCCGACGATATCGCGCGCGCGATCCTGTGGGTCGTGTGCCAGCCCCCGCACGTCGAGATCAACGACCTGCTCCTGCGCCCGACCGGTCAGCGTTTCTGACAGGTCGGGCGATCGGCTGACCATCGCGCCGCTTGGGTCCGCGCTGCATCGGCGCCGGAGGCGGGCATCGTTCGTGCGTGCTGTGTGGGGGCGCAACCTTTAGGCGAAGAGGAGGGGAGCGATGGAACGACGCGCGTGGCTCGTGCTGGTTGGTCTCGTGCTGGGCGGGGTGGCGTTCGTAGGGCAGGCCGATGCCCGGCGCCCCAAGCCCACGGCCTGTGCGGGCGGGCGCTTCTTGGTAGAGGGCGAGCGCCTCGCCGGCGGCGGAACGGTCCCGGCAGACGCGATCACCATCGCCGGCACGCAGGTGTCGACGGCGAGCGGCTGCGCGCCGGTCGAGGCCCGGGTCAAGGCAACCCGAAAAAAGACTCTTGTGCGCGCCAGCTGGGCGTCGTGTAGCGGCATCGCTGGAAGGGTCTCGCTGCAGGCGCAGCTCTCTGCGGCCGACTGCACGACGATGCGGGGGCGCTTCAAGGCACGCCGCGCCAAGCTCAAGCGGGCGTTCGTGGCGCGCTTGCAGACGGCACCGTCCTTCACGACGGGCGCGTTCACGCCCGCGCCGCTGTCCACGGCCCAGGTCGGCCCGGGGGGCGGCACCGTCGCCGTGACCGATGCCACGCATCCCCTCTACGGGCTGGAGATCGTGGTGCCCCCCGGGGCCACCACCGAGACGATCACCTTCTCCGTGGACTACGCGGACATCACTGGCGAATCGGGCCTGCCGGCGGGTGCCAGGACGGCCAGCAAGCTCGTTCGGGTCACTGCCAGCGGGTCCCCCGACTGGAACCTCTACCGGATGTTCACGCGCCCGGTGCGGGTGACGCTTCCCTACACCGCTCCCGGCGAGGGCGAGGAGAGCGTGCGCTTCTACGTGCAGAAGGCGGACGGGACGCTCGAGCCGGCAGGCCTCGAGGCGCTCGATACGGCCAACGATCGCCTGACCTTCTTCACCAGCGTCTTCGGCGACGTCGCAGAGCCATCCCGGCTCGGCCCGGCCACGATGCGCGCCGCGGCGGCCGAGCAGATCTTCGCCACCTTCGTGGCCATCGGGCTCTCTGCGGAGGCGCTCGCCACGCTTACCGGGAGCTTCGTCGTCGACACGGGTTTCCTCCCCTCGCGGAACGGCTGGTACATCCCGAACTACGGCTCCTACTACAAGAAGTCGCGCGGCGGGAGCTGTTTCGGCTTCGTCGGGGCCGCCAAGTACTACTTCGCTCGGCGGCATTCGCCGCTGCTCTTCGAGAACTACCGGGATGCGAACCGCACGCCGACCTGGGTGGACGATGCGGTGGCCATCCAGTTCACCTCGCGGGTGCACAACGCGATGGCGGGCATCTGGGACGAGTACGTGACGGGCGAGGTGAATCTCCAGACGCCCTCGTCGAGGGCGGTGGCGCTGTCCTTCGTCGGCGGGCTCTACGTGACCGGTGTCCCGGTGCTGCTGTACATCCAGCAGGCGCTGCGGCAGGCGGACGGAACGCTCGCCTATTCAGGAGCGCACGCCATCGCCGTCTACCGCGCCGACGTCGGCCCGACGTCCACGACCTTCTACGTCTACGACCCGAATTTCCCCGGGGCGGACGACCGGCGCATCGTGTACAGCCGTGAGACGGGCTTCGCGAGCTACCTGTCGGGGACCGACGCAAGCAGCAGCGCTTTCCACTACAACTACTTCAAACACGTGGGCTTCCACGTCGGGCTCAGCGATGCGGCGCTCGATGCGATCAAGGCCGCCGCCGACCGCGGCTTCGCGGACGATTCGGTGTTCCCGGTCGTGCTGATCACCGCTGTCGAGGGAGGACGCAGCGGCGAGGCGGCAGCGGAAGGCACCACGGCGCGCGGCGAGCACAAGTACATCGTGAACGACAACTCCGTGCGCATCCGGGGCACGATTCTGGGCGGGCTCGCCCAGGACGCCTGCTGCGTGGTGGACAATGCGCGCGTGCTGCTGAGCAGCGACCGGTATTCGGTGCCGGTGGACAACCAGCCCGGCGGCGGAACGGGGGAATTTGAGGCCCTGATCCCGATCGGCCAGGGCGAGAACGAAATCGTGATTCTCGCGGCGAGGCAGAACAGCTTCTCCCATTGGGCGGCCTTTCATCGCGATGTGATCGAATCGACGTACTCGCCGGCGGCGATGACGGTGACCCTGACGTGGGACCAGGATCGAAGCGACATCGATCTGTACGTGCGGGAACCCGCGGGCCCCGGTGCGGAGGGGGATACCGTGTACTACCGTCATCGCAGGGGCCTCAGTGACACGCATCCCTACCTCGACTTCGACAACACGCGTGGCTTCGGGCCGGAGCACTACATTGCCTTGAACGGCATGCGCACCCTGTACGCCGGTGGGTCGGAGGCGCCGAGCCTCTACGGCGACTACACCGTCAAGGTGCACTACTACGCCGACCATGACGACGATCCCGAGTCGGTGCAGCCGATCTCCTGGAACGTGCGCTGGCGCTTCTTGGCTTTCTGCCCCGATCCCTGCGACGACCCCGAGGAGGATGGTTTCTGGGAAGAGGGCTCGAGCAACGGCGTGCTGACGGCGGCGTCGTCCGGAAACTGCTGCAACATCGAACACGCGGGGGCGGACTGGTCGGCCCCGATTGCCATCTCCTACTCGCAGCCGGACCCGGAGGACTGGATCGTGCCGTCGCCGTCCGAGGTCATGCTGCCCTAGCGCGGCTCACGGCACGGCGGTGCGCAGGAGCGAGGCGGCCATCGCAGCGCCGATGGCCGCCAGCACGAGCGCGACCATGACCCCGAAGGTCGGAGCCGGCAGGACGATCTCGCCCCGTGCGAGCCGGCGGTTCCGGCGGACGTGCTGGGCTGCCGAGACGAGGTGGACGACGACGCCGAGGCTGACCAGTAGGGCGCCGATCCACAGCGACAGGCCTGGAGGGGCAGCGATGGGCTCCGTCGCGGGCCGCGTCGCCGCCAGCTCGTGCAAGAGGAGACCGAACCGGGCCACGACGAAGCCGAAGCCCATCAGCGCGAGGCCGGTTCGGACCCACGCCAGGAGCGTTCGCTCCTCGGCCAGATGCACTCGCGGGTCGCGCGCCAGGGGATCGCCAGGCATGGCGTCCTCCTCCCGCGCGTCGCGGAGGCGGTCAAGTACCGGGGAGACTCAGGCAGCGACGCTCGCGGTCGTCCGCCGGTGCCGTCTGCGCTCGAGCGCGCGCCGGACGGCGCCGCGGTCGAGGTCGAGCGCGTCGCACAGGTTGGCGAACGAGTAAGGCCAGGAGGTGTCGTCGGAGGCGATCCAGGCCAGCACCTCGGGGGCGTTGCGTGGAGGTGGGATCTGGAGCGCGTCGTGGACGGCCTCCTCGAGCACAGCCAGCATGAGCCGCTGTTCGGGTTGGATCGCAGCGCTGAGGCGACGCCAGGAGAACTGCACGGGCAGCAGGATGCCGACATCGTTGTCCTCGGGTCGCGCGCGCCGCCGTTGCCGCTGTCGCATGCCGAGGCGCGAAGCAAAGCCGTTGCCAGCCTGACGGGGCAGGAGATCGCGGCTCCGTCACCGCGCCGCCGGCAGCTGAGCGCGCAGCGGGCAGCACCGTGCACACGCGCGCAGCACCCAGAGCTCAGAGCCCGAGGAGCCGTGCGACGCGTTCGCGGTGCCAGCTCGGATCGCCGAAGGCGAGCTCGCTCGCGTGGGCGCGCTTGTACCAGAGGTGCAGGTCGCAGTCCCAGGTAAACCCGAGGCCGCCGTGGATCTCCACGGCACGCCGCGCTGTCCGGCTGTAGATCTCGCCGAGACTCGCCTTGGCCATGGAGGCGGCGCGCGCGGCATCCCGCGGACGCGCATCCTGAGCCCAGGCGGCCCACCACACCAGCGAGCGCGCTGGCTCCACCTCCGCGACCATCTCGGCGGCGAGGTGCTTGATGGCCTGAAAGGCGCCGATGGGCCGTCCGAACTGGTGACGGACCCGAGAGTACTCCACCGCCATCTGGAGGACGCGGTGCGCTCCGCCCAGGCTGTCGGCAGCGAGGCCGACGCAGGCGAGGTCGCACAGCCGCGCGAGCAGCGACCAGCCCTGACCTTCCCGACCAAGGAGGGCCTGCGGGGGCACGAGGACCTCGTCCAGCGCGAGCTCGGCCGTTCGCCGTGTGAGGTCGAGAGCACGCTGCGGCCGGACGTGTACGCCGGCGGCGTCGCGCTCGACCAGGAACAGCGAGATCCCCCCGCTGCCGGTTCCGGGGCGACTGCGCGCAGCGACCACGATGAGCTGGGCCACCTGGCCCTCCGGGACGAAGAGCTTGCGCCCGGACAATACCCAGCCGTTCCACCGCCGACGCGCCTGGAGCGTGATGCCCTCCGGATCGTGACGGTCGGAGTCCTCGAGATAGGCCAGCGACCCGACGGTCTCCCCGTGAAGCAGTCCGGGAAGCCAGCGGGACCGCTGCGCAGCGCTTCCGGCACGCAGCAGGGCCGCGATGGCGAGTTGCGAGGCGAGGAACGGGCCCGGGGCGGCGACGCGACCGAGCTCCTCGCACAACACCGCGAGGCCGAGCGTGCCAAACCCCGTGCCGCCCAAGCGTTCGGGCACGAGGACCCCGAGCCACCCCTGCGACGCCATCGTCTTCCAGAGCCCGTGCGGCATGCCGTCCGGGCGTTGTGCGGTCTCTCGCACCAGCGACGACGGGCACTCGGCTGCGAGCAACCGGCGTGCGGTCTCCTGGAGCGCCGCCTCGCTCTCGGACAGGCCGAAATCGATCACTGCGCGCCCCCAGAGGGCGACTGGCTCGCGGGCCCACTGCCGGGCGCGAGCCGCGGCTCCCGGGGCATCCCGAGACCGCGCTCGGCGATGATGTTCTTTTGGATCTGGGCCGTGCCGCCGCCGATGATCAGGCCGAGGGCGAACATGAAATCGAGCGGCCAGAGCCCCCCGTCGACCGCGCGCGCGTCGTCTTTCGCGAGCCAGGCGAAGTCGCCGAGCATTTCCAGGGCCGCCCGTGCGATGTCGTGATTCAACTCGCAGCTGACGAGCTTGTTGACCGAAGCGGCGATGCCGGGACGCTGCCCACGGATCGCGTCCGTGAGCTGCCGGTAGGCTTCGAGCCGCATCGTCTCCACGCGAATCGCGAGGCCAGCGAGCCGCTGACGCACGAGGGGATCCGCGCTGGCCGGCCCGGCGCCGCGCTGGTGACGACGGGCTCGCCGCACGAGGCGCTGAAAGAGCTGCTGGGTGCGCATCGTCGACGCGAGCATGTTGCGCTCGTGGAACAAGGTGGCGTTGGCCACGGTCCACCCGTCGTGGAGCTGGCCGACCAGGTTCTCGCGGGGGACCGGCACGTTGTCCAGCACGACCTCGTTGAACCCCGCCTCGCCGGTCATCTGGATCAGCGGGCGCACGCTGATGCCGGGCGAGCGCATGTCGATGAGGAGGTAGGAAATGCCGCGATGCCGGGGCGCTTCGGGATCGGTGCGCACGAGGCAGAACATCCAGTCCGCGTGCTGCGCGTTCGAGGTCCAGATCTTCCGACCGTTCACTACGAAGTGGTCCCCTGCAAGCTCGGCCCGCGTCCGCAGCGAGGCGAGGTCCGAGCCGGCTTCGGGCTCCGAGTAGCCCTGGCACCAGATTTCGTCGGCGGTCAGGATGCGGGGGAGAAAGCGACGCCGCTGGGCGTCGGTGCCGTGGGCGATCAGCGTCGGGCCGACCATCTGAATGCCCATGGCGCCGATCAGCTGCGGGGCTCGCGCCCGTACCCACTCCTCGTTGACGATCGTCTGGCGCACGATGTCCGCGCCCTGGCCGCCGTACTCGCGGGGCCAGGCGAGCGCGAGCAGGCCCGCTTCGTGGACCCGGCGCTGCCAGGCTCTGGCCCGTTGGATCCGTTCCCCCTCGGGGAGCCGTGCGTCTCGGCGGCTGCGCCGGGGAACGTTCGCGGCGAGCCAGGCACGCACCCGGCGCCGGAAGGCGGCATCCTCGGGCGAGTCGGAGAGATCCATGGGAATCGGCGCCAGCGCTCAGCTGAAGAGGACCTTGGCCAGGGCGTCGCGCCACCGTTCGGTCAGCGGGTGATCGGCGCCGAGCACGGCGAAGGCATCGAGCATGGCCTTGCGCGCCGCACCCTCCTCGAACTCGCGGTCGCGTCGTACCACCTCGAGCAGCTCGGCGAGGCCGTCCTCCCAGCGTCGCTGCGCCAGCAGGGCACGCCCGAGCGCGAGACGGGCAGCGAGATCGTTCGGGTCGGCCGCGAGCCGGGCACGGAGCGTGGCCTCGTCCCCCTGGTGTCCATCGAGCGCCGTCCGGAGCTCTGCGGCGAGGCGCTCGGCCTCGGGCGAGAGCGGGCTGCTCGGAAGAACGAGCTCGCAGAGCCGAATGGCTTCGGCCGTCTCGCCACGTGCCGCGAGCAGGCGCGCCAGCGCGAGCAGGCCTCCGGCGTGGCGGGGTTCGTCGGCGAGCGCAGCCCGGAGCTGCGCCTCGGCCTCCGCTGGCGGGAGGCGCGCCGCTTCGGCGACGAGGCGATCGGCTGCGGTGGGTTGCAGCGCATCCAGCAGACGCCGCACCACCGGCTCCGCCTGCGCCCCGGTGAATTCCCCGACCAGACGGCCTTCCTTGAATGCCTTCACAGCCGGGATGCCCCGGATGCCGAAGGCGGCGGCGAGGCCGGGCGCTTGGTCGACATTGACCTTCGCGAGCACGAAGGCCCCGCCGTATTCGGCGGCGAGCCGCTCGAGCAGCGGTCCGAGGACGCGGCACGGTCCGCACCACGGTGCCCAGAAGTCCACCACGACCGGCGTGGTGGCCGAGCGCTCGATGACCTCGCGCTCGAAGGTGTCCTCGGCCACGTCGATGACCCACTCGGTGGCAGCCATGGCGCGAGCCTGCGCGTTCTCGCCTGCGGAGGCAAGGCGAGCGCCGTCGCGCGTTGACGCGCGGCGGGTGGGGCGCTATGACCTCGCACCCGTAGCCACTCCGGGACGGCAGGGCGTGTTCGAGAGCTACGGTCGGCGCCGGACAGCACGCCGGCGTGCGCTGCCAGGACGATGCCCCCCACGGTAGTCGCGATCATTCCTGCGCGATATCGCTCGAGCCGGCTTCCCGGCAAGGCGCTCGCCGACATCGCGGGACGCCCCATGGTGTGGCACGTCGCCCGGCGTGTCCGGCAGGTGCCCGGGCTGGCGCGCGTGATCGTGGCCACCGACGACGAGCGCATTCGCGACGCGGCTCGCGCGGCTGGCGTGGAGTCGGCGATGACCCGCGCGGATCATCCCTCCGGCACCGACCGACTCGCCGAGGTCGTCATGAGCCTGGAGGCGGACATCGTCCTGAACGTCCAGGGAGACCTGCCGCTCCTGGATCCGGCGATGGTGCACGCGCTTGCCGCTCGCATGCGCGAGGCACCCGCGCTACCGATGGCCACGGTGGCCACCCCCCTCCAGGACCGCGAGGACTGGCAGTCGCCGCATGTGGTCAAGGTCGTGATGGATGCCGAGGCCCGCGCTCTCTACTTTTCTCGCGCTCCCATCCCGCACGATCGGGACGGGGTGCGCTCCGAGCACGAGCCGCTGGGCTGGCGCCACGTCGGTTTGTACGCCTACCGGCGCGAGGTGCTTCTGCGCCTGGCCGCGCTGGCGCCCTCGCCGCTCGAACAGCGCGAGGCGCTGGAGCAGTTGCGGGCCCTCGAGCACGGGATCACCATCGGGGTCGTGACCTGGCACGACCCGGCGCGGCTCATCGAGGTGGATACGGCGCGGGATCTCGAACGGGCGCGTGCAGTGGCAGAGGGAGGGCCGGTATGAGGTCGATGGCCACGGGCGGGACGAAGACCAAGTACATCTTCGTGACGGGCGGCGTGGTGTCGTCGCTCGGCAAGGGTGTCGCCTCGGCGTCGATCGGCGCGCTTCTCGAGGCGCGCGGGCTGCACGTGACGCTGGTGAAGATGGATCCCTACATCAACGTCGACCCGGGCACGATGAGCCCCTTCCAGCACGGCGAGGTGTTCGTGACCGACGATGGGGCCGAGACCGATCTCGATCTCGGGCACTACGAACGGTACGTGTCGACGCGGATGAGCCGGAAGAACAACTTCACGACCGGCGTCGTCTACCACACCGTGATCCAGAAGGAGCGGCGTGGCGACTATCTCGGCGGTACGGTGCAGGTGATTCCGCACATCACCGACGAGATCAAGCGGCGCGTGCAGGAGGCGGCCGAGGGGGCCAATGTCTGCCTGTGCGAGGTGGGGGGGACGGTAGGCGACATCGAGAGCCTGCCGTTCATCGAGGCGATCCGCCAGCTGGGCTGGGACGTGGGCCGCGAGAATGCCCTCTACGTGCACCTCACGCTCGTGCCGCACATTGCCAGCGCCGGCGAGCTCAAGACCAAGCCCACGCAGCACTCGGTGAAGGAGCTCACGGGCTTCGGCATCCAGCCCGACATCCTGCTCTGCCGGGCCGCGCAGCCCCTCGAGCCGAAGGTCAAGCAGAAAATCGCCCTGTTCTGCAACGTGGACGAAAACCGCGTGATCAGCGCGCCGGACGTCGAGCACATCTACGAGGTCCCCCTCGTATTCCACGCCGAGGGTCTCGACGAGCGCATCGTCGAACGGCTCAATACCTTCACGGGCTCGCCCAACCTGAGCCGCTGGAAGCGGATCGTGGCGGCGTTGCGCAACCCGAAAGACACCGTCACGGTGGCCATGGTCGGCAAGTACGTGGAGCTGACCGATTCGTACAAGAGCTTGAACGAGGCGCTCGTCCACGGCGGCATCGCCAACGAGTGCCGGGTCGAGGTGATTCACGTCGACTCCGAGAAGATCGAGGCGCAGGGCTTGCCCGAGGCGGTCACCACCGCCGATGCGGTTCTGGTGCCCATGGGCTTCGGGCCTCGCGGGACGGAGGGCAAGATCGCGGCCGTACGTTATGCCCGGGAGAACCGGGTGCCGTTCTTCGGCATCTGCTTCGGCATGCAGATGGCCGTCATCGAGTTCGCCCGGCATGTGTGCGGCCTCGAGCGGGCGAACTCGGCGGAGGTCGATCCCGACACGCCGCATCCGGTCATCCATCTGATGCCGGAGCAGCGGGGGCTCGAGCAGACCGGCGGGACCATGCGGCTCGGCGCCTACCCGTGTGTGCTGCGCGAGGGCTCGCTTGCACGCAAGCTGTACAAGAAGCCGCGCGTGGCGGAGCGGCATCGCCACCGCTACGAGTTCAACAATGCCTACCGCGAGCAGCTCGAGCGCGCGGGCCTCGTGTGCTCGGGCGTCTCTCCGGATGGAGCGCTCGTCGAGTTGATCGAGCTGCGCGATCACCCGTGGTTTCTCGCGTGCCAGTTCCACCCCGAGTTCAAGTCGCGGCCCATGGAGTGCCATCCGCTCTTCAAGGCCTTCGTCCGTGCGGCGCTCGAGCGACGTCGGGCGCGCGGAAGCGCCCCGTTGCTCGGCGGCCTCAAGCTCGTGCAGCGGTCGTGAGGCACGGGACGGCACGAATCGGGGCGCTGGCCGTGGGCGCCGGCGCGCCCCTGCTGCTCATCGCTGGCCCGTGCGTGATCGAGTCGCGCGAGAGCGCGCTGCGCCACGCCGAGCGCATCCGGGCCCTCGCCGCGCAGGCCGGGCTGCCGGTCGTCTACAAGTCCTCCTTCGACAAGGCGAACCGGACGTCGCTCCTGGCATTTCGCGGGGTCGGTCTGGAGGAGGGCCTGCGCATCCTCGAGGAGATCCGTCGGGAGCTCGGCCTGCCCGTGCTCACGGACGTGCACGAGCAGGCGCAGATCGCGCCGGTCGCGTCCGTGGTGGACGTCCTGCAGACGCCGGCCTTCCTGTGCCGGCAGACCGACTTCGTGATCGCCGTCGCGCGGGCGGGCAAGCCCGTGAATTTCAAGAAGGGGCAGTTTCTCTCCCCGTGGGAGATGGGTCGCGTCGTGGAGAAGGCGCGGTCCACGGGCAACCCCGACCTGCTGGTCACCGAGCGCGGGTTCGCCTTCGGCTACCAGAACCTCGTGGCGGACATGCGGGCGATCCCCG
>Ga0308411_10001601_pt1 | contig 15482 bp, 11 predicted proteins | sample HotsprottomLayer_2_FD_203530 | JGI IMG/M metagenome (GOLD analysis project Ga0308411, IMG submission 203530) | Hot spring phototrophic mat microbial communities from Octopus Spring, Yellowstone National Park, Wyoming, United States -... | ecosystem: Environmental > Aquatic > Thermal springs >...
TTCATCCTGCCGATGCGGTGCATGGCGATCTTGGACGGATCCGGGCCGATGACGTGGTCGTCGCTCTCTCGCAAAGTGGCGAAACGGAGGAAGTCCTTCGCCTGATCCCGACACTGCGGCGGTTCGGCGCGGTGGTGATCTCGATCACCGAACGCGCGAGCAGTTCCCTGGGTCGGGCGTCGGATATTTGCGTGGCACTCGGACCCATCGAGGAAGCTTGTCCGCTCGGCCTGGCCCCCACTGCGAGCACGACCGCTCTGATGGCAGTAGGCGATGCCGTTGCACTCTTGGTCAGCAAGTGGCGCGACTTCTCGGCTGAGGACTTCGCCACCCTCCATCCGGGGGGGAGCTTGGGTCGAAAACTGACGCGGGTGGAGGAGGTGATGAGGACAGGGAGCCAGCTCCGCCGAGCCCGCGCGAGTGAAACGGTTCGTGAGGTTTTCGTCCGCCTTGCCGGTCCTCGGCGCCGCACCGGGGCCGTGCTGATCGAAGATGAGACCGCGAGCCTGGTGGGAATTTTCACGGACAGCGACTTGGCCCGACTGTTCGAGAAACGGCGCGAGCACGAGCTTGATCGGCCGATTGGGGAGGTGATGACCGTCGGACCGCGCAAGCTCGGCCTCGGCGCCACGGTCAGCGAGGCGGTCGAGATCATGCGGACCTACAAGATTAGCGAGCTGCCGATCGTCGATCACGACAACCATCTCGTGGGATTGATCGACATCACCGATTTAATCGGTCTGGTTCCTGCGGACTTCGAGGACTGACACGATGGACCGACCCAGTCGCCAGAGCCTCGAGGATCGCTGCCGGACGATTGAACTCCTCGCGCTCGATGTCGATGGCGTCCTGACGGACGGAGGAATCATCCTGGACGATCATGGAGTTGAGTCCAAACAGTTTCACGTGCGTGACGGACTCGCCTTCGCGATCTGGCACCAGACAGGCAAACGGTCTGCGATCCTCTCCGGCCGGAAGTCCGAGGTGGTCGGGCGGCGGGCCGCTGAACTGAACATCGGTTTCATCAGGCAAGGTCTCAACGACAAGGCCGAGGCCTTTCGGGAGCTGCTGAGACAGGAAAAGCTTCGGGTGGACCAGGTCTGCTTCGTGGGGGACGACCTGGTGGACCTCCCGGTCTTGCTGGCCTCGGGACTGGCGGTGTGTCCCAACGACGCCGTGGTCGAGGTCCGAGGGGCAGTCCACTACATCGCCGATCGGAGCGGAGGAGGAGGAGTGATCCGGGAGGTCGTCGAGCTGATCCTGAAAGCCCAGGGGAAGTGGGATGACCTTGCCACGTTGTATCGTGTGCCGGCGGTTTGATCTTTGGCTGTGGATGGCGACCTCGGAGACCCGATTCTCTCCCAGGACGATGGGCCGCGGCGCTAGGGGACCAGTCTTGTGCTCAGGAGACTCCTCAAGCTGGCGACCGTCTTCACCATCCTGCTGGGATGCTACCTGGGGTACGTCCGGGCGTTTTCTCTGTTCGTCGCACACCTTGGAGCAGCACGCCGGGTCACCGAGCTGAATTTCAACGTTCGCGACTCCCAGTCCAAGCGCGAGGCAGTGGAGAGGGCCAGTGAGGCGTTCGGCCGCGGTCACTGGACCGCAGCAGACGATCTCCAACTTCGCTACTTCAATCCCGAGCGCGGCTTCTGGATGTATTCCAAGAATTATCAACGAGTGCTCGAGGAAGACGGTGTTCGCTACGACGGGAGACGGCTCAAGCTGAGCCCGGCGGCCATTATCTGGAAATCACGCGATGGCAGTGGCACCAAGACCGTCACGAGCGACGAGGCAATCATCGACTTTAACCACCCCCTCGGATTCAACATCAACCCTGACTCCGATCCGATCGTTGTCCGCTTTGCCCGGCTCGTCAACAACGTGGTGATCCGCGATGACCGGGGGACTCCCAACGACCCGAGTGATGATCTGGTCGGCCAGCTCAATTATGTTGAGTACGATGACGAATCGATGCAGGTCCGCAGTGAATCGGAGGTCCTGATCAACGAGCGGGATACCAGGATCACCGGTGTCGGACTGCTCATTCAACTCCGGCCAAGAGGTGAGGCCGGCCAGCGTGTGCCAGGACGCAGCGGTGGATTTGAGGGCGCTCAAAGCGCAAATATTCTCAGAAACGTGAACATCCGATTCACCGACGTGGGGAGGTCGGGGATTCTTCCGGGGGCGGTCCGCGGAGGGAAACCGGGTGTGCCTGAGCAGCTTGGAGCTGAGCGGCTCGCCGGTCCGCAGAACGAGGCGGCTCGGATCACGAGTGTCCAGAGAGCCACTGAACCGGTTCCCCTCGATCTGCGATGTGACGGGGCGATGCAGATCGACCTTCCCCGACCGGTTCTCCCCGTGAAGGTCGGCCCGCCGCCTCCCCCTGCGCCGACGCTCGTGCACTTCACACGCAATGTGGTTGTCCGACGAGGCAATCCTGCCGAGCTTCCCGATCAGCTCAATTGCGACAACCTTGATTTGACTTTGGTTCCCGCCGATCGGGCCACAGACCAAGTCGGCGGCGGCACTCCCACTGCCGAGCGACCGAGCGCGGGAGAGGAGCGGGGCATGTTCGGCGACCTGGCGTTGCGCCGGGCGAAAGCAACCGGCCATGCCGTCTGGCTCCAGCTTCCTGCCCAAGGAGCCAAGATCCGGTGCAACGAGCTGATTCACGATCGACTGATCGCCCGCGGCCAGAACCGCACGTATTTCCGAGGCGATCCCTCGCGCAAGTTGCTTGTCGAGAAATTCGATTACACACTCGATCGAAGCCAAGGTTCTGATCCGCCGCGCCGCCGGGTTGAGTCGGTGACCCACATTTGGACGACCGATGCAACGCTGTTCGATGAGCTCGGCAACATGGACCAAGCCAGCCTCGTCGCGCGTGGGCCAGGCTTGCTCGAAATCAGAGCGGTCCCCCCAGAGCAAAGCGACTCGTTTCAAGAAATCCCCGCCGACCGGACTGCGAGCTGGCAGGATCAGCTCGTGTTGAAAAACGACGTGGGGAACGGCGGCAGCCTCCTGCAGCGGATCTTACTTCTGAAAGGACAGCCCAAGGTCACCGATCGGCTCAGAGAAGCATCGCTGCGGGCGGAGGATACCGTCGTCGTCTGGCTGAAACCTCAAAGACCCTCTACCCCATCCTTGTACGAGCCGATCTCTGCCCAAGGCTCCTCGCCAGCAGTCAGCTCTGCCCAACCGGAGGGGTCGTTGGAAACCCGCAGGACCTCCGAGAATCTTCGGATCGAGCGGCTGATCGCGCTGCGCAATGTCGAGCTCCAGACTCCCAACCGACAGCTCAGCGCGCGCGACCGGCTGGATGCCGATTTCGTCGAGGCCCCTGCGGCCATCGCTGCTGAAAGCCAAAGAAAAGCGGGGGGAATGCCCCCTGTTGTCGAGGGCTCCGCCGCTTCCACCGAGCCCGAACGCGGTCCCTCCAGCGGTGGTGGAGCTCGCACGTCCCCGACTCGCCAGGATCCCCCGGCAGAGCTCAGAACCACCGTGACCGCCCATCGGGTGAAGGCGAACATTCTGGTCGCGCCGCAGACTCTTGCCGAGACTTCTACCGATCGGCTCGCGGCGGATTCCAGGCTGAAGACGCCCTCTGACCCGCAGACCAACTACGTTCTTCGAGACCTCTGGCTCTGGGGCAACGTTGCCTATCACCAAGACCCGCCGCCCGGCAAGGCTCGCGGCCTAGACGCCATCGGCGAAGCCCTGGTTCTGAGCAACAATGGCGCAGGACGCATGGTCTTCAATCTCTATCACCGCGATCCCTCCGCAGCCAACGAGGCCACGACGCCTCCGCATCGTCCGGTTCCCCGGGCTCGGGTTGTCACCGAAGAGATGACCATCGAAGGAGAAGAGATCGGGGTCAACCAGGTGACCGACCAGGCCTGGGTCAACGGACCGGGGCAGATCACCCAACTCACCGACCGGGGTCTCCTCACCGATCGAGCCGCCCGCGACGACGCTCCCGAAACCGGTCCGAACCCTTCCTCCGCCGACCGCGTTGAGAAGGAATCAGGCGAAAGCCCGGCTCGTGCCCGACCCAGAACGAGGGCCGGCCGCGTCGAATCGGAGAAGGTCGCGCTCACAATTTCTTGGTCCGAGCGGATGATCTTCGACGGAGTTTCGACCGATCCTCAAGGCATTCCAGCAGCCCGGGCTCGATTCTTTCGAAACGTCCGCGCTGAGATGCAAGACGCCCTCTTGTATTGCACGCGGACTATGACAACGTATACAGATCGGCCGATCCCACTGGCCGGACTCGGGAAACAATGGAGCTCGAACACCGCGGCAGGCAACTCCATCCGGGGAGAAGATCCTGCCGCCGATGACTCCGAGCCCCCGCCCGACCTTCAATGGATCGAGCTGGACGGCAAAGCCGTGGCGATCAGCCGGAAGGTCGATCCCGAACGACCCATCCTCGTCAATCTCCAGAAACTGGTCGGCGATCGCATTGTTTACGATCGACGCACGGGAGACTTCCAGGTCGGTGGGCCTGGAATGGTTTACCTCTATGATCGAGGCGACGTGCTGTCCCTTCCGGTCAAGGAAGACCGAGAGCAGCCGCTGACGGATCGCCGGAACGTCCGGCCGACTTCGGGCCCCGCCGATCGTCGGCGTCCGGCCGCGGAACCTAGTGCCTCTCGAAATCGTTCCAGTGCCTCCCCAGAAGGGGCTAACTCCCGGGAGGCTAGCAACCACGGGAGCCGACCGAATGAGGAACGCGAATTGCTGCAACCCCTCATCCTCACGCAAATTCGATTCGTGCAGGAGATGAAAGGGCGGGTCGGCACGGGGAAGTTTTCGGACCGGTCGGAACCGCGATGGGCTGAGTTCTTCTCCAACGTCGAAGTGGCCCGAGGACCGGTTACCAACGAACGGACGACATTTGACTTCGACCGCCTCCCCGCAACCACTTACCACCTGACCTCGGAAACCTTACGGGTCGTCACGGAGCAGCTCGCTTCGGCTTCGGGTCAGCAACCCTCCGCGCGTCATTTCCTGAAGGCCTGGGAAAATGCCTACGCCAAAACGCGGGACGTGGTGATCCAGGCCGACGTCATCACATACGATTCTGGAAACGACCTGATCTACGCCAACGGGGAGGAGGGGCGGCCGGTGATCGTGGTGCGTCAGGTTGGCCTGGGTCAACCCGGCTCGCCATTGCGGGCCGACGCGGTCCGCGTTAACCCCCGGACTGGCTCCGCCGACGTCATTGGTCCCCAAGCTCTGCAAATCCTCGACGCCCGCACCGGAGCACGACCCCGCCCGGTCGCGCCGCCTGATCCCAACGCCAAACCAAAACCACCGCCGAACCGCCTCTATCGAACCCCCCCCAACCACAAGGAGCGAAGAAGCTTCACCGGTCGCTAGTTAATAGACTTCGTTGCTGAGGTCTGAAACCGAGTGACCCCTCGGGTCAACAGTGGTCCGAAGCGCTGAGCTGGCATAACGAGCATGCCAACCCTCAGCGGCCCGAATCCCTGCCAACTCCTCTTTTGTGAGCCCATACCTTTGATACCAGGGAACGGCGGAAGAGCGGACCAGGGCGTCGACCTGCTCGACCCGTTTCCGGGCTGTGGTGGCGGCGAAGTGGCTTCGAGAGGCGGCGTCTGGCTCCCGAAAATACTCCTTCCAAAAGGCCCGCCCTCCGAGGATTCCAGTGGCTCCAACCTCCATCGCCATCTCGACCTGGGTCACGTAGTCTGGATAGTCGACCGCCGCCGAAAGGAGGACCCAGGGACGCTCACAAACGGCATCGAGAGCGTGCAGTGCGTCCTTGATCCGAGACGGGTCGTCGCGTCCCAGCGTTCCGGGGAACTCCGCTTTGTAAACATCGCAGAACCGGCTGAGCTGCCGAGCTGCTTCAATGACTGTTCGGGGCTTCCGTTCGAGATAGCTGGCGTCGCCTCGTGCCTCACCGCCAAACGGGAAGGAGACCGTCTCAAGCACCAGCAGGATGTCGTGCCGCCGACATTCGCTCCACACATGGTCCACGAGTTGAAACTGGTGCTCGGCGGATCCCACCTCAGTTGGCTCAAACGGCGCGAGCAACTTGACGGCGTCGGCCCCCATCAGCTTGATCTTTTCAACACTCCATCCAGGTTCCACGAACGCGAGAGGAGCGCCTGCCCGATTCTTGGGGCCCCCCGACCGCTCAAAGCGAACCAAAAGCCCCGTCTGAGGGGGGATTGATCCCGAGGCAATCGCCGACCAGGCCCCGTAATAAGCGTCGATCAGCACCCCGGACGCTGCCGTCGCCAGATGACGCATCAAGTCCAGTTTGATTTCCACGATCTCCTCATAGTTCGGCGGTCGCGCCTCGCCCCGCGCCAGGAGCGATTCCGCCGCCATCGCAATCACTGAGCTATTCTGGTCCAACGCCAGCATGGTCAGCGTGCCATTGGGGTTGCTGATCCGCTGCAAACCCCGGAGCTTGCCGGGCGTGAGCCCCTTGCTTAGGAGGATCGTCGCACCTCTCCGAGTCCCATCCTCCGATCCGTTCGCCATGTGGTTCTCCGGTTGAGGAACGCATCGGGGCATTCCGCAAAGTCTGATTCCCTTCGGGCGGGAAGGGTCGGATCGGCCCCGCCTCAAGACGACCCATGGAAAGCATCTCGACCGAAGTCGGGCCAGGCAAGCCCGTCGAGGATTGCGAAGGGATTCAGAGGACCTTATTATAAGTTCTGATTCGATCGAACCAGGGATTCGGAATGAAGCCCTTCCGAAACCGGATCAACGCGGTCGAGCCCAGGGACATGGGTTCTCAGTGCGACGACCCGATCCATTCGCGAATGGACGGGATCGGGCGATGACGGGACGGATGACTCAGACCAGACCCTCCCTCTACGGACCGCCAGGCGGTGGCCGGTCGCCGAACGGACTTCGACGACTGACCCCATGACCAGGAGATCACCACGACCATGCCCACACCCATCGGCGAACTGCTCGGATCCGAGGCAGACGGTCTTCTGAAGCATGTGTGCAAGACAATCCCCAAGGAGTCGCTGCACCTTCCAGGTCCCGATTTTGTCGATCGGATTTTCGCCCCGAGCGATCGCAATCCTCGGGTTCTCTGCAATCTGCAACGAATGTTCAACACCGGGCGGCTAGCCGGCACCGGTTATCTTTCGATCCTGCCGGTGGACCAAGGCATTGAACATTCCGGCGGGGCCAGTTTCGCGAAGAACCCTGCCTATTTTGATCCCGAGAACATCGTCAAACTGGCGATCGAAGGGGGCTGCAACGCGGTTGCCAGTACGTTCGGCGTTCTTGGGGCGGTCGCGCGGAAATATGCCCACAAGATCCCCTTTCTGGTCAAGATCAACCACAACGAGCTCTTGACGTATCCCAACCAGTTCAATCAGGTGCTCTTCGGCACAGTCGAGGAAGCCTACGACATGGGTGCCGCAGCCGTCGGGGCGACGATCTACTTCGGCTCTGAACAGAGTACCCGCCAAATCGTCGAGATTTCCGAAGCGTTCGCCCATGCCCACGAACTCGGCATGGCCACGGTCCTCTGGTGTTATCTTCGCAACAGTGCGTTTAAGAAGGATCAGGATTACCACGTGGCGGCCGACCTCACCGGACAGGCCAATCACCTCGGCGTGACCATCCAGGCCGACATCATCAAACAGAAGCTCCCCGAGAACAACGGCGGTTTCAAAGCCCTCAACATGGGGGGATCCAGCTACGGCAAGCTCGACGAGCGGATGTATACCGAGCTCTGCACCGACCATCCCATCGACCTCTGCCGCTACCAGGTTGCCAACTGCTACATGGGGCGGGCCGGCTTGATCAACTCGGGCGGCGCCAGTGGCAAAAACGACATGGCAGAGGCCGTGAAGACGGCGGTCATCAACAAGCGCGCCGGCGGGATGGGCCTCATCTCAGGCCGAAAGGCGTTCCAGCGGCCCATGGCCGAGGGGGTCAAACTCCTGAACGCCATCCAGGACGTTTACCTCGACAGCACGATCACGGTCGCCTGACTTCGCCGGGAACGGACGAGACGCTCTTCTTGCGGTCTCCGCGGTCGCGGGAAGCGCTTGACCCGCCCGATTCCCCTGAAGCTCCGGCCCTGACCTGGTCGATAGAACCCATGTCGGTTGGAAATCCGATCCGGTCATGGATGATCGAGTTTCCCAGGCCCCGATGAGTGGTCGTGTCCACGGATGGACTGTCGACCCGTGGGCCACGGGCCAAGGATGGCCCTCCTCTCTTTCCTTCCATTCTGCCCCAGCTCTTCAGCGAGCGCCGACGCCAATCAGGATGTGCCTTCCATCCATGAGCGTTCTCTCGAGGAAGAAAAGCTGGTTGGAGGGAGTTTTTACGAACGTGGAAAAGACGGCTTGCCCTTCATGAAGCAGCAGGAGTTGGAGCTCAAGCTTCCCAGTGTCATCGAGGACCTGGCGAAGCAAGACTTCTGCCGTCGAACCCTCCCCTAAGTCACACCGGACGGACTGATCTTGGAGAATCCGCTGGCTCTTCGCGTCGAGGAGCTGGAACCCATGATTGGGGAGGATCTGTTTGAGCTGGGTGCGGACACCACCAAGTCGGGGGTCGACGACCTGAGACCCCGGCGTTGCTTGAACCGCGACAAGCGTGACCTGACTGGCTTTCTGAAAATCATTCGAGTTCTTCACACCCGATGCCAAAGCGACCGGATGACCCGAACCGATGAGGGATCCGCTCACCATCAGCAGAAACACCACAGTCTTGCGGACGTCCAACTCCACTTGATCGACCCTTGGCACTTGAGTTCACTCCGCCATCGCCACCACGGGATTGGCCATCGATTCCACGTCGTTGAAGGCAAGATACCAACGGTCCACATTGTCGGCCGGTTCGCCGCTACTCAGATCAATCACTTGAATCTGAGAACCTTCGGTCTTGATCAACACCACCTGCCCCTCGTCGATCTCGACGGTCGGGTCATGGCCCGTCGGAGAGAGGGTTTGCACGACCATGGGGGCGTCGGTTCGGCGGATCTCCACTCCTGTTGGCGGCGTTGAATAGGGGCTTTTCCAGGAGAGCCCGAAAGCCAGCATGACAGCAGCAGCCTGGGAGACCCCAACGATTCCGATAGCGGCCACGGTTCCCCAACTCCGGGCTCGAGCAACGTTTCGTGAGGAGAGCCGGAACCACCTGGGAGGTCGCGAATGGGAAGCGTCCGGCAGCCCTTCGAGCCGGCCGCGGACGCGATCCCAAATCCGGTCCCAGGTCTCTGCAGGCGGGTCGCTTGGACGAGTCGCCTCCCAGATTTGCTCGAGCCGGATCGACTGATCAGCCTTGCGGGCACACACCTTGCAGTGAGCGAGGTGGTAGGCCAATTCGATGGGATCTCGCCCTTCCGTGGGATTGGCCAATTCTCGGATCACATCATCACATCGCATCGTCTTTCATCCTCTCCGAACCGCCACCGCCACCGCCCGACCCATCTCTGCTTGGGGAGCAAACAACCTCGCTCCCCGTACTCTTTCCCAAGGACCACACGCTCGCAAACGGCGATTCATCGACCGCAATCACCGCTTCTTGAGAGAAGTTAGTCGAGCCCTTTGAGTCGATCCCAATCGAGCGATTCCTGAAGCTTCGCTCGAGCGGCGTTGATCCGGCTCATCACGGTTCCAATCGGCACCCGCTGGGTCTCAGCGATTTCTCGGTAACTCAAACCCAGCTCGGCGAACAAAACAAACGTCGTGCGAAGTTTGGGACTGAGGCGTTCCAGAGCTCGGTCGAGTGCATGCCGAAGGTCTTGTTGATGAATCCGTCGGGTTGGATCGTCGATCGAGACGGATTCGCGATGGGCCAACGAAGCATCTCCGAGGCTCACGAACCTGGTCCGCTTTCGCCGTCTCCCCCAATCCAAAGCTGTGTTGGTGACGATCCTCAGGAACCAATAACGAAAGCCGCTCCGGCCGTCGAAGTCTGCAAGCCCTAGAAATGACTTGATCGACGCTTCCTGAACGACGTCCAAGGCATCTTGCTCGTTCCCAAGAAGTCGGAAGGCCACTCGATAGGCATCTCCTCGATGCCGTTCAAAAAGTTCCTCGCACGCCGACGAATCACGCTGGCGGGCACGTTGGACCAGGCTTTCGTCCGTGGTTTGCACACGTGTCGGCGTTTCGAGCATACATTCACCTTAGTCTCAGACGCCAACCCAATGCAGTTTATTCGCCAATCGTTGCTGCGCCCATGCCGCCGGAACCAGGGCAGAGAGTGCGTCCTCAGCAGCCCGCCAGAGGAATCCCAAGGGTTCCATTCGACTCGCGGGTCTGTGGTTCCTAGGTCGCGGATGATTCCCCAGTCCCCCAGGCGCTGAACTTCCTACGCCAATTCGCTCATTTCCATCAGGAGGCAAAGGCGTGGGTACCAGCTTTGATGGCAATCGAGCCGCCTGGTTTCGGACGTTTTTCGGGTTGACCGGAATCTGCTTAACCAACAGAATGCCGCTCTCAAGTCTGAGGAGGCTTTTGCCGAGGGCAACCCATCCCGCATCTCTCCTCACTCGACTCGAGCGCGGCGGCGAGCGTTGGTTCCAAGGGCCACTGCTCGGCTTACGTGCGGTCCAGCATCGATTCTTTGAATCGCCCTCGTGCGGGTCGAGGGCAGACATCGCAGCAGGACGAGCCGATTCCACCAAGACCGGCGCTTGGATGCACCGAGGTGGATATCCTGGAAGCGATCAAGGAGGAGATTCACCGTGATCCGTCGTTGTCCCAAGGATGTGGCTGTGCTGGCAGCCGTTTTGGCCCTCGGTTACGGTTTCCAGCTTTCGCCCGCGTTGGCTGATCCAATCAATCCGAATGCGAACCCCGCCACCGCCACCTATCGCCTGACAAGCACCACGACTCTCCCCGCGCCGGATGCGCAGATCGAGGGTCCGCAGGTGGTTGCGATGGTGCTTCCGGCGGGGAGCGTGGTTCCCCCAAAGCTCGCCGACGGCAGCGAAGGGAGCCCATTGACCGTCCTGCCTGACTCCCACGGCTTTGATCCGGATCAACTGGTCGTCGCCTTGAAAGACGGAATGAATAGCCAAGGTCAAGCGGAACAATACTTCGGTCTCATCTTCTTTGGGCAGGGGCTCCAGCCTGGTGGCGAGCTCCACTTCGCTCTGAGCATCGATAAAGCTCTTGCCTCCAACCCCCCAATTCTCAACGTCCTCACTCCCGGGGTCTCGATCGTCGGACCCCTCCCGACCGCCGTTCCACCCACGGATTCCCCACCGGAATCGCCTCCGGGAGGCAGCGAACCGATGGAGCCGCCAATCCAGATTCCCGAGCCACTTTCGATCCTCCTCTGGTCGGCGGTTGCCGCAGGCGTCGTTGTTCGTCGAGGCTTGCTTCGAGTTTCAAGGTCATAACCCTCCCGCTTCCGCTCCCCGAACGGCGCGGCCTCGAGGCCGCGCTGCAGGCTGCACGCTCTCTGGCCCCTCTCACCGAAATCCCACAAGGGCCGAAGCTGGCCAAGCCCGGTTTCGGCCCTCTCCGACCCTTCCGGATGGCACCAGGCCAGGATCGGTCGTGCTGGATCGACTCGGTCCGAGTGCCGCCGACAAGCTGGTCGCGGTGACGAGCAAACTGGCCCGGTTTTGGATCGGCGCTTGATCGGTCGGTCGCGATCGGCAAAGATCAGCGAAGACCATTGATCCGACATGTCCGCGTGGATTGCCGCTGATCACAATCGATTCGCGGGTCTCGCCGCATTTCTGCACCATGAGCTCCACATCCCACTTCATGGCGGTTTGCCCACAGTGCCTCGCCAGCCTCCGTGTCAAGCTCGAGTACACCGGTCGGCGAGTCCAGTGCAAACACTGCAACCACAAATTCCGGGTGTTCCCGCCGGACTTCCCATTGACTCCCAGCTCGCAGGAGTACTCAGCGGGCCCCTTCCTCCCCCAGCGGAAACTGGACCAAATGGAGGTTGCCTGCCCGAATTGCCAGACGCTGCTTGGGGTCCGTACGAAATATGCCGGAGGACCTGTGCGATGTCGCCAATGTCACCACAAATTCAACGCACCAAAGTCTCCGGTGGCCGATTCCTCGCCCACTGACTCCCCCCAGACGGCGAAGTCCTCAGACGTCGTTCCGGGATTCGAGCCGCCGGCTGGGGCTGATGGGCTCCAAAAATCGATGGCAGGGGCCGAGCTCCCGGATGGCCTGACCACCGCGGATTCGGAGGGGCTGACGGAGCAGGAACAGAAACTTCGACGGGATCTCACCCGCGTCTCCGCCGAATTGGCTCAGCTTCAGGAAGAAAATCGACGCCTTCGATTGCTCGCCGCGGGTGCGATCCAACCGCTTCACCAGACGATCGAAGAACCAACAGCTTTTGACGATCAGCTCGCGCTGGCAACGTGCCCAGAGCTCGGCTCGACCGGAGATCTGCCCGCGCTTGACAGAGCCACCGCGGACTTAGGGGATGACTTACCGACGACCGAATTGGCGCCGCTGGTCCAGAGCGCGGAGCCTTCCCCCAGCCCGGATGAGGTGATGACGATCCTCCAGGAGCGCGACCGCGAACTGGCCCAGAGCCGAGCCAGGGTTGAGGAACTCGAACACACCCTCCTCGAGCGAACTCAAGCTTTCGATGAAGTTACGAGATCCTTACGGGCCGAATTGGCTGAACTTCGCCGCCAACTCGAGGAGGTGGCTCAGGATCGCGATCGGCTTACTGCCGAGTTGCAGCGAGCCTCGCTGGAAGCACAGCAAATGCAGCAAGAGATGACCAACCAGCGGACATCCCTCGAGCGATTTGCCACCCTGCTCGCCGAACACCACAAACTCACCGAGCAAGTTCGTCACCTCGAGGAGTCAACTCGGGAGGCGGAGCGCACCTCGCAGCAGCGAATCGCCCAGCTTGAAGAAACGGCAGACCGTGCCGTCAGTGAGCGCGACCGGTTCCAGAATGATCTCAAGGAACATCAAGAGCGAATCCTCGATCTTGAGGAAAACCTGAAACGTGAGTCCGAGCTGGTCGCTCGGCTCCGGATCGATTTGGCTGCTCGAGTTGCGAGGCACAATCAGGCCCTGCTGGAACGTCTCCACCTGATCGAGACCAACAACTTGCTCCAGAGCAAACTGCAGACCTCGGAACAGGCTCGCATGACTGCCGAGGCGGACCTGGCGACTGCAAGGGAGCAAGTCGCGGGTCTTGTCCAGCGACTGGCCGAGGCGGAGAATTCGCTCGAGTCGATGGCATCGCTCCTGAAAAGTGTAGGCATCACAATGAATTCTTGAATTCGGCGATTCGATCTCGAAATCGATCAAGACATCCCGTGTTCCGAGTCTCCCGCCGTCTCTGGACGACCTGATCCATGCTTCGCGAAACGACTGACTCGCCTTCGCGTGTTTTTTGGATGTGTGTGTTTGCGACAATCGCTTGCTCAGACCCTGGGTTTGGAGGAACCGCAGACGATGCCGAGCGTTTCGTTCCAATCCCGCTTCGGAGTGCGATCACGCGTGTCCAGCCGATGACCGGGATCGTCCTCTGGGCGACCTCCGAGCACCATCGCACGGATGCCATCCAGCTCGAATACAGCTACATGAAATACAACGACGTTGTTGGTCGGGACGGGTCTTACAACTGGGATCCGGTCGATCGGCTGCTCACGGAAATCGCCGATCGCGGGCACCAGGCGATTCTCCGATTTTACGATGTGTATCCCGGTCATCCGACCACCGTTCCGGACTTCATCAAGGATCTGCCTGATTATCGGGAGACCGTCGCCTTGAGCGAGGGTAAGCCGACGGTGTTTCCCGATTGGTCTCATCCCGAACTTCAGCAATTCACCCTGGATTTTTATGCCAGGCTGTCCCAGAGGTACGATCGAGATCCGAGGCTGGCCTTCCTTGAGACGGGCTTCGGCCTCTGGGCTGAGTATCACATCTACGACGGACCGATGCGTCTCGGAACGACCTTCCCCGACAAGTCGTTCCAGGCGACCTTTGCGCGGTGGCTCGAGCGCTGGTTCCGACAGACCCCTTGGCTGATCTCGGTGGACGCGGCCGATACCGGTGTTTCGCCCTATGCCGAGGACCCCGCTCTCTTGAAGATCCCGTTTGGCGTCTTCGATGATTCGTTCCTGTGCCGCCAACATGGGCGTGTCAACAAGCTGAACTGGAATCGCTTGGGTCGGGACCGATGGAAGAGGGCTCCAGCGGGAGGTGAGTTCAGTTATGCTACGGCTCACGATCAGCGGAATGCGTTGGCGGCCCGGGGCCCTTACGGGATTCCCTTTGAGAAAGCCGCAGCCGACTTCCACATCACATTTATGATCGGCAACGATCAACCTCGCTATTGGGGCCTTGATCGCATCCGGAAGGCGGGATTGGCCTGTGGTTACAAGTTCCGGATCTTGTCCTTCGAGGCCAGCGCAAGGAGATCCCGCGTTTGGGTGTCGAACACTGGCGTCGCCCCGATCTATCACGATGCTTATGTGACCGTCGACGGCGTGCGGGCGACCGAGTCGCTTCGGCTCCTCCTTCCAGGCGAGATGCGGCGGTTTATCATCAACGCCGGTGGAGCGAATCCGCGACTTGCGATCACGAGCGATCGACTCGTGGAAGGTCAGGTAATCGAGTACGACGCTGACCTCGAAAGTTCCATTTCCGCGCCGCTTGAGGTGGGGTTGTCCTTGCGTTGACCAACCGATGCTGAAGGGTGATTCGAACCCTGCGATCCCGTGTCCTGGTTCGGCGGGTTTGCTCCAGCGGGCAGCAGGCCTAGTCGATTCCGGGATGGGTGAGTGGGTTTCTCTGGATCCTGCTGATCGGACTGGTCTGTGGGAACTCGAGCGATCGGTGGTGCGAGGCGGCGGCGATTCCGCGTTTCGACGGCCTGCTTGACCGATTCGGTCGCCTTGAATTGATCTTCGGCGATTTCCCTCCGGAAGGTGGTGAGGTGGTCGGCCTTTAAGGAAGCGTCTGCCAATCGGCCTGGGGACCCAGATGTTATGATGATCAAACTCGCCAGATGTTCTGGGCAGACTGGAGGCAAAACGGCCTTGCAAAGGGAGGATTCTCGTGGCGGCCAAAGTTCAGCCCCTCCTCAGTGAAGAAGTCATTCTGCGGCGCGTGGAGGAGCTCGCCCAATTCATCGAGGCGGATTTTCGGGATCGTCCGTTTACCATCGTTGCTGTGCTCACTGGCAGCTTGATCCTGCTGGCCGACCTGATCCGACGGATTTCGATCCCTCACCGAGTCGCTCTGGTTCAGGCCAGTAGTTACCGAGGGGCGGTGACATCAGCGACCACGCTGGTGATCAGTGAATCCTTCGCTCCTGACGTCGCCGGTCGCGACGTCCTCCTGCTGGATGATATTCTGGATACCGGGCAGACGTTGGCCGCCCTGAAGCAGCATTTGCTCGACCGCGGTGCCACGTGCGTGAAGGTCGCCGTACTCCTCCGCAAGATCGGACGTCAGGTCATCCCCCTGGAGCCGGAATATTGCGGTTTTGAGATCCCCAACGCCTTC
>Ga0308411_10001603_pt1 | contig 15463 bp, 12 predicted proteins | sample HotsprottomLayer_2_FD_203530 | JGI IMG/M metagenome (GOLD analysis project Ga0308411, IMG submission 203530) | Hot spring phototrophic mat microbial communities from Octopus Spring, Yellowstone National Park, Wyoming, United States -... | ecosystem: Environmental > Aquatic > Thermal springs >...
GACCACCAGCATCGAGTCGCCGGGCAGCAGGAAGCCGATGAGCAGGCCCGTTTCGGTGAAGACGATCAGGGTGACGGCGACGAACGACGGCCACATGGCCCCCGGCGGCTTGAGGGCCTCGGTGTACTGCTCGGGGTGGGCGAGGTTGCGCGGGTCGATGAAGGTGACGACGAGGTTCCAGAACTGCGCGAAGAATTCTTCCATGTCGGCCCCGCCGAAAACGGAGTGCCTTGCCGGGCACCGGCTCGGTGTGCCGGCTCTGGACCGGCTCTGGAGCGGCTCTAGGCCGGTTTTGTTCCGGCTTAAGCTAGTCGAAGCGAATCGGACGGCGGAAGGGCAACCGAAGCCCGGGGTCGGCGGGGCCGCCCGCATCCGGTCAGCGGATCTTGTACTTCTTGGTGCTGCGGAGCTTGTGCTTGCGGGCCTTGCGACGCTTCTTCCAGGCATTCCGCTGGCTCTTGGGGGCGTGCTGAATGCCCATCGGTCGTCCTCCGGGTTTGCGGCGTTCGCGGGGATTCGGTTCGGACGGCGTCATCTTACGACCGCGGGGGCCTGCGTCTATTTCATCCCGCCCCGGACGATTGCGGCCTCGCCAAGCACGGCCGTCGGGCCGGGGGTCGCCAGCGGACGAGCGGCGGCCGTCACCAGACCCGGGTGATCCCGTAGGCGTCGAGCCGCGGGTCGGCACTGATGACCGGAACGTTCTCCACCATCGCCTGGGCCACTAGCAGCCGGTCGAACGGGTCGCCGTGGTGGCGGGGCAGGCCGGCCTGCACGTCGGCGTATTCCACCGTGATCGGCAGCAGCCGGAGGCCCAGGTCGGCAATCGCCTGGTTCATCCACTGTCGGAACGGCAACGAGAGCGTCAGCTTGCCCAGCCCCACCTTGATGGCGATCTCCCACACGGTCGCCGCACTCAGGAGCAGGTCGTTGGCCGGGTCGGTGATGGCCGCATGGGCGGCCGCACCGAGCAAGTGGTCCTGATCGACGTACCAGATCAATGATTGGGAGTCGATCAGGTGTCTCATCCCAGGTACTCCTTGAAATCCTCCGGCGGCGCGTCAAAGTCAGCAGCCATGTGCAGAACGGTGCCCCGGAGCGTCCCCGGCTGCCGGGGCTTGCGGTGTGGTGCGGCCGCCGGAACCAGCCGGGCCACCGGTTGCTGGTTTTCGGTGATGACGACCTCCTGGCCGGGGGCCAGGTTCTCGATCAGCTCCCGCAGCCGGGCCTGGGCCTCGTCCACGCTTACGGTCACGCTCGCGGGCATCGTCGATCCTCCGTCCGATGGGACACGGTGGGCGGCACGCGGTAGCCGGGAACGCCGTGCGTCCGCCCCAAGAGAAGCACGGGGCCGGGTCTAACGATGTCGGGTCGGCGAAGCCCCTCGGACGTGGCCGGTCCGACCTCTCGGGGCAAGGCCCGGTGTGCGCGGCACCAGAGTTCGATCCGGGGGGCGGCGGCCGTCGGGGGGTCCGCGGGCGGTGCGGCCCCGGGTTCAGCGGTCGATCTCGCCCATGACGATGTCGATGCTGCCGACGATGGCGGGGATGTCGGCGACGAGGCAGCCGCGGCACAGTTCGGGAATGACGCTCAGGTTGCAGAAGCAGCTCGAGCGGGCGCGGACGCGGAGCGGCACGTTCTCCTTGCTCGGCCGCCCCACGACGTGGAAGCCCATCTGACCCCGCGGGCATTCGGTCTCGACGTAGCACTCACCGGCCGGCAGGTGACGGGGCGGTTCGACCCGGTGGGCATACCTGGTCCGCATCAGTTCGGCGAGCTTGGCGGCGGCGGGGCCTTTCGGGTCTTTGCTGGCCTCGGGTCCGAGTTCGGCCTTCACCCGCTCCCCCTCGGCGTGTAGGGCGTCGTACTTCGCCAGGGCCTGTTCGGCGATGCGGACCGACTGCACCACCTCCTTCATCCGCACGTAGAAGCGGTGCCAGCAGTCGCCGATGACGGCGTCGGCCGGTGCCTCCTCGAACGGCGGGATCGGCACGTCGAAGGTGTACTCCTCGTAGCCGGAATACGGCTCGGTCTTGCGCAGGTCCCAGTCGGGGTCACCCTTGGTGCGGTCGAGTGAGCCGCGGAGGACGGCCCCGGTGCAGCCGTAGCTCAGGGCCGTCTCCTTGGGCAGCACGCCGATGCCGGCGGTCCGCTTGACGAAGATGTGGTTATTGGTGAGCAGGGCGTGGTACTCGTTGACGCGGGGCTTGAAGTAGTCGAGGAACTTGCGGCAGCGGGCGGTCCAGCCGGGCGGCAGGTCGTCGTGGGCACCGCCGATCGTCAGGTAGCTGTAGGTCAGCCGCGCCCCGCACACGTCCTCGAACAGGTCGAGGATGTGTTCCCGCTCGCGGAAGGCGTACAGGAACGGGGAGAAGCTGCCCAGGTCCAGGCCGTAGGCCCCCATGCCGACGAGGTGCGAGGCGATGCGGTTCAGCTCGGCGATCAGGACGCGGATGACGCGGGCCTTCTCGGGCACCTTCAGCCCGGCCAGCTTCTCCACGGCCAACGAGAAGCCGAGGTTCATGTTCATCGCCGCCAGGTAGTCCATGCGGTCGGTGTACGGGATGAACTGGATGGGGGTGACGTTCTCGCCGATCTTCTCGGCACAGCGGTGCAGGTAGCCGAGGTGCGGCGTGACCTCCGAGACGACCTCGCCGTCGGTCCGCAATACCAGCCGTAACACCCCGTGGGTGCTGGGGTGCTGCGGCCCCATGTTCACCAGCATCTCGTCGGTGCGGACGTCGAACTCGATGACGGTCGGGTCGCTGGTCAGTTCGGTGGACATGTCGGTGGACGTGGCTGACAGCCAGGGCTCAGGCTCCGCGGCGGAGCGTCCGCCGCGGTACAATCCTCAGCCTAGCCGCTCGGCCGGTCCGTGTCTGCGGCCGGGGCCGGGAAATCACCGCGGCCACCCGGCCGAGGAGGGCGAGGGGCACGCCTCGGACGGGCGAACCTGGCCGAGCGGCACGGGGCGGTAGGCCCACCACAGGACGGCGTTGAGCAGTAGCACGCCGACGTACACGTCCAGGAGCGGGTCCCAGGCGTCGCGGCCGGTGAAGCCCCGGTCAGCCCGGTGGTCGGAGTACCAGCCGACGAACCACTGCGAGGCCAGGGCCCCGAGGACGCCGCAGCCGTTCATCAGGCCGCACAGCGCGCCGACGTGCCGACCGGCCTGGGGGATCGCCAGCATCCACCAGTTCGGCAGGGTGATGTGCATGGTGCAGAAGGAGCTTCCCCACAGGACGGCGAGGAGGCGGGGGTCGTCGGCCCCGATGCCGCCGAACAGGCCGACGGCGGCCAGGGCGTAGCAAGCGGTCCCGAGGTAGCGGCGGGCCCGGACCGGATCGCCCGACCACACCGGGATGCGATCGGCCAGCCAGCCGCCGAGCAGCATGCCGACGGCCGAACCGGCCATCACCAGCGAGGCGAGCGTCCCGGCCGTCACATTATCCACGCCCCGGGCCGCGCTGAGGTACTTGGGGAACCACGAGTAGAAGAAGTACGTGTAGAACGCGCCGAAGACCATGATGCCGCTCAGGACGAGAACCCCGCGGTTGGACAGGACGGCCCGCCAGGGCACCGGACCGGGGTCGGTCGGCGCGGGCGGGCTGGGGCCGCGGATGTGAGACAACTCGGCCGCGTTGACGCCGGGGTGACGGGCGGGGTCGTCGCGGAACCACAACCCGAAGCCGACGGCCCAGACGACACCGACCGCCCCGAAGGCGACGAACGCCCACCGCCAGCCGACCGACTCGATGAGGACGGCGGCCCCGACGGGGGCGAGAACGGCCCCGAACTGGGCGGCCGCCAGCACCAGCCCCTGCACCCGGCCCCGCTCGCCCGGGGGGAACCAGCGGGCCAGCACGCGGGCCACGTTGGGGAAGGCCCCGGCCTCACCCGCCCCGAACAGGAACCGCACGACCACCAGCGACAGGAAGCCGCCGGCCGCCCCGGTCAGGGCCGTGAAGACCGACCACCAGACGACGATCCGCGTCAGCACCCACCGCGACCCGAAGCGGTCCCCGAGCCGGCCCGCCGGCACCTCGAACAGCCCGTAGGCCAGCGTGAACGCCATCATCACATAACCGATCTCGGTGTTCGACAGACCGAGTTCGGCCTGGATCGGCACGACCGCTTGCGACATGCAGATGCGGTCGAGGTACAGGACGGCCGACAGGCCACACAGCCAGGCGACCAGCACGAGGCGGGCGTGGCTGCGGGCGGGGCCGGGAACCGGTCGGGCCATGGCGATCGCGGGCCGGGACGGAAGGTCGGGCGAGCGGGCGATTCTAACCCGGCGTCCCCACCCTGTCGACGGGCCACAACGCTCCCGGCTCGCGGCGACCGTCCGGTATGGCTCACGGCGGGCTCACGCAGCGCCGCTCGCCCGGAGCGCCGCCCGCCGTGAGCCATACCGGACGCCCGCCAGTAGGTCGCTTGCGGGGGCCACGGCCACCCCCTACGATAACGATCCGACCGTGCCGTTCACCCCCCGGGGCCGACCCACACGATGCCCGCCAAGACCCTGCCATTAGCCGACCCCCGGGCCGGAAGCCAGGCCGACCCCCCCACCGCCGGGCCGACCCACAAGTGCAACTACGCCTTCGTATCCCTGGGCTGCCCGAAGAACCTGGTCGACAGCGAGCGGATGCTGGGGAAACTGGCCCAGGACGGGTACACCCTTCAGCCGGACCCCGACGGGGCCGACGTGGTGGTGGTGAACACGTGCGGGTTCATCGAGCCGGCCCGTCAGGAGTCGCTGGCGGTCATCCGCGAGATGCTGGAGTTGAAGAAGGCCGGCCGCGTCGGGGCCGTCGTCGTCGCCGGGTGCCTGGCCGAGCGGCAACGGGAGGCGCTACTCGATCAGGTGCCCGGGGTCGATCAGGTCGTCGGGGTGTTCGGTCGGGAAGAGATCGCCCGGGCCGTGGCCGCCGCCCGCCACCGGGCCACGGCCGCCGGTCTGAAGAACCCGGGCCTGAAGGAACCGGACCTGAAGCAGTCGGAGGAGCTGAAGAAGCTGGACCTGTTCCCGCCGCCGCCGGTCCGGGCCTGGGAAGACACCGCCCGCCTCCGCATCACCCCCCGGCATTACGCCTACCTGAAGATCAGCGAGGGCTGCGACCGGCTCTGCACCTACTGTGCGATCCCGCGGATGCGGGGCAAGCACGTCACCAAGCCGATCGAAGAAGTGGTCCGCGAGGCGCACGAGCTGGCGGCCGACGGCGTGCGGGAGCTGGTACTCGTCGCCCAGGACACGACCTATTACGGGCTGGACCTGTACGGCCGCACCCGCCTGGCCGACCTGGTCCGCGAGCTCGACGCGGTCGACGGCCTGGAGTGGGTCCGCCTCCTGTACGCCTACCCGGAACACCTCGACGATGCCGTCCTGGACGCGCTGGCCGGCTCGGCCAAGGTCGTGCCGTACCTCGACCTGCCGCTGCAACACATCAACGATCGCGTCCTGCGGCGGATGGTGCGGCGGGTGGACCGGGCCGCCACCGAGGCCCTGCTGCGCCGCCTGCGCGACCGCTGGCCCGGACTGGCCCTGCGGACCACGTTCATCGTCGGCTTCCCCGGCGAGACCGACGCCGAGTTCGAGGAACTCCGCCGCTTCGTGGCCGACTTCAGGTTCGAGCGGCTCGGCGTCTTCCCCTACTCGCAGGAGCCGGGCACCCCGGCCGAGAAGCTCGACGGCCAGTTGCCCGAGTCGGTCAAGCAGGAGCGGGTCGGGGCGATCATGCGGGAGCAGCAGAAGGTGGCGTTCGGGTGGGCCGCCGCCCAGGTCGGCGCGGAACTGCCGGTACTCATCGACGGCCCGGACCCCGAGTTCGCCAACCACCTGCGGGGCCGCACCACCGCCGACGCCCCGGAGATCGATTGCCTCGTCCGCGTCAAGGGCAAGAACCTGCGGCCCGGGGACTTCGTCCGCGTGAAGGTGACGGCGGCCGACGGCTACGACCTCGTCGGTCGCGCGCTGGGCCCGCCCTGGTGACGTGACCGTGCCCCGAGTCGTGCGGGGGGGGGCCAGCCCCCTCAGCCGGTCACGGGTTGTTGGTCGTCGTGATGCCGAGGAACCGCGGGCTGCGGATCGCTTCCCAGGTCGTGTTCAGGCGGAACGTCTGGGTGAAGTAGCGGGCCAGGGCCTCGCCCGGCCGCTCCTGCAGCACGATGATGTCGCCCGGCATGATGATGATGTTCTCCCGCAGGTCGCGGAACGCCTCGTTCAGGTCCACCCGGATGCGGACCTGCTGGTTGTTGGGCAGCCGCCGCACCACCGTCACCAGACTCGGGTTCGGGTTGCCGATGCCGACGTTGACGGCGCTGGCCACGAAGGCGTTCTGGCTGAAGCTGCCGTTGATCAGAGGCCCGCGGACCTGGGAGATGGCCTCGATCACCCGCAGGTCGTAATCGCGGGGCAGCGGGACCTGGGCGGCCCCCAGCAGGCCGGCCGTGTAATACACCTCGGTGTCGCGGGCCTCGATGAACACCGTGTCGCCGTCTTCCAGCGTGATGTCGGCCTCGGTGAACGTCAGGGGTTCGTTGGGACGGGCCCGCAGCGGGATGCGGACGTAGCCCTTGGCCGGGTCCGACGGGTCGTACTTGCCCCGGCGGATGACGACCTCGTTTTTGGCATCCAGCCCGGGCGGGCCGCCGGTCTGCGTCAGGGCCTGTAACAGGTCGTTGCGGCCCGGCTCCAGCAGCAGCGAGTAGGCCGAACCCCGCTTGCTGCCGCCGATCACCGCCGCCGTCAGGCCCAGGTTGGCGAACGTCGAGGCGTCCTGGATCGCGTCCTCCCGCACCACGATCACCCGGTAGCGTCGCGGCTGCAGCAGGTCGACCAGGACCCGCTCCTTACCCTTGACCACGATCTGCTTGACGTTGACCATCTGGTCGACGATCAGGTTGCGGACCTCGACCAGGGTCTTGCCCCGCACGTCGATCGGGTCGAGCAGCGGCAACAGGATCGTGCCGTCGTCCTGCACCGGGACCGGCACCCCCTGCACGGCGACCTTCGTGGCGTTGGGGTTGGGGTTGAACTGCACCGGCACCGGTTGGCCGTCCTTGGTCAGCACCTCGTCGGCCACGATCGCCAGCAGGTCGCCCTTGTCGAGCTTGTACTCCCCGGGGTCGCTGATCCGCAGCAGGTTCAAGGGAACCTCCTGGAGTTCCGAGCGGGGCTTGGCGAACACCTCCTCGGGAAGCCGACGGACCGGGATGCCGTCGGCCACCGGGTTGGTGAGGGCGGCACAGCCCCCCGACCCGCTGACGGCCAGGGCTAAGGCAAGCAACCGGAGGATGGCGTTACGGCTCATGTTCGGTTCCCGGTCGGCATCGGTCGGCGTTGGTCGGCCCCGGTCGGCCCCGGTCGGCATCGGTCGGCTCCGGACGCCTCCGAACGCCTCCGGTCAGCTCCGGTCGGCATCGGTCGGCGTCGGTCGGCTCCGGTCGGCGTGACCACTCTTCCTGCGGGACGCCCGGGGGAAGCTGGGCGAGTTCGGCCCCGGCCGTCCCAGACCCGCTTTCGCTCGGGCATCACTTCTCGGGGTGAACCGGCAGCGGCGGCGGTGGGATCGTGTGCGAGGGTAACACCACCGGCAGTTCGTCCAGGACCGAAGGGGTCGGGACCTCGGGCGGCAACTCCGGCACCTCGACCGGTGGCGGCGGCAGCTTCGGTTCCGACGGGGCGGCCGGAGGGACCGGTCCGCCCCCGGGGACCGGTACGCCCCCAGGGACCGGTCCGCTCCCGGGGGTCGGTACGCCCGGAGCAACGGGGGTCTCCGGTAGCGGGCGGACGACCGGCAGGAGCGGCTGCGGCACCGGTAGCCGCCCCGGCAGCTGCTCCGTCGCCGACCGGTCCTTCGACTCGGTCGTCTTCGTCGGCGGCGCGTCGGACTTCGGGATCGGCCGCGGCCGGGGCAACTCCGCCTGTCGCGGCGGGGCCGACGCGGTCGGCGGGGGCGACGCGGCCACCTGGAAGGCCGGCGGGCCTGTCGGCTCCTGCGGCAGCAGCACCGGCACCGTCAGGAACTGCCGCTTGCCGGTCGCGATCGCGATCTCCTGACCGTACTTGAAGCCCAGGAAGTAGTCCTTCAGCAGGCAGTGGCCTTCCTCGGTGAAGTACTTCTTCTGGCGGATGTACTTGGCCGGCGGTACCGCGGGCAGCGAACCGTTCCCGCCCCGGTCCAGGTAGTCCACATAACCGTCGAGGAAGCCGTCGCGGAACTCGGCCGTGAAGGCCCGCCGCGGGTACTCCGCCCGCACCTGCTGCCAGGCTTCCTTCGCCTGCTTGCGCAGGTCATACTCCAGCGACAGCAGCGACGTGACCAGGTGAGGTTCGTTGATCGCGTTGCGGGTGGTATTCTCAAGGATCGAGCAGCCCCCGAGCGTCGGCACGACAGCCCCCGCGAGTGCGACCGTCTTCCAGCGCATGCCCGGCACCTCCCGGTAGACCCTGCCTTCGGGAATATCGGCAGCGCCGGCCGGTCGAGTTGACGAGCTTGGCGAGGTTTTGTCGGTTTTCCCGCTGGCGCATCCGTGGCCGTGTGTCATGTTAGCCACAGGGATGCCGGTCATCGGGATCGTCCGGCCTGTCGGGATCGTCGGGGTCATCGGGGTCGTCGGGCCGGGTGGCTCGTGAGGTCGGGCGAGTTCACCAGTTTCACTCGGTCCGGCCGTCCCCGTTGGACGAATAGACCGGCAACATTCTCCCTGACCGGGGCGACCGTACCAACCGGCACCTCACCCCTAAACGGAGGGACCACGATGGCGAAGGCGACGGAGAAGGCGACGGAGAAGGCGGCGGCGAAGAAGCCGGCCGCCAAGAAGACGACGGCCACGGCCAAGAAGACGACGGCCACGGCCAAGAAGACGACGACCGCGGCCAAGAAGACGACGACCGCGGCCAAGAAGCCGGCCGTGAAGACCAGTCTGGGGGCCGCCAAGACCACGGCGAAGAAGCCGGCCGCCAAGAAGACGACGGCCGCGGCCAAGAAGCCGGCCGCCAAGAAGACGACGGCGGCCAAGAAGGCGGAGGCCCCGGTCGCCCCGCCGGCGGTCGAGACGCCGGCCGCGCCGCCCCCGGCCCCGGAACCGGCGGCCCCGGCCAGCGAGCCGGCACCGCAAACCCCGCCGACCGCCTGAGAACCCCGCCGGCCACCTGACCCACGGCCCGAAGTAGGCCCGCCCGTACCGACCCGCCCGCACCGACCCGACGACCGCTGCTCGTCGGGGCTGGGGCCGTTTCGGTGCCGCCGCCCCATCTCATCCCTTCAGGGCCTTAGACCCTTCAGGCCCTCAACCCTTCAGGGCCTCGTCGTGCTTCAGGCCGCTGGGGGGCAGATCGGCCCGGCGGCAGTTGGCCAGTGCGGTCGTGGCCCCGGCGAACTGGTCGGCGTCGTTGTCTTCCCACTCGATACTGACCGCCCCGTCGTAGCCGATGCGGTTCAGCTCGATGAAGATCTCCTCGAGGTTGTTGGCGTCGCGGGCGGTGCCGGCGGTGACGAAGTTCCAGCCGTTGGCCCAGTGTCCCATCGGCCGGTGCCCGCCGAGCCGACCGGCACGGCAGTGCTCGCGGGCCACCCACACCCCCTTCACATGGGCACAGTGGATGTACTCGGGGAACTCGCGGATGAACTGGATGACCGAGACGTTCTGCCACTCCATGTGCGAGCCGTCGAGGTTGAACCCGACCACGTCGCTGCCGAAGCCGTTCTTGCCCAGGAACGTGATGTAGTCGCTGGCACTCTCCAGGTCGCCCATGGCCCGCTCGCTGGGGTGGCACTCGAGGTCGAAGGTGACGCCCTGCTTCTTGCACTCGGCCCAGACCCGGCCGAACCGCTCGACCAGCAGTTCCAGGGACACCTGTCGCACGTCCGGGATGTCGTAGCCTTCCAGGGAGCTGGGCAGGGGCGGGAAGAGGAACCAGTGGCTCCAGCAGTGGGCCGGCGAGCCGACGAACCCGGGCAGGGCGACCTTGCGGTTCTGCAGGCGGGACAGGGCCCCGGCGTAGCGGGCACAGGCGAGCAGGTCGCGTTCGGCCTCCTGGTGGATGAGCTTGGCGACCTCGGGCGGGACGTAGTACGGGTCGGTGCGGGGCGGGTTGTTGCCGGCCTGCCGCCAGGCCCGGTAGGCGGCCCGCGCCTCCCCCTTGCCCGAGCAGAAGTTCAACGTCTTGGCGCTCGGCTCGTCGCCGAGGGCCTGGCCCTGCAGGTGGACGGCGACGGTGAAGATCTCCAGCCCGTACTTGCGGGCCAGGGCGAGCCGCTCGGCGGCGTAGGCGGCCGCCCCCTCGTCCGTGTCACACCGCCGCAGGTCGAGTTCCCAGGAGGCTTCCTCCCAGCCGTCGAACCCGGCCTGGGCGATGAACTCCAACCACTTCTGCTCGGGAACGCCACCGAACTGGCCCCGCACCAGGCCGATCTGGTGGTAGCTCCCTTTGCCGTTGCGGTGCGTGTCGGTCTGCTTGAAGCCCATGGGAGAGTCTCCGGTTGCAGGTGGCGGTCGGGGGCGGCTGCCCCGGGGGCGAACGAGAACGGATTTACGGCAGACTCTACGGCCGGCGGAAACCCCGGGCAAGGCGTCGGCACGAGACGGCCACGGCCCGGGCCGGAACGACGACCCGCGGGGGCTAGCCGGAACGAAACGACAGCCCGCGGGGGCTAGCCGGGCCACTGCCGGGCCGGCTCAGCGGTATGGAGTCTGGGCCAGCGGTATAGGCGTGGCGGGGATATCGGTCGGGTGGGGAATCGACACCCGTGCGGACTTCCGTTATAATGACGTGTCGCCAGGAAGTCGTGACCTTAGCCTGTGGACCCTGCCGTCCGGTGCCTCCTCCCCTACCCGCTGCCGAGGGGTTGCTCATGCCACGGACCCGTCGCGCCCCACGTGTACTCGTCACCGTGTTCGTCGCCGTACTCGTCGCCGTGTTCGTCGCGGCGGCGGGCTCGCCGCAGGCCCAGGCCGCCTCGCCCGACCCGAAGACGTTAGCCGTACCGGACGAGACGCTGGTGCGGAGCCGGGAACTGGTCCGCCAACTGGGCAGCCAGAGCTATCTGGAGCGTGAGCAGGCCGAGCAGGAGTTGTTGAAGCTGGGGCGGCTGGCCCGGCCGGCCCTGCTGGAGGCGGTGAACGAGAACCCGGACGCCGAGGTCCGCTTCCGCTGCCAGACCCTCCTGCCGCGGGCGAACAACCTGGAGATGAAGGCCCGGCTGGAGGTCTTCCTGGCCGACACCGAGGGCCGATACGAACACGACCTGCCGGGCTGGAACGAGTTCCGCAACACGGTGTGCCGCCCCTGGTCGGTGCTGGGCTTCCCGCTCGGGACCGACCGGCCCCTGGACCGGGCCGCCCGCAAGGTCTTCGCCGAGCTGATCTCGACCCCGACGAACCGGCGGATCATGCTCGCCGTGGGCAACCGGGACGCGGAACTGCCCCGGCTGCTGGCCGCCCGCCGGCAGGAACTCTACGGCCAGAAGTACCCGCGCGTCGTCGTCGTCAACGGACAGGTGCAGCAACCGACCAACCGCCGCGACCCGACCCTCGCCGACATCGCCACCCTGCTCTTCGCCGAGTCCCAGACCTCCCGGGCGACCGCACCGCCGACCGCACCGATCAACGTGCTGATCTCCAGCTCGGGCTACGCCGCCGCCGCCACCACCGACGACGAGACCGGGCGGGTGTACAAGTCGATCGCCACCGCCTGGCTCGATACGCGGCAGGACCCGACCGACCTGTACAACGGCATCAACGTGGCCGCCAACCTCGGCCTCACCGAGCCGGGGGCCCGACTGGCGATCCGGCTCTTCCAGAGCAAGGGGGCCCCTCCCTCGTACCGTGGCCTGGCCGCCTCGAACCTGGCCCGGCTCGGGAACAGGAGCCACATCCCCCTGCTCGAATCGGCGATGAACGAGACGACGGTCGTCTTCACCGTCCGCAAGAGCGTTCCCGGCAAACCGGCCCCGGAGTGGGAAACGCACGACGTCCAGGTCCGCGACGTGGCCCTGGCCGTCGCCGTCATCCTCTCCGGGCAGAAGATCGAAGACTACGGGTTCGTCGACCAGTACCGCGGCAGCGGCGGCGGCGGCTACACCTACGCCCGGCACTACCTCCCCGAGGCCGAGCGGAAGGCCGCCTTCGACAAGTGGAAGCGCTGGCGCGAGACGAACCCCCTGACCCCCGACGCTACCCCCGACGGTAACAGACGGTAACGGACGGCGACACACCCCCCGGCCGTGGCTTGCCGACGGCACCGGGAACATGCTAAGAGTCTGGACACCGACTTCTCGTTCACACCCGAGGGCACCATGACCCGGTTCGTTGTGGCCGTGTTGGCCGGCACCCTGAGCGGACCCGTGGCCTACGGGGTCTCCCCCGACCCGAAAGACCTCGTCATTCCCCCGCAGGAACTGTCCAAGGCCCGTGAACTGGTTCGCAAGCTCGGCAGTGAGTTCTACAAGGACCGGGAGGAGGCCCACGCCGAACTAGCCAAGATGGGCCGGCTGGCCCGGCCCGCCCTGCTCGAAGCCGTCACCACCGACCCGGACCCGGAAGTCCGCTTCCGCTCCTCGCTGCTGCTGCCCCGGGCCGCCGCCGCCGACCTGCAGGCCCGGCTGGAAACCTTCCTGGCCGACACCGACGGCCGGTTCGAGCACGACCTGCCCGGCCTGAAGTACTACCGCAAGCTGATCGGCACCGACAAACCCGCCCGCGACCTGTTCGTGGAGATGGTCAAGTCCCCTTACAACGTCGAACTCCTTCAGACCCTGGAACGGTCGCCGACCGACGCCGGCCGCGCCATCGCCGACCGACGCAACAGCCTCTACGGCGACATGCAGCAGCGGTTCGTGCCCGGCAAGCCCGTGCAGCCCCCCAAGCAGCCGCAGCTGCCCGACATCGCCTGCCTGCTCCTGGCCGAGGCCCTGACCCCCAGCCGTGAGATCCCCCGCAACGCCCTGTTCGCTTACGTCACCGGTGTGACCTTCCTGCAACTGCCCGCCTCCAACAACGCCCTGAACACCCCCGGCACCCCCCACGCCGAGGCCTACAAGCGGATCGTCTCCGTCTGGCTCGACAGCCGCGACGACGTTCAGGACCTCAACCAACTCCCCTACATCGTCGGCCAGCAACTCCGCAACCTACCCCAGAGCACCCCCCTGCTCCGCCGCATCGTCACCACCGAAGGGGTGCAGGGCTATGCCAAGGGGCAGGCCCTCATGTACCTCGTGCAGAACCGCCAGAAGGAAGAAATCCCCTTCCTCAAGAGCCTGCTCAAGGACGACAGCGTCGTGACCAGCGTGTGGTTCGGCGGCCAGATCCCCAACCAGCCCCCCGTGCAGCACCAGTGTCTGCTCCGCGACGTCGCCTTGGCCCTGCTGATCCAGCAGACCGGCCAGAAGATGCTGGACTACGGCTTCTCCTTCCCGCCCGGCCTCAACCCCGAACAGGCCGGCCGACAACTCGGCTACGGCCACTACGCCTTCGTGCGTGACGAGGCCCGCACCGCCGCCCTGGTCAAGTTCGGCTTCTGGCAGCTCAAGCAGGGCCTCAAACAGCCGACCAAGACCGAGCCTCAGCCGGACTGAAACGCCGCCGACTCGAGTCGAACCGACCGCCCCCCTACCGACCCTACCACCCGATCCCGACTACCACCGGCGGCCGAGGCCGGCGCGTGCCCGGTCAGCGGAGTCGCCCGACCAGCCACGCCGCCGCGTCGGCCGGGGAACGCGGCCGGCCCTTGGCCCGGTTCTGGGCGTCGACCGGCCCGTCGAACAGCACCGCCCCGCGCCTCGTCAGCACCGGCAGCACCGACCCCACGACCTGCACCGGGGCCGGCACGATCGCGTCGTGCGGCAGGTACAGGTACGGCCCGGCGAAGAGCGAGCCGTCCGGGGCCAGCCCGCCGCGGGCGTAGACCGCCCTCACCCCGTCCTCGAACAGCCCGGCCAGCAGGGCCAGGTTCGCGCCGCCGGGTTCGCTCACGGCCGGCCCTTCCAGGTCCTGCGGGACGGCCAACCGCACCTCCGGCGGGTTGACCTTCGCGAACGAATCACCCCACACGGCGAGCCGCTCGGCATCGAACGACTTCTGACCGGCCAGCCAGCGTAGCACCGTTCGCAGGTCGCGGAGTTGCCCGCCGAGGACGGGCCGGCCCAGGATCAGGCTCTGCTGCGAGACCGAGGTGCGGGTGCTGGTGCGGTCGGCGGAGGTGCCCGGTTTCGTCTCGCCGGTTCCCCGCACGTCGGCCAGGCAGACGGCCACGTTCGCCGTGAGGAAGGCGGCGATCGCCTCGCTTCGCTCCTTCAGGAACGCGGCCTTGCCCGCCTGCGCGACCAGGACCACGACCGGGGTCTTGCCCTTGGCGTCCTTCGGGGTCAGGAGCAGCACGGGGACCAGTATTCCGGGGTCGGTTTCGAGCGTGAACCAGCGGGCGGTCGCGTCGGGGAGTTCCTGCGTGCGTTCGTCGGCAAGCTTCGGCTTCGCCACGGGCTCGCAGTCGCCGAGCCACTTCGCCCAGGCCTCGCGTGGCTCAGCGACCGGGGGAGCGGGTCGGGCCGCCAGTACCTCATGGAGCCGCTTCGGTTTCAACTTCTCGCGGGCCTCGGGCGTCCAGCACCGCAGTTCCGAGCCGGGCAGCGGCTTGCTGTACTCGGTGGGCACGGGCATGCCGAACCAGTCCCTGAGGGCGGGGTAGATCATGGTGCGGTGGACGGCCCCGACGTGGTTGCAGTGGGTATTGCCCGGCCCGCTTTCCCGCACGGTGCCGGCCCCGTGGGCGAAGCGGAGCGAGTCGGCGGCGTCGTAGAAGCCGAAAACCTTCTGGAGCCGGGGCCAGGCCGGGTCGGTCCTCGGGTCCCAGGCGAATTCGTGGGCGTACAGGAGCTTGCGGGGGGCGACCGAGCCGACGATGACGAAGTGGGCGAAGCCGTCGCGGGCACCGAACCGCAGGCCGCGGGTGCTTTCCCAGTAGCCGTCGCCGAACCAGGCGAAGTCGCGGTCGGGGCTGTCGAGCAGGCGGGACTCGGGTTGCCAGCCGCCGAAGTTGAACGGGACCACGCAGGCGATGCGGTCGTCCAGCGCGGCGGTGACCCCGGCCGGGTCGCCGCCCCCGGCCACCGAACCGATCAGGATGATCCGCTTCGGGTCGATGCCGGGTTGCTTCAGCAGCACGTCGATGCCCCGCATCAGGTCCCAGGCCATCCAGCCCATCAGGCTGTCGCCGACGGCCGACAGTTGCAGGTTCGTGAGGTAACGGAAGTAGTAGTCCTGGCGGCCCACGCGGTACGGCTGGGGGTAGTCCTTGTCGGTGTGGAAGTCGTGCTCGCGGCGTTCGCCGTAGCTGAGTTGGTCGGGTATCAGCACGGCGACGCCGGAGCGGGCCCAGGTCATGCCCATGTCCTGCAGCTCGCCGCCGGTCTTGCCGCCGTGGTGCGAGTGGACGATGACGATGCCGGGCATCCGCTCGGGC